>WNEZ01001632.1_pt1 | contig 18929 bp, 14 predicted proteins | sample 5400521 | NCBI WGS metagenome assembly WNEZ01 (sample SAMN13153339, study PRJNA577476) | soil metagenome | isolation source: 120 cm saprolite under Douglas fir tree site 2 hole 1 replicate 1 | place: USA:California | collected 2015-04-18
GTTCCCGGGGATGCCGACTTTGGAGCCAGGCTGGTTGCTGATAACGACGCCGTAACCGCCGCCACCGCTGCTGGGTGGAGCGAGGGCAGAGCCAACGTCGAGCGGGCTGCCCAAGCCTGCGCCTCTCGTTCCTCGCCCTGAGCCCGAGAGGGACGTTCCACCTCCGATCGAAGGAGGTGGGGGGACAACGTTTCCGGCGAGCAGCGTGCCACCGGGACCCCCAGTCGGAGTCGAAGCATTCCCTGCGCCGCGGCCTGAACCTGCGATCGAGGGCGGAGGCGGGACCACGTTGGCGGTCAGAGCACCTGCCATAGATCCGCCACCGGGGCGGCCGGTCGCGCCACTAGCCGACACAGACGGTGGAGGGGAGACAACGTTTGCAGCGAGCGCGGTTCCGGTTCCGCCGGGAGTGCCACGGGGATTACCGGAGGTGCTGCCTCCGCTGACGTTAGGTGGTGGAGGGACCACGTCGGTCGTGCCGAAGATCTTGCCCACCAGGCTGCTCATCAAGCCGCCGTTGCCGGACGGCGTGGGCGGTGGAGGAACGACGGACTTGGACGGGTCAGCAACACTGCCCGACGCCAGCCGGTGCAAATCGCGGGACATGTCGGCGGATGGCGGCGGCGCAATCACGGAAGGAGCCGGCATCGTCAGCTTCGCAGTTCGAGAGGTCTCGCGCTCGGGAGAAGAGACCGGGGGCGGAACGACGGCGACGTTTGTCATCTGCACTGGCGATCGGGAAATCTGTGGGCTGACGGCGCTGGGCGCGGGCGGAATAACTGTCCCGGCTAATGCCGGTGCACTGCGAGCGCGCTCGGGAGCGACACTCGGAGCGGGCGCGATGACGCTCGAATCCAATTTCGGCGCAACCAGAGTGTGCTCCCGAGAAACACTCGGAGCAGGTGGGATGACAGCAGCAGTCAATGAAGGAGCCGTGAGCGGATTATTGCGCGTGACGCTGGCAGCCGGAGGAATGATGGAGGGTGAAGACAGGGTTCCTCGCGTGTAGTCGCGCGTGAGCTTCGGCGCAGGCGCGATCACGTCTGCCGGCAGCGTTAGAGATGGTCGAGATGCGCGCAGACCTTCCAGCGGGGGCGGCCCCGGATTTGGCTTGATGGCAAGCAGATTCGCTACGGCGTCGCGGGAGACCTGAAGCTTGAGATTGGGAGCATCGACGACCTTTTCAACCAGCGAGCCGCCGCGGGCAATCCGAATGGTCTGGGTATGGTGACGTGCTTCATTGCCGCCCGCATTGCCGGCAGTGCCGGCATGCGCGCCTCCTAAGTCTTCGGTGCGAGGCAGTTCATCGCCCGAATAATAGATCACATCGTGGCTGGAGAGCTTGGGCGGAGCGTAGGGCCGGAGCTTCGCGATCTTCACGGGGAGAATGATCACGGCAAGAAATAGAAAGGCCTCGAGCGCCCAGGTGGCCAGCATCGTGCGATAGGGGCGAAGGCCGTAGGGAGCTTCGCCCGCCAGACGCGCCGTAGAGCGAGCCAGCGCCGGGCGGATGGAGGTGCGGAATTCCTCCCAGGGCGAAGACCACTCGACCAGCAGCTTGGGCGCTTCGTGGAGGCGGATGGTCCTCACTTCGATGGCTTCTTCGAGTTGGAGTGTCTCAGTCACGCGGTCGGTATTCGCCCATCCTTCCCCACATTGAATTCAATTTTATCGCCTAATGCTGTCCGCGTCTGGGCGATCGTCTGACACGGCAGTTCCAATACTGACGCGGCCTGCAGGCGCACGGGAGCGAATCGCCAGGGCTGCAAATTCTGTTCGATGTGGACGACCATCTGCTCGCGATCGAGGTAGACCACGTCGATGGGGAAGCTCATGGCTAGAGTATGAACGCCCCGGCAGGGAACGATCCAGAGCCCCCGACCGTTACGGAAGTCACTCTCAGAGGCTCCCAGAAGACCGCGGAGGCGCGTCCAGTGCGTGTCAGCCAGCGCCAGCGCGGTCGCCAGGTAGGCCTGCCGGGTCTGGTTGAAAGCCTGTGACTGAGGAGAAAAAACTGCCATGAAATAACAAATGCTCCCGGTTTCCTGTTCGGCCTCTACTTTCCTGACATCGGACCCAATTGCCGAATCAACTGGATGACGGCAGGGCCGATCGTGACAAAGATGATCGAAGGCAGAACAAACAATACGAGGGGAGGGACCATCTTGATCGTTGTCTTGGCGGCCTGTTCTTCGGCCCGTTGCCGGCGTTCCGTGCGGAGGGAGTCGGAATGCACCCGGAGGGCTTGGGCGACGCTGGTGCCGAAGCGGTCGGTTTGAATCAGAGTACCAACAAGAGAGCGGATGTCGTCAACGCCCGTGCGATCTACCAGATTTCGGAGAGCTTCTGCACGAGGCTTTCCGGCACGCATCTCCAGATTGACCAGGTGAAACTCATCGCTGAGATCCGGATGGGCATGATGCAGGTCCTGGCCGACGCGCAACATGGCCTGATCAAGAGCGAGGCCGGCCTCTACGCAGATGACGGTCAGGTCCAGGGCGTCAGCCAGCCCGACACGGATGCGTTGCTGCCGGTCCCTGATCATGCGCTTGAGAAGAAACCTGGGGATAAAGAATCCGAGACCAGGGACTCCGGCGAGGAGCATCATGTTGTCGAAGCCGGAAAACAGAACTACTCCCGCAAATCCGACGAAAGCCAGCAGAAGTCGCGCGCCGAAATAATAGTTGACGTGACCAGCTTCGCGGAAACCCGCCTGAATGAGCCATCCCCGGGTGCGGGAAACATCCGCTGGGGAGAGCGGAATGGCTCTGCTGAGAGGGTCGAGAGCCTGTTCGAGGCGCTCACGCAGGGCAGGTTTTTCCTGGACTTGCTGCTGTTGCTGGCCTCCAAGCGCGCGCAGGCGGGCGCCCAGGACGGAACTGGGAGTTACCACGGCGGCGCCGAGGGAAAATACGACGACCACGACGGTCAAAAACACGACGATAGTTAGCATCAGCGGCAGCATCTCTAGACCTGAATCTTGATGATCTTGCGAATTACGAAATATCCAATGGTTTGTAGCGCAATGCCGGCCACCAGCAGCGTGTGACCGATCGGGTCGGAGAACAAGGGTTGAATAAATGCCGGGTTCAACACCAGCATGACCGTCACGATCACGGGGGGCATGCCCATCAGCAGGGCCATGGTGAGGCGTCCCTGAGCGGTGTAGACGCGGACCTGGCGTTGAATCTTGAAGCGTTCGCGAATTACGTAGGACAAGTTATCCAGAATTTCGGCGAGATTGCCGCCGGTTTCGCGCTGCAGCATAACGGCGGTCACAAAGAACTTTACGTCGACCAGCGGCATCCGCTCCGTGAGATTGAGCAGTGCGTCGCGGACTGGCATGCCGAATTTCTGCTCTTCGTAGAGCTTGCGAAACTCGCTGCAAACGGGCTCGGCTACCTCATTGGAAATCATTTCAAGGGCGGTGGTAAAGGCATGGCCGGCACGAACGGCGCGAGCCAGAGTGTCGATGGCTTCGGGGAAGAGTTCCTCAAATTTCTCGAAGCGCTTGTTGCGACGATAGGAAACGTAGGAGTAGGGCAGCACGAAGCCGATCATCATTGCGAACCAGATGACAGCGGGATTGGTGCGGGTAAGCGCAATGACCAGGAATGCTGCGACGATGCCGCTGGCCACGCACAAGGCGAGAAAGTTACCCGCGCGCAACTTCATGCCGGCCTGCGCCAGGGTCTTCTGGATGGCGGAGACTCGCTCGGAGCGGCGCAACAAGCTATCCAGTGCGGGGATCTGGCTGAGTTGTTCGTCGCGCAGGAGCGCGAGTTCCTCTTCCGGCGCGCGCTCGGGAGCTTTCTGAACTACGGCCAGCCGTTCCTTGATCAGGCGGGCGCGGGCGCTGCGCTGGTCGAGAAACGAGCCCAGGGCGAAGGCCGCAAGTGCGACTACGACGAAAACGAGAAATGCAAGGATGGCTTCTGGCATGTTCAATACACTTCCAAGCTTCTTAGACCTCCGCCTTCGCTTCGAACAGCGCCGGTCGGAGACGCGCCCCGGCGGTTGCCAGGCGATCGGCGAATTCCGGACAGATGCCGGTCGCACGGAATGTCCCCCGCACCTTCCCGCTGTCATCGATGCTGGTACGGTCGAATTCGAAAATGTCATGCATGACAGGAGTATCCCCGTCCATGCCGGCAATCTCAGAGATCGTGATGACTTTGCGCGTGCCGTCGGAGAGACGCGCAATCTGCACCACGGCATTAAGAGCGGCTGCAATCTGGTGGCGGACGGCGCGCTCGGGAATATTCAGGTTCGCCATCGATACCATGTTCTCGACTCGGGCCAGCGCGTCGCGCGGGGAGTTGGCGTGCACGGTAGTGAGTGAGCCTTCGTGGCCGGTGTTCATGGCCTGCAACATGTCGAAGGCCTCTTCGCCGCGGACCTCGCCGACCACAATGCGGTCGGGACGCATACGCAGGCTGTTGATGACCAGTTCGCGCTGGCGGACGGCGCCTTTGCCTTCGATGTTGGGCGGACGCGTCTCCAGGCGGACGATGTGTTCCTGCTTGAGCTGAAGTTCGGCGGCGTCTTCGATGGTGACGATGCGGTCCGAGTTGGGAATGTAGCCGGAGAGTACGTTCAGCAAGGTTGTCTTTCCGGCGCCGGTTCCGCCGGAGATCAGAATGTTCAGCCGCCCCTTTACCATGGCGGAAAGCAATTCCAGCATAGGCTCGGTGAGGGTGTGATTCTCGATCATCTGGCGGGCAGTGACCGGCTCGCGTCCGAAACGGCGGATCGAAAGACAAGGGCCGTCAATGGCGAGCGGAGGAATGATGGCGTTGACGCGCGAGCCGTCGGCGAGGCGCGCATCGACCATAGGCGAAGATTCGTCCACGCGACGGCCGACGCGGGAGACGATCCGCTCGATGATCTGCATCAGGTGCGAATTGTCTTTGAACGAGAGCCCGGTCAGTTCGAGCTTGCCGGAGCGCTCAATGTAGACCCGGTCGAAGCGGTTGACCAGGATGTCGGAAATACTGTGATCTTTGAGCAAAGGTTCGAGCGGACCCAGGCCGAAGATCTCGTCGAGAATTTCTCGGGAAAGCCTTTCGCGCTCGGCGAAGCTGAGAGGAACGACTTCGCTGTTGACGGCGTTGCGGATGACGACGAGGACTTCGTCGCGGGCGGAATCCCCGGAAGTCTTACCCAGTTTTTCCAGATCGAGGCGGTCGAGGATCTTGCGATGCAGGTCGGATTTTACCTGCTGGTACTCGGCGCGCTCGAAAGACTGCAAATTTGCCATAGGTCTTATACCGTCTTAAGTCTCATACCGTTTTAAACAGGGACCACGCGGCGCGTTTCGTGTCAGCGTCATTGCGGGTCAGTTCATTGGCCAGCCCCACAAAGCAGCGGGCGAGTTCAGTGTGGCTCTGTTCCATCAGCGGCGTCCCGCGGTCGATGGCGGTCGACACCGCGAAATACTGGTTGGGCACTCGCCACAGAAGCTTGGCACCGGCGGCCGTTTCAGCATCCGCCTCGCTGAAGCCGGGCACTTTACGGAAACGGTTGAGCACGAGCCGGACGCGTTCGCGGCTTCCTGTCTCTCCCAGATACTGCTGGACGCGGGCAGCGCTCCAGAGCGAAGCCACATCGGCGCACGCTACCAACAGGACGCACTCGGAGAGATTTGCGATGAGACGACTGCAGGCATCAAAGCGGGTGGACAGATCCACGACCACGTAGCGATAGTGTGTGACCAGCATGTCAAACAAACGAACGAATTCTGCCGTGGAGGGGTCGATGGCTGCAGGTACATTGGCTCCAGCCATCAACTGCAGTCCGCCACTGTGCCTAGTCATGAAACTCTCAAGCAGGGAACTATCCATGCGGTGAAGGTTGCGGGTGGCGTCGGCCACGCTGAAAACAGGCTTGACATTCAGATGCAGCGCGGCATGACCGAGAGGAGCGAGATCGACGAGCGCGGTTTGCCCGTGCGAGGACTGCAGCGCCAGGGCCAGGTTCACCGCGACCGTGGTGGCGCCGCTTCCGCCTTTGGCATTGACTATCGAAAACACCTTTCCCCGAGGGCCTTCCTGTCGCACCCGGCGTTGAGCCGCTGTGAGCCGCACAAACGCTTCGAGCAGGTCGGTAGTCGTGGTAGGGCGTTCAATGAATTCGCGCGCGCCCGCGCGCATGGCATTCACGATGATCTGCGGCTGGTTAAGATTGCCTATGGCAAAGACGGCCGAGTCGGGCATCTCCTGACGCAGCAGTTCAATCGCACGCAGAGCCAGCGCTGGGTTGTCGGCGGGAATATCGACCAGAGTCACGTCAGGGTTGGCGGTACGCACTCGACGCGTAACCGGGTCCGTCGCCGCTACCGGGAAACTGGCGCACGTATGCACCGTGCGCGCCACACTGGTGCCATCGACCAGCACCTGCAGGACTGTGCGCTGCTCATTGTCGGCTGCGACGATGACGACTGAAAGCTCTGGCATCCGTACTTCCATCAACTCCCTTGCGAACTGTCCGGATTCTTCTCCGGATCTCCAGCCGACGCTACTTACCTAGCGGCTTATCGGGCTTGTCGAACTTGTCATTCTGCATGAACGGTTTCGGATCCTTCGGCAGGGCAGGCGGTTCGGTGTTGGGTGAGATCCGCCGCACGGTACACAAGACCATCAGTTCTGAATTGCTTTTCTGCGCGCTCTTGCTGCGAAAGAAATTACCCAGGATCGGGATATCACCCAGTCCGGGAATCTTGTTGTAGATGTCGGTGACGCGATTATCCATCAGACCGGCAATTACAAAACTCTGACCGTCCTGCAATTCGAATTCGGTCTCCGCCTTGCGCGTGCTCAGCGCGGGCACGGTGAAGCCGGAGATGGTGAGAGCATTAGCGAAGTCCAGAGTGCTGACTTCCGGCGCAACTTTCAAGTGAATATTCCCGTTCGGCATGATGACCGGGGTGAATTGCAGCCGCACCCCAAACTCCTTGAACGATATGGTGACGGCAGTGAATCCTGCTCCGGGCTGCACGATAGGAAAGGGGAACTGGCCTCCGGCAAGAAAACTTGCCTCTTTACCGTTGATCGCGATCAAGTTCGGTTCGGCGAGGATTTGCAGAAGGTTCCTGGTTTGAAGGGCTTCGATGACTGCGCCGAAGTGAATGTCGGGACGGAAGAGGAACAGGTTGAGAACGTTGTTGATGGTTTGATTCGACTGCATGGGCGTGCTCTGGCCGGTGGTCTGTTGAATCTGCTGTTGCCCGAAGCCGCCGAATTGTCCCGTGGTTCCTGTACCTACGAAGTTTCCCGCGCCGGTGGAAACGAAATTTGTGCCGAGTTGCGTGAGAGCAGAGCGGTCAACCTCGGCGAACTTTACCTGCAGCAAGACCTCCTGCGCGCCGACGGGTCCAAAGGTCAGCACGTTCACAACCTTCGGCGAGTAGGCCGTCGCGAGTTCGCCCGCGCGTTTGGCAACGTCCTCGGTGGACACGTGGCCGGAGAGAACGATGGCGGCACGAGACGGCGTGACTGCGATCTGCTCGTCGGGGAACACGCGGTGTTCTTCCTCGGCACAGGCACTGACGTCAACGTCTACGCGGAGATCGAAGCTGCGCGAGCGCTCGAGTTCGTCCCAGATGAGAAGCGAAACTTCGCCGGGAGCACGGCCATGGACCAGGATCTGCGTCGGCGTGATCACGGTTGCGTAGGCAATCGATGGATCGGTAACGGAAATGCGCTTCAGGCGCTCAGTGGTGTTGATGAGCAGAGACTTGCCGACCATTACGCGCAACGGAGCAGAGCCCTGCGGCTGCTGGGACGACGGGGGCAGCGTTGCCGTCTGTGTGCCGGTAGGCGCAGCGGGAGTTTGGGATTGATCCGCGGCCCCTGTTTGCTGCAGAACCTCGGACCATGCGGGCAACGCAACGACGACAGCGAACACCACAACGAGCAGCTTGCAAACTTTCATCTTCCGATTCCTCTCCCTCTGAGGAAACCTGCAATGCGTATTTGTCGACGTTGGAGGTTGTTTCCGATCACTTCACCTCAGTCCCATCTTCGGCGAATTTGTGCACTTCAGCCTTTTTGTCGCCCTGGTACACCTCGACGCTGAGCACGGTGGGGGCGGGCGCGGGTGCCTCCACTTTTTTCTTGACGGTGTGGGTGCGGGGAACTGGGGCTGGAGTTACCGAAGGAGTGCTGCCTTTGTAAAGGCCTTTTGCATTCGAGGCCGCGACCTCATCTTGTCGCGTGTCGAGGGGATTGCGCAAGGAAAGCTGGATGTGTCCCTCAGCGCTGGCGAGAGTCAGACGCTGGGCATCATCGGGAGAAACCAGCAGGGTGATCACGGGCGTGTTCTGGGCCTCACCGGTCGAGGTGCGTTCGAGGGTGTGTCCGGACGCTATCACGGCGACATTCTGCAACACCGTCGTCGTCTGCTGTTCGCTGCCGCCGTTGGGAGTTCCTGTCAGCAGCACATCGACGCGCGTTCCCGGAGTCACAAATCCCGCGACCGAGACGATTTCATTGACCCGCACGGAAACGGCGCGCATCCCCGGAGGGATCAGCGAAGGCAAACCGGAGCCCGCGTTCTCGGGAGCTAACTTGCTTGGCAGTACGAACTCGCCCTTAGCGATGGGAACGACCACTCCGCGACCGAGAACCTGCGAGCGCTTGGTGTAAGCCCCAGCGGGCAGGCTGGTGGGCGGAAACTTGACGAGGTGCACGTCATGCTCTTCAACCTTGGAACCGACCTGGATGTCATTGGCAGCAACCACGACGTCGACGCCTGACTCAGCGGAAGGCCCCCTGGACTGCATGTTCTTGTACACCAGCGCGCTGACAAAAGCGCCCAACGCGAGGGCCAGAACCCCGATCATTAGCAAACGTTTGCGATTCATGATGCCCCCCTCAAAAAACGCAGACTATCCTTACCACCGCCAACTGTTCGCCCGCAATAGCGGTTGCCAATGACGGCGACTACTGGATGGAACTGGCCACGGAAGAGAATACGTTGTTGGCGTTGGTGCCAATAAGCCGGACTGTGCCGACCACAATCACCAGGATCACCGCCAACATGACGGCGTACTCGGCAATGTCCTGGCCCTCGTCAGACCACAGCCTGTAAATGTGTTGCATAATCTCTCGACCTCCCTTTTGATCCCGTCCGGAAACGAGTCGTGATTTGTGACATCTCCCGTTTGCAGCCTAAGACAGCACCCACGCGGGCGGCTACCCCGAGGTAGTACATAAGGCTCTAAGCTGTGGGGAGATTGGCCCACTGGATAACCCCATAATACCCTGCGAAATGCCCATCGGGGTGTAATTTCTTGCATACTTCTGTGGGATTTTTGAGGTTTCAATTACTGAAGTCACTGCCTAATTTACCGCCGGACGCGGGTTGATTTATTGGTTTTGCCGAGTTTTATCTGAGTGTCCAGGGCCGAAGCTTAGAGAAGACGACTGCCCTGGAATCCTCATAACTGACGGTCCAGTCGGGAGAGGTTCTAAGTCCTGTAGCTAGAGCCGAATCCGGAGGAACAATTATCGTGGCGATTCCCCATTCTGCTAGAACGCCTTTCCAGTTTCGCTTGAGTTGGTAGGTTTCGGCGAATTGTTGCAGCAGAGGCTCCCCGTAAAGGTCGGCCCGGCCATCGATGAAGACCTTAGTTTGCGGATAGAGCCGCCAGATCAGGTATCCGCCCCAATCGTACTGGTTGAAGATTGGGCCGGACGCGGGTTGGGTCTCAAGCAAGACGATGGGTGCGGCGGGGAAGTGTTCGGCTTCGGATTGATGCTGGCGACGAAAGACATGCGTAAGGTGGATGGCGACAAATGCGGCCATGAACAGCAGTATCCCCGCATTGAGGAATGAAATCGAAAAACGACGCGTCCTTTGAACACGCAGCCTGCTTGCTGAATTCGGCTGCAGCGACTTGGAGATGATCGGTACGGCAATCATCACCAACAGGGGAATCATGCGGATAGCGGACAGGGCAGCGAAGGCGCCAACCAAAAGGAGCAGCATCTCTCTCGCACGCAGGCCTGCGTTCGACCACGCGAGGAGTCCGACCGTGACGAGCAGCAGGATCAGAAGAGGCAAGTAGTCGATGCGATGAAAATTCGGCGAGGCCCACTCAACGATGTAGTTCTGCATGGCCTGGGAGCGCAGAGTCTCAAGCGGATACGTGTACATGCGGGCACCATAGGGGTTCAGCGGAACTACCAGCAGGTTGAGCACAAAAGCGGCCGCTAGGGTGCCGATGCGGAGATTAGAAGGTTCCACCGCGTGTTGGCCCAGTGCCCGCTCAACAATCTCACTCGCAAGAAATAAGAGCAGCAGCGCGATTCCGAGCGCAAACCCCGCATGCAAATTTACCCAGAGAAGCATGACGAGCGGAGTCCACCAGAGGAGGTTGTGGTTGCGCTCGGAACGCTCGAGGATCCACAACCATAGACTCGCCAAGAATAGTGAAAGCATCTGAGGACGCACTCCCCACATCGGTGCGGTCGCCCACGCTCCGAAAAGCGTCAGAATGCCGGCAATGTATGGACTCCCGGCGCAGCGCAGGAACAGCAGAAAAAAAGCGGCAGAGAGGATCGCGGCAAATACAAGGATGAGTCCGCCCCAGCTTGCGACGCGATAGATTCCGTACAGAGTCAGGTCAGTGAGCCACTCGTGTGCAACCCAGGGGGCACCTGCCCGAGTATAGGAGAACGGATCGGTGTGCGGAACGTGCCTGTGCGCGGCGATGTACTCGCCGGTTTTCAGATGCCACCAGGCGTCCGGGTCGACCACGTTGCGAGCGGCCATTCCCACTAGGCCGAGGAAGATGACGGTGATGAAGACACGCTGAGTCGAAAGCGGTGCGTTCACGAGGTCCCCATGATAGCGGTCCAGCAGCATTCAAGATACAATCGCGTGCCACTTTGCTTTGCTGAGTGCTGCTCTGCCGGGGCGTCCTTATTCCACTCCGGAGATCGCCGCGTAGTCAGAAGATTTCGTAGGTTCTTCCGGATCATAGGAACCCCGTTTTCGCAGAAGCACTACGGCGAGCATCGGCAGGTATAGGAAAATGACCGCCCATCGACCGACCTGGTTGAAGCTGTGGGGAAACTGGTATCGACGCCAGATTCCAGCACCCCAGCTGATGAGTACAGTCCAAAGTAGCTCCCGTGGGGTCTTAGGTATGAGCCATAGAGTGAATGCGTCGAAGAACCAGCGCTGCGGCATCGCTGCCGTTAGGAGCAGAAGTCTTGCATCACGATCGCGCCAGCGAAGCAGAGCAAGAGGCAGCAAAAAGCCCGGCAAGACCAGCAGGGGTATGAAGTGCTCATAGTTTCCGAACTGGCGCATCCACAGCCAAGGCCATGACGGTTTGACGACGAGGCTCAGGATCGCCAGGAACACGCAAGCCATCAGACCACGGCGGCTCAGGTAAGTGAGAAAAATCGGGAGTCCAATTTGGGGCTTGGCCATGGTGACCGGCAGGAGAAGCGGGAAAAGTGCCGCAGCTGCGATGATCGGGGACCACTGTGCGAAAAGAATTCCCGCCCAATACGGATAGGCCAGAAAGATCAGAAGCCTATGGTAGCCGTGACGGGTGAGGCCGAAAGCAATCAGAAACGAACTGATCCCCCAGAAGAATCCGGCGGCAACCTCCGGTTGCAGTCGAACGAAGGGTAGGGCGAAGAACGCCGCGCTCAGAGGATATTGCTCGAATGGAGTGTCGTAGGGATTTTGACCTGCAAGCAGACGCTGAGCGAGGCGCAGCGCCCATCCAAAATCCCCGGCGCCCTCGTGGAGGTGACACATCAGAAACCAACAGTACGTGCCACTTCCCAGTCCGATTGCCGCCGAGACTGCGAGTCGTTGCCGCATGCAAGGTTTCTTGCCCGAACAGTTGTAGCATGAGACGAATTGTCTGGACACTGTTGAGGAGATTACGAGGCGTGCAACCTTGCTGAAGCGTCGGCAGCCGGTGTTCTTGTTCATCGTGAGCACGGTCGCGGCTGCGAGCATGTGGTTCTACGTCGACAAGATTCTAGTGGGCTATGAAGTTGCCGATGCTGCAGCCCATGATCGACCTCGCGGCAACCTTTCCGATCTGTATCCACGCTGGCTGGGAGCGCGAGAGTTATTGCTGCATGGACGGAATCCCTACAGCCCTGAGATCACAGCCGAAATCCAGACGGGATATTACGGTCGTGTACTTGATGCCTCGCGACCGGACGATCCAAGAGACCAGCAAGGGTTCGCTTATCCCGTGTACGTGGTCTTTCTCCTGGCGCCTGTGATTGGGCTTTCATTCCAAACGGTACAGATTCTGTTCCACTGGCTGCTGATCGCTTTCACGGCCGCGAGCGTGCTGCTCTGGTTACGAACGCTGCAGTGGAGGCTACCGGCCCTCGCCATCACGAGTTGCATGGCGCTGACCTTGGGTAGTATGCCGGTCGTGCAGGGAATCAAGCTGCAACAGTTGAGCCTGCTGGTCGCCGCTCTGCTGACTGCCAGCGCCGCCAGTCTGGCCGGCGGCTTTCTATTTTTAGGCGGGATGTTTTTGGCGCTGGCGACGATCAAACCGCAGCTGGCCGGGCCACTGGTGGCGTGGTTATTGATCTGGGCGGTAAGCGACTGGAAGCGCCGGCGGCGACTGGTGTTGGGGTTTGGGACGATGATGGTGCTTCTTCTCGCGGGCTCCGCACTGGTTTTGCCCGGTTGGTGGTGTATGTTTCTCGAGGCGGTCCACCGCTATCACGCATACACAAATAATGAGTCGGTTCTCGATCTTCTGGTGGATTGGATCCTCGGCCGATTTGGCGGCACGATCCTGGCAGGGGGTGCAGTCCTGGGCAGCGCGGTGTTGCTCTGGAGATTGCGGCATGAACGGGAGGGTTCCGGGGGATTTAGCCTGAGCGTGGTGTTGGTTCTAGCGTTGACTGTCCTGATTGTCCCCATGTATGCGCCCTACAATCAGGTGCTTTTGTTGCCGGCGATCTTGTGGCTGGCAAAAGAGTCGCGCTCGTTGCTATCTTCCTCCCCAGCCGTGAGAATTGCATATGCGGCGACGGGCTTGGCCTTGGCTTGGCAATGGATGGCAGCCTTGGGATTGAGCACGGTTTGGTTCGCTTCCAGTTCGGTTGCGCTGCGGGGCTGGAAACTGCCCTTGTACGCGATGTTGATCTTTCCCGTGCTGATGTTCGCACTCACTCTGTTGAGTGCTCAGTACCGAGTACCCGCCTTGCGGGTAGACAAGGTCGCGAGGTAGTCTCGTGAGCAGCACCCGCGGCGCAGATTGGGTTGAAACAGCTGCAGCCGCGAGTTCCACAATTGCATGGCCCTTACTGCCTTAAGTCATTCTCAAAGCTCCAGCTCCGGAGTTTTTCCTAAGCTGATCCTCGTGCAGGGGAACGAGCAGAAAGACATCGTCCTCAACCGTACGCCGTTCAGCGTGGGACGAAAGGTGGACAAGGACCTCGTGATTGCCGATCCGCGCGTCTCGCGCGATCATGCCCAGATTATTCAGGAAGAAAGCGTGTTTTTCCTGGTGGATCAGGGCAGCAAGCACGGCACCTTCGTCAATGGCGAGCGCATTCAGCGGCAGAAACTCGAACCGAACGACCGCCTGGAATTTGGGGCGCGCGACTCGGCCTATGTAGTTTTCAATCCTGCGCACGCGACCTCGAACACAGCACGGGAATTCCTCAGCCAGATTTCCGTGATCCAGATCAAACCGGAAGCTACGGATCTGGAGAAGCTGAAGCTGTTTCTGGAAGCGGCGCGCAAGTTGAACACCGCGGGAGTGCTCGACGAAATTCTAATGACCATGCTCGACGTTACCCTGGAGTTGACGCATGCCGAGCGCGGCTATGTCTTTCTCAAGGATGAAGAAGGAAAGCTGCGGCTGGCCGCGGGGCGAAACTCAAAGAAAGAGCCGCTGCTGGATGACAAAACGATTTCGCATTCGATTCTGGAAGAATCCCTGCGCGCGAACTCTGAATTTCTGATTACAGATACCAGCCAATCGTCGGATCTCGCTGGCCGGCAGAGCATCGTGGCCTATGACCTGCGAACGGTGGTCTGTATTCCGCTCCGGAAGTTCCAGGTGCAGACCACACGCGGCGGGCAAACACCCGTACCCGCTCAGGGCGCGGCCGAGGTGATGGGAGTGCTTTATGTCGATTCGCGATTTCGTTCGCGGGATATTGCCGGTGTGGACCATGACATCCTGCACGTGATTGCAACGGAAGCGGCGTCGCTGATCGAGAACGCGCGCCTGGTGCAGGCGGAGGAAGCGGCGCGCCGGTACCAGCAGGAGCTATCCATCGCGGCGGGTATTCAGCAGCGGCTGATGCAGGTAAGGATTCCCGAAGTGCCGTTCGCACGCCTTCACCCGCGGAATGTTCCTTGTAAGGAAATCGGAGGGGACTTTTACGACGCCGTCAATACCAAGGAAGGGCTTGCCGTCGTGCTTACCGACGTGAGCGGCAAGGGAGTTTCCGCGGCGCTGCTGGCCTCGACCTTGCAGGGGATGATCTATTCGCACCTGACCACCGGGATGCCGCTGCTGGACGTGGTCAACGCGGTCAATCGTTTCCTTACCGAGAAGCTGGTGGGTGAGAAGTACGCGACCATGTTGCTGGTCCGGCTGCGGCGCGACGGCGACCTGGAATATGTGAATTGCGGACACGTGCCGCCGCTGCTGGTGTGCGGCGGCGAAGTGATTCGTCCGCCTCATGGCAATGTTCCGGTGGGGCTGTTGAGCGACGCCGTCTTCGAGAGCGCTCGCTGCCAGCTTAATTCCGGCGACCGGTTCATTCTGGTGACCGACGGCGTGACCGAAGCAGAGAACGCCGCGGGTGAGTTTTTTGAGGATTCACGGCTGGAGGCGGTGGCGGCAAAAACGCCGACACTGGAAGCAATTTTTGCAGCCGTTTCGCAATTCTGCAGCGGCACTCCTCTCAACGACGACTGCACCGTCGTTGAACTGATGTATTCCCGCCCCGAAGCCTAAAGACGTACACAATAAACCGCCCATTTAGTAGCGAATCGACTGTTCTTTCCCATTCTTCGCCGATGACACGCGGTATCTCGTGCCGCGGGGCGTTTCCCAAGCAACACTACGGCGCCAGCTAGAGGGTGCAAATCTTAATCGTAAGTTCTGACGCTGGGTGGGGCTACTCTACAGTTACGCTGTAGTCGGTGCCCTCCCAGCGATTTTCATTGGGCCAGAAAAAAGTGAAGACAGCTTGACCCCCGACTGGCAGCGTGGCCGTCGGCAAGTCGAGCACGTGGATGCCGAGCCCGGTATCGCGAGTTTTCGTATCCTGAAAGCTCTTCCAGCCGTCGATACTCCAATGCACGACAGCCGGCACGAGCAGCACGATGCGGAGGGTCTTGTAACGTGGAACCGTGCGGCACTTGTTGTTAAACTTCCACCCGAAGATCTGCCGCGTAGGTTTCTCAATTAAATACCGCTTCACAGTCTGTGGAGGCTGGTCGAAGATGTTGCCATCGCGCAGGGATCGGCGGAGCTTTATATACTCCGAATGCGCCCAGACTAGCGGGCACGCGGAGCCTGTGGGTTTGCCGCGGAAGAGCTCGAGCGGCGGGATATCGGAGCCGTCCCAGATCTGCTCAGGAAGCAAGCGACCCTTTCCCGCCGGGGACTGTTCCATTACCACGAGCAGAGCTTCCGCCTCAGCGCGCTGGCCGGCAGCCAGGGCGTAGTGAGCGCGCTCGCCAGCCAATAAGGGCCAGGGGCGGCCAACGCCCGTGCCGTCATATGCCGAGCCGTCGAGGTGTTCCCCGTAGCCGTCTCCGTTATAGCGATACCAGCAGGACCCTTGCGGGAGTTGTGCGCGCAGCAGGGCATCGATTGCCTTGATAGTGTTGAGAATTCGCGGGTCATCAGGCGCACGCAATCCAAATCGCACAAGCGCGAGAGAGTCGGGGCTGACGACATGAAAGGCCGGCCGCAGGTTTTCCCCGGGCGGACGATTTTTGATGGGAACGAAGCCTTGTGTCGGAGACGCGGAACAATCCGTATCCGGAGGAGTGATGCGGACGTAATAGCCATCGACACCTAACTGCTGTGCCAAATCGCCGCCCGTGGCGTATACCCAGCGCTCGATGTTGTCGTTCCAGGCATCGGCGGCATCAAGCAAGGTCTGAATCGCGTCGCGATGACCCGTCAGTTCCGCAATATCGGCTGCGGCAAGGAGCGCGGAAATCTCTGCTGAAAGCGTAAAGGGCGAGTAGCCGCCATCTTCCTCCCAACGATCCTGCTGGGTGACCGGACCATTGCGAAGAATGAAAGTTACAGCCTTTCGCACCATCGGCCACCAGCGTTGCAGGTTGCCCAAGATTTCCGGAGCCTCGCGACGCAGCAGGTCAAGCAGCAGGATAGGGAAGGCGGTCTCGTCCATCTGGATGCCGCTCCAGTAAGGGCGTCCGTCCAGCCACATGTTCTGGGCCCAGTTGCCGTCTGCTTCCTGCGTCGCTTCCAGATAGCGAAGCACTCTGACGGCGTCAGTTGGTGCCCCCGCGGCGAGCAAAGCGCCTGCCGTCTCCACGAGGTCGCGGGGCCAGACCAGATGGTAGCCGCCAAGATCCTCATCGCCCTTGTTGAAGCCCCATGGAATGGAGAGGCTGGCGATAATTCCGCCCAGAAAGTCCTTTGACTCGTGGGTGCGCAGAACTGCAACGGAGGCGCGATAGAGATCCTGCGGACGCTGCGGCTCGTCAAGCGGGAGCAAAGTGGTCTGCCATTTTTGCCACTGCGCGACGTAGTGCCGTCGAACTTCCTGATAGTCCTCGGAGAGCGTGGACCGCGCCTGCTGGCCGGCCTCGCTCCAGATGGCGCCGAAGCCGAGGGCCAGCACGAACTCTCCACTCGAGGCGGCGAGATCGATTTCGCCGGTGAAGGCGATATTGCCGTTTTCGGCTCGAGGGTATTCCCACTGCATCTCGAAGTGTTCCGACAAGTCTTGCCAGCCGTCGGAGGCGCCCACGAATCCAACTGATGTCTTTTTCCACGGCACTGATGATGTCAGAGCCAGGGAAACGCCATCGTGCTCGGCAAAAAACATGGGAACACCCTTGTAGTCGCCCATCCACCCGGTGTTGCCGTATCCGAAATTGGCGAGGTGAGGAGAGAGCAAGGCGTAGAGATGGAAGTCCGCTAGTTCTCCCTGGAGCGGCTCGAAGCGTACTCTCTGGAGCACTACATTGCGATAGGGATCGGTGAGGACTTCCTTGTGGATTCGGTAGCGGCCGCTGTTACACGTGTTCGTTAGTTCGTAGACTGGGACGCCGGGCTCAAATGGACGATTTTCGAAGGTGCAGTGGCGCTTCTCCTCGGAAAAAAAATCGCGGCCATTGGTGACAATAAAACCCATATCCCGGGTGCAGGCCTGATCGACACGCGGAAAATAGATCTCATTCAGAATGCCGTGGCTGAGGGTAAACCAGACCTTGCTGTGCTGGTTCAGGGCTGTGCCAACGCCGGATTTCGCGCTTGAAGTCCAACGGGGAGGGATGCCGGGCCATCCGGGGGCATAACGCGCAGGAGAGTCGGTCATAAGGGCTTTCGTCCTAGATGGTTCGCGGGTCCGTATTGGTACATGCCGTTGGGAATTTGCAAAACTTTGACCGGCATGAGCTCAGAATCGGCATCAAAATAACAAAGAGTCAGAGAACTTACTGATTGCGCTGAGACGCAGATCAACGATAATAGGCAGCGCCAACACAAAGTTATGTCAGACGGTTTTAATCTATGGGATGCACGAGCATGGAGCATGGTAGCAGCCTTGTGCGTGTGCCTGGCCTTGTCCTCGATTGCGCTGGCCGACCCGGGTGCAGGTGTGTCTGTGACATTGGGCCTCGATCACGGATTCTCAGGCCTTTATAATCTGGACTTCGTGGGTGCACAGCGCGATTTTGCCGGGTGGCAGGCGCAGCATCCGGAAGATCCAATGGGTCCAGTGAGTGAGGCAGCTGGATATTTGTTTTCGGAGTTCAACCGGCTGGGAGTACTGGAGGCGCAGTTCTACGAGAATGACAATGCCTTTGCCGGACGATCCACGTTCACTGCCGATCCCGCGGCAAAGAATCGCTTCATGAATGCTCTTAGCCGCGCAGAGACTCTGGCCCGTGCCCGGCTCGCCAAGAATCCCAAAGACTCGGATGCGCTATTTGCCATGACGCTGTCTTCGGGATTGCAGGCTGACTACACCGCGCTTGTCGAGAAGCGCAATATGGCGTCGCTGCACCACGCCAAACAGGCATCAACGTGGGCGCAGCAGTTGCTCGCGGTTTGCCACGACTGCTACGACGCACACCTGGCCACCGGATTCACGAAGTACATTGTCGGCAGCATGGCAGCACCGGTTCGCTGGATGCTGCGTTTGGGCGGGCTCCCCGCCGATAAACAGGGCGGAATCGCGGACCTGCAGCTGACAGCGGAGCGGGGACACTACCTGGCGCCGTTTGCACGGATCCTGCTGGCGATCGCGTATGTCCGGGAGAAAGACAAGCCTCGTGCACTGCAGATGCTGACCGCGTTACGCACCGATTTTCCCGGCAATGGGCTTTTCCCTCGAGAGATCGCCCGCCTACAGGCTTCGCATTAGCTTTCACTCCGCCGCTCGTAACTCCCCAGGTGTTCATCGGAAATTCACCCGTTTGTAACCATTCTGTAACACTGCGCCGATAGAACGGAGATATCTAATTTCAGGAGGAATTTACTGGTGATACGCAGAGCGATGCTGCTTTTGCTGTGTGTTCTTCTGCCCCTGGGAGTCTTTGGGCAAACCATCTTGAACGGTGCAGGTGCCACCTTCCCATATCCCATCTATTCCAAGTGGTTTAGCGAATACCATAAGCTGCATCCGGATGTTGAGATTAATTACCAGTCAATTGGAAGCGGCGGCGGAATTCGACAGGTCACTGAGGGGACAGTAGAG
>WNEZ01001633.1_pt1 | contig 18929 bp, 20 predicted proteins | sample 5400521 | NCBI WGS metagenome assembly WNEZ01 (sample SAMN13153339, study PRJNA577476) | soil metagenome | isolation source: 120 cm saprolite under Douglas fir tree site 2 hole 1 replicate 1 | place: USA:California | collected 2015-04-18
CTGTTAACCGCTGGGTCGCTGGTTCGAATCCGGCCCGGGGAGCCAGATAAATCAAACGCTTAAGCTCTTCACCGTTTCCTGCTTGCACCCTCCGGGTACGTCAGGGGTAGGGAGAGCCGCTGAGAGCGCGTCGAGAGCTCAAATCAGCGACCGTGCGTTGCAACCGCCGCGCGATCCATCGAACGGCGCGCAATCGCTTCGGCGATTATCCCGCACTTGTCCTGCTAGCGACGTTCTCAGCGGTAGAGCTCGATCTCCGGCCGCGGGTCGGGCACGAAGCCGTCCCGATTGGGCATTTGAACCGCGGGAAGGGTCTTGGCATCGAGCGCGGCGTTCTTCGGCAGGATGTTCGCTTCGCCGAGAATGTAGGCGACGACGCTGTAGACCTGCTCGTCGCTGAGCGATCCGGGCGCGTTCAATGGCATCGTGCGCTTGACGTAATCGAACACGGTCGTCGCATAGGGCCAATAGCTCTCGATGGTCTTCACAGGGGTAGCGCTCGTCAGCGTGCCGCGGCCGCCGATCAGCTTGTCGCCGCCGATCCCGGGCGTGGGAATTCCTTGCAGCTTGTCGCCGTGACAGATCGCGCAGGCATCCGCGTAGACTTTTTGGCCTTCCCCATAGGTGCCTTTGCCGGGCGGCAGGCCGCGGCCGTCCGCCGGGATGGAAAAGAATTGCGCGAGCTCCTGCGGCGTTACGGCCGCGCCGAGATCGAGCCGCGCCGGATAGCCCTGCTGCGCCGGAACCGTTTGCGTGAGCGCCAGCACCGCGGCCAGCGCCAGGATCGGCCTAAGCGTGGACATTGGTCACACTCCCGTCGCCCGCGACTGCCCAGCTCTGGATGGCATTGAGGTGGTAGATCGAGCCGAACGGCCCGGCGAGACCACGGATATCCACCAGCTGCTGCAAGCTCGGCTGCAGGTAGCCGGTCTCGTCCGTGGCCCGGCTCTGCAGCACGGCCGGCTGGCCGTTCCAGAACCAGGGGAACCGGAACCGGGTCGTGCAAATCGGCAGCACGGGATCTTGCAGCGCAGCGAGGTTCCAGCTCTTGCCGCCATCGCCTGACACTTCGACTCGTGCGATCTTGCCGCGCCCGCTCCACGAAAGCCCGGTGACCTCGTAAAAGCCCGGGCCGGGCAGCTTCATCTCGCCAGACGGAAACGTGATCACCGATTTGGCTTCCATCGTGAAGCTGAATTGGCGCGCTTTGCCGTTGGCCAGCAAATCGGTGTATTTCGAGGTCTCCTCTCGCGTCATGAACGGCTTGTCGCTGACTTCCAGGCGCCGCAGCCATTTGATGTGAGTGTTGCCTTCCCAGCCCGGCAGAATCAGCCGCAGCGGGTAACCCTGCTCCGGTCGCAGCGCTTCGCCGTTCTGAGCATAGGCGATGATCGCGTCGGTCAGCAGCTTCTCCAGGGGAATGCTGCGCGTCATCACCGCGGAATCGGCGCCTTCGGCGAGCACCCATGCGGCCTCCCCCTTCAGTCCGACTTCGCGCGCGAAGGTGGAGAATTGCACTCCCGTCCATTCCGAGGTGCTGAGCAGGCCGTGGGTGCCCTGCACGGTCTTGAGCGTCGGCTTGCGCCATTCGGTAAGGCCGTTGCCGGAGCATTCGATGAAATGCAGCCGCGAGACCGAGGGAAAGCGCTTGATATCCGCCATCATGAACTTTTTCGGCCGCTCGACCATGCCGTGCACGACGAGCGAGTGCTGGTTGGGATCGATGGTGGGGATGCCGCCGTGGTGCCGCTCGAAATGCAAGCCTGAGGGCGTGATGATGCCCTCGCTCTTGTCGAGCGGGCTCATCGTCCACGAGGAGATCGTCGTCGGCGTCGGATAACGCCAGCGCACCTCGGTTTCGAATTGCGAGCGCGAGCCGTAGCCGCCGTCCTCCGCAGTCGGAGTTCCGGGCACTTTGGTCGGGTCCTCCGGCACGTCGCGCGACACGGCGCCTGCCGGCGCCTTGCGCTCCGCCGCCCGCGCCGGCAGCAGGAATGACGCCATTCCGGCGGCCAGCGCCGAGCCGGCCGCGAACAGGACGCCGCGCCGGCCGGGATTGGGAAACATTCCCGTCTTGCAGTCGCAATCCTCCCGCTCGCCTCGCCTGCGCGCGAGTGCCCGGCGCTCAGCCTCGATCATCCCGTCGATCTGGGTTCTGGTCTTTTCGTCGTAATCCGCGAAGTGATCTTGATCGGCCATGTTCCTACCCCTCCGGCGCCGGTTGCTGTCCCGGGCACGTTAGATTTGGTTGATTGCCGAATATTCTGCCGCAGCCGGCAGCCCGCGTCTCGCACAAAATGCCTGGAAGGTGTTGGCGAGAAGGCACGCGACGGTCATCGGGCCCACTCCGCCGGGCACCGGCGTGATGGCGCCCGCCCCCCGTCGGGCCTCTTCGAAGGCGACGTCGCCGACCAGCACGTCGCTGTCGCCCCGGCGCACGCGATTGATGCCGACGTCGATCACGATTGCGCCGGGCCGAATCCAGTTCCCCCGCACCATCTCCGGGCGACCTACCGCCGCGACCAGAATTTCGGCATGGCGGCACAGTTCGGGAAGGTCGCGGGTCTTCGAATGCGCGAGGGTCACCGTGCAGTCGGCCGCGAGCAGCAGCAGCGCCATCGGCTTGCCGACCAGAGCCGACCGGCCGACCACTACGGCCGTACGTCCGGCGAGCTTCTCGGCCGCGTCGCGAATAAGGATCATGCATCCGAGCGGGGTGCAGGGCAGCAGTCCGGCAGTGCCCCAGATCAGCCGCCCGGAGTTGATCGCATGCAGGCCGTCCACGTCCTTCGCCGGGTCGATCGCGCCGAGCACGCGCGCAGGGTCGATCGATTTGAGCAGCGGCAGCTGCACCAGAATGCCGTCGACGGCCGGATCGCCATTGAGCTGCTCGATCCGCGCGATGAGCTCGGATTCCCCAACATCGCCGGGCAAGCGAAAATCCCGACTGTCGAACCCGGTCTCCCGAGCGTGTTTGACCTTGTTGCGCACATAGATCTTGCTGGCGGGATCCTCGCCGAGCAGGACGACAGCGAGGCAAGGCACGAGGCCGGAGGCGGCCTTGAGGCCGGCGGTGCAATCCGCGAGCCGCTGTCGCAGCCGTCGGGCGGCGGCAATGCCGTCGATGATCCTCGCCGGTGCGCTGCCGTGCACGGCGGCTGCTCCCGGCTCAAGCGGCCGACTGCGCCGGTTTCCGCTTACCCTTTTCGCGCTGCTGCGCGGCATCGATCGGCGGAGTGGTCCAGCCGACCTTGGCGGCGAATTGCTCGAGCTCCTTCGGCGCCATGTAGACCGTGTGCTCCGGGGCCGGATAACTGCGGTTTCGCACGTCGGTGGCGTAGCGCGTGTAGACGTCCTCGATGATCGGGATGAGATCCGTGTAGATCTTGGAATGCCGCGGCGTATGCTCCTCGTAGAGATGGAAAAGATCCGAGCTGATGATGTGCACGCCGTGAGCCTTGTTGCCGGCTCCCAGGCTGACCACCGGCACCGGAAGCGTTTCGGTCAGGAATTGGCAAACCTCTTCGGTCGTGACCTCGCACATGATCGAGAAGCATCCGGCATCCACCATCTGCCTGGCGTCCTCGACCAGCTCGAGCGCTCGCGTCGCGGTCTTGCCCTGGGCCACGAAGCCGCCGAGCTGCGCCATGCGCATCGGCGTTATGCCGATGTGCCCCTGCACCGGAACGCCGGCTTTGATGATGGCTTCGATGTTGCGCACGTGGTGGCGATTGCCCTCGCACTTCATGACTTCGGCATTCGCCCGGGCGACGAACTTGCCGGCATTGTCCACCGCCTGCTCGGGAGAGACGTGAAAGCTCCAGTACGGCATGTCGACCATACGCATTCCATAGCGCGAGCCGCGGTCGACTGCTTGCGCCATGAACATCACCTCTTCGAAGCTCACGGAGACCGTGCTGCGGTGCCCGAACAGCACCATGCCGCCGGTGTCGGACACGCACAGGATGTCGATGCCCAGCCGGTCGGCAACCACCGCGCTGCGATAATCGTAGACGGCCATTTGCACGATCGCCTCGCCTTCCCTCATTTTTTTCATGAGCGAAGGAATCGTCACCTTCTTGCGCGGCGGCGCGGATGCTTGCAGGACCGTTGCTGAAGACATGGAAGCCCCCGGAGGCTGTGAACAAAAAACAGCAGTGGCTCGAGAACCCTACGTGGCGGCAAATGGGCAAGTCAAAGAGAGCGCGGCAATGACCTCATCGGCAGAGTGAATGAATCAAGGGATCTCGCTGCTCTGGGGCCATAGATCCTCGCGCCATCCGCCGCGCGGCCTGCGTTTGCGCGGGTCGAAAAACGGCAGCGAAATCTCACGGATTTCATGGAATTGGCCCGCCGGATCAACGAGCTGCGCGGAGCGCGGCGCGACGGCAGCATAGCCCAATCCCAACACTTCCTCCGTCACGGCGCTCCGACACGCCGAGGTTACGAAAAGTTCGCCGCGCGCCGGCGGGAAGCTCGCGTCCGGGCGCGGCCGCCACAGCACCGGCTCCGCGTCGCACGAAGCCCCGAAGCAGAGCAGGCGCACGCGCTCTCGCGCTTGCGCATGACCTGCGCAGCGTGCGCCCAATCCCGATCCGGCCGCGAAGCGGTCGAGCCCGAGCTCCGCGGCCGCGACCGGAACGCAGAGCTCGTTTGCGAACAACAGGAAGCCCGCTTCGATCCGCAGAATATCGGCGGCAGCGAAGCCCGCCGGACGCGCATGCCGGGCCAGCTTGGTCCAGATCCCGTCGCGTGCGGCGCGCGGCAGGATGATCTCGAAGCCGCGCTCGCCCGTATAACCGAGGCGCCCGACACCGCAGGCTACGCCGGCAATCTCGGCCGGCGAATGGGCGAAATACGGCAGTTCCCGAAGCGGCCCCGCCGGACTTACGCTTGAAAGCGCGCGCAAGCTCGCCGGACCTTGCACCGCGAAGATTGCCGTTTCAGAGCTCAGATCGCGAACCGACACGCGCGATCCCGCCGCCCGCAATTGCGCGAGCGCGTCGCCGGTTGCGCTGAAGATCTCGAAGGTCTCTGCGTCGAGACGCCAGATCGTCAGATCCTCGAGCACCCGTCCGTCGGCGGCGAGGCGCAAAGCATAGCGGATGCGCCCGGGCGCGAGATCGCCGACCCGCCGCGGCGTCAAGGTCCCGATCAGCTCGCTCGCCGCGGGGCCCTCGATCCGGATCCGAGACATGAAGCTGAAGTCGAACAAGGCCGCCGCGGCGCGGCAGCTCGCCGCCTCGGCTCCAACGTCGCCATAGTCGCGGCGCAGCGCGTGAATATCCAATCCGCCGCTCACCATGACCTGGCCAAGGTGTGGCCGGACCGGATGGCCACGACGATGCCGACGAGCACGAGCGCGACCGCGACGACCCGGGCGAGGAACACCGCAGGCACGGCGTGCGCGACCCGCGCCCCGGCGGCCGATCCGAGCGCGATGCCGAGGCTCAGCACGGCGGCGAGCGGCAGATCGAGGCTGCCGGTCCAGAAATTTCCCGCGGATGCCATCAGCGCGATCGGCACTTGAATGGCCTGGCTCAGCCCGACGACTGCGAGGACCGGCGCGCCCCACCACATCAGCAGCGGAACCAGGAGCACGGGCCCACCGGTGCCGGTGAGTGCCGAAGCAATTCCCACCGCGGCGCCGATGCCGGCCAGCAGCGGCGGCGCGAAGCGAATGGCACCGCGGTCCGGCGCGCCGGGCTGCCGGAGCAGGATCCGCCAACCCGCAAACACCACGGTCGCGCCAATCAGCATCAACAGGATTTCCCCGCTGATGTGCGCGGCGAGAACCGCGCCGAGAAAAGCGCCCGGCGTGGCGCCGGCCGCCAGCCAAGCCGCGGAACGCCCCTCGATCGAGCCGTGGCGGGCAAAGAGCCACACGCCGATGCCGCCGCTGAAGATGAAGCTGAACATGCTGGCGCCGATCGCCTTGTGAACGTCGATGCCCACCAGGCTGAGGCATGGGACCAGGAGGACGCCACCGATGCCGATGCAGCCGATCAATACTCCCGACACGAGCGCGAGGATGGCGATCCCTATCATCAGTAGAACCGCAAGAAAGCTGCGCTTTTGGTCGGTTCTGATAGCGACGACCGGCAGTTTCGTGTAAACTGATAGCCGTTGTGCATTGCCGCTCACCTGCCGGGGGAAGCGAAATGTTCTTGCGCCAGCTCGAATACCTCGTGGCGCTCGCTCAGGAGCAGCATTTCAGCCGGGCGGCCCGGCATTGCAATGTATCCCAGCCGAGCCTTTCCAACGCCATCAAACAGCTGGAGATGGAGTTCGGCACCCCGATCGTCCTGCGCCACCAGCGCTTCCAGGGTTTTACCACCGAGGGGAGCCGAATCGTCGAATGGTCCAAACGGATTTTGGCGGACCGCGACGCGATGCTGCAAGAGCTTTCGGTGCTCAAGAACACATTGTCGGGCCGGCTTCGATTGGGAGCGATGCCGACCAGCTCGCCGGTGCTGCCGCATATCAACCGCCATTTCCTGACACTCCACCCGGGGGTACAGGTGGAAGTGAGCTTTCTCGGGCTCGAGGAATTGCGCGTGAAGCTGATCAATTTCGAACTGGACGTAGGAATCACCTACATCGACCAGAAGCAGCCCGCGCCGCTCACCAGCTTTCCCCTGTATAATGAGCATTTGAGCCTGCTGGTCCCCGAGGATCCGCGCTTTCCGGTCGCAACGACTACCTGGTCCAGGGCCGCCGACCTGCCGTTTTGTCTGCTCTCGCCGCACATGCACGAACGGCAGATCATCGACGCCGCGTTCGCCTCGGTCGGGAAGGCCCCGAAGCCCGCGATCGAATCGGATTCGATCGTCAATCTTGCGTTCCACACGATGCTTGGCGGAACCGTGACCATCGTGCCCAGCCATTTCGAAATCGTCATCGGCGCCTTTCCGGGCACGCGCCTCGTCAAATTGGTCGAGCCCGAAGTGGTCCGGCAGGTCGGACTCATCTGGGTGGACGGGGATCCGATGCTGCCGATGGCGAAAGCGACCCTGCATTCGGTGCAGGCCATGACGATGCCAGCGCTGTTCCGATCGCCGGCTCCGGCTGTAAGGAGCGGACGCAGCGGTACGCCACGGCATGCTCACGGCCAATCCCCGCGTCCCAGCGCGCCTTGATCGCTCGGCATTGAGAGCCAAATTTCGTGGACGACGAGCGACGGAGCGACCGAGCGAGGATCGCTCGTCCCGTTCACGCGACGATCGGCAGGGATGCATGTTTTGGACGAAGGCGTCGGTTCGCAATCTGCCCGCGCATGCATCCGTGCTTCCCTGATAGACGCCGGAAATTGCGTCATTCGCCGTCGTCGTTTGACAGTCAGAACCGTCGTCCATAGGCTTTGGACAAAACGCGAGCGTTCCGAACGGCGCTGATGACACTTCACCCTGGGAGGACGAAATGCTTTCTCACACGGCAGCGCGAAAGCTCTCTGGACGCGCGTATGGATCGCGCCGCGTCGACTGGCGTGTCGCAAAGGTGCGGCCGCGAACCTTTCGGAGATGGCGAATGCGCCTGTTCGGCGCCGTCGCCGGCCTCGGCAGCATGCTGGCTTGCGTCCAGCCGGGATTGTCCGAAGAGATCAAGGACTACGGCAAGCCCGGCAGCCCGATCGAGCTGGTGGTGGGCTATCAGCCCTACTACACCGAGTCCTGGTCCGGCGTGATCATGCGCAGCAAGAAGTTCTACGAGAAATATCTTCCGCAGGGCTCGAAGGTCGATTTCCAAGTAGGTCTGCAGGGCGCCATCATCGTCAACGGCATGCTCGCCGGCAAAGTCGATCTCGGCTACGTCGGCGACATGCCGGCGATCGTATCGACCAGCCACGCCGATGTGCGCGACATTCGCATCGTCTCGGTTCTCGGGCTGGGCTACGACCAGTGCAACGTGTTCCTGGTGCGCAACGATGCGCCCCAGTTCCAATCCCCGGACGAGGCGGTGAAATGGCTGAACGGCAAGAGCGTCGCGGTGCCGAAGGGCAGCTGCACCGACCGCTTTGCGCAAGCCGTGTTCAAGCGGTTCAACATCGCTCCTTCGGAGTACCTGAACCAGAGCATCGAGGTGATCACCAGCGGTTTCCGCGCGGGCAAGCTCGATGCCGCCGTGCTGTGGGAACCCACCGCATCGCGCCTCGTGCTGGACAAGCTCGCGCGCAAAGTGGCGACCGGCGCCTCCGTGAACGAGAACGACGGCGGCTTCATGGTGATGCCGAGAGCGCTCATCGATCAGCGTCCCGACATCGTCAACGCCTGGCTCGAGGCGGAGCTGGATGCGCAGCTGTATTTCGCCGACGAGAGGAACGCGATGGCGGTAAGCGCCATGGCGCTCGAGCAGACGACCGGATTTCCGCAGAAGACGCTGTGGTATTCCGCCTACGGCACCTACCCGAAATCGGAAGGCGGCACGACGAGCCGGATCACGCTGACCTATGGTTTCACGCAGGAGGCGAAGGAGCTGATCGGCAAGGCGGCCAAGTTCCTGTTTGAGATCAAGAGCATCAAAGCGGATCTCCGCCCCGAGGCGGTGGTGCCGACATTCACCGAAGAGATCCTCAAGAAGCGCAACTTGAAAGCTCCGGTGGGTGAGGTCAAGGCGCTGCCGGATTCCGCTTACACCGGTTCATGACAGCGGAGCCGCCGGCCCTCGTCTCGCCAGTGCCGCTCGGGTCTGTGGTTTCGGCCTCGCGACCGGAGCCGCTAGGGTTTGCGGCTCGGCACATGGAGAGGACGGCGTGAAAGACCCGGAATCGACGTTTGCGGTCGCCGAAGTCGACGGGGGGCTCACCGAGGTCCCGACGGCCGGCTTGGCGGACGGCGCCGATAGCACGAGTCGGGTCGAAGTCGCGGCATATCGTTTGGGACAATGGCTGAGCAGCCCTCGCCCGTATCTGATGCTGCTCGGGTTCGGGCTGTTCTTCGCCTTCTGGTATCTCACGGTTGAGGTCTGGAAGCTGCCGCGCTTTTCGCAGATGCCGGGACCGACCACGATCATCAGCGAATGGTTGAGCCGGGATCCCACCTATGGGCTCTCGATCTATTCGCCGGAATATTATCAGCACATCTGGGTCAGCTGGCGCCGGGTCTCGATCGCTTTCGTGCTGGCGACCGCTACCGGCGTGCCGCTCGGGCTGTTCCTCGGATGGTCGCAGCTATTCAAGGAGTACGTCTTTCCGGTATTCGAGCTGCTGCGGCCGATTCCGCCGCTCGCCTGGGTGCCGCTGGCCATCATCATGTTCCAGGGCTCGGAGACCCCGATCGTGTTCCTGACGTTTCTGGCGTCGTTCTACGCGACGACCCTCAACACCATGCTCGGGGTGGAATCGATCGACGTGTCCTTTATTCGCGCGGCGTATTGCCTCGGCGCGAGACGCCGCCAAGTATTCTGGCATGTCGTCGTGCCGGGCGCGATGCCTTTCATCTTCACCGGGCTGCAGATCTCGGTGGGCGTGGCGTGGTTCTCGCTGGTCGCGGGCGAAATGGTGTCGGGCCAATACGGGCTCGGATATCTCATCAATACGTCCTACACCATGGTGCAATACCCCACGATGGTCATCGGCATGATCACGCTGGGGATCGTCGGCTATGCGACGAGCGCCGCGGTGCGCATCCTCGGCAATTACCTGATGCAATGGCGGACGCGCGAGCTGGCCATGGGAGGCGAAAAGTGAAGCCCGAGCCGGTGCCGTCGCGCGAGCGCTCTCTCGCCGAGACCAAGGCGCCGCCGTTGCGGCCCGATCCCCGCCGCAGGGGCGAGATCCGCATCGCCGATGTGGTGAAAATCTACGGCTCGGAGGCGACCGGCGTCCGTGCGGTCGACAATTGCACGTTCGACGTTCCGGCCGGGAAGATCACGGTGGTGGTCGGACCTTCCGGCTGCGGCAAGACCACGCTGCTCAATGCGATCGCCGGTTTTCACAGCATCACTTCCGGGACGATCCACCTGGACGGCGCGCTGCTGTGCGGCCCCGGCCGGCCGAAAGCGGACCCCGGCCCGGATCGGATCGTGGTGTTCCAGAACGGGGCGCTGTTTCCCTGGAAGACCATCATCGAGAACGTCGCGTTCGGTCCGATGGTGCAGGGCCGACTGAACAGGAAGGACGCGTTCGAGAAGGCCCGTGCCATGCTGGCGGAAGCCGGGCTGCGCAATCTCGAGAGCAATTATCCGGGCGAAATTTCCTCGGGAATGCGCCGGCGGGTGGAGATCGCGCGCGCCTTGATGAACGATCCCAAGGTGCTGCTGCTCGACGAGCCCTACCGCGCGCTCGATTCGCTGACCAAATCGGTGATGCACGAAGCGCTGCTCGAGACCTTCGACCGCAATCAGGTCACCATTTTCTTCATCACGCACGATCTCGAGGAGGCTATCTTTCTCGGACATCGCGTCGTGATCATGACGACGCGGCCATGCCGCCCGAAGAAGATCCTCACCGTCGATATCCCGCAGCCGCGGGATTACAGCGTGCTGACGGCGAAACGATTCCGCGAATACTTGGACGAGACCATCGAGGCGGTGCACGAGGAAGCCCTGAAAGCCTTTGCCGCCGGCGAGAGGGAGCGTTGAATGCGCGGACCGGGCTTTCTCGCAGCGTGGATATTCCGGGTCATCGCCAACACCAAGCTCCGGCGCGGCGTGGTGGCGACCGCGGGTTTCATCGTGCTTTGGGAAATCGCCTCGCGCACCGGCATCTCGCGCATACCGGCGCCGAGCGCCGTCGCGGTGACCTTCAACGATCTCATGCGCGACCCGAGCTACTGGTTCAGCTGGTACTTGAGCACGCAAAGGGTGTTCGCGGGCTTTCTCGCGGCAATGCTGCTGGGCATTCCGCTGGGACTGGGCATGGCGGTGAGCCGGGCGTTCTACGGCACCGTGTTTCCCGTCTTCGAAGTGCTCCGCCCGATCCCGCCGCTGGCCTGGGTCCCAGCCTCGATCATCTTCTGGCCGACCCAGGAGATGTCAATCGCGTTCGTGACGTTCCTGGGCGCATTCTATGCCGTCGTCATCAACGTGATCGGCGGCGCGCAGGCGATCGATGTGCGCTATTATCAGGCGGCACGCTCCATGGGGTCGTCGAGCTGGGACATTTTTCGCCGGATCATTCTGCCCGGCACGCTGCCCTCGATCGTCGTCGGCGCCACCGTCGGCATCGGCATCGCCTGGGCGGTGGTCGTCGCCGCGGAGATGATTTCCGGGGGTGGCAGCGCCGGCTCCATGGGCGGCGCCAAGGGCGGCGGGCTCGGCTTCTTCATCTGGAATTCCTACGTCGGCGGATCCTACACGCAGATCGTCGTGGGCATGATCAGCATCGGCATTGCCGGGTATATATCGAGCGCGCTGCTGCGCAAGCTCGGAGAGCTGGTGACGCCGTGGCTGCGCGAGCAATGATCGGGCGAGTTGGAGCACTTCGATGACGATCGCTCCCATCCCGCAGATTTCGGGCGCCGCTTCCGCGCAGCGAGCCGCGGCGGACGGCGTCGCCGAGATTGATGTGCACGACGTCAGCAAGGCGTATGGGGCGGGCAAGTTCGCGAAGACCGTGATCCGCGATTGCTCGTTGGCGATCGAGCGCGGCAAGCTCACGGTGATGATCGGCCCGTCGGGCTGCGGCAAGAGCACGCTCATTCGCCTGCTGGCGGGATTCGAACGGCCCACCTCAGGTACCATCACCATCGGCGGCAAGCCGGTAACCGAGCCCGGCCGGGATCGCCTCGTGCTGTTTCAGGAGACGGCGTTGTTTCCCTGGATGACGACCTACGACAACATCATGTTCGGTCCGCGGGCCCGCATGGAGGCAGGCGCGGAATCGCGCAAGAAGGCCGAATTTCTCCTCGACAAGGTGGGGCTCGGCGCCTTCCGGCGCAGATATCCCACCCAGCTCTCGGGAGGGATGCAGCGGCGCGCCGAGCTCGCGCGCGCGATGATCAACGATCCGAAGGTCATGATCCTCGACGAGCCGTTTCGCGGGCTCGATGCCATGACGAAGAAGCTGATGCAGGAATATTACGCCAATCTCTACGAGGAGACGCGGCGCACGACGTTCTTCGTCACCACCGACATCGACGAGGCGATTTTCCTTGCCGACCGAATTCTGGTCATGACCAACGCCCCGGCGCGCGTGCGCGCGGTGCTCGAAGTCAATCTGCCGAGGCCGCGGCGCCTGGAGGACGTGATCGAGAACGACGAGGCCAACCTCATCAAGATGCAGGCGCTCTCGCTGCTGCACGAGGAGGCGATGAAATCCTTTGCGCGCGGCAGCAAGGCCGCCGCGGATTTCATCGACGCCTATTCGAAACGCATCCGCAAGCCGAGCTGACATGCCGTCCACCTTGATCAGATGCTCTCGCCCGGCCCGGTTCGCGCCCAGGGTCGCCAAACTTCAAGATCGGCGTTTCGCATGACCGACGCGCAAGACCTTGCCTTTTCGGCCTCCCGGCAGCCGCCGAAGCGGACCGCCTTGATCGAAGTGCGGTCCAAGGCCTCGAGCTGCGCGTTCGGCGCCGAGCCGCAGGAGCCGCTGCTCTACGCGGCGCTGCGCGCGGGCGTGGCCGTGCCCTATGAATGCGCGACGGGTACCTGCGGAACCTGCAAGGCAAGGCGTCTCGCCGGCGTGATCGTCGGCGATTGGCGGGAAGCGCCCGGCAACGCCTATTTGCGCCCCGATCGCGACGAGGTGCTGCTGTGCCAGACCCGCGCGCTCAGCGACTGCAGCTTCGAGATTCCGGGCAGCGTGAATTTGGCTTCCACGACGCGGGTTCGGCCGTACTTCGGTCGCGGCGTCGTCGCCGGCATCGGCGCCCTCACCCAGGACACCGTCGAGTTGCTGCTCGATGTCGATCCCGCCCTGGAGTTCGATGCAGGCCAGTTCGCGGTGCTCCGGGTGCCGCACCTTGCCGGCTATCGGGGCTATTCGATGGTCAATCACCCCGGCTCGGCGACGCAGGCGAAATTCGTCGTCAAGCGAAAGCCCGACGGGGCATTCACCGAGTGGCTGTTCTCCCGAGCCAAGCCCGGCGATGCCGTCGAGTGGTTCGGCCCGCTGGGCAAGGCGATCTTCACGCCCCAGGAGCAGCGCACGATCGTCTGTATCGCCGGCGGCTCGGGCATCGCCTCGATCATGTCGATTCTCGAGGCCGGATCCTCCTCGCGGCATTTCGACCATTTCGAAGCCGCGATCTTCTTCGGCGTCCGCGCCGGCGCCGACGCGTTCTATCTCGATCGACTGCAGCGCTTCGCGGAAACGTTTCCCGCCAGGCTGCGGATCATGGTCGCAACCTCGCACGATGTCCCCGCCGGAGAAATGCGCGAGCGCTACCCGTCCCTGACATTCGAGTCCGGCTTCCCGCACGAGATCGCCGCGCGCGATCTCGCCGGAAGCTTCGCGGGACGCGTCGCCTATATCGCCGGGCCGCCGATTCTGGTCGACGTTTCGATTCGAATGCTGATCACCCAGGGGCGGCTTCCGGTGCGCGACATCCGCTACGACAAATTCAGCTGAGATCAGCGCGTTCGGGAGAACATCATGTCCTCGACCACGATCGACACCGGCAATTTCGAGGTATTGCGCTCCACGGCCATTCTGAACGGCGTATCGGACTCGACGATCGGCAACATCGCGACCCTCGCCAAGCCGCAGACGGTCGAGGAGGGCGAGACGCTCTACTCGGTCGGCGATCCGGCGCGGAGCGCCTATGTGGTCGGCACCGGGCGGCTGCGGTTCATTCTCGGCGGCGACGGCCGGCCCGCGGCGCAGGGCACGATCATTCGGCCCGGCGACATTCTCGGCTGGGCGGCGTTGCTGGGCAATCAGCCGCGCCGCATCGCCACAGTCATAGCGCTGGAAAAATGCCGGCTGCTCGATCTCGACGGCGAGGCGCTGCTGCGGCTCCTCGACCAGGACCCGCGCGCGGGCTACCTGGTGATGCAGCGCCTTGCGAACATGATCACGCAGAGTTTTCTCGAGCAGAGCGCGCTGCTCAACGGCGCAACCTAGCCGTTGCGGCAATCGCCGGCAGTTTCAATCGTCGTATTCGTAGGTGAGCTCGCGCTCGAAATCGATCCACAGATCGTTGCCCTCCAGCCGGACCGGATAGTAGAGCAAGGGCTTTTCGGCGTCGCCTCGCGGCTCGCCGGTATTGAGGTCCCACTGCCAAATATGCTTGGTGCAGGTCAGCATGCCATCGGAGCACACGCCGGAAATTTCCAGCGGTTCCGCCATATGCGGACACAGCGGTGGGAACGCGATGAAATTGCCGTCGATCCTGGTGACCAGGATCTTCACCCCCTCAATTTCAACGCCGGTCAAGCGCCCGCTCTCGACGTCTCGCGCAGGGCAAAGCCTCTGCCAACCCAATTGCCAGCTCCCTTGCGTTGCGGATCGCGGAAACCGAATGGGCTTCAGATCGGATAGTGGGATCCCTTGTCGAGACGGCGGGTGTCCAGGAACACGTTTCGCTCGAGGAAGCGCGGGCCTTCCTTGCCGATCCGGAAGCGGTCGTAATATTTTCCGATCAGGAACAGCTGCGTCTCGCCCGAGTCGATGTGCGAGTTGATTCCGTCGAGCATCGTCCGGTAGCACGCAAACGACGTCGTGGTGCTGGCCTCGTTCTGCGACGGGTCGACGTCGATCGTGTACACCGTCGCATGCCGGGTCAGCCGGCCGTGGTCGGTGTTATGCTTGGGCAGCAACTCGATCATCACTTTGAGCCCTGGCACGTCCTGCTCGTACCAGGTCATTTGTCGGCGGATCTCGGGGCTGTAGGTGGTAATGCGATATTTGAAGTCCGGCGCACACAGGTTCAGCCAGTCGAGGAATTTTTCGTCGTCCAGCAGCAGACAGGCCCGGTAGATGACCTCCCGGATCGCCGGCTCCACGGATTTCAGCTCGGCCGTTGCGACGATATTCATGATCGACCTCCACTCTCCTGCGGGGTCAGCCGGGCTATTCGGCGGCCACCAGCGCGCTGGCGAACGGGTCGGATGGCGACCGCCCCATCCGCCGCGCCCACTCGGTATAGAAATGTCGCATGCCGATCTCGTCGTGGATGGAATTGTTTTCGCGGCGCCCGTGCAGGATGTGCCGTGGCGTCGAGCCCGGGCGCATGCTCACCCCCTGGCCGGTGATACCCAGGAGATCCTCGTGCAGATTTCGCCCGAACGGTCCCCAGATGGTGTTGTGGTCGCGGACCCGCTGCGCCTGCTCGTCCGGGGTATCGCGCTTGAGGCCGAGGCCGCGGAACTCGATCATGACCCGGTCGGGACCGATCGGCGTCATGGTGTCGACGCGGAGCGAGGAGCCGCGGATGTTGTACGTCGCCCCGGGAAACAGATCGACCATCTTCCAGCCGTTGCGCGGCATGCCGGGGAAGGACAGCACGCGGTCGGCCGCACCCTGGTAGGCGTCGTATTTGACCTCCATCGAGCCCACGGTGCAGTGCCCGTTGGGAAACGCCGTGTACTGCCGCTCGAAATACCCCTTCTGCAGCATGCTGGTGGCGCGATTAAAATAATGCATGTAGTCGTGATAGAACTCGCTGTTGGTGTCGTGCCACAGCTTGTAATTACTCGGTATGATCGCCTTGTGATAATGGAAGATCGCCAGCGGCTCGGTGTCGAGCTCCTGCTGCATGATGTCGAATGCGTGGCCGATATAGTCGGCGAGCGGCTGGGCGTCGCGATCCAGTGACAACCAGACGAAGCCGCCATGTGCGACCTCGCAGGGGAACTGCTTGAGAGCAACGTCCTCCTTCTTCAGGCGATCCTGATAGCCGGCTTTCGCGCGCGGAATATCGACGCAGCGTCCGAAGCTGTCGAATTGCCAGGCGTGGAACATGCACGTCATATGGTTGGCGTTGCCGGACGGCTCCGCTACCGTCAGGCTCCCGGAGGGCTGCCGCAGGATCAGATTGCCGCGGTGGGGACACACGTTGAGGAATGCCCGGATCTTGCCGTCCGAGCCGCGCACGATGACGACGGGTTCGCGCGCAACCGTCAGGGTCCGGAAGTCGAGCGGATCGGGCAGCTCGGATTCGTGAACGGTCACGAGCCACACTTTCTTCCAGATCTTCTCGAGCTCCTCCTCGAAAATACCCTGGTCGCTGTAGATTCGGCTGTCGACATACGGAATCGTCTCGCCGCTGTCGTAGGCGACCTCGTCCCTCTGCGCCGTCATGGCAACCTCCGTTGCGTGGGCCCGCCTCACGCGATCGCGGCCCCGCCGTTCCGCAAATCCTAGCCGCTCACCTCGACATTTTCGACAGTATATTCGGTCTCGGTTTTTCTACAAAAATTCATAGGTCGCATACCGCCATAGAGCGCAGCTATCGGCTGCGCCTGCTGCAAGCTCCAGCGGGACCAAGGGAAGCCGGCGATTGTAACTCGCGCGGGTGCAGGCCGCTATCCAGCAAACGATATTCCGGGGCTATCGGGCCATTGGGGCTAGTCGCGCGCGCCGAACGGCGCTTGGCCGCTGAGTGCCATCTTCGCACCTTGCCCTCGAGGCACGACACTTTTCGACAGCTCAAGCTGATTTGACTGAGACGCCAGAAAATAACGGGCCGCGACCGGGGCCCACGGGCAGCGGAAAAGCGTTGAAAAAATCCGTGATTCTAATGGGATGCTCGTTGCACTCTGTCGCAGCGCATTGCAGCAAATCTCGCTGTATGCTTCTGTTGACCGCTGGGTCGCTGGTTCGAATCCGGCCCGGGGAGCCGATGAAGCCAATGGTTCAGGCCCGATTTCGACGGCGCCACCGCACCGAGATGCATACATTGCGGAATAGTTCGGGAAGATTCGCCCGCATACGAACGAGTACGAGATGAGCAATCCAGAGCCCACCCCCCTTCGCGCCGCCGAGACTGCGTTCGAACTTGCGATCCGAGCCATGGGTCAGGCGCTCGTCGACGCATCGGCCGCCGCCCATGAGATCGATGCGCTCGATCCGCCGAAAGACGACCAGGATGCCGATTACGATCGGCTGCTGTGGCTCGGCAAGATCACCGATGGCCTGAGCGTCCTGTGCACGCCGAGACTGCGCGTGCTCGCCGCCATCCTCGACGAGGTCGCCGCGCTCGAGGAGCCCGGTGAACTCGGCGACAAGCGCCATACTGCGCACTGAAGCTCCCGGGCAAACCGGGACCGCGCCGTTTCTCGAGGAGAATTGCCATGCGGACGTTGGCCGCTGCTGCGACGATCGCGACCGTGCTTGTGGTCGGTGCCGGGGCCCCGCTCCAAGCGGCGCCGTGGTGCGCGTGGTTCACAGGGTATAGCTACAGCAACGATTGCGGCTATTACACGCTCGCGCAGTGCGTTGCGACCATCCGGGGCGTCGGGGGCTATTGCGCCCCGAACGTTTACGCGCAACCACTCCCCTACCCGCCCGCTCCCTATCGCAAGCGCCATCCTCGCCGATACGACTGAGGTTCCTGTCGCGAGGTTTAGCCGTACCTGACCGATTCAGCCTAGTCTCCTGTCAGGGCCGGCGGCCGGGACGAGAGCAGGGACGGCCCGCCTCGCACCCGGTGGTTTCGTTTGATGTCAATTGCCTTTGGTGGATTACCCATGGCAGAATTCAAATCTTCCCTATTTACGTTCGCGGCTGCTGCCTGCGAACCGGGGAATCGAGCCGATGTGCACACTGATGAACCGCAGAGTGGCCGGGCGTCTGCTGGCGGGATTCTGCGGCGCATTCGCGGCCAAGTCTGCCAGGGCGAACCGCGCCCAGCTTCCTAAAGAAATTCTCGGCATCCGCTTTCCTGACAGCGATCTCGCGCGCGGCGCCGCCATGCTGGCGCAATTGGAGTCGGATCGTTTCCTGTTCAATCATTGCATGAGGACATTCGTGCTTGCAGGTCTGTACGCACGGCACAGAGACTTGAAATACGATGCGGAGCTGGTGTTCGTCTCCTCTGCCTTGCACGACTTGGGTTTGCTGGAAAAATTCGAGAGCGCGAACATGACCTTCGAGCAAGCGGGCGCGCATTATGCCCAGCATTTCGTTGAAAACGGTGGTTTCACCCCTGATCGGGCGGAGCGCGTCTTTCAAGGCATCGCTTTGCACGCGGGCGGCGTCAACAGCGACGACATTCCTGATATCGCGCTGATCCAAAGGGGCGCAGGACTCGACGTTTTAGGTAAACCCGATTTTGGGCAGATCGTACCCCCGGAAGTTCGAGCAGTGATCCTGGTGGAATTTCCGCGCCTGGCGTTCAAGTCGGAATTCAAGCGCGTGCTGGCCGCGCATGCCGTCAGACAGCCCGCATACGCTACATGGACAGCGCAGTTTGCCGAGGAGCCTCCTGCCGGGCTGGCATTGGACGTTCTCAAAAGTCCGTGGTCCGAATAACGAGCCGCTGCGGCCTATTCAGTAGGGCCTGCTGGCGCCAACCCTATTCCGCGGTCAGCGGCGCGAAGCCCCAGGAGAACAGCGGCCAGCCGCCATCCGGGCGGATCGCGACCACCTCTTCGAGCCAGCAGCGCTCGTGCTCGCCGCCCGGATAGAGCAGATGCACCGGGACCACCATGCCGTCTTCGAGCATCCAATCGCCGTTCGGCTTGCCGTCGGCCGTCGTCTGCTCGAGGTCCATGTGGGAGAGGCCGAGGCCGTGGAAGAAGATCACGGCGGCCGCCGGGTCCGGCACGCCCTCGCGGCGATAGATCTCGCGGCCTTGTCTCTGCAGCTCGCTGATGCGCGCGCCGGGCCGCATGGCGGCGAGCAGCATCTCCGCCACGCGCGCGGTCGCGTCGGCAAAGCGCTTCGCTCCGCCGCTGGGCTCGCCTTCCACCACCCAGGTCTTGCCGCCGTCCCAGCAATAAAGATCGATGGTGCCGTGGCAATCGAACATCACGTGGGTGCCGGGCTCGACCGCATCGTCCTCGAGGCCGGTGGCGAGCGTGAGCGCCGGATCGGCGCCGCGCGG
>WNEZ01001634.1_pt1 | contig 18915 bp, 17 predicted proteins | sample 5400521 | NCBI WGS metagenome assembly WNEZ01 (sample SAMN13153339, study PRJNA577476) | soil metagenome | isolation source: 120 cm saprolite under Douglas fir tree site 2 hole 1 replicate 1 | place: USA:California | collected 2015-04-18
AAGATCGCGTCGCCATCGTCGTTGGCGCCGGCCAGAGCCCCGGCGAAGGCATCGGCAACGGCCGCGCCACCGCCCTCACCTTCGCGCGCGAAGGCGCCAAGGTGCTGTGCGTGGATCACAATATCGAGTCGGCCCAGGAGACGGTCGCCATGATCGGTGCCAAGGGCGGCACGGCGGTCGCCTACAAGGCCGACGTCACCAAAGAGGCCGAGATCAAGGCCATGGCGGCCGATGCGCACACCCGCTGGGGCCGCATCGACATCCTGCATAACAATGTCGGCGTCAGCCTCGCGGGCGGCGACGCCGAGCTGCTCGACATCACCGAGGAGGCGCTCGACCGCTGCGTCGCGATCAACCTCAAGAGCTGTATCTTCGCAGCGAAACACGTGATCCCGATCATGCGCCGGCAGAACAGCGGCGCCATCATCAACATCTCCTCGATGGCCGTCATCACCACCTATCCCTATGTCGCCTACAAGGCCACCAAATCGGCGATGGTCGCGTTCACCGAGCAACTCGCCTACCAGAACGCCCAGTACGGCATCCGCGCCAACGTCATCCTGCCCGGCCTGATGAATACACCGATGGCGGTCGACACCCGCGCCCGCGAATTCAAGAAAAGCCGCGCCGAAGTCGAAGCCGAACGCGACGCCAAAGTGCCGCTACGCAAGAAGATGGGCACCGGCTGGGACGTCGCCAACGCCGCGCTCTTCCTGGCTTCCGACGAAGCCAGCTTCATCACCGGCGTCACGCTTCCGGTGGACGGCGGCGCAAGCGTGCGGCGCGGATAACAGAACATGGCCGCCTCACGCGAAACGAAAACTCCGCCCGGCGCGGCGCCGGCTCTCGAGTACGACGCCATCATCATCGGGGCGGGCATGTCGGGCATGTACCAGCTTTACCAGTTGCGCGAACTCGGGATGCGGGTGCGGGTGTTCGAGGCCGGCACCGGCGTCGGCGGCACCTGGTACTGGAACCGCTACCCGGGCGCGCGCTTCGATTCCGAAAGCTATTCCTACGGCTACTCCTTTTCGAAGGAACTGCTGCAGGAATGGGACTGGTCCGAGCATTTCGCCGGCCAGCCGGAGACGCTGCGCTATCTCAATCTCGTGGCCGACAAGTTCGACCTGCGCCGCGACATCCAGTTCCGCAGCCGGGTCGCCGCGGCAATCTACGGGGAGGATACGCGCAGCTGGAACGTCACGCTGCAAGACGGCAGCCGTTTCCGCGCGCGCTTCCTGATCACCGCCATCGGGCCGCTGTCCGCCCCTACGATGCCGCGGATCGAAGGCGTGGACACGTTTCGGGGCAAATCCTTTCACACCGCCAGATGGCCGCATGAGCCGGTCGACTTCACAGGCCAACGGGTGGCGGTGATCGGAACCGGCGCCACCGGCGTGCAGACCATCCAGACCATCGCCCGGAGCGTCGGACACTTGACGGTATTCCAGCGCACACCGAACTGGTGCGCGCCGCTCCACAACGGCAAGATCGATGCGGAGACGCAGCAAAAGATCAAGTCCGATTATCCCGAGATGTTCAAGCGATGCCAGGAGACCTTCGCCTGCTTTCTGCATACGCCGGACCCGCGCGGGACTTTTGAGGTTACGGAACAGGAGCGCGAGGCCTTCTTCGAAAAGCTGTATGCCGAGCGTGGCTTCGGCATCTGGCAAGGTAATTTTCGCGACATTCTGGTCGACCGGAAAGCGAACGCTGTGATCAGTGACTTCGTGGCGAGGAAGATCCGCCAACGTGTGAAGGATCAAAAGGTCGCGGAAAAGCTTGTTCCGAAGAACCACGGCTTCGGCACCCGCCGGCTGCCGCTGGAGACCTTCTACTACGAGGCCTACAACCAGGACAATGTCGATCTGGTGGACATCACGGAAACACCGATCGAGCGGATCACACCTGATGGCATCAAGACCAGCGTCAAGGAATACAAATTCGACATCATCATCTACGCGACCGGCTTCGATGCCATCACCGGAAGCTTCGATCAGATCAACTTCCAAGGCGTGGACGGCGTCGGACTAAAAGACAAGTGGAAGAACGGGCCGCAGACTTTTCTCGGCGTCATGGTCGACGGCTTCCCCAACATGATGATGCTGATGGGACCGCACACGGCACTCGGCAATATTCCGCGCAGCATCGAATACAATGTCGATTGGGTGACCGGTCTGATCCGCTACGCGCGGGAATCCAACCTGACGCGCGTGGAGGCCACGGCAGCGGGAGTGACCTCCTGGACCGATCACGTCAAGGCGCTGGGCGTGGGTCTGCTTTCCAGCGAAGTCAATTCCTGGATGACCGGATATAACAGCAATGTGACGGGCAAGCAGACGCGTATCGTCGCACGCTACAGCGGCAGTGCTCCCGCCTACCGCGCAAGATGCGACGAGGTGGCAGCCAAGGGATATCAGGAGCTGGCGCTGGAATAGAGCAACAACGCTCAAAATGAACTGACGGCTGGCAGGGCGGGTGTGGCTTTGGCTTCGCTGACTGAGAAAATTCAGATGGCTGCCGTTCAATTGGCGTTGTCTTCACGACGAGCGGCCGCCGCAGCTTTTGCCTTGTCAAGGCGTTCCAGAAATTTTGCGGCCCAAGCCTCGTGGGCGCCGGGTCTCGATCGATAGCGCTTCGAAAATGCCTTGAAATGAATATCGTAATTGCGGGCAAAACGCCGGATCAAGGCGGCCTCTTCATCGTATCGATTGAGCTTCCGATAGATCGTGGCTGCCTCCCAGTAATACCACGGGACCGTCGCGTGCTCGCCTGTGATGCGGCCGCCTTGTTCCTCCAGCTTGACCTCGGCCAGCGCCGCCTGCAACGCCGTTTCGTACTCACCGATCCGTTTGAGCTGGTTCACGTGCTCGGCAGCGTTTGCTGATGTAGGTGCCGGCTTCTCGTATCGCCATGAGCTCCAGATTTGCTCGACAGACGCGTTCTGCAGGACAGGCGCTTTCTGCTGATATGTCGGCGTCTCAGGAGGCGGCGACGAAACGCGCTTCGCGCGAAATCGACCAAGCAAAGTTCTCAACATTCGAAATGCTGCTTATTAAATTTGTTTCGGCTTTAATGGCCGGCAATCTTCCCCCGGCGAAATAGCGGGTGCAAGCAAACTTTCAAATAAATCGGCAAATCCGGTCCACCAGCAATCTTCACCGAATAGTTTGATGCGAGCCGCCGCCGAGGCGCAGCAATGGTGAGCGTCAGAGCACGCGGCAGTCCAGAAGTTACAGACTCGCGCTGAGCTCGAAGCCAAGTCTACGCCTAAAAAATAGATTTACCGCCCACATTTGCGGCTTCCGGCAATCTTGTAAGCAACTAAGATCAATTCGAATTTGCGGTAATGATTCTTTTTTATTCAGCGGCCAGGTTTTTCTGTGCCTTCCAAAGCTCCTGCTGACAGCAACAGGTTTGAACGCGGAACCGCAATGGCGCTGCGGTATTTTCTTTTTCTATTGGCTGCCTACATTGTCTTTCACAAGATCTTCCCGTTCGGTTTGTTCAGGACGCGCCTTGCCGACATGACTGGCGCCGATCTTTTGCTGCTGATTTCTCGCAGCCTGATTGCCACGATAGGTCCCGCATATTTCGCCATAGCAGGATTCATTCAGCCGGCTTTACAGGACAGAGACAGAATTTGGTGCGAGCGATGGACCGGTCTCGCCTTCGGTGTGATCACGATCGCGGTCGGATCGATATTGATTACGGCACTGGAAGGAACGGGGATTATTATCGTCACGGCCCGTTGGGTCGCTAGTGGCATTTTGTGGCTGCTGTTCTAGCGCTTCGCCTTCCTGGCCCTCCCCGAAGCCATTTTTGCGGGTTCGCATTCTTCAACTAACCCGAGTTTGAATCGTCTGGTCCGGCGGAAATATGTGAAACGCGGGATTTGACATACCATGCAGGGTCAGCGCCGGGGCGATGCACGCGTCAATTTTTACTCTTTTTTCACCAACGCGGAAATCCATTTGGCGCTATTTACCTGTTTGGAACCTGGCAGGGAGCTATTGAATTCAAGTCGGATCTTGCTGGATCTTGTTATGTCGAAAAAGAACGCCGCAGATATACGGATCGATCACATCCACAGCCGCGCGATCTGCGATGAGATCGGGGAGCGGCTTCGCGAGACGCTCAGGCGAGAAGCTCCAGAACTGCCTCCGCGTCTGCAATTGTTGGTTGATCGACTTGCCGAGCTCGATGGTAGATCCGCACCTTCGATCGTGCCGTCTTTCGACGATATGCTGCCGCGGCGAGAACTTCATTCCTCATCGGTATGATGTCCACCGCATACGGCAGAGTTCACAGACCAAAATCGCGCGACTAGCAGCCCGTGAACCGCGGGTCTGGCCCCTCGTGTAATTCTTTCAAATACGCCAGCGCATACACGGCCAACTGATGCGTGTCATTTTGTCCGGCAGAGCCGAGCGTGTCGATATATCGAATAATTTTCTCTCTGGATTGCGCAATCCGGGCGGCATCCAATTCGCGGGTCAACCCGTAGGTGTGCAACGCCCGATCAACTATTTCGTCCATGCAAAAAACTCCGAACTACTGCAATGCGATAGTTGCAGTGCAACATCCCCGTTTGACATGGTCAAGCCCAATTTTTGGCAGGGATCTGCCAATGACGTCAGCTTCCAGGAGGAAGCGTCGAAACAGGCGGGGATCTCGGCGCGCCCGCAGGATGGGTTGCCGGCGGTCAGAACCTTGGGGTTCAACTCTCCCTTCCAAAATGCACCGCCCAGCCCAGCGATCTCTCACGTCACACCGAGCGCGACCAGACTATCTGCGCCGACAACTCGGCTTGCCCGGAATCAAGGCGTGGCTGACGCGATGGTTGCGATCTCTATCTGCGGTTCCAGAATTAACCCGCGGCATCGACATCAAGCTTAACGCGCGGCTTTCGTTGCGCGGTCATCGAAACCCGATAGCATCTTCGCACCGAACATGGTCCCCGTTCGGATCCGCGATCCGAGCGATCATACCTCCACTTGGCGCCTTATCTCCGCGAGACTGCAGAATGGTCGCAGGCAGTCAGGATTTTGAACAAAATGAAAGTCCGCGGTCGCGGCCGGCCTGGGTGAGCGTTTGGCACCTTTGGACGGTCGTCATCCCCAGGCGATCGATTGCGGGTCGGCTCGTGTCTGGAAAGGTTTGGCGACGCCATGACGGGCGGCGTTGGACCTACAAGAAATTCGTCGAGTACAGGAATGACCAAGCTGATTGAGCGACGGTCAGTCGGACTGACGGCGCCTAACCCCGATAATGCAACTCAGATCTTGGGCACCTAGGTCCAGTCCGAGACTTCGAATTCGCTCTGACTTTCTTCCACAAACTTGGATATGGCAGCGCTGCAGGGTTCGCGCTCCGCCTTTCCGTATTTCACGCCTTTGACGGCCCAATTGGCACCGTCAGGCGACCCGGGCACAACGCGTTCGACAATAATTTCGATGAGACCCTCACAGCGTGAGTCGCTTCCCCGGACAGTCTCGGCCAAGGCCGCTTCAAGAGCGGCGCGCGCAATCCATGTGCGTTTTTTTGCCGATTGTTCCGTCTTTTTTTGACTCATGTTGCACCGCGTAATTTCGGGCCCCATTTCGGCCAAGCTCAAATTATGCCCTGAATCGTCTTCTGCGGGCCCATTTATGTGCAGATTTCTCGCGGCCGCCTTGCCTTGGTTATCGAAAATTTCAAAGCTTACTTTCTGGCCCTTCCGGAGATCCCTGAAACCGGCCGTCCGGACCGCGGAGAGATGGACAAAAACGTCTGCGCCGCCCTCCGTCTTTATAAATCCGTAGCCTTTTGACGGATTAAACGACTTTACCGTGCCTGTAGTCATCATTTGGTTCCAGAATCGCCGGCTCAACCGATCATAACCCGGATTTTGCACTGCAACAAAGTGCCGGCGTTCTTGCAACCCGTTTAATGGTGCTGTTGGGAGATTTCCCCCGGACGCTGCGGGCATGGACCAGGGAGAAGCGGTAAAAAAACACCTCCGCCGTTCCTCACAATGGTCGAATATTGTCCACAGTTGAACCATTCCGCGAACCCATTCGTTGAGTTTTGTTCGGTAGGGGACAGCCATGTCAGAGTTTAGCGACCGATATTTCTACGCGCGACCGACGGCCAGACGTATCCGTCGGATCGATCACGCGATCCGGCACGCCGGGCTTAGAACTGAAGACGGCCTGCGGGGTTCGTCGCCTTGGCCGTGGATCCTCGCGCTCGCCGTAAGCCTCTCAATGTGGGCCTCTGTGGCGTGGCTGATCTTGAGAAGATAGCTAAGACCCCGGCTAAGTGCGCAGGCGCAGGATTTCATCGAGGTAAAGCCGCGCGCTGCGTTTCCAGGAAAACAGCGCCGCTCTCGTTCGTCCCCGCGTCGCCATCGCTGTGCGAAGATCCTGGTTTCCTGCCAAGCCAATGATCGCGTCGCGCCAGCCATTGCCGTGATCGGGATCCACATAAGTGACCGCATCGCCTCCCACCTCGACAAGGCTTGCCGCGTTCGAGGAGATCACGGGGCAGCCCCTGGCCATTGCCTCCAGCGGCGGAATTCCGAATCCCTCCGTCTTGGAAGGGAATGCCAAGCATAGCGCCGCCTCGTAGAGCGCGGCCAGGTCGTCATCGCCAACATAGCCGGCGTAGTGAATGTTGGATCGCTGATGACCGGGCGCTGTCGCGGAAAAAATACTCGATGCCGCGCCGACGATGACGATGTCGATGCCCGCAGCATCAAGTCCCTGCGCCTGTTTGAGAATGACATCGACATTCTTGTGCTTCGCGCTGCTGCCCAGCAAGAGCACGTAAGGTCGTTTCAAGACCTTGAGGAGTGGAATTTCGGCCCGGCTGGCATCCCACCGCAGCGCGTGCTCATGGCCGTTGGGCGCGATGAAGATCTTTTCGCGTCGGCAGACCCCGTACTTGATCAGCATATCCGCGGAAAACTGCGATACGGTCGCAACCCTGCTGGCTCGCCTGCCAATCAGCGGCAGCAGTGTCCGATAAGCCAAGCCGAAACGGCGCGAATAACTTTCCGGCTCGACGAACGTATTCGCGTCATGAATGCAAACGATGTGGTTTCGCGCGGCTATCGGACCGAAATTTCCAAGGCTCAGGACGCCGGATCTCGCATACCAGGGCAAGACGAATTGGTCCCAGGCATGGCCCGAGCCGAACCTTGTCCGGCAAACGTCGATTTGCGAAAGCGCAGGTTTTACTTCCACTTCGCCCGGCAAGATGAGGCGAAATCCGAGCCGCTTCGCGATATCGCCGTCTTCGGAAAGGATTTTCTCAAGCGAGGCGACAATTTCGTGCGCATAGCGTTGAACGCCGGTCATCCGTTGGGTCATGTAGCGGCCGTTGATCGCCCAGATTGGCCTTGCGTCAACGTCGTCGTCAGAGTCTGTCATGATTGGAACTTCGGTAGCAGCTCAGCCTGCCAAGCCCCCACTATATCAGGTCCGATCTCCTCCAAATGGGGGATAAGAAACAGGGTAAATGACGGGCCGCTACACAATTCGGGCGATCGAACGATGCCCGCCACCCGGTTTGTTCTTCAATTGCCTTTTTCACCCTGGAGCCGCTAGCCGAGAACCCGACGTCGCGAATGATTCGCGATTCATTGGCGCTTAGCCGCTTAGCCGAAGGGCTCGGGCTGGAGGCGCCGCCAACGTTGCTTGCAACCGCCGGCCTGGAGCGACGCGTCCGAAAACTTCGACGCTTTCATTGTTTCCGGCTCGTTCCCGGTTCAGGAAGCCCAGCGAAGAATCTCACTCAAAAACGATTCTGCTTTTTTGGTCGCAGATCGGTTTCTCGGTTCACCTCAAAGGCGCCAGCGTCACTCTCGGTAGGGACTCGACCGGCTCCAGCGTGATGTGGCGGAAAAGCGTTTCCGAGCCTTCTGCCTGAAGCTGTATCCGACCGTGGGTCAGCGGATCGCAGCGGTCGAAGATGTGCTCGGCATCGCAGATACTCCATGCCTCGAGCACAGGCACGCCGTTGACCACATGGATAGCCCTATCGCCCAGCACATAGAGGTCGAGCGTATTCCAATCGCCCACCGGCTTTTCCTGATCTGTCGCGTTTTGGGCAAACCACGAAACCAAACCGGTGACATCGACTTCGCGCCCGCCGATCATGTAGCGCCTTCGCTGATTGAACAGATCGGGATCGCGTCCGACCGTGGTTCTTGAAGACAAGCCACGACCGACCGGGACGAACCTGCCGACCTGACCGCGCAGCATATCAAATTCGATCGAGCGCATCCATGTCCCCAGCACGGCTCCTGCCGCGCCATTGGAATGGTACAACAACCCGCTGTCCTGGGGGTTACCCGACATGGGAAAATCGCTGTTCTTGCCCCATTTGAATTGGAGGCTCAGGTGATAATCGCCGTAGTCGCCCTTATGGGTCAGGCTTCCCCACGTCTTTCCGTTGACATAGATGGCCGGTTCGCCGTCCTCAACGACGACTTTGAAATCCTTGCCGACGCCGCCCACTCCGATGGGATCAGCTGAATGGAAGTACTTGTGGGTTTCCGCCGGGTCGGGATAACCCAGCCAGCCATCCCAGTCATTGAGGTCACTGCCATTGAACAGTGAAATCCGCGGCCCCGAGGCCATGGGCAGATCAGTCAGGATGAGAGCTTGCGGCGCGGCAATCGGGATGCCCTTGATCAGGGCTTCGGCCAGCGGCACCAGAACCCCGCGCAGCTTAAAGGCGACCGCTGTGGTCGCCAGTATAGCCAAGCCAAGCCCGGCGACGATAACGATCTTTCTGCGGAAGAGTCGTGGGGGAATGGTGTGGACTCCTTGCGGCTCAGGAACTCGGGATGTTTCAGCCTCGGGCAAGCGACCTCCTCGGAAGCAGCAGAACCGCCGATGCACCCTTGGCCAACGCCGTACGAAAGAAAACGGTCAATTGAAACGGGTCAGGCATAAGCGCTCTCGAGCCTAAATCTAAACCCTGCGCTCGCTGTGCTCAGCGGAGCACTCATAGAGCGATCCTAGTCGTACTCGGCGAAGCGATTCGGGCAGACTTCGGGCGCAGCTTCATATGTGACGAGGTCCGATTTGGGATCCTTGACGTCCAGGAAGTCTGAACCGAGAATAAAAAACGTGACAACCTTGCGCTCCAATTGGGAAAATTGCGTCGCTGTTAGCTTCCACCGCGCGAGCACGTCCAGCCCGACGATGCCGGCGGCCCGCGCGCCGCCCTCAAGGGCAAGTCTCCGGCCGAAAGTTTGGAATCGGGCCGCTTTGATGTCACGCGTTAGTGCCGCAATGCTGGTCGGGTCGACCCTCACGCCGGGAAACCGGCGGCTCCATATTTCACCGATCAAAGCGTCCGGGCCTGCTTTCCAGAAGTAGACCCCTGCTGCTGACGCCGCGCCTGCGGCAGTCAGAAAGGCCAGCATAACGCGTCGCGAAGGGCGGGGTGCCATTTGGATCAACTTTCCAGCAAGCGCGCAGCGCGCAGCGACATCGCCGCTACCGTCAGACTGGGAGGCGCTGAGCCTGAAGTAGGAAATACCGAGGAGCCGACAACGATCAGATTGCGTACGTCGTGGTGTACCTGGCCGGCGTCCACTACGCTCTCCTTCGGATCGCTGCCCATGCGCAAGCTTCCCTGCAGGTGAACGGAAATCTCGTCCATCTGCCGCGCCTCAATGCGCTCAACAGGAAGCGGTCGCAAAACGGTCGCCAACTTATCGAGCGCGGCCTTGACTCCTTGGAGACCGTAATCGGACTGCTTGGGAAAGGAAACGTGAGGCCGTCCGTCGGGAGCGCGCGACACGACAGTCGCGAACTGAGGAAGCGCCTCCACACTAATTGTGAGAGGAAGGATTTCTCGCCAGCGCCCGTAGTCTGGACGCAGACCGTAGTTCCAGGTGTTATCAAAATATAGCAACGCCCCGCCATATTCCCTTCTATGCTCCCCGTCCAACAGCGACAGGTTCATACCAGTGGTAAGGGTACTTCCGCCGAAATTTTTGACTCCATCCAGATAGACTTCGACCGTGCACTCAATTTTCTCGTGTAGATATCTTCCGATCAGCGGGTGGCTAAAGCCGGACTGATGAAGCAGAACAGGACTGTTGATACCGTTGGCACCCAGCACGACAAGATCGGCGCGTGCGGTGTATTCCTTTCCACCGTTGACAAATCGAACCGCCCTTGCGGAATTGTTCTGAATATCGATGTGTTCGACTTTTGAGTCTACGCAGATGTCGAGGTCAGGGTGCTCGATAATATGTTGCATTGAATTGAGGGCAGTGAACTTCGCGTCGACCGGGCACCAACGGCACTGGCTTGTGCCACAGCAGGCGCTCCGCTGTCCGACAGGGCGGCTGAGCCGGCCATTCGGCATGACGAAATGCATGTCCGGTTGCGCCGCCTTCATGATTCTGTCTACGTCACTCATTCGATGAGGCGGCTGGGCATAGTGGCCGGCACCCGGATAGTGGACGTCAATATCGTCGGGCCCCGCGATAAGCATGACCTGCTCGGCCTCATGATAGTAGGGGGCAAGATCCTGGTAAGAAAACGGCCAGTCGACCGCGACGCCGTATTTCGACTTTAGGGCGAAATCGCTGGGATGATTGCGGGGGCAAATTGCCCACCAGCAAACGGTGCCGCCACCGAACGCAACCGAGTAGTGCCAATACTTTTCGCCAGCTCCACGCGTATAGAGCGTCTCCGTATCGTAGATCGAATTCGCCTGGTTCTTGACCTGCCAGTCGTGGGTTTTGTAAGCGCCCCATTCGATCATCAATGTTCGACCAGTTCTGCGTCTTTTCAGAAATTCCTGCAGAAAGAAAAACGACCCGAAGCCCGAGCCAATTACGATCGTTTCGTAGCTGGTCTCCATTCTGTCGGGCTGAATGAATGGCATTGTGCCCCCTCCTGAAGCAGAATTGTTAATATCCGAACTTCCAAAATGGGGCGGACCAGAAACAATATTTGTTTTGGTACGCCACCAGGTTCGTTTGGTCAAACGATGCCGTACGTCTTTATCTTCATTTCGTTCTTCTTAACATTAACCGCTGCTAGCGGAGAACCCGCTCCGCTTCCGCAACCGCGCAGAGGATGTGATAAAACGAAGACGCCGGAATGGAGGCCACCAATGATCGGCCGTCGCGATCAAATTGATCGTACCAGCCACCCAAAACGGGATGGCGCAAATAGTGCCGATACAACCGGGTAAGGGCCTCACGGGCTTCGTCAGCCGCACCCTGCTCTCCCGCCTCGGCCTGCGCGATCCAAGCTTTGGCGATCTCCGTCTGCGGCCAGCAGCGCCGGGTGAACTTTCTGATGTTTCCGTCGCTGTCGCCCTCGTCGAACAGGCAGCCCGTTACATCGTCGCGATATCGCAGGGCCGCGTTAAGTAGCTGGGAGCGATGCCGGGCGGTCGGACAGCCCGTGATCCGCTCAAAGCCATTGAGCAGCCAAACCCACTCTGCCTGATGCCCAGGTTCAACGATCACAGGCTCAATTTTCGACCAATCCTCCTCAAAATATTCGCCGAGAACCTGACGTTGCGGATCGTAGAAATTCGCAACGAACAGGCCGTACAACTCGCCGGCGCGGTTTTGAAACACGGCATCACCCGTCGCGTCGAATGTAGCGATCGATGCTTCGAACATATGCATGTGCGGATTTTGTCCGCGCGGCATGGTTGCGGGAATCCCTTCAAGGAAGCCACCATGAGGCGATCTCAGGTCGCAGTCGAAAAACCCGAGCAAGGAGTCAATCTCGTCCCGAACCTGAGCATCACCGCTCAACTGATAGACAGTAGACAGCGCAAGCAGCACGAATGCGTGGTCATAGGTATCGCGCGTCGCTTTCACGATAGATCCGCTCGGATCGAGCAGATGTACAAAGCCCGGCCGGCCATCAGGGCTTTTGGCTTTCGCCAAAAGATAATCCAGACCCTTGATTGCGATTTCGCGGCCTTGTGGATACCAGCCCATCTGAGCGGCTTTGGCGAAACAATAGATCTGCCGCGCTTGAACACGGACGCGGCGCGGCGCGGCACGATCTGCCCTGCCCTCGATATCGAGCTTTTCCACAAACCCACCGGCCGCCGAATCCCAGCCTTCGCTGGACCATAGCGGCAGGGAGTGCTCTATCAAAAGGGATTTCAGAACATCAACAATATCCAGGTGTTCGAACCCGGCCGTTTGTGGGACTAGATCAACGCCAGTCATTCCAGCTTTCCAAGCGCTGCCTACACTTTTGCAGGGCGAATAATCCTATCATTGGAGTGGTCTGCGGTCACTACCAATCACCCATAACGGAACTGGCTGCGGCGTACATTTTCGCTTCTCTAATTCTTGCCGCGCGTCCCAGCTATGGAAGGAAATCACATCCGAGTTCTCAATTTTAATCTGCGCTGTCGTGGATCGGGACCCCGTTTATGTTTCCCGCAGCCAGTTCGCGCCGAACCGCGGTGAATTGCGAGAACCGTCGATGCATTCAAGCCGTCCGAAACGGCTTAAGGTATGGACACGCCGACCGGGCCAATTACGGTCCGGGCGGAGCACGGTACGGATAACCTGAGCATAGTCTTGCTCGTCCAATCGCGTAACTTCGGCCAATCCAAGCGCACGACCATATCCATCGCGGCAATCCTGAACCGGGCGCCATAATCGGCCGTCCTGCAGGTGAAACTGGCCCGCCTGCCGTGCGCCCGCAGCATCAATCAAGACCGGGTTCGCCGGATGGGGTCGCCACGGGCCAAACAGATCTTCCGCACAGAACAGCGACAAGCTGTCCATCCGACCGCCCAGTTCGTCTCGAACCGTTGCAAACATCCACCACTTGCCTTCGAATTGAACAAGGCTCGCGTCGCTTGCGTCGATGTCTTCGATGAGATCGCAATCGCGGACCCAGCGAGACGGAAACGGATCGGCGCGATAAAGCGAAATTTTGCGCGATTGCGAGCTCTCCGGAATCATCCAAACCTCTCCGCGATGCTCAAAGAGATAAGGATATGAAAGGTGCCAGGGCTCTGACAAAACCGGCTCCGCAGGACCGGCCTGTCCTGCGTCATCGAACGGAATAGCCGAAATAATTCCCTTTCCACCGTGGTGGTCGAAGTCCTCCACGAAAATGAAGGTCTTACCCCGAAAATTGAACGGAAAAGGGTCGGCATAAAAGCGATAGCCCGGATCCGCAATGCTGTTCCACGGCACTCCTTCGAGCGAATGCCGTGTCCAAACGCCGTCATCGTCGACAAACCTCCAGCCGACGCGCCAGTGCGGAGAATACAAGCACAGCTGGTAAATTCGCTTCAGTGCCTCCGACGCGACACGACCCACCGCGTAGGAGCCCACATCCCAGGCGCCTGGACGGGAAAATCTCCCGACGCTTTGAGCGACGTCGGCCCGCGGCCCTGACACCGCGCGAAGCAACAGTCGCTGGGTGTGTCGAGCCACCAATTCAAATCGCTGCCGGACGCTGTTTGCCTCGTCCAAGGCCGGCGCGGCGGTCGCCGTGATTTGCAGGCCTGGCGCGGATTGCACCGAGACAACCGGCGATCGGCCCTGGAGCAAAGCACCGAGCAGGGCGAGCTCTTCCGAAGCGCCTTCGAACAACGGCGTTAGCGTTAAACATGAATCGGAAACTTGATTGCTATTTCCGGACAGATTTATGATCAAATCGGCATCTGAAACCGTAAGCGCCGTATCAACTACTCGTGGTTTCATGATATCGATGGGGCTCTGACCGGAGTGGAAATAGAGCACCTTTTCCAAGTCAAGCAGCAAGTCGACTGAAAGCATGCCGCCGGGACCATCCTCGAGCACAAAAGACACGTTCTCGCCTGTCCTGGCCTGCAAGATTTGCTGGAAGTCCAGGTGCCAGCGGCGGATGCGGCGCACGTTGAGGCGAATTGCGATTGACACAGTAGAACCTGTAAACCCTGGATCGGGAAATGAAAATCGCTCACTTATTGCCGCATTTTGAAAATGGCGGCAATGGCGTCGTCTATGCCGCGACTGACCTGGCATGTGCGCAGTCGGCGGCGGGGCATTCGGTGGCGTGCATTGGCAACCGGAGCGGCCCACTCGCGAAATTGCTACAAGACTATTCGGTAGCAACTTATGTCGTTGCGGATTTCAAGCTGAAAAGTTTTGGCAACTTGCGTAGCCTGCCCCGGCTATTCCAGGTTCTGAAGGCACTCCGCCCTCAAGTGGTGCATGCCCATTCGATCCCTACCGCGCTTATGGCAAAGCTGCTGCAGCCAATGCTGGGATTTAACCTTGTAACCAGCGTTCACAATATGTCAGGTCTCAAGAATATCTGGCTGGGTGTCGGCGACCGGGTCATCTGTGTCAGCGCCGCCGTCGGCGAAAGCATGAAGCGCCTTTGCTTTCCGGGTACCAAGATACGGATCATCAGGAACGGACCACTGGACTCGCCGCGCAGGCCCGACGGGGCGGCTGGACTTTTGGAAGTAGTGATGAACAAGCCTGCGATCGTTACCGTTGCTGCCCTGCAGACTCACAAAGGTATCGGTGACCTCATTGAGGCATTCGCCCTTGCCAGAAAATCAATTCCCGATTTGTCGATGTACATCCTGGGCGATGGACCGGAAAAACGCTCCCTTCAAATGCTGGCCGACCGGCTCGATTGCCGCGATCGTATCTACTTTGAAGGATTCGTGAGAGATCCGCGACCCTACTTGGCACAAGCCGACATTTTTGTGCTTGCTTCGCATCGCGAGGCGTTTGGCATGGCGCTCGCCGAGGCACGCGAGGCTGGCTGCGCCGCTATCGGAACTAACGCCGGCGGCATACCCGAAGTTTTAGAATATGGTCGGGCAGGAATTATTGTGCCCGTGGGAAATCCGGTGGACATGAGTAGGGCACTGGTGCGATTGCTAGTCAATCCTACGCTGCTCCGATTTTGGCAGAAGCGCGCCGCAACCAATTTATCATGGCTTCGCCTCGGTCGGGTTTCCGAGGAAACGATATCGGCCTACGCCGAAATGCTCGCCTCATCAGCCGAACCGTCATTGCTCGGAATCGAGCGTGGCGAACCACTCGACGGCAAGGTTAGATAGAACAGTGTTCACTCGCTACCAAGGACGGCGTTGAAGCGTGCTGACGACGCGCTTGCTAGACGAAAAATCCGCAGGCACCTAGATTTCTCCAGCCTGACTTTGAAAGCAGCACCAGATCCACAAAGCCGCATTTCGAGTCATTGTTGAGCACCGCGCTGACGAAGACAATCGCGCAGCGATTCTGCTAACTGGGAATACAGGACACGTGTATTGTAGCGCGTCCGCACCGTATCAAACGCAGCCTGGCCCAGTGAATCACGATGCTCCCATGCGCCGATAATTGCGGCGGCCAAACCCTTCACGTCGCCAACCGACACGAGGCGGCCATTTATGCCATCGGTGACGAGTGGTTCAAAGGCTCGAATTTGGCTGAGCACGACGGCTGCGCCGCAGGCCATCGCCTCCAGCGCCGCTACGGCGAGGCCTTCATTGGCCGAAGGCATCGCATACACGCCGCACCGGCGGAACAAATCGCGCACCTCTGCACGACCTACAAAACCATGAAATCTTATGCGGGACGACAGGTTGAGATCAGCCGCAAGCCGCTCCAGCATATCCCTGTCCGGCCCGGTGCCAACAATGTCCAGAGTCCATTCCTGTGGCAACTCGGCCATCGCTTGAATGAGATCGCTGGTACGTTTCTGCTTGTTGGTCAAACGGGTGACGGTCAAGACGGTCTTGCCGCGGTGTACGGCGGGGTCAGGAAAAAACTCCGAAACATCGCAACCGTTGGGCTGTAGTTTCGATCGCCCCCCGAATCTTTCGATCATCCGGCATTCGCTCTCCGTCTGACCGTAGCACAGAGCGGCCTTTTCGAACGCTCTTCTCTTGAATAACTTCACTACGCCTTCCGATACTCCGCCATGATCGGCTCCCACCACCGGCAAATCAAGCTCGCGCACAATATGGTCGAACCTTCCGCTCCAGTGCTCTTGGACATACAGCAGATCAATATCGTCCTCGCGTAGCGCCTCTCGAAGCGGCCCCATAAAGGCGACCGTATTCATCACCTCGTCGGCGTAAAGGGACCACCGCGTCGCCCGGCTTAGCCTTGCGAGCGACAGCTGCTCGATTGGTCGATACTCGATCGGTCGATACCAGCGAGCCAGTGGCAGGAAACGAACGGGGATGCCTGCGTCGGTTTCGTACTTTCCGGCTTCGTAGAGCGCCGGTATGTAGAGAACTGGATGGATGCCGTTTTCCGACAGGCCGCGCCCATAGTACCAGGACCAATCGTTGCGATAACTTTCCAGATAACTTTGTCGGCTCTGACCCTGGACCCTTCCGAAAAACCCTTCGAAAGAGCCACAGCTTAGAAGCATTGCTATGTTCATGTTATTCTTCTCGATGCTTGCGGCGAGTCGGTCCTGGCACAAACCTCGATCATTCGAGAAGTGAGCACGCCCCTTTTGCTAGAGCAATGATCTTGCTTTTTGCGGTGGCCAAATCAGCTCGGCGTATGTGACAGGTTTAATCATTGACCACTCAGCGCATGTCTCATAGATAGAACAGGCCATAAATGCCCGTTTCTTGTCAATTGTTGGCTACTGGTGTCGGCGCGATCTGGCACGACCTGAGTTATTCTGGCTGATTTGGTTAATGCGGCAGGCCGAATAGAAAGTATCTCCACGGGCCTTTTGACATGTTGAAGTCCAGGACGAAAGCTCCGAAAGCGCAATCCAATTTCAACTTCCAACAAGCGAAGCGTCTATCTTGTCACAGACTTCGGATCTGCCAGCCGAAATAAACCGCGCCGATGGATCGGGCCATGCTGGAGGCCTTCACCGAAACGAACGCGCCCGTATCGATTTCGCTCGGGCGTTCGCCCTGCTCCTTATTGTCGGCAAGATGTCAACGAGCTTTCACGGCTGGCCGGTGCTGCTTCGTGGCCGGTGCGGCGGCTTTAGCGACATTTGTGAAGCCGCAACGTGTCAAGCCGGATCGGCGCCAATGGCGCGCTATCGGAGTTTGAGTTCAATGTCTGGAGCTAAGGCCAGCCCAAGGCGGACTGTCGAGTTTAGACGGGCGGGAACCGCGCTGATCCAGCCAACCTCAACGAGGCCGGATAACGTCCAATGAGCATCGAGCCAATTGGTCTGCTGACGTTCATCATCGGCATGATATGTCTGCAGCTCGGATATCGGGCCACGGTGGCAACCCTCGTGGTAGCTACATTGTTCGGATCGGCTGCTGCCATCCTGATCGGCTTGGCCAATATCCCGCCCGCGCACCTTCTCCTGGCTTTTGTGGCAGCGACTACGCTTACGCGTCGCCTTGAGACGGCTCGCACGATCAAAGCTACGAGTTTTCCCGAGCCCGGCTTTTGGCTGATGTGCCTGGTAATTTACGGTCTCGTCAGTGGCGTCGTGATGCCCCGCCTGCTGGCGGGAAGCATGCCGATCATTCCGCTCGGCACTTCAGAATACGCAGATACCGGCTCAACTGTGCCCCTCGGCCCTGTGTCCAGTAACCTTACCCAGGGGATATATCTGGTCGCGGATTTCGTTTGCTTTGTCATGATCGTCGCTATCGCCTCAACTCAGGCCGGCTTTACTACAATCGCCAGTGCACTTGTGGCGTATGCTGCTGGTAACGTGCTGTTCGCGTTCGTGGACCTTGGCACCTACGCTACCGGCACGCAGTGGCTCCTGGATTTCATTCGGAACGCTCAATACGCGCTCCATATAGAGGAGGAGATCAGCGGGTTGAAACGCATCGTTGGATCTTTTACCGAAGCATCGGCCTTCGCACGCTCAACACTGGGAGCACTTGGCTTCACAGGGACGTTGTGGCTGTGCGGATGGCGGCCGGTCGTGACCGGCACACTCGCGCTGGCTTCGCTTGCCCTTGTCGTTCTATCCACGTCGTCGACCGGACTAGCTGGTACGCCGCCCGTGCTCTTGATCTTGTACGCCACAGCTCTGACGCGCCTCGGCGTTCACCCGAGCAGGCCTTTTCGCTCGGCGGCGGTGCTGTGCGCGCCGCTGCTGGTTCTCGCGGTGATCCTCGCCGCGCAACTTGACGACGAGACGTCGAAACCGATACGGGACTACATTGATGCCTTGATCTTGAACAAGGCGACTACCGATTCGGGCATCGAGCGCAATACTTGGAACACCTTCGCGCTGCAGAACTTCTTCGATTCCTACGGATTGGGAGTCGGCCTCGGCACCGTTCGTACGTCGAGCTTTCCCATAGCGCTCCTGTCGAACGTTGGGGTGCCGGGAACGATCTTCTATCTGCTCTTTGCAGCGTCGGCCTTCTTGCGCAGGCGCGGTGCACCGCGCACTTTTCCGAGTGACGTCCGTCTTGCCGCGCGCAATGCCTGCCTTGGCCTTATCATAGGCGACACTTTCGCAGGCACAACTGTCGATCAGGGCCTGTTGTTTTACGTGCTCGCCGGCATGGCCTGTGCCGAACCCGAGCGCAACGTTGCAGCTCTTTCATCCACACCCAGCCGACCGGCGGGAGCGAGAACATGAGTTCGGTCCCCTCTTCCGACATCAACGACGACGGTTTCCCGACTGAGCCCGTCACAGGGGCCCGCCACCATATTTTGCGCAGCGGTGGAGATGGCCCAATGCCCAGCATCGCGGTAATCGTCGCTACCCTCGGTCGCCCGGACGTTGTAACCGCCACGGTAAATTATCTGCTCAAGACCCAGAGTCTGAAGCCGACAGCCGTTATTGTATCATGCGCCGTCCGCGAAGACGCCGGCATTGCCGTCGATCTGCCGGGTGTCACCGTTGTGACCGGACCACCCGGCTTGGCAACACAGCGAAATACTGCCTTGGCGGCATTGCCGGCTGGAATTGACGTCGTGGTTTTCTTTGATGACGACTT
>WNEZ01008418.1_pt1 | contig 18915 bp, 20 predicted proteins | sample 5400521 | NCBI WGS metagenome assembly WNEZ01 (sample SAMN13153339, study PRJNA577476) | soil metagenome | isolation source: 120 cm saprolite under Douglas fir tree site 2 hole 1 replicate 1 | place: USA:California | collected 2015-04-18
GGACCTTGAGGGTGGGGTGAGTCTCGTAGACACTGCGGGTCACTCGGCGGGGGGCCTCATGCTCGATTTGTGGCACATGGCCCGTGGCAAGATCGACTTCGACGAGGTGGCAGCGTTGCCCCGCCGTTACCTGTTCGCCGTTGAGCTCGACGATGCTGACAGCAGTGTCGTCGGTACCATGCTGGAGGACACGCTGAATAGACGCCGCCTTTGCGGCGAGGGGGCTCAGGACGTGACTTCCTTCATTCGGGCGGTCCGTGCCACCGGATTTGACGGGACCTGGGGGGTCGAGATCCTATCCGATGAACACCGAAAGCGGAGTCTCCAAGACCAGGTGACGAAATCTTACGCGACTACGATCCGCCAATTCCACCTTGCGAACGCCACCAAGTGAACTAGAACACTTGTCCCCAAACTTGCTCTGGTTCGATCAGGTAAACGACCTGGTCGGTCCTCACCGGATACGGCTGGCCTAAGTACTTGTGCGACAAACGGTCGATGATGACCCAGGCCCGATCCCCCGAGCCCCTGGTCTGGGGTTCAATAGACGCGTCGGGCGCTTCGATTTCCCATGAGCGAGGGATGACCTCGGCCGGATAGGATCGCCGGCCGGGTGGGGCCAGGTCGCGCTACCCGGCAAGCCTACCGGTTTCCGCGGAAATGCCTTTTTCCCAAGTGGTAGGTATTAATACCATATGGTAACATTAGTTACCAATGCGACTAGACCAGCCGTTAGACGACATCTTCGCTTCCACCAGCCATGTAAGGGTCCTCCGCGCCTTGTTCGGACTTCCCTCGGGTATGGGGAGGAGCGGGCGCGATTTGGCGCGGAGGGCAGGCGTTTCACATCCACGCGCAAACCAAGTGTTGGCAGACCTTTCTGAGCAGGGATTGGTCGAGGTGCAACGGCTACCGCGGACCGATCTCTATCGCGTCAACTGGCATCATGCGCTGGCTGAGCCCCTCGGCGAGTTTTTCGAGTTGGAGCCGAAGTTGAAATTTGAACTCCTGGCGCTCGTGGCAAGCGAGCTTAAGGCCCGGCACCTTCCGGTAAAAGAGGCCCGAATCTTCGGGAGCGCCGCTCGAGGGGCCATGGCGCCCAAGAGCGACGTCGACCTCGCCTTGGTGACATCGCGCGAGAGCTTAGCGGCGGTGGAGGCCGCAGCCCAGGAGATAGCCGAGAAGGCCCGTGAACGGTTCGGTACGCGGCTAAATGTGCTGGTAGGTTCACCGTCACTCGAGAGATTGAGCAAGAGCCGCAAGGCCGGACACGGTGTCTGGCAGGCGATCCAGCGTGAAGGCCTGGATGTATTCGCGGCGACAAAGGCCGCCGGCTAGTGGCTAAAGGCAAGACGGCCCAAGTCCGACGCAGCGAGGCCCGGCTTTACTTGGACAAGGCCGTTCAATTCGTCGACCAGGCGCGCTCGGGACTCGATTCAGGGCGCAACGACGCGGCTCTGCTCAACGCAATCCACGCTGCGATCAGCGGTACCGACGCAGCCACGGTCGCCTTGGCAGGTGTTCGTTCGACAGATCCTGACCACCAACGGGCCGCCGACCTGCTAGCCCAGGTTGCTGCTTCAGCTCCTGAGGGCCGCGAGCGGGTACGTCAGCTGCGAGCACTCCTCGCGCGAAAGAACGCGGTGGAATATGAGTCCCGGAAGGCCAGCGCAAAGGACGCGCGCGACAGCGTCGAAAGGGCTGGTCGAATCGTCGATTGGGCCAAAGACGTCGTCGCAAAAGCGCGTCTCTAGAATCGTTAGGCCGACCCTGACTGGCTGCAATCCGCCGACTCGCGAGGGTTGAGGCTGTACTTCTGAACTGGCTTGCACCCGATCTGGATCGGAACCGTTTCGGCGATAGTTGCTACCGATGGGACTTCGTTAGCTGTATCGCTCGAGCGCGCATAGTCACGAAACTCGGCCGCACTGACAGCCAAGATGACAGCCAACATGATGGATGCCACTGGACAAGTGCAGACGATGGTGGATTCTCGAGGCCCGCGATCGAACTGGTGCGGACGCTGGTGGACGACAGCGGAGAGAAGCTCCGCGGTCTTCAAAACCGTTTAGGGGTTCCATAGACGTTCGTCTGAATTCGCCATCGTCCGCTGACGTCCGCCGCGCGAGTGGTTGACAGCCAATGACAGCCAAGTCGGTGCACAGAGCGACGAACGGCTGCCTGGAGTTAGTGAACCGAGGGCCGGTCCCGAACGCGGTTTTCTGAATCGTTTGAGGTGTACGCGCGCGCGCGTCTCCTTAAATATGCGGGGCTCCGTGACCGTGAGCTTGAAAACCGTGATGCTATCGATAACCCTCTGTTCTCGCGATCAAAACGGCCGATCCAAGCTGTTGCTCATGCACGGCTATCGAAGGCAACGAGCCGATCGCCGGTGCCTGTATGCACACGTGCGTCATTCAAATCCCGGGCGCCCCACCCGCCTTTCACCTAAACGATAGGTATTGCTGAACCATGTGGAGCGCAATCGGCCGTATGCGAGACTTTAGTCGGAGGGCTGAGGATCCTTGCCGGACATTACTTCGCTGCACACTTCCCTCGTTGCTCGAGTCCTCGAAGGGGAGGGCAGGGCGTCGCCTGAGATCCGCCGCGCGGCTTTCAATAACGAAGGGCTAGCTGATCTGGTCCTCGCTCAGACCCGCTTTGCGGAGAGTGCCTATGTCGGCGTCAGTCACCATCCGGGCGCGACTCGGCGCCGCCGGCGCTGCGCCCGGCGCTCAATAACATTCCGCCTGGCCCTTCTTTAGCCACAGACCTCAGTGCGAGTTAATGCGGGCACGAGGTTCGAGTCCACCGCGGCCCACCACGATCAGAATGGACCCGTGACACGCGCTGCGATTGCGCACCGGCTGCGGCGGGTTCTGGAGATCGGATGCCTGCCCACAGACTCCGACCAGGAGAGGGTCGCGAAGGAAGTCTTCGTGGTCACGGGCTTAGGCGCCGCGCTCGCCGGTGTGGTCTGGGCGGTCATGTACGCGGCGCTTGGTAAGCCCTTGAGCAGTCTTATCCCACTCGTCATTACTGTCGGTGTCGTGGCCATTTTCGCCAGGTTTGTCGAGACGAAGAGGCTCGGGCTTCTTCCTGTGCCGTTCCTCGCCCTCGGGATTCTCCTCCCGCTGCTGCTCCAGCTGAGCCTCGGGGGTTATGTGCATGGGAGCGCGGTCGTCATGTGGGCGTTCATGGCGCCGCTTTTCTCGTTACTCCTCAGACCTGCTCGGGAGACTGCGATCTGGCTCGCGGCCTTCGTGGCCGACCTCGTCCTGGCCGCCCTGCTCGACGGATCAGTCGCCGTCAGGGTGCAGCCCCTTCCGAATATTGCGAGCCTCACCCTCTTCGCCCTCAACATCGCTGGAATCGGATTGCTAACCTTTGTGGCCCTTTCCTACTTCCGCGCCCAGCGCGACGCCGCCGAACGCCGCTCAGAGGGGTTGCTGCTGAACGTTCTTCCTGCGCCGATCGCCGCCCGCCTCAAGCGAGGCGAGGAGCCGATCGCCGACCAACATGACGACATCACGGTCCTGTTCGCGGATCTTGCCGGCTTTACCGTTCGCTCCGCACACGAGACTCCTGCGGAGACAGTTGCCGTGCTCAATGAAGTCTTCTCCGTATTCGACGGCCTGGTTCGTCGACACGGACTCGAGAAGATTAGGACGATCGGGGATTCGTACATGGTCGCGGCCGGCGTTCCGCTCGCACGACCTGACCATGCGCATGCGATCTGCGCGATGGCTCTCGACCTGAGGCGCGAAGTGGCTCGTCTCAACGCAGATCATGATTGGGACCTCAGCTTCCGGATCGGGATCAACTCGGGCCCAGCCGTGGCGGGCATCGTTGGTCGGGAGAAATTCCACTACGACCTATGGGGCGATACGATCAACATCGCGAGCCGAATGGAGTCACATGGCCTTCCCGATCAGATCCAGGTAACCGAAGCGGTCTATGAGCGCCTCAAGGGCGACTTCGTCTTCGAGCGACGCGGTCTCATAGAGGTGAAAGGTAAGGGCCCGACCCTGACGTACTTTCTGGTCGGTCGCGTCGGCGAACACTCAGACGGTGATTCAGGGAGGGTGCCGACGCCGGCTCCCTCGGTCGGTTCTCAACCCGTTCAAGCCACATAACACACCGCCCCAGCGCTCCGGGCCAATTACCCCGGAGGTAGGTGGTTCGAGTCCACCGCGGCCCTCCGCGTAGGAGTCGAAGCTGTGTACGACAGACGATCGGGAGTCAGTCTCCGAGCCCTGGAGATCACAGCCGTGTCACGCATTCACGGAACGAGGCGGATACACGAGGTCACAGGAGGACACGAAGAAGATCCATTTCGAGTACAGGAGGAACCGCGCCGACACCACAGGACACCAGAGGACACGCCATTGCGCCGGTTCGGGACCGTGAGGCCCCGGGTTCAAATCCCGGGCCCCCGACCAAAACTTGATCGCGGTCACCCCAACATCTCGTGCCATCGAGACGGATCCGACCCCAGATATTGCAGCCGGATCGGTGGTGGAGCGCATTAGGGGAACGGGATTTGAACTCGGTGGATGTCACGACTGCGCAGAGCCGGTCCGAGGGTCAGTACTCGTTCTTGAAGTCGAAGTAGGAACCGCGAATAGTTCCGGCCAGCTTCGACTTCTGCCTCGCGAACTTGAACTGCGAGGCGAGCTCCGTGGGGAGTTCCATCCCTTCGGAGAGCTTGAACCCGACCGTGTTCAGCGCCTTGGTAGGTGGAGGGTCCTCCATTAGCGCAGCCCAGGTCGGCGCAATCCCTATCGGCGGGTTGAGGCCATTATGCAAGTAATGAATCTCGGCGTATCCCTTGCAGGCGGCACGCGACCTTTCGCGGATGCTCTCCTACCGCTGCTCGGAGGATGTTGAGGCGGTGGCCCCGTCACGAGTAGATACATTTCCAGTTCTTCCTTGGAGTTGTAGAGTGGCCGACATGACAATGGTCGAAGGAAAAGGTGTTGTGATTGACCGCTCAGTCGACGATGTCTGGAGGTTCATGACCGACATCTCGAACATGTCACAGTGGGAGGAGAACCAGGCGGACTGGAAACAGACCTCCGAGGGGCCGATCGACTCGGGAACAACCTTTCAGATCACATCCCGACCGTCCATCGGTCGACCCTTCGGCTGGGAGATGAAGACCAACCTCCGAATCACCGAATTCGAGCCTAATCGGAAGTTCGCTACTGAGGCCACCAGTGGGTTTTTAGAAGGCACGAAAATCAGCTACTTGATGGAACCGGTGGAGGGTGACAAGACGAGACTGAGTCGGGTGACCGAATTCAGGTTTCATGGCCTGGCCAGGCTGATGCGACCATTTCAGGCTCCGCTGGCAAGGCGAGACGGTGGCGTTGAGATTAGTGGCGTGAAGCGAATCTTGGAGAGCCAACCCGGTCGCGATGGGTCCTAATCAGGTCTAGGACGCCTCTCCCGAGTCCAATCTCGGAGTTCAAATAGTGTCCCGTCCCCCCGACCAGTCCTTCGGTCGAGTGACCCAGATATGGGCTACGAAGAGGACGCCGGCCGGATAGGACCTCGCGCCAATCACTGGCAGCCGCCACAGCGCGGGCTAAGGCTAGGGCGCTAGCAGCCCGCGACTTGCGTTATGTTTCCGCCGGAACTTGCGCTTCCAGGAGTTCCTTCGCGGTTTCGTACTGTGCTTGCAGCTGCTTTTTCACGATCCGTGCGAAGATCGGCTCACTTAGTTTGAAGAACCCGCCTAGCTCACCTTCGGCGGCGCTGACAAGCCTGGTCCCGCCATTTTCCGCCTGGAAGGTGATGATCGCCTTCCACGGGAATGGTTCGTCGCTCTTGTTTACGACTCGCTTGTTGGGCTCGAGCTCGACCACCTCATAGGTCCCCTCCATCGTCCGGCCCAGCATTCTGAGTCGACTGCGGATACGAGTCCCCACCTTGACCGGAGTTTCGGACGGTGTTGCCTCCTCGATGGTTGAGTTCCACTCGGGCATCTTGGTTGGATCGTTCATGTATTTGAACACTTCCGCGACGGGTCGATTGATATGCAGGCTGATTTCGACTTTGACCATCCTGATTTCGCTCCTCTCTTGTGAATTGGCTGCTACTCGGGCGTGCTAGCGCTTCTCCCGACCCTAGGCCGGCGGCGACCGGAGCGCCATCGATCGTTCAGTTGATTTTTCGGCGTCAGTCGCGAAGCAGGTCGTGCTCCATGGCGAAGAGCGCCACGGCGGCCCGGCTGGTCACCCCCGTTTTCTCATAGATGTGAACCACGTGGGTGTGCGCTGTCGATGCGGATACGTGCAGGCGGGCGGCGATTTCTTTCTTGGTCTCCCCCCGCGCAAGTAGCCGAAGGACTTCGACCTCCCGATCGCTGAGGCCCGCCGGATATTGGCCGCGAGTGCGGCGGGGTTGATGTCCGGCTGCAGTCAGCACACTGTGAACGGCATCGGCGTCCATTCGCCCAGCACGGGCCTCGGCCTCAAGCCTTTCGGCGGCGCGCGGAGGCGAAAGGGCCTGTCGAAAGGCTCGCGGTTGGGTCATGGCCTGATATGCGTCTGCAGCCGCCAGGATGCGCGCGTCGTGGGAGATTTCAGGTCGATGCGAACCCCGGTGATATCCAGATCCGTCGAGTCGCTCGTGATGCATGGCGGCACAGGTGGCTAACGGTTTCAGAGCCGGACACCGCTCAAGGATCCGCTCTGTGTAGTAAGGATGGAGCCGTACCCGTTCCCACTCTCCGTCCGTGAGCGGACCAGGCTTGTCCCAAATCCCGTTCGGCACCGACATCCGCCCCAGGTCGTGCACCAGTCCGGCCTGCCGCAAATTCTTACCATCAATGGATCCATGTCCGGCGAGCGCGGCCACACCGCGGGAGTGTCCGGCCATGCAGGGCGACTTCATGTCGACGAAGTCGGCGAATGTCTCGAGCACAGACTCCAGCCGCGACTCCGGCACCCATGGGTGCGGCTCGGGCTCCCGTTGCATCACCGCATCCCAGGGCGAAGTGACCTCGATCGCCTCCATTACCTGGCCCGTGAACTGGAGGAAAGTGCCGACCACCGCGGGATCGTAGGCGCGGCCAATTCGCGCTCGTAACCCGGCACGAAGCCGCTCGCTGCCGCCCTGGCGCTGCAGGACCTCGGCGTCGCGCGCCACGAAGACGATTCTCGCGGAGATTTGCATCTGATTACCCGAGGTACCCTTCGGAGAAGCCAGCCCGTCCCACCTCCCGACCGCGTCGCCGAGGCTGCGCTGGACGCCTTCCGGAAGCCCTAGGCGGAGCGCCAGCCGCTCAGCCATCTCGCAGTGGGCTCGTAGTCCTTCTCTTGCGCGTTGCACGCCAGTCACAAGCCCACCGATCAGCTGCATCCGGCGAAGAGGCCCTTGTCCAGCACCCACTTGCAGCATTACGCGAGCAAGCTCCGGTGGCGAACCTCCCAACACAGGTGCGCTCGCACCGCGCGCCGCGATCTCGTCGCCTCCGAACATCTCGGAGACCTCGTGAGCGTCTGCCGTGCAGCCCAGGAAGCGCAGCAAGGCGACGTAAAACACCTCGGAAATCTCGTCTTTGGCCAGGCCCATGCGCTCGGCCAGCTCAATCGCGATCAGGCAGGTTCGCAGCGCCTGCTCGAGAGGCTGGCCCATGCCCAGGTCGGTGGCCAGCGAAAGCGCCGCCATCAATTCGGCCAGGCGTAGCCGGTGCAACATGTCTACGGCTTTGTGTTCCATCATCTCGACCGCGCTCAGCGGGCAGCCTGAGGCTTCGCTAGCAACCCCCTCCCGTCCACCGTCGGAGGTTGACATCGCTCATGATGACTCCTGCCGCCAGAAGCGGCATCGAGGCGACTTAAGGTCCTCTGGAAGCATGCGCAAGCCGGTCGCGAAGCCCCCTAACAAGGTCGAGGACGCCTTCTGTGAGTTGAATGGGGGATTCAGCGTATTTCAAAGCTCAAGCGGTAAATCCGGAAGCCGTGATAGCCGCGCACGCGAGCAGCGTGCTCATCCCACCCAACCGCAGCCTCGTACTCCGGCGAGGAAAAGGGCCGCGTGGCATCTTCGAAGTCATAGATAGCGACGAACCTCGCCGACACCACCAGGTAAAGAACTTCGCTGTTGACGGCCCGACCGGCACCGCGCATATTTCATCCGACCCTGCCGCCTCGCTTAAGTTTGGAGGCCGATCTAATGATCAGACGCATGCTCGTTATCTTTGCGGTGCTTGCGGCTACGGTAGTGCTTGCCACACCTGTGTCCGCAGCCGGCGCGACCTCATCGACACAGAATTTCCATGGTGCGTTCCCTCCGTTCCATGTCGACTCCACCTGTGGCGCGCCAGCGGGCACGATCAGCGGGACAGGCAACGCGGTATTCCACATAACGGTCAACGCCGCGGGGGACGTGTGGATCACAAACACGCAGGAAGCGTGGTTCACCCTGGCGCCTGATACCGGCACCGTGACGTACTCGGGCCACTTCGCGGTGTGGTTCGGTGTCAGCCTCAACAACAACAACAGCGTTTCGCACGATGCGATTAACGTTCGGGCAACCGGAAGCGACGGATCCACAATCACCATCAATCTCGTCGACCACCTGAGTGTCAGCGCCAGCGGGCAGGTCAACTTGTTCATGGCCTGCCACTAAGTCGGCATCGTGTGGACTGGGGCCCGGAAGCTGGTTTCGGGCCCCTGCCTATGGTCCTCGCCGAACTTCCGTTTGGACAACAGGTGCCCGAAATTCGCCCCGGTGGCCTAAGTTCAGGTTTCGTGGGACAAGAAGCCCCGCACGAACGGCGCATAGCATCCACGCCTTCACCGCCGCGTGGCCGCGCGCACGATCGGGACCGGCGTGGCGCGCGACGTCAGCTTCTCGCGGCGCTTCATGCTCGAGCTGAGCTCCTACACGGCCCTGGAGCACGAGGCGATACCGCGTGTCTACGAGTGGCGTCACAACTGATATCCCAACGCTGCCGCGCCGATGGTGGTCGCGAGAGCGCGGCGTTAAAGTACTCGAACTTCGGGGCGCTGGAACCGGCACCGGAGCGCCCATTGACGCCGCCTCCTGCCGGTGTTATACCGGCGGCGGGCTGTCCGCTCGCGCTCGCCGACTCTCCGGCAGGAGGTGCCTATGGACCTAAACCGCAGCCATTTCGGCCACGCCCATTTCTGGATCCGCAGCTGGCCAGGGCCGACTTCGACGGAGTGGCCACCGTTTTCCCCAAGCCGATACCGGGTGGCGTGGCGCCCTTCGGTATCCCGATCCACCATTTCCCTCCGGTTCCCGTGTTTGGTCCTGGCCCGATCAACGAACCCTCGGAGATCACGGACTTCAACGGAATGGTCGGAATCTGCCGCGTCACGGGTGCAGGTACCGCTACCGATGAAACCACAGGCGCGACGAGCCGGCTGAACTTCCAGGTGGACAACGGGTTTATGGACGGCCTGTACGTCGGTGAGGACGGACAGACCCACCACGGGACCTTCGCCTTCATCTGAATGGACCTGTTCAACGGTGCCGTTGGCACCAGCCAGGTCCATGACTTCAACCCAGGCATCCGTGACAACACCGGCTTGTTCTGGACGCAACCGATTGCTGGGGACGCCGTGACATTCAACCTCGAGCACGGCACCGCGACCCTGGCGGCCGACGACCTCGACGAGGAGGACTACCACAACCTGCACAACGCGCTGCTCGACGGACCGAGCGATCCGGCGAGCGTGACTTTCGATATGCGCTGGGACGCGATCGCGGATCCGATGAACGTGACCGATCCGGTCCACCGGTTCACCGGCCGCTTCCGCCTGGCTTCCGTGCAGATCGAGTGGTCCGCGGATGCTCCTGGCTTCCACTTCGTATCGGACCCGGCGAGCACGACGAACAACGTGCGGTCCGTGATCGGACGCGAGCGCAACGGCGTTTTCTTCGACGACTGATCGAGGGGGGAGCGCCTTCGGCGCTCCCTTCGCTCTTGGTCATGGTCTTGGCCCGCCACCGGGCACGTCGAGGCTGATCGTCCCACCGACGACGGTAGGGTGGTTCGCGTTCGGAAACCACAGCCCACCGTGAGGGACTCGGTCCGCATTGAGTTATGCCGGGGTGGCACGGACATCAAGGCGCGGCAGCGTGTCGCGGCAACAGGTATCGGGTCGTTCGCGCAATAAGAGACTCGGGCACGACAAAGGCATCTGGATCGCGCATCAACTGGGATCGCTGACAGCCAAGAAGACAGCCAAGGCGGCGGACAAGGGCGGATGAATGCGGACGTTCATGGATTGCCGCCGCATCCGACTGAACTGCTGCGGACGCTGACGGACGTCAGTGGACCGCAGCCCGGCGGTCTTCAAAACCGTTTGCGGTCGTCCGTAGAGGTCCACCCAAGTTCGCTTTCGATCGCCGAGGTCCGCCGGCTGGGCGAATGACAGCCAACGACAGCCAAGGGCAGTCGAAGGGTTACCTGGTTGGCGCCCCCATCCGCGTCGCGCGCGTCGCTCACTCACGCCGTGGGGAAGACCCCATATTTCTTCCGGACGCCGCGGAGTCCGCAAGAAAACCACCTTCGACGACATCGGCTCTCTAACCTCAGCGGTGGCATATCGCCAGCGGCAGTGTGGAGAGCGGCGAGACAACCGCTCCCTCGAGCGGATAGCTAACTATGAGCCATCCCACAGCAGATGATGAAGAGTCTCGCAAGTGGCGACTGTCCGCCCAGTTGGCGCGCATCGGCTCCACGACGCTGGGGCTGGGCCATTAGATCCATCGTGCGGGCTTGGAGCGCGCCTCTCACTTAATAGTCGCCTCGGCGACCAAGAGAACGAGTGAAGATTAAGCACTACCGCTCGAAGCTGGTTCAGCTGACCACGTACCCTGTGTTGTTCCCAATGAACCGCTGTATGGTCCAAGAGAACGACGGGGCTCACGCCGGACTGCACTGTCAGTTTCCCAACGCTCGAGCCTGAACACGTTGTGAGGCGGCAGAGTTTGCCGGAGGCGGCGTTACGGAAGGGCCCTCCGTAGGGGAGGGCCCTTCCATCTGACTCACTGCCTATTCATTTGTCCGATACGCGACGCTGATCACGGATTGGGTGGCGGGGTTTGACCCGGGCTGTATGTGATGTTGACGACCTCGGAGGTGCAGGTCGTGGTGGCATCGGTGTTGCGAGTTTGGTCGCCCGAGTGGTACGTGACCTGCCAACTGTAAACGCCCGCCACCGTAACTGGTGTCGTCTGGGGCGTGCTCGCGACCCCGTTCACGAGCGCAATGTTGGTGAAGCTGCTAAGAATCGGGGACCCGCTCGAGCAGGCGTTGGCGCCTGGGCCGAATAGCGTGAAGTCCACGGTGCCAGTAACGTTGAGGCCGCTGACTGTGACTGTATCGCCGAGTAGCACGGTCGTCGTGAGGGTCGGTGTCCTCGGCAACCAGATCTTCTGAGCGTCCACGCTGTCCTTCGAGACGTTATCGTTCGTCGTTCGAGTCAGCGGCACGCCGCTGACCGTGACCGATATGGTGGCACGGACCACCGTGGTTCCGGCGTTCATTGAGGTGATCTGGATCGTGCAGGTCCCGAAGCCAGGGCCGGCGACGTTGCTGGTGATGCAGGTATTTCCGCTGACGAACGATCCTGGCCCGCTCTGAATGCTGAAGGTGACCAGAACGTTGCCGGCGAGCACAGCTCCGGTTCCTGGATCTTCAAAGACGCTCGCCGTGATCGTGTGGTTCGTGCCCACCAGGTTTTGCTTCGTGAGTGGAGAGAGCTGGATGTACGCGTCGACGTAGGTCTTGGTTGCAGGGCCGCTGCCGCCCGGGCCGCTATTGCCCGAGGTCGAACGCGTCACTGTGACACCGCCCATTGTCACGTTAGCGGTGGCATTGGCGGTAAAGGTCCCGGTCGTTCCGCTGTTGATTGTGAGCATGCAGGTAGCCGAGGTGCCCGACGTCGTGCCGCACGTGTTGCTAGACGAACCCGGAGGTGGGCTTACGTTTGGTGTGATGGTGATGCTGGGCGTGCCGGTACCGCTCGGGAAGGCCGTCACCGAAATGGTGAAGGTGTGTGCGTGGTTGATCTCGTTCGTCGCGGTCGGCGTGATGGTTATTGAAGCGTCTACCGCGCGGAGCGGCTCCGATCCGCAGGCGCTCGATGCGGCAGGATTCCTTCCGTTGGGAAGGTCGCCGCTGTAGACGGCGATCCACTGCCAGGTGCCCGCGGTGGTCGGGGTGAAAGTGGACGAAGGTGGCTGTGCGCCCGCCGATGTCACGTTGACCGTGTTCGATTGCACCAAAGGCCCTATCGGCTTGCCGTTGACGTCGCAGCTGGTGCCCGTGTAGAGGTTGTAGGTCATCGTGCCGCCCGGGGTGCCCGAGGCGCCGGAGATAGTCGCCACATCTGTGACGCCAGTGTTGACCTCGACGTTCAGCGATCCGCCGCTCGAGTTCTGACTGGTGGTGATGGTGGGCGGAACGCAGCTGTTGAAGCTACCGCCGGTAAAGTCCTTGAGGGTGGCGGTGAGCTGGGCGGATGAGCGGGTCTCTGCCTGGTAGAAAGCGAAACAAGGAACATTGCCGCCCAACAATGCCGTGAGATCGATGCCCGCCTCAACGAACGTGTTGCTTTGAAGGCCGGAGGCGTTACCTGGTGGCCATGGGACGTCCGCTGCCGGCAGCGTTGCGCCATTCGCGATCCCGCACATGGGGTCATTGGGCGTGCTACCGCAGACGCCGCCGTTTGCAACGGGTGTCAGGACGCCGCTCTGCTCTTGGAAAAGCTCGACTTCCTGATTGCCGCCACCATTGGTGTAGTTGCTGACCACGAGGATGTCGCCATCGGTGTGGCTGCCGCTGAACGTACCCGTCAGCGGGTTGCAGGTAACAGAGTTCTTGAACAGCCAGAAGCCGGCAAATGAAGTGCCGTTGTTGCTCTCGCGCTCTGAGCCGACGTAGAGGACAAAGTGCCCAGCCGTCGCGCCGGACTGGACCTGAACCAGCGCAGCGTAAGCGTTGAGGAGGTTGTCTTTGGCGGTCGGGTTGTGGATCGTCGTACAACCCCAGTTGCTGATGGCGTCGATGTCCTTGACGCCTGCACCGTTGGACGAGAAGTAAGTGGAATCCGGAGTCACGAAGTCAGGAAGGAAGTCGTCTGCCAGCAGAGGCCCGCTGGGTGGAGTGATTATCCGGTTGCCACTCGAATTGAAGAGGCTCGCCCAGTCGTATGGCGGGGTCGTCAGCGAATCGTGCTTGATGTTGCCGTCGAGCTCGAACGTGCCGTTGTCATGGACAGCCAGCCCGATTACGGGAATTAGTGCCAGCAATCCAATCGCCGCGAGCACACCTGTCATCAGTCGTCGCGGCCGGCCAGCTAACCGTCTGCGGCGCTTGCGGACACTGACGGACGTTATGCCGCTCATTTCTCAACTCCTCTTAGTCACAAGTCGCCGTCCCCAGGATTCCCACACCTGCGTGTACTCGTGTAAATGAGTCAAAGCCAACTGGCAATAGGACATTTGTCCCACCTCAAATTCAGCTTTTTCGCTTGGATAGCTGAAGACAAGCGGCGAGCCAGTTTTCGAGGCGTCTGCACTGGCGGACTGCCGCTGATCGGCTCGCGAAATTACGGCCGAGCTGGGCGTCGAATTGAGGCGAACATGCGTTTCGACGCCTGCGGACGCTGAGTTGCTCGGCGGCTGGGTGGCCGCGGCAGAGGCACAACCCGCTTCTATCGAAGGCGAGAGGTCTCGAACAGATCGAGTTCTGGCACTTTCGAACTCGAGTGAGAGGCGAATTCGAACGAGGCTTTCGCGATCCAGCCGTAGGGCAAAATGACGTGTTAACCGCAAGGTTCAGGGTTCGAATCCCTGGTCCGGAGCCAATTCGTTGAGCCAGTTCAGCGACCCGAATTCGCCGAGTGCCGCTGAGTGCCGCCATTTGTGTCAGCGCCGGTGTGAAACTCCCCATGTAGCGCCGGTTTGAAATTCCCCACCCACCCTGGGTGTGGGAGGTTGCTCCTGTCGCAGTTCACGTTGCAGCAGGAGGACCGAGATGGTCGGCCAGAGGGAGTTCATGGACGTCCACGACGCCTGGGTACGGGGCAGGTCAATCAGCGAGATTGCGCGTCAGACTGGGCACGACCGCAAGACCATCCGCCGGCTGTTGCGCGAAGGCGCACAGGCGGGGCGCAAGCCGAGACAGATCAGCTCCAAACTCGACCCCTTCCGCGAGTACCTGCTGGCACGCATGGTGGGTGAGGATCCGGTGAGCAACGCCGAGGTTCTATACGACGAGATTCACGAGCTCGGTTACCGCGGTGGACGCAGCATCCTCAAAGAGTTCATGCATCCGTTCCGCGCCTTGGCCAAGGAGAAGGCGACGGTGCGCTTCGAAACTCCACCTGGACATCAGGCGCAGGTCGACTGGGGCACATTCAAGAAGCCAGGGCGGAAGCGGGTCCAGGGTTTCGTGATGACCCTCGGCTGGTCGCGTACGCAGTACCTCGACTTCACCGACAGCCAAGCGCTGGCGCTTTTCCTCGCCTGTCACGAGCAGGCCTTTCACGATTTCGGTGGCGTGCCCGAAGAGATTCTCTATGACCGCGTCAAGACCGTCTGGCTGCATGACGACGACCACGGCGACCCGGTCTTCCATCCTGGCTTCGTCGACTTCGCCGAGCACTACGGCTTTCGACCCAAGCTCTGTCATCCATACCGTCCGCAGACCAAGGGCAAGACCGAGAACGGCATTGGCTACGTCCGCAAGAACTTCTGGCCGCGGGTCCGCGACTACAAATCCGCCCACGACCTGCTCGGCCTCCGCCGACGCTGGCTGGACGAGACCTGCAACGTCCGCATCCACGGCACCACCGGTGAGCGACCAATCGACCGGCTGCCCAAAGAGGGCCTGCGCTCCATCGAAGACCTGCCGCCGTACCGAGCCCTGGTTCTGGAGCGTCGACGGGTCGCCCGCGACTGCTTTGTCAGCTACGCCGGCAGCTGGTACTCGGCCCCAGCTGAATACGCCGGACGCGAGGTTTGGGTTCGCCAGACCGAGGACCGCCTCGTCATCTGCGACCAGGACCGTGTACTCGCCGAGCACCCGCTAGCCGAGCGTGCATATGAAAGGAAGGTGATTCGCGCCCACTTCGAGGCGCTCTCGTTGCGCCGCGACCAGCGCCTGCAGTGGGAGGCCGAGCAGGCCTTTGCTCAGGTCGCCAAACGCATACCGATGTTGGCTGGGCCCGAAGTCGAGAAGCGCCCGCTGTCGGTCTATGACGGTCTGACATGAGCGTCGCCTACCAGCGTGTCCACATGCACCTCGAGCGGCTTAAGTTGAAGCGCGTCGCCGACCTCCTCGACCCCATCTCCGAGCAGGCGACCAAGGAATCGCTGAGCTATCTCGACTTCCTCGACCGTCTGCTCGAAGCTGAGGCTGCCAGCCGCGCCGAGCGCCGCCTGCTGGCCAAGACCAGACTCGCTCACTTCCCATTCCAGAAGACGCTGGCCGACTTCGACTTCAGCTTTCAGCCCTCCATCGACCGCAAGCAGATCCAGGAGCTGGCGACGCTGCGCTTCCTCGCCAACGGCGAGAACATCATCTTGCTCGGGCCGCCCGGTGTCGGCAAAACCCATCTCGCCGTGGCCCTCGGCATGGAGGCAGTTGCCAACGGCCACAACGTCTACTTCATCACCGTCCCCGAGCTGCTCGACGAGCTCGCTCGCGACGTTCAGGAAAACCGTCTCGGTGAACGACTGGTCAAGCTCCGCGTGCCGACCCTGCTCATCCTCGACGAGATGGGATACCTGCCCTTGGACCAGGTCGCGACCAGTTTCCTGTTCCAGCTCGTCTCCAAGCGCTACACCAAGGGCAGCATCATCGTCACCTCGAACAAGTCCTACTCCGAGTGGGGCGCTGTTTTCGGAGACGAGGTCGCCGCTGCCGCCATCATCGACCGCCTGCTCCACTACTCGACCACCGTCAACATCCGTGGTGAGAGCTATCGACTCAAAGACAAGAAGCGTGCCGGCGTCTTCAGCATGCCCACCAGCACCCTGGTCACTCCAGCGCCTCAAGTGGGGAATTTGAGACCGGCGCTCAGACGAAATCGGTCCTGAGGTGGGGAATTTCAGACCGGCGAGAACTGGGGACTTTCAGAGTGGCGTTGACAATTTGCCGTGGCTTATCACCGGGGTTGCTGTATGGGGCCTGTGAAGGCCAGGCATGGTCAAGGATGCAGGTGGCAAGTTAGTGACTGATGCTTCTGGCCGGGTTGTTATAACGTTCTATGACCAAGGCTTGGCCACTGAATCGGCGGCGTTCAAAACCTTTATCCGCGAACTCGATCACATCGAGACATTTGAGGCGACCGGTGTCTTCTCTTCAGAAGCGCAGGCTGAGGCACGGGCAATCGCTGCAGCGCGCGACATGAGATGAATCAATTTGTCGAAAAGGACTGGATCCCGATCATTGTGGACGTGCGACTACCGAAGGCTGAGTCTGCGCTCAAGTCCTGGATGGATGAACGCGGTCTCACTCGTGCCGACATGCCGAAACAGGATTTAGCGCAAGAGGTCGCCCCGCTAATCCAAGGGGGCAGTGGATCCACGTATTACTTCAGGCGCTCTCGACTCCAGCAGCTGGTCATGAGCGGCCAGCTCAAGAGGCCACCAGCTCGGGCGGACGAGGCTCCGACTCAGCCAGTCAGGAAGTACAGCACTGTACGTATCGTTACGACCAGGTTCGAATCGCAAGATGCTCCCGCAGGCACCCTTGCGTGGATTGTTGAACGCGATGTCGATGAGAGGCGCGAGAACCGTTATCAACTCGAAGTCGCAAGTATCGAAGGCACTCTTCAATCGCCCTTGGTCGCTCGCGATAGAGACTTCGAGGTTCTTGATTCACCCCTTGGTGCCGAAGAGTAGCCACCCAACTGGCTGGCGAGTAGCGTGCGGTCATGTTGGACATACTCAATGCGAGAGGTCTATTCGGGAGTAAGTACGACGACGCGATCGTGCAGATGCTGCAACGCGTGTCCGGTGAGGGTGGATGAGTTGGGCGATCGAGGCGTTTGAATCGTTTGGGCCGATCCAATTTGATAGCGACGAGAGGAGCCTGAGGCCGCGCTCGGCGAGTCACCCAAGGCTTTTGTCTGGGACGCGGCGGACGGCCTGCCGCGGCTGCTAGAGGACGGCTCGCGCCGCTGACGTTCGGTTTCGGCTCCTGGACCCCATCGAACTTTCACAGTAAGCCGGCGCATCGGAGGCCGCCTCCCAACGTGCGCTAAAGGGCCATGTGATCGCCACAGCAAGGGCTGTCGGCACGTTTCAACGCTGACGTACCCGGACAGAAGAGTCGCCAATGTGTCGATGCGGGTCAGAACCGCTGCAGGACCAGCACGGATCGACCCGCCGTCCGCACCACATCGCTGATAGCTCTTGTTTCTGGCTCGGGCTGTAGCCGCTCGGTGACGTAGAGAAGCCTCCAGGGACCGCCGTACTGCTTGGGCAGCGTCCACTTGACCTCCCGCGAATGGGCGTTGAACACCAGGAGAAACGAGTCATCTGAGAGAGGCTGCCCGCGTTCGTCGTGGCCCGGGATCCCTTTTCCGTTCAAAAAGACCCCCAGCGACCGCTCATGTCCGGCTACCCAGTCCTTGTCGGTCATCACCTTTCCGCTCGGCTTGAACCAACCAATATCTACTGTGCCGCGAATCGGACGCCCCTGAAACCAGCGACGCCGGCGAAACACGGGGTGCTCGCGTCGCAACCCGATCAGCCAGCGCGTAACCTCTAGCAGCTCCCCGTCGACCTGATCCCAGTTGACCCACGACAGCTCGTTGTCCTGGCAGTAAGCATTGTTGTTGCCCTCCTGCGTCCTGCCGAGCTCATCGCCCATGAGCAGCATCGGCACGCCCTGGGCAAGGAAAAGTGTGGTCAGGCAGTTGCGCTCCTGCCTCGCGCGCAACCTGCTGACGGCGGGGTCGTCCGTCTCGCCCTCCACGCCGCAGTTCCACGAGCGGTTGTGCGATTCCCCGTCGGCGTTGTGTTCGCCGTTCGCCTCGTTGTGCTTCTCGTTGTAGGACCATCGTGCGCGGTGACGAAGTTGATGCTGGCCACCGGCCGACGTGAGTCGCTCTGATAGAGGTCGGAGCTGCCAGTGAGCCGCGACGCCAGCTCCGCGACGGTCGACGGGGCACCCCGCCAGAAGTCTCGCACCGCGTCCCTGAATCTGCCGTTCCATTCCGACCACAGGGCTGGAAAGTTCCCGACCTGATAGCCACCCTCGCCGATGTCCCATGGCTCGGCGATGAGCTTGGCGCGGCTCACGACGGGGTCCTGGTGTATGAGGTCGAAAAATGTCGAAAGCCTGTCGACCTCGTGAAACTCTCGGGCCAGCGTTGCCGCCAGGTCAAACCGGAAACCGTCGACATGCATCTCGGTGATCCAGTACCGGAGCGAATCCATGATCAGCTGCAGCGTGTGTGGATGCTGCACGTTGAGGCTGTTGCCGGTGCCTGTGGTGTCGTAATAGAACTGCGGGTCCTCGGCGACAAGGCGGTAGTACGCGGCGTTGTCTATGCCGCGGAAGCAGAGTGTCGGCCCGAGGTGGTTGCCCTCAGCGGTGTGGTTGTAGACGACGTCAAGGATGACTTCGATGCCTGCTTCGTGCAGTGCGCGGACCATGGCCTTGAACTCGTTGACCTGCTGTCCGCTCTGGCCGCTGCTTGCGTATCCGTTATGCGGCGCAAAGAATCCGATCGTGTTGTATCCCCAGTAGTTGCGGAGCGACATGTCGAGCAATCGCTGGTCCTGAACGAACTGGTGGATCGGCATGAGCTCGACAGCCGTAATCCCCAGCGTCTGAAGGTGCTCGACCACCGCCGGATGCGCAAAACCGGCATACGTGCCGCGCAACTCTTCCTCCACATCTGGATGACA
>WNEZ01006612.1_pt1 | contig 18891 bp, 21 predicted proteins | sample 5400521 | NCBI WGS metagenome assembly WNEZ01 (sample SAMN13153339, study PRJNA577476) | soil metagenome | isolation source: 120 cm saprolite under Douglas fir tree site 2 hole 1 replicate 1 | place: USA:California | collected 2015-04-18
TCCAGTGGCAAGTGCAATTTCCGAGCAAGCAGACCGTCACCGTGGCGGACGTCGACGCCGCGCTCAAACAGGCGCGCGAGAGCGGTCGGCCGGTGATGATCGATTTTGGCGCCGAGTGGTGCGCCGCCTGCAAAGAGCTGGACCGCTACACCTACGTCGACCCGAAGGTCGTCTCCGAGGCGTCGCGCTTCCTGAACATCAAGGTAGACGGGACCAACGAGGTCGATGCGGTCAACGCCCTCTATGAGAGGTACGCCGTTTCCGCCCTGCCCACGGTGACTTTCATCTCCTCGCAAGGAGAGCTGCTGCTCGAGCCGAGGATCAACGGCTTTCTTCCCCCCGACAAGTTTCTGGCGGAGCTGAAGAAGGTCCGGTAATCGTCGCAGGGCGTGGAGTCGGCAAAAGGACTCCTTCAACGATGGCCCTGCGAGGTGAACGATGATCAAGCAGACGCTGTGCGTAACCGCCCTGGCCCTGGTCGCCGCCTGCGGAATTGCCAAGGATCAATACAACGCCAAGGTCCTCGAAGCGGAGGACTTAAGCCGCAAATACAAGGATGAAGAGGGCAAATCCGCTTCGCTCGAGCAAAAAGTGAAGGATCTCGACGGGCAGCTTTTGAACAAGGAGGCGGAGCGGAAGAGGCTGGAGCAGAAGAACACCGAGCTCACCGCGCTCAACGACGAGCTGGGGCGCTCGACGAAGAAGCTCGCCCAGGCGAAGGAGGAGCTGGAGAAGAAATCCTCCGAGTACGAGAACCTCGCCCAGAGCCTCAAAGGCGAAATCCAGACGGGCAAGATCGAGCTCTCCGAGCTCAAGGGCAAGATGACGGTGAAGATGAAGGACAAGATCCTCTTCGCTTCCGGGTCGGCCCGCATCGGCAAGGAGGGCCAGGACGCGCTGGCGAAAGTCGCCGACGCGTTCAAGAACCTCCGGGGGAAGATCGTCCGCGTCGAAGGGCACACCGACGATGTCCCGACGGATCCGAAGAGCGCCTTCCCGTCCAACTGGGAGCTTTCGCTCGCCCGCGCGATGGCGGTGGTCAGGTACATGCAGGATCAAGGCGTCGATCCCACGCTGCTTTCCGCCGCGGGCTACGGCCAATACCACCCGATCGCGCCGAACGATTCGCCCGAGAATAGAAGCCAGAATCGGCGCATCGAGATCGTGCTCGCGCCGGCCGGCTAGACGCGCCGGCGGCCGGTGCTGCCTTCTATTCGCATCCGTTTGCGAATGCTGACCTTGAAATCATCGTCGTGAAAAAGTCTTGCTAGCGCTTTGGGTCGGTCGTCTCGAACCGCAAAATGTGGCCTTACCTAGGCCTCACGGCGCTGCAACCGCAATGGTGAGTGCCGAGGCTTCACGCCTTCACGCGCCTTCGGAAGAAGATAGGACCGATAAGGCCCATTCTGTCCACTTCCGGGTCGCTTGGGTCAGTTCAATGCCGCGACTGGACCCCCTTCGGTCTTGCGGCCGATGAGGCTCGCAAGGAGGAGATCAGAGCCAGGGGCCTCGAATCCAAATAAAACTACAAGCATTGGAACGAGAAGTTTCAGTATGGCGCCGCGTTGGGTGGTGGCATCCTGGGCTTCGACTCGGACGTAGCCGGCAACGCTCATGCAATGCTCCGCCTCAAAAAAGTTGGCTCGAAATCTTGCTGTCGAAGCTTACCAGCGCGGCCCGACTCGGAAGTACACTTTTGGGCGCGCTCCCATTACCTCAATACATGAAAACAGCTCGAATTTGTCGCCAGGGACCTACCTCAGGAGGGTAGGTCGGCCTGTTGCGCGCTGTGAAAGTGCGTTTAGGCCGCGATTTTTGCGCACGTGGCCTGAATCATTTGTTCGCGGCGGGGGTCGCCTTCTCTTTGACCTCCACGGTGACCACCACCTTCGAGGCGTCGCTGCCCGGCTTGTGCCGGACCTCCACTGTCTCGAAGAAGCCGAGCGCGGTCACGCGCTCCTTGCTGCGGCGCTCTCCGGTGCCGGAGAACAGCTCCCCTTCGTGGACCTGCATCTCGCGGCGGATCTCCTTGTCGCGCGTCTTGATGTCGCCACTGATGTCGATCCGCTCGACGTAGACCTGGTTGCCCATCTTAATGTCGAAGGTGAGGTCAACCAACCGCTGCTCGGTGTGCAGCTGGGTCAGCGGGGTGATGTTGGCGTAGGCATAGCCCTGATCCAGATAGACGTCGGTGATGGCCGAGATGTCCCGGGAGAGCTTCGACCGGTTGAACAGCTCGCCCTGGCGTGAGGTCATTAACTTTCCCAGCCCTTCCTTCGGTACCAGCAGATCGCCGGACAAGTCGAGCTTGCCGATGCTGTAGGCCTCGCCCTCTTCGATTTTGATGCTGATGGAGGTGGACCGCTTGTCGGCAGAGATCGAGACCAGCTGCTCGTCGATCTTCACGTTGACGAAGCCCCGGTCATAGTAGGCGGCCCGGAGGATGCTGAGGTCGCGCTGGAAGATCTCCTCGCGGAAGGTCCCGCCCACCCGGGTGAACATCATTCCCTTGAGGAAGTCGGCCGGTACCTTGATCGCGCCGATCAGATTGATCTCCTTGACCATCACCTTCGACTGCTGCTGGAGGGCACCCTTAACCATGTCTGGCACTTGGGTCCGGGCGATCGTCTCCTGTACTTGTCGCCCTATTTCCCCCTCTACGATACCGAGCCTCAGCTGCTCCTCTCCAAGCTCTCGCCAGCCCCTTGCCAACTCCACTATCCGTCGGCCCACATCGGCCTCCTCGCGTAAAACGTCCTCGGCGGAGGGGACAAACTCCCTCCCTTTGCCTGCGATCGGCGCTTTTGCCGGGTCCTGATCGTCCTCAGGCATCTGCGCGAGCTCCCTTCCGAGCCCCAACGTCTTCTCTCGGTAGAGCTCCTGCTTCCTGCTGAGATCTACTGCCTTGCGTATAAACTCGCCCCGTTCCCGGTCCCAAGCCCGCTGCCGATTACCCAGCTCTTCTTCTTGATGTCCAAGAGCAATTTGAGGAGCCAGGAGCGCATCGATCGTTTTCAGAGTTGTAGCATCTGTGATCACGTACTCGCTGGACCCGCGCTTGAACCAAAGAAAATGCGAGTCATACTTCGATTTCAAGCTGTTTACGCGTCGCAAGTCTTCCGTAGACGCCGACATGGTTTGGGAGTCGCCATTCACATAAACGTAAGCGTCGAGGTTCTCGCTCTGGTTATTCCCTACGTGCCGCTCGCGGCCAGGTTCGGATGGAAGAGGGGGCATTGGCGGGGCCGGGGGAACCGCAGCTCTAGCAGGAGAGACGGGCGGGACGTCGGGAACAGAGGCCGGAGGGGCAGGTACGGACATTTCGGCAACCAGAATTGCTTGGGAAAATCTCGCTTCCCGAGCGACGACGTGGATCGGAACCAGCAGCAGCGCGCCCATCGCAGCAAAGGCAAATGTCGCTCTATCCCGCCTGTCGACAGAAAATCGCTGCAACATGGCGAGCCTCCGTTTCAAATGATGAAAGTGGGGCGACGCGCCGCAGGCCGCAATTGGAGCCGCGGGTTGATGGCAGGTGCCGAAGGCAAGGAGCAGACGCGCGTAGGTGTCTGGCTGGCCGCGGGTAACGCGGAGCGCCTCGGCATCACAAGCTTCTTCCCGTGCTTGCGAATATTCGCGCAATGACAGCCAGCTCGCCGGGAAGAACCAGAACAAGGCATTCGCCAAGATGGGCACCCACGACCAAAGAAGATCTCGTCGCTTCAGATGTGCCAGCTCATGCGCCAGCGCCAATTTCAGCTGATCTTCCTCCAACGAGCCCAGCGCGCTTGCAGGAAAGATGATGACTGGGCGCCGGAGGCCGGTGATCACCGGGCTTGCTAAATCGACACCGGAGCGAAGCGAAACTGGTCGCTTAAGTCCCATCGCTGTCGCCAGCGTGTTCATGTGCTCCAGCAATCGCGGATCGGTGACGGCGTCAGATCGCTGAATCAGCTCCGAAACGTTGCGGTGTTGCTGAACGAGGCGTTCCACCAGGGTCAAGAATCCGACCAACCACGCAGCCCAAACGAGACCCGCCCATGGAAACTCTACCTGCGACGAGGGCGTCATAGAAACGATACCGGGTTGGGTTGGGATCACGTTGGGAAGGGCGGGTACGGTAGGAGGTACGACGATTTTCGGCTCAGCGGTTGGAAGGAGGCCCAAGCGAATGGGTGTTGTCGCAACCAAAGTCACGAGCAACTTAGCGCTGACACACCACCAGATTACTGTGCGCGTGCGCGGTGACAGGCTAGGCACCCACTGGGTGACCAAATACGCTGCGAGAGCGAGGAGCCCCCCTTGCCAGATGGCCAGCCACATTCGCGACATCCATAAATCCCAACCCTGCGAGGCGAGGTCAATCATGGTTTCTCCTTCTCGCGCTCTTCCAGTTTCGCGGCGAGGCGTTCTAACTGGGCAACTTCGTCGCGAGATAATTTTGAAGAGCCGGCCAGGTAGGCAAGGAAAGGCGACAGCGACCCGGCGAGCGCGGTATCCACGAACGTTTGTACTATTCCCTTGAGAAGCTCCGAGTAGGGGAGCGGCGACGCATAGCGGTACACGCCACCGTCACGTCGTCGCTTCAAGTATCGTTTCTTTCGCAGCCGCTCCATCACCGTGAGAACGGTCGAGCGCGCAAGCCCCTCCGAGGCGCCAAACTGATCCGTCACTTCTCCAACGCTCAAGGGTCCATGCTCGGCGACGAACCGAAGGAGCTTGAGCTCTTCGTCGCCCAGGGTTCGCTTGTTCATCTTGCCCCTCTCCGTCTGCTCGACTACAAGTGTCAGCATGGCATGATTAGCAATGCCGACATCTGTAGTCAATAGCCGGCTGCGCCGGCCGCTCGCGCAGACCGAGGCCAGCCTCGACGCTCCGCGCTTAGGGGGTGGTTGCCAGCCGGTTGCTGGCAACCAGCTCTTGGAGATGGGCGTGAAGTGAAGGTATCCCTATCTGCTACCGAAGTGGCTAGATCAAGCGCCGTGACGGGACCTATTACTGGCCGTTGGGCCAAGGTGACTTGCCGGTCCTTATTTCTCCAGCCGTACTGCATCCTCGAACTTGTCGGACAGTCGGACTTGACGACGCCGCCGGCGCGAGCTATCTAAAGATATATCTTATAGACGCATCGTAGAGATGTGTCGCTAATGCTGCAGGCGCTGTAGAACTCTGCGCAGGAGAGAAAAATGCACGGAAGACATGGAGTCTGGGAAGAGCGCTTCTTCATGGGACGAGGTCCATTCGGCCGGGGGCGAGGTGGCAGAATGGACTGGTCGGAGATGTTCGGAGGACCGCCGCACAGAGCAGAGCGGGGCGAGGTCCGCTATTTGGTTCTCGATGCCATCGAAAAGCAGCCTCGACATGGCTACGAAATCATGCAAGCGATCGGTGAGCGCAGCGGAGGGACATACCGGCCAAGCCCCGGCGTAATCTATCCGACGCTGCAGCTTCTCGAAGAGCTGCGCCACGCCCGCGTGGAGGAAAAGGACGACCGCAAGGTCTACGCCATTACCGCGCAAGGCAGGGAGGACCTCGCGGCGCATCGCGAAGAGGTCGAGGATTTCTACGAGCGTTCCGGCGCAAACAGCTGGGAGGAGTACGCCGAAGAGATGGGCGACCTGATGAGGCATGCGGGGAGGATGTTCAAGACGTTCCGCCGGGCGATGCGACGTGGCCGGCTGACTCCGTCCACGCTGAAGAAGCTCCGCGCCGTTTTGGGTGAGGCGTTGGCCAAGATAGAGGCGCTAGTCGAGCCGGAAGGAAAGTAGCTGCGGCCAAGTCGACATCTCACCCAGACGCCTCGGAAGCGCCCACGAGAGCGCTAGGATTCGAGCTCAGCGCCGGCAGGGGCCACTTAGGACTGCTGGCGCGATCTTCGCCATGGTTTCCGCCCGGCGAGTTGCCATAGGAGCGACAGCCACTCGAAATCAAGCGCGCCGTGGAGACGCTGGGAGAGTCCGTAGCGCGCTGGAAGGAGAGCCATTGAGTTCATTGCGAAGCACCCTCGTTGAGCAGTTCGGGAGACCGCGCCGGTTCTTGGGCAGAGTTGTCGGACTTATCATGCGAGTTCGACCGTCGAACCGGGAGCGCAACGTGCGCGCGCTGGTGCTCCTCGACATTCGTCCGGAAGACGACGTGCTCGAGGTCGGCTTCGGGCCCGGGCTCGCCATCGAGCGCGCTGCTGATCTCGCGAGCAGGGGCAGGGTCGTCGGCATCGACCACTCCGAGGTGATGCTGCGGCAGGCGCGACGTCGGAACGCGAAGGCGATCGGCACCGGCAGAGTGGAACTCCTGCTTGGCTCCGCGGCCTCGCTTCCTGACTTCCCGAATAGCTTCGACAAGGTGTTCGCGGTCAACGTGTATATGTTCTGGGACGACCCGGTCACCCTTCTTCGTGGCCTTCGCAGCGTCATGAAGCCGGGTGGCATGCTCTTGCTGGCGTTGCAGCCGCGGAATCGCGGGGCGACCAATGAGGACGCCCGCGAAGCGGCCGAGCGCATGGCGAGCTCGCTCCGAGGCGCAGGTTTCGAGAACGTGCGCATCCAAATCCTCCAGATGGCTCCCGTGAACACGGCATGCGTGCTTGGGCAGGTCGCGAGCGTAGACCCCGGTTCATTCACACGGCCCAGATGAACGGCGTCGCGCCTTTCGAATACACCATCACTCTTCTTAGTCACGCCCAGGCCACACTACCTGCGTGTGCTACAGTTCGGCAGGCGTTATCCCCCACCGTCATTGGAGCGCTCATGAAAAAGATCCTGCTTCTTGTAGTGCTGACGTGTCCCCTCGACGGATTTGCGCAGCACTTCGTGACGGGCGTACGAGTAACCATCGCGCCGCCCGCCATTCGACTGGAAACGGTGCCCACAGCTCCGTCCTTGCGGCATCAATGGATCGCGGGCTATTGGGCGTGGCGCGCGGGCAAGCACGTGTGGATCGCCGGACATTGGACGCTGCCGCCTGGCTCCGGGTATGTCTGGGAGCCAGCGTCCTGGGAGAACAGGGGAGGCGTGTGGTTGTTTTACGAAGGCCACTGGCGTCCCGCCGACGCGCCGGATCCGAGCTTCGTGTATCAGCCGCCTCCACCGCCGGGGCGAGCGGAAATTGTTGAAACGCCGCCGCCTGGGGCGATCGAAGAGATGCGCCCGCCACTCCCGTTCCCCGATGCTATTTGGATTCCGGGGTATTGGGACTGGGATGGTATCAGACACGTTTGGATTGCAGGCCGCTGGTCCGCGAGACCGCCGGGCTACGATTGGCAAGACTACCATTGGAAGCATCGGCGCGACGGTAAGTGGGAGCACAAACACGGTCACTGGCACCCCCACGACGAGGACGACTAGCGATTGAATTTGGCGCGCGGGGTCGTACCAAGGCCTGCGCGACATTTGAGTCACGTTCGAAGCGTGTGCCGAGCGAAGGACTTTGCGATAGCTCGAAGCCGAGCTTGAGCAACTCGCCGTGACGGCGGTGCAACAGCTGCCCTCGACTACTGTCCTCCAAGATAGAGGCGGAAATCGCCCAAGCCGAGGAGGGAACAAAAATGAACAAAGAAAGCCGAACGGAAAAGCTGAAGAAAGTCTTACTCGCCCGACTGCACACACTCTCTGCGCAAATGCTTCAGGAAGTGGTGGGCGGCCAAGCTCACATCGGTAGTGCTACAGGGGAGCAGGCGCCGGGAGGTTGTCTTAAGGCGTCGATACGCTGGCCGGCTGAATCGCCAGCACCGAGTGCAGCTCGATGAGGTTTGCGGCGCGTCCAGTCTGCGCGCGAATTGTCACAAGGACCGGACTTCGCAGTCGCTGCAATCACTATCATCGTGCTGCGGCCTGAGCGTCTGTCCGCTCCATCCCGCGGGACGAGTGTGGTCGCGGTCAGCGAAAGAAAGCATCCCGTCCGATCGGATAGGCCATTATGTGGCGCGGGCCACCGGGTTGGACATGGGCGCAGGTCGACGGCGCGGCCGGCAACCAGATCGTCGCGTCAGCTCGGAGCCCACCGGCGGACGCCCTGGCCCTCGACGTCTCGACTTCCAGGTCCAGAAGGCGCGGAACCCCTCCCGATGCCAGCGGATGACGGTCTCTGGCCGCACCAAGCACAAGGCATCGCGCCAGCCCGACCAGCGCTGCGAAAGCCAGACCCAGAAGATGCGGGCGACTCTTCCGAACCGTGGCCGCTTGGAGCGGTCGCCCAGGAGGGCTAATTGTTGCCGAAGCGCGAGATTCTCGAGCGCCAGATGGCGGCGCGATTTCAAGGCAGAGCAGACCGAGCGCAACAGAGCGAGCAGGGTGGACCACATGGAGCAGGGCAGCCTCGTCCCGTCCCAAGTCCCCGTCAAGTCGGGCGATCGAGATTTGGCAAAGCACGGCCGCATACACCCGGTCTCGGTTTCCGATTCGGCTGGTATTCATCGAACAGCTAGCCAACCGCGGAGCAGCACTCCGACGTTCGGCGGAAATCAAACATTGAAATCGAGCGACGAAGCTCGCTACCATCGGAACTACGCCAAGGACATCCTCGATGGGCGGCAGTCTTTCTGATAGAGTGCCTCATCGCAGTTGATAGCCGGGAGGCAAGATGCGCCGCGAGTCGGCATACTCCCGATGGCTGGCGGTTTTGGCACTGGGCGTTATACCTGGCTGCGTCGCGACCGCTAAAATTGCATATACTCCCCAGGAGATTCGAGACGAAGTGGCTCGACGCGCTCCGAGTCTCAAGAGGGGCGACATTATTGTTCCTTTCGAGGTCGGGACTCCGGACGCGGCGCGAGCAAGGCAGGTCGTTCGGTACCACCGGACGGATGCCGAGAAGGTGCGTGCTCTGGCCGAAGCGCTCTTTGACCCTGCGGTGTTCGGGCTGCGCTATGCAGCGCACGCGACCACCAGTGCGCAAGAAGCTCTTCGAAGCTCGGAGGGGAATTGCCTTGCCGTGGCTTCGGTATTCGTCGGCCTGGCGAGGTCAGTAGGCCTCAAAGCGTTCTACATCGACGCCTCAACCCGAATCCACGAAACGCGCTACACCGAGCATGGAATGACGGTAAACGTGGGCCACGTAACCGGCCTGGTTCAAACGGGCGACCGAGATATCGCGTTGGACATTGAACACCTCGGACGAATTCGTTGGTACAGGATCATCGACGACGTCGAGGCGGTCGCGCATTTCTACAACAACCGCGGTTTCGATATCATCGAAGACACCCAAGCTTCTGGATCAGTACTTGACTGGGCCGCGGTGGAAAGAAGCTTCCGGCTCGCAGTTCAAGTCATGCCCGCCTTCGCCTTGGGATGGAACAATCTGGGAATCGCCGCTGCGCACCTCGGCCGTTACTCGGAAGCAATCGAAGATTACCAACGGTCGATGCGCCTGGATCCTACGCTGGCAGCTCCCCACCACAATCTCGGCTCACTCTATCTGCAGATTCCCAATGACCGCGCAGCGCGGGATAGCTTCGAAGCCGCAGCGAGACTTGACCCGCGTGGTCCCCACATTCAATACAGCTTGGCCTTGGCGCGGCTGCGACTCCATGACCGCCTGGGCGCAGTCCGGGCCCTCCATCAAGCCATTGCGATTCGCGGCGATTATCCCGAGGCGCGCGCACTGCTCCATCAGCTGAGGTCGGCGGGGACCGCGACGTCGCCAGACGGCTCGACCGGGGAAGACAATCGCTGGTAGTGAATTCAAGCGGCCGGCGGGTGGTGGGGCTTAGCCGGGTTTCAGGCCGACGATTTCGCCCGGTCCGCCAGGGATAAAGAACTCGTCGATCCACATGAGTTTTAGGGCCGTATAGATCACGTCGGCCGGAAGGTAGCATCGAGAACCGCCCTCCTTGACAGCTGTTTGCCACCTGTGTTCGTCCGGAGAATCGTCCCGGACACGCCCACCGCTGTCGCTGTGTTGGCGTCCGCGCAAGAGATGCCGTAGAGAGGGTCGGTCCTCATCCAGAATTGGCGCGTCCAGGTCGCGCCGCCGTCGTCCGTGCGGACAATTCCCTCAGAGCCCACGACCCAACCCGTGCTGGCGTCCACAAAGCAGACTCCCGAGCCCCCCGAACAGGCCGCTGGGTTGAGACGTCCATGTGGCGCCGCCATCGGTGGTGTGCAGAGTTTGACTTCCAGGTCCAGAAAGCGCGGAAGCCTTGCCGGTGCCAGCGAATCACGGTCTGGGGGCGAACGACATGGGAATTGCGGTCGCTTCGACCCGCGAAGCCGGACGAGTTGTTGCCGCAGCGCCAGGTTCTCGAGCGCGAGGTCAGTGCGGGTTTTGAGCGACGCACGCAGCGCGCCCAACAGAGATTACGAGGACATTGCCTCCCTGGCTCGCACGCCGCTGGGTCATCGTCCAGTCTGGGCGACAGGATTTTGGCAAAGGACAGGCATCGGCGAACCCTGACGCGGACGCACTATTGTCCCGTGAGAGACCAACTTTCCGCGCCGTCGGTACTTTTGAACACGCCACTCTCCGTGCCGGCGTAGAGAATATTGTGATCGACCGGATCGATTGCCAACGATAGCGTAGCCCGTTGCCCAATCCCCTCATTGGCTGGGTACCAACTCTCGCCTCCATCGGTAGTCTTGAAAAGAACTCTGCCGACTGAACTGGTGCCCGCATACAACGTGTTGGAATCGTAGGGATCGATGGCGAGAGACCGCGCACTCAAGTTTCTGGGTAAGCCAGTCAGTCGGGCCGCACCTGGCCCCTCGCTCGAACACCAAGGCCGTCAGCGAGGCGCCTACCACGCCGGACCCGCCGAACCCTGACTCCATTTCCCCGTCGTAGGTCGTTCCTGTCTCCACCACGTCTCCACGACCAGGGTTCACTGCGGGGGACCAGCGGGACTTGAGCGGAATGGATCGGGGACTCAAACCCGCTTGGACAGCGGCAGTGGCCATCCCCACACTCCTTTACGTACCACCACAATCCGCCCGAGCAATTGCTCAATGCCTCGCTCTTGATGGCGTTCTACACGGTGCGCAGCGAGCGACTGTTCTGCGAGCAGCTCTAGGGTCTAGGGGGCGCAAACGCAGCAGACCGAGGCTACAGACCCCGCGGATCGTGAACTGGCGGAGCAGGATCCTGTATCGGAGGAAGCCGAGCAGCCGGCACCATCCACCGCGGGGCTACTTTGGCTGGAAACGATTCTGCCACTGCAACGACACCCGATGGATGCCGCAGGGCCCGACTGACAAGCAGCCGATGTATGGACCGGCGGACCCGGCGGACCTTGCTGTCCGACCAGCTGTCCATTCGCAAAGATATTGCCACTCACTCTCAGATCGCCTCCCACCACTTCCAACTTGGCGGTCGGAGTGGACGTCCCGATACCGACGTTGTTGCCTTGGGGATTGAGAGACAATGGCCCGCCGTACGATTGCATCCATTTGTACGCAGAATCCCCGGCAGAGCCTAGCAGTAAGCCATTATTACCGAGCGGGATGCCGGCCGGCGGTGCGGCCGCGGAATTAATGTGGAAAGGAGCCTGGGGCAGCGTCGTCCCAATACCGATAGCGCCACCGGAGGAGATCACCATCGATGGAGGACTGGTAAGTGGGGTGTCTGCCGTAACCGCCCCCGGCGGACGCGTATAGAAGTCGATGCCGCCCTGTCCGTCTTGGCCGTTGCCGGGAATGACGATTCCGGCGCCGGCCATCGTGCTATGAGTCCGTGCAATCCGTAGATGAGTCATTCCATCGGTAGTGTTTTCCGAATACAGGTTAGACCCTACAAGGACACTTCCGTTGTTGTCGCTAGCAAAATTCGCATAGTTTCTCGCGCTGATAAAGGGGCCCTCCTGCCCGATGCCCGTGTTGAATGAATAAATATTTCCGTTCACATCCAACTGAGCCTGGGGCAGCGTCGTCCCGATGCCCACGTTGGCTCCATTTTGGGTAATCGTCGAATCCACCAGGCTGCCTGAGCCCCCGGGATCAAATTGGGGAATCCGTTGAGGTGTCTGGGCCGAAGCGTCCCCGAACCTCAGAGCCAGCATCAAACCGAAAAGCCAATAAAGTTTGCGTAACAAGGCCAGGATGCTCCGCCGACCAACCTCGGGCTTAAGTACACTCCTGAATGCGTTCATTGAATTTCCCCTTTTAGGGTTCCTTCTGAGGCATGAATTGCCTCTGTTTTTGAAACGCGAAAGGCGCAGGAAAAGACTGTCAGGATTGTTTTCGGTAGATTGCGCGAGGAAAACTTGAGCAGCGCTGTCGTGGATGCCAGCCGGTAGCCGATGCCCGATCGCGCGCACCGAAGCCAGCCAGGGCGGTTCCCGCACCCTTCTCGAAGGAGCCGGCGACGGCCATCACTCGCCTTCCTCCAACCGCTGGAGAACGTCCAGAAGCGTCGCTCTCAGGGTCTTTTCGTTGGGATTGCGCAGCCACTCCGCGTGGGCAGCGGTGTCGTTGGCCAAAACTCGATCCGACGTAGTCAACCGTCGGGTGAGTCGCAATCGATGGCCCTCCTGGATGTGACGGGCGATGTAACCGGGGCGATGCGGAAGCGATAGCCCGCGCGCCGAGATCAAGCGCCGATCGCCCTCCCGATATCTTCGCCGGTGACTGAAGGGCTGGGGCCGGGCCCTGTTTACTTGACGCCGAAAGACTGACGACCGCAACTACGCTGCGCGGCGAACGTAACGGTGGTGGAGTCCACCGACCTCGGGTAACGCAACGACGCGACCGTGCTCAGGTGGCTCGACCGAGCGTGGCTCTGGCGAATCCTTCTCGAGGGCCAGGTGGGTTCGAGAGCCGTGGTAGTAGTGGAAATAGCTGCGCAGACGACGACGAAGGTGGCCCTCGTTCAGGACGATCACGTGGTCGGGGAGCTCTCTGCGGATGGTGCCGATCACGCGCTCGACAAACGGGTTCTGCCAGGGAGAGCGCGGTGCGGTGAGAACGTCGGTGGTGCCCATACCCTTCACCCGTTGCCGAAACTCGGCGCCATAGATGCGGTCGCGATCGTGCAGCGGGTAGCGGGGCGCCGAATCATCGGGGAACGCCTCGATGATCTGTCGCGCTGTCCAGGCGGCGGTTGGGGAAACTGTCACATTGAAAAGCACGATTCGGCGGCGTGGATGCAGCAGGACGACGAATGCGTAGAGCACACGGAAGGTCGCCGTCGGGACGGTGAAGAAGTCGACCGAGGCGAGATCGGCGACGTGGTTCTGAAGGAAGGTTCGCCAAGTCTGCGAAGGCGGCTTCGGGCGACGCGGCATGAGACGGGCAACAGTCCGCTGCGAGACGTGGAGCCCGAGCTTGAGCAACTCGCCGTGGATGCGCGGCGCGCCCCAGAGAGGATTGGCGAGCGCCATGGTGCGAACGAGTTCCGCAAGCTCCGATCCGATGCGCGGTCGACCCGTTCGCCCCCGGCGGGACTTCCAGGTCCAGAACGAACGGAAGCCCTTTCGATGCCAGCGAATCACCGTCTCGGGGCGGACGATGTGGAGCACCTCGCGCCACCCTGCCCAACGCCGAGAGAGCCAGACCCAGAAGGCGCGATCCAGCGACCCGAACCCTGGTCGCTTCGACCGGCGGCGAAGCAGGGCGAGTTGCTGTCTGAGCGCCAGGTTCTCAAGCACGAGATTCCTGTGGGTCCTGACTGCGGCGCGCAGAGCGCCCAGTAGAGGGAGAAGGAGGGACATTGCTCCAACGTCGCTCCGGGCCAACTCCTCGTCCAGTCTCGCGATCGAGTTTTGGCCAACGACAGCCTCATAGACGCGTCTACTCCCGGATAGCTTATCGATTGTCCGATCGATCGGTATGTGGATGATTCGCTTGATGCGATGCCGAAGCCGCAGGTAGCGGCGCTGGCCGGCCGAGCAATTCGCTGGAGATCGGCAGTTCTTCCGGCCTCGGAGCGGGCGAGCCGGCCGGAAGTGTAAAGCTCAGCATCGCGCCGTGCCGCGGCTTGCTGTCAACCCACATTCGCCCGCTGTGCGCTTCCACGATGCCCTTGGCGATGTAGAGACCCAGACCAGCGCTTCCTCGTCGGGCGCCACTCGGCTGCCAGTAGCGATCGAAGATATGCGGCAAATGCTCTGCCGGGATCCCGGGCCCGCTGTCAGCGACGGTGAACTGCACCTGGTCGGTGAGTGGCACGGCGGTTACCGCAATCGTTCCGCCAGGCGGCGTGAACTTTAGAGCATTGCCGATCAAGTTCGAGAGAACCTGCAGCACACGGTCACGGTCGCACCACACGTCTGGAACCCGCTGCGCGACGTCCGAACCGAGCTGGATGGACTTCTCTCTTGCCCCCGAGCGGAAAAGGTCGAGCGCGTCGTCGAGGAGCGCTTCGACGGGCTCGAGGTGCGGCTCGGCGCGCAGCGTGCCGGATTCAATCTTTGCGCCGTCCAGTAGGTCGGCAATCAGCCGCATCATCAAATCCGAGGACCGGCTGATGCGAGCCGCTTGCTTGCGGAGCTGCGCCCCTCGTTTGTCCTCACCTGCATCGGCTCCCAAGAACTGCGCGTTCATTCGAATGATGGAGAGAGGATTCCTCAGGTCGTGGGAGACGACCGCGAGTATTTCCTCACGTGCTCGAGTGGCCGCTTCGGCCTTCCGGTAGAGGCGCGTTGTCGATCGAAAGGGCAGCACGCCGGGCGATCTCCTCAGCCAAAGCGACCTCGGTGGCGCTGTAGCGCAACTCCTGTGCCGAGAAGAAACTGCAGACCCCCACAAGTTGATCTCGGGCGATGAGGGGCACCGAAAGGAGTGACTTGGCGGGGATCTGTTGCAGAAGTCGCAGATGCTCGGCGTCGTCTGCCAGCTGATCGAGAAACTCCGGCGTCACGGACATGAGCTCGGACTTGCGGCTCTGCCGGACCCGCGCCGCATAGTGCGGCTCCGCAAGCTGCGGATGGTGACGAGGGGTCGGGTCGGCGGTTGGGGCCCACGCTGCGTTGGCCGTGGCGACGACCTGCTGACTGAAGTGCTCGTCCACCTCGACGATGTGGAGCACGCACAGGTCTGCGAACGCTGGCACGAGGGCGCGTGCAATCCCGTTCAGCGTCTCTGGATAATCGAGCGAGTTGAACTGCGCGCTCGCGTCGGCGAGGAGCTGCAGGGTCGAGCGTTGTTTCCGCAGCTGCTGGTAGAGGTTAGCGCTGTCCACCGCCACGGCGGCATGTGTCGCGAAAAGCTGGATGACGTGCTCGTCGTGCTCGGTAAATGGCAGGCGGCCCGGCCGGCGCGCCAGATAGAGGTTGCCCACGTTGCGACCATTGCGCAGCACGGGTATGCCGAGAAAAGCCGCCATCGGGGGATGGCTAGCTGGCAAGCTGTGGAACTCGTGGTGCTTGGTGACGTCCGCCATCCGCAGCGGCCCTTGGTGCTCGACGACCGCGGCCAGGACGCCGATCGGACGCGGAGCGCCTCCGAGCGCACGAGCCTGGTCGGGAGATAGGCCGGAGAAAGCCCACGGCTCGAAGGGCGTTTCCGGGTTGGTCCCGCAGCCAAGCGCCACGTAGTCCACATCCAGAGCGGCGCGCGCCTCGTCGGCGATGGTTTGGAACAGCACTCGGAGATCGCTTGCCGTCGCGATCGCCTCCGAAATCCGCGACGATGCAGTTGCGATCCCCTCGAGACGGTCGCTGAATTGCGTGTGCAGCCGCATGCGTTGCCGGTACTCGGCGAGAATCAATGCCATTAGCAGGGTTGTGAGCGCGGCGCTCATGCCATCGAGGAGATAGGCGACGAGCACCGAACGGCTGCGAAAGCGGGGAATCTCCAAAGCGAGCTGGCCCTGCTGGTCGGCATTGAACGTAATCAGGCGTTGAAGGGCTTTGTCGGCGGTTTCTGCTGCGGGGCGCACCTCGCTCGAGAGGAGCGTTTGTGCTTCTTGCACGCGGCCAGCGGACAGCTCGTCGAGCTCTGACGAGACCCGCTGTTCGAAGAGGCGAGTGGATTGTTCGACGGCGCTCCAATACGACCGCTCGTTGTAGTAGAAGGGCAGCGCCAGGTAGCGCATCACGGCTTGGTGCACGCGTCCGAAAGCTTCCTGGATGGGCCTTCGGTCGAGTCGGGCGCCTGCAGCAGCCGACTCGACCGCTTGTGCGGCCCTTCGCTCGATGCCGACCAGCTCGCCACGCGTCGCCGAGAGCAAGGCGATGCTCGGAGCAGCGTTCATGGCGATGCTGGCCGCCGCGTCGTCAAGTTGCGCGGCGACGCGGTGGGAGTAGATGGTGGAGCCGACGAAGGAGACAACGACCGCCAGGGTGACAACCAGAAGGTGCGACATCGGCGCCCGCCGCAGCGCCGCGGATGACACCCCACCCCTCGCGTGATTCACCTCACCCTCCTGATTCCCGCCCCGGAGGTCGAAGCGCATGGATGAAGGACGTGCGGTTCGATCGATAGGTTGAACAGCAGCTTTCGCTCATACGTCACGACAGTTGCTTTGACAAGCTCAGAGCCGCAGAGTGTGAACTCACCGTCAGAGCGAGCCTCGGTCCAGCTTGGACCCAAAAAACTTTGCTCAACCCGGGCTACAGGCGACAAAAGTTGTCGCGGCCACAACCCTGCCGCCCGCGATGAATTCGATTCGACAATCGCACGCTAGCGGCTGCCGCTCATCTGTATGCGATCCCATCGGCTCGCATGGCCCACGTAGGAAACCGTCACATCGTAATGGGCGCTCCATAAGAAGGGCGCTTGGTCGAAGTGCTCCCGGAAGCCCAAGATGTTCTTTTGCTGCAGTTTGTCCCTACCGAGCTCTTTCAGCGGTTCGAGATGGTTGGCGCGACATCGCCGAGCCGCTTCTCGATTTCCTCGCGCGGAACGCCTGACAGGATTGAGGCGCGCTCCGCTCGGCCTCGCGCACCGGAGCGGTACAAGGTACAGCCCCCGCGCTGCGGCGCCCCCAAGCGCTCCAGTCCCTCACCCGCGTTGCGCTACAACGCGCGGCTGCATCGGAGTCCCGCAACCTGGCTCGTAGCCTTTCAGCAGCTGTCGTTCGAGCGCGTCGAAACGTACCCACTGGGTAACAAAAATCGGCACTGCGGTGACAATCTAGCGCCGCGTCGATCCAAGCCAGACTAAATCGGTAGGAAGAACGTATCTTAGTAGCGCGAGTCCTGGCTTCACCTTTGCAATGAGTTTCTAGACAATCAGTTTCTAGTCATCCTCATCCCCAGTAGGAGTTCCGATGTTGCAGAGGCTCAAGTCCCGTGGGTTCACCCTCATCGAGTTGATGATCGTCGTCGCAATCATAGGCATCCTGGCAGCGATCGCGATTCCAAACTTCATCCGCTTCCAGGCGCGCTCGAAACAAGGCGAGGCGAAGTCGAATCTGAAATCGCTGTTCACCGCAGAGCGGTCTTTCTATCAGGAGAAAGATCGATACAGCGCGCTGGTCGACGAAATCGGATTCTCACCGGAGCGCGGCAACCGCTATGGGTACCGCCTGAGCACGGCCTGCGCCGTCAAGGAAGACCGCAGCACCGCGACTCCGGTCAGAGATACCACGGGCCTCGACACCTGTGTCACGGTGGACTTGTTCAAGTTCTCGAGCATGTCGCTGCTTCCAACCTACGCGGCGGGCGGCTCAGACCCGGGAACGGCGGGAGTGATCAATGCCGCCTCTTGCCCCACCTGCGACTTTATCGGCACCGCGGCGGGCGATATCGACTCGGAGACGGTGGGCATCGACAGCTGGTACGTCTCGTCGGTGAGCGTGGTGAATGCGGCGTCCTGCGGCAACAGCGATACAGCCTCTGCCGCGGGCGCACCCTACAACACCTACAACGACGTCACCTGCGACAAATAACTCTTGGCGGCGCGAGAACGGCGGACTCCTGCCAGGTTCCAAACGTGCCGTCGCTGCAGCGCAGCGCTGGAATCAGCGATCCAAGGTCTCAGCCCCGGTCAAATCGGTCCTGCCGGCGGTGGTTTTCTCCCGGGCGACCAGCCAAGCGTGAATGGTTGAAATGACGTATGGCTGTCCTTCGACGATGAATCCGAGGTGACAAATGAGCCCCGCGTGCATGAAGCCGGCGCCCAAAAGCCCCGGCCGCTAACGGACCCGAATAGATAACGCGCGGCGTTATACCGAGCCTAGAGCGGCGCCGCGCGCAGCAGTGACCGCGATGCTCGATCGCCTCCTTCATCATGGGCCTGTAGTGAAGTTTGGACCCCGAAGCTGGCGAACAAAGGCAGCGGGCGACTTGCAATCAGTTCAGGTGACCACCTATGGCCGATTTCAAGTGACCACCGAGGACCAGGGCACCTCGGGAAACCCGCTGACCTTGACAGGCGGAAAACATATGCGCAAAGCACTAATCGCCGCCGCACTCGTGTGGCTCTACGGTCTCGTCCAGGCTCAATCGCCGCCAGATGCGCGGAAGACCTGGAACGACACCTATGCCGCCCTTGCGGCAAAAAACGAACCCTTTCTGCCGAATCCATTCCTGACCAAAATGGTCGAAGGGAAGAAGCCCGGGAAGGCTCTGGACATCGGCATGGGTCAAGGACGCAACGCGCTCATGTTGGCCGAGCGCGGGTGGGACGTTACCGGGTTCGATATTTCCGATGTCGCCATCGACCAGGCGAAAGCTCAAGCCCAAAAACGAGGTCTCAAGGTGAATGCAGTGGTGGCTGACGGCAACAGGTTCGACTACGGGACCGACCGGTACGATTTGATTGCGGGGATCTATGTCCACGGTGAAGTAACCGACCACTCTCAAGATCTCGTCCGAGCGCTGAAGCGCGGCGGCATGTTGGTAGTGGAAGGGTCCCACCGCGAAGCAGCGCCGTTCGGCTATGAACCCAACGAACTCCTGCGGGCATTTGTTGGACGTCTGACCGTAATGTATTACGAGGACGCCATCGGCCAACCGGACGGGACCTGGAAAGTACCGGGCAAGGATCTTCGGTTCGTGCGATTTGTGGGGCGCAAAGAATAGAG
>WNEZ01003583.1_pt1 | contig 18882 bp, 22 predicted proteins | sample 5400521 | NCBI WGS metagenome assembly WNEZ01 (sample SAMN13153339, study PRJNA577476) | soil metagenome | isolation source: 120 cm saprolite under Douglas fir tree site 2 hole 1 replicate 1 | place: USA:California | collected 2015-04-18
TAGAGCACGCGCACGTGCTGGCCGACCGCCACGGCAACGAAGATGCCGGCTCCACCGGGATCAAACCCCGCATGTGCAATTCCCGCCGAGGCCGCGTGGACCGCGGTGCCCGCCGGCGCAGCCAGGTCCACGCCGGTGTGGATGTGGAACCCAGGGCAGAGCGGATCGAACGGCTCCAGGACCAGGGACGTGCAGCCGAATGGGAGCGTCTCGACCGCGCCGGGAACGATCGACGGGAGCGGCAACCGCTGCTCGCTCGCGACCTTGGCCGCGGCGAGCGTCCACACCAGCATGGCGGCGACGCCGATCGCGGAGACCCGCAGCCACCCCATCACGCGTGGGCCACGGCGTGCTCGACGGCCTTGAACCCCGTCTTGAACGCCGACTCCAGCTTGTGCGCGGCTTTCTCTGCGCCGCCCATCGCCCCGGGCACCTTGAACACGACCAGTAGCGCCGCGAGGGCGAAGAGGTGGTGGACCGGCGTGTAGCCATCCTTCTCGAGCGCGAAGCCGATCGCGAGCACGAACAGCTGCATCGGCTGCATGAGCAGGTTCGTCAGGAACATCGAGCTCCACTGTTTGGCCACGTGGTGGGTCTCTGGGAGCGTGAACAGGAGGCCGGCCAGGGGCGCCGTGATGGCCAGGACGATGAGGATCGTGTAGCGGATCAGATACGCGATCCCGAGCACGTCGTAGCCGAGGATGAGCCCGGCGGTCGCGACTATCTGCAAGACGCCCGCCGACGGATCGAGCGTGAGATTGTGGAGCCAGTTCGACCAGTCCGGAAGGGTGCCGAAGCTCTCGATTGCATCACACGCCGCGTTGCTCGCCTGCACCACCGCCTGCAGCATGGGGAGCGCGAAGTTGATGAGCACGACGGACATGAGGAGCCGCGGCAGCAGGATGCGGGCCGTGAACTGGCTGCGCAGGCCGTGACCCCACATGATCCGGTACGAAGCCCAGATGGCGACGATGGTGAGGGCGCCGTTGGCGATCAGCTGGACCTTGGGCTCGAAGGCCTGGATGGTCGGGTTGGAAATGAAATCGCCGCCCGTCTCGAAATTGGTGGTGTGCAGGATGAACCCGAACCACACCTTGAGCAGCAGTCCCAGGCTGTCGTCGAGCAGCGCCTTGACGATGAGGGTGGGATGCGCGAATGGGAACAGAACGTTGGCGATCTCGGTGAGCTTGACGACCAGGTTCTGCAGCTGGCCGAGCTGGCCGAAGTCCATCAGCGACCGGCCGGCACCGACTTGGTGAGGATGTCGACCAGCGAGCCGGCGACCTCGACCCCGATGGTCCCGACGACGATGCGTTGGATCCACTGCTTGGCGGCCAGCGCCGACTTGGACTCGGCCGCGGTGATCTTCCACAGGAAGGCAAAAATGAAAGCCAACGCGCCAACGGAACCGACCAATGCCTGGCCGATGTGGATCCACGTCGTGATGAGGTCGGTGATGGGCGTGATGTCTGGGCCGCCGGTGAGAAAGAGCATGTGCGCCTCCAGCCTTTTCACGGCAAGCTACCGGGCCCAAGGACGCAATAAAACCCAGCTTGTTAAGTCCCGCCTAATCTTTGCGACGTGACGATGACTGAGCGCCTGCTCACCGCGATTGCCAGTGATGACTCCCAAGGCGCGACCGAGCAAGAGCTCGATGCTGCCGCCGCCGCGCTTGGAATCGAGTTGCCCGAGGACTACCGAGCCGTGATGCGTCGCATCAACGGCGGCGAATGTGACTTTGGCCAGTCCTGGATAGTTCTCCAGAGCCTCGACGCCGCCATCGAGCGCAATGCCACTTTCAAAGAGGAGGGCTTTCCGCCGTTCATATTCTTTGGCAGCAACGGCGGCGGAGAAGGCTACGCGTGGGACCTGCGGCGGGAAAGACAGTCTCGGTACGTGATAGTCCCTTTCATCGTCCCGGAAGACGAGGCGGTCATTCCTTGCGGAGACACACTTGAGGAATTTCTGTCGGTCCTACACGGCGGGATTCCGTTCGAGCGTTCTGGTTACTAGCACTGGGACTTCATTCGCGCCTCAACGCAGTCGCGCAGGTCGAGCGCAGACGAAGGCTTGCCCTTCGGTTCGGCGCTATCGGGGGAGGGGAGGTCGACGCGCTCGAACTGGCCCAACTGCTGTGTTTATGGCATACACGCTGACGCGAAGATGAACGCGAGGGCGCCGATCGAGGCGACCAGGGTCTGACCGATGTGAATCCACGTCGCGATCAGGTCCGTGATCGGCGTGATGTCCGGTTGGGGGGCGAGAAAAATCATGCGAGCCTCCAGGCGTTTTGCGCTGGAGGTTAGGAGCCGAGCGAGCCGACCAGAACCCCGGTTGTTAAGGCTTGGGCCCCGGTCAGAACATAGGCTTCATCAGGATCAGCGCGGAGGGTCCGACCAACCCTTGAGGACCGCTCGGCCCGCCTGTTTCTGACTTCTTAGCCTTCTCCACCCTGCCGCGCTCGCGACTCGAGCTTTAGGTGGTTAAAGGTCCGGCGCCAAGCGATGACAAGCACCAATATCGCAATCGGCACAACCATGAGCGCCCAATGGAAGGATGCCGTGTCCCAAAAGCCGTCCGAAGCCGACACAAGGCCGGCCCAAAGCGTGTCCGCAATATCAAAGACTTGAACTCCGACAAACAGCCAGACCACCACGCCGCGTCGACGTGTGACGAAAGCCAACAGTCCAGATACGTTGAGAACCGTCCACGCGAAATCGCCAAGGGCCGTGCGCGTGTTAATCGCGACCTCGGGAGGTCCTAGCCCCATGCCTCTGATAGACCACATGACTGAAGCACTGAACAAGAACCAGAGGCACTCGACGGTGGCAATCAGAACAATGCTTGCGAACAACAGGCGCCGTCGCCTAGCCATCGTGATCGGGCTACTTTCTACTTCTCGCTGGAGCGACGCACGCGGCGCTCGACCCCGTCGAGCAGGATCTCGAGCGCGGATACCCGCTCTGCGTTAGCCTCCACCGGAGCTGCAGCAATGATCGGATCGACCGTTTTCGTCTCCGAGTCGAGCGTCACCTGGACGGCGCCGCCACTGATACGCAGCTGATAGCGGTCGGCCGCCACGGACGCTCCATCCTCGCTCTCCCACCGGGAATCGGTCACCGCGGCTTTGACCGCGTAGTCGTCCAACTTCACGCGCACGGCGCCGGTGCTGATGTCGGCGGCAACCGCCACGCCGCGCGGCCGGTGCAGGCGCAAACCGACCACGCCTCCCGACACTTCGATCGGCACCACGCCCCGAGGCCGAGGCAGGTAGCACTCCACTTTCGTAGCTCCACTGTCGAGCTTGATCGCGCGGACGTCGAGACCACCGGCCTCGAGCAGGGTGTTCCACGTCGCGCCCTGGATCTGGAAACGCCACGGATGGCGCGGGCTGAGCTCGATCTCGCCGTAGCCGACGCCGCGCAGCCGCCGGACCACGACCCGCTCGCCCTGGACGATGGCCGGTGCGGCCGAGGCCCGGTCGGCGGCGGTTCTTATGAGCCCCTGCATGTCGGCGCCGGGTCGTACGAGCACTCCCCGCGATCCTGAGTCGATCGCGATCGAGGCGACCGAGCCCCTTTCGACCGGGGACTCTTTGGCCGGGGCCGCCGATCCGACGACATGGACCATGATCATCAGCGCGACCTCCGAGGCCTCGGCCGGCCCCAGATCCGCCGCCTCGAGCTGCCCTTTCAACGTCGCGTAGGTGGCGCTGCCGGCCAGGGACTCCGGAACTTCGAGCAGGATCCGGTTCGCGTCCTTCTGGGCTGCGACGCGCTCGCCCAGTGCAGCCGCCGCCTCGCGCACGGCCGACCGCCAATCGGAACGGCTCCGCGCCGGCCGGACGCTTTCCAGGATCGACTCGGCCAGCAGCTCGAGCAGCTCACGGCGATCCCGGACATGCCAGTACAGCGACGCCGCCTTGACGTTTAGGCGGTCCGCCAATCCGCGCATCGAGAGTGCTTCGAGGCCCTCTTCCTGGATGAGGCTCAGGGCTGCCGAGACCAGCCGCGCTCGGCTCAGGCCGGCCTCTTTCTCATTCACGCTTGCAATCCTAACACTGTTAGGGGTAACATGGCGACCCTCAGCCCCTAACGCCGTTAGGGTCATTCAGGAGAACAGAGATGCAAGCGAGAGCAACAGCGCGGTGGCGGATCAAGGGTCCGGAGATGGAAGGAGCCGTGGCGCGGTGGTATGCCAAGGTTCGGAGCTCGGGGAACCAGATCGAGGAATACCGGAAGCAGGCCGCTCAACTGACGAAAGGCCTGCCGATCGGCGCGAAAGTGCTCGAGGTGGCGCCCGGCCCCGGGTACCTGGCCGTCGAAATCGCACGGCTCGGCCGGTTTCAGGTCACAGGCCTGGACATCAGCCGCACATTCGTTCAGATCGGAAGCGAAAACGCTCGACAGGCCGGAGTCAGCATCGATTTCCACCAGGGCGACGCCGCGGTCATGCCGTTCGAGGCGGATTCATTCGATCTCATCGTCTGCCAGGCCGCATTCAAGAACTTCGTGCATCCGGCCAGCGCGCTGGACGAGATGTATCGGGTCCTCCGCAGCGGCGGGACGGCGGTGATCCAGGACATGAGCAGCGAGGCATCCCACGCCGACATCAACCTGGAGGTGCAGAAGATGCACCTTGGCTGGTGGAGCACTTTCTCAACCACGGCAACGCTGGAGATGCTCCGGCGCCGGGCTTACTCGCCGGCTCGGTTCAAGCACCTGGCTGCCGAGAGCCGATTCCAGAATTGCGAGATCACGACGCAAGGGATCGGCCTGGAAGTTCGGCTGAAGAAGGTCGAAGCCGCCGTGGCCTAACCTTTCCCTGTGGCCAAGAAGCTCGCGGAATACGAGGCCAAACGCGATTTCAAAAAAACACCCGAACCAGGCGCCAAGGTCCCGCGCAAAGAGACCAAGGCGCCTCGGTTCGTCGTGCAGGAGCATCACGCGCGCCGGCTGCATTGGGATTTCCGGCTCGAGAAGGACGGTGTCCTGGTCTCATGGGCGGTGCCCAAAGGCGTCCCGGCGGATCCGAAGAAGAATCACCTCGCGGTCCACGTCGAGGATCACCCGCTCGACTACATCGACTTCCACGGCGACATTCCTGCCGGCAACTACGGCGCGGGCAAAGTCCTGATCTGGGACAGCGGGACGTACGACACCGAGAAATTCTCTGATCGGGAGGTCATGGTCGTCCTGCACGGAAAGAAGCTGAAGGGTCGCTACGTCCTGTTTCGGACCAATGGCGAGAACTGGATGATCCACCGCATGGATCCGCCCCAGGATCCCGAGCGCAAGCCGATGCCGGAGCGCATCGAGCCGATGCTCGCCAAGCTCGTCGAGAAGCCACCCACGCCGGACGATGCCTGGGGCTTCGAGTTCAAGTGGGATGGCATACGGGCCGAGGCATACGTCGAAGGCGGCGTGGTGAAGCTCTTGAGCCGCAGCGGCGAGAACGTCACCGCGCGCTACCCGGAGATTCACGCTCTGGGCCGGGCGCTGGGATCCAATGAGGTCATCCTCGACGGCGAGATCGTCGCGCTCGACGCCAAGGGCCGCCCGAGCTTCGAGGAGATCCAGCAACGCATGGCACTCACGTCCGAGTCGGAGATCCGGCGAAAGATGAAAGACGTCCCCGTCACTTACATGCTGTTCGACCTCATGTGGCAGGACGGGCATTCGCTGCTCAAAGAGCCGTACTCCGGCCGGCGGAAGAGGCTGGAGGCGTTGAAGCTGAAAGGCGCCTCATGGCAGACGCCTCCCTACGAGAAGGGAGGCGGGCCGACCATGCGCGAAGCGAGCCGCAAGGCGGGCCTCGAAGGCATCATGGGCAAGAAGCTCGACTCGCCCTACGAGCCCGGCAGGCGCAGCGGCGCCTGGGTCAAGCTCAAGAACCGGATGGGCCAGGAGCTCGTGATCGCCGGTTGGCTCGAGGGCGAGGGCAAGCGGCGCGGATATCCCGGCGCGCTGCTGGTGGGCTATTACGACAAGGGGGAGTTCGTGTACGCAGGCAAGGTCGGAACAGGCTTCACAGACGAGATGCTCGAGAAGCTCAGCAAGCTGATGAAGCCTCTCGAGCGCAAGACCAGCCCATTCGATCGAGGTACCCCGCCGAAGGCGGCCCATTTCGTGGAGCCCAAGCTGGTGGGAGAGTTTGAGTTCGTGGAGTGGACGAAGTCGGGCCAGCTGCGCGCGCCCGCATTCAAGGGGCTGCGCACGGACAAGCCGGCGCGCGAGGTGGTGCGCGAAGGTGGCGCCAGCTGACACATGAGTGCTCCTGCAGCGGTTATGCCTTCTGATTTGCCCGAGTCGGCCGAGATGCTCCGTCGCCTGGCGGCAACCGCCCACGTCGCGGTGCGGGGGCTCGAGGTGCGCGCCAAGTCGCCGAAGTTAGCCCGTGTCGAACGCAGACGTGACGGCTTCTGGATCGTATTTCAACCGCCGCTGCTGGTCGCGCCTGAACCGGTCCGTTTGTTCGTGCTCGCACACGAGATCGCGCACATCGCCCTGGGTCATCGCGTGAGCATCCGACGCCTGGGCTTTGCACTGGTCGCGGCGATTCCGCTCGTGGCGATCGGGTTCTTCGTGGTCCTCGGCCCCCAACTGGTCAATGACAGGAACCCGTGGCTGCTGCTGATCGAGTCGGTGATCTTTATCGCGGCGATGCTGTCGCCCAGGGCGGTCATCCTTGCGGTTGCCCGGAGAAACGAGTACCAGGCGGACCATATGGCGGTGACGTTGCTCGGCAGCTCCGATCCCGGCATCGCATTCTTTGATTGGATCGCCACTTTTGGGTGGCCAGTCCTGATGCCCTTACCGCTCAGGCTGTGGGGCTCGACGCATCCATCTAACGCTGAGCGCCGGCGAGCGCTGGTGGGTGATGGTCGATGAGTAAGAGCACGGAGATCGAAGTCCAGATTGAGGCCCGCACGCTCAAGCTGACCAACCTCGACAAGGTCCTCTATCCCGAAGTCGGTTTCACCAAGGGGCAGGTGATCGATTACTACACGCGCATCGCCCCGGCGATCCTCCCCCACACCCGCGACCATCCGCTGACGCTCAAGCGCTACCCCAATGGAGTCGACGCCGAGTTCTTCTACGAGAAGAACTGTCCGAAGCACCGGCCGCCTTGGGTTCAGACGGCGACAGTGTGGAGCGGCGGGAACAACCGCGACATGTACTACTGCCTGTGCCAGGACGTGCCCACGCTGGTGTGGCTGGCCCAGATCGCGACGCTCGAGTTCCACACCTCGCTGTCGGTCGCCTCGAACCTGCCCGAGCCGCGGACGCTGGTCTTCGACCTCGACCCGGGGCCGCCGGCGACCATCGTCGAGTGCTGCCGGATCGGATTGATGCTGCGCGACGTCTTCGCGGAGCACGGCCTCGAGTGCTGCGCCAAGACGTCGGGTTCGAAGGGCCTGCAGCTCTACGTCCCGCTCAACACCAAGGTCACGTACGTGGAGACGAAGGTCGTATCGAAAGGACTCGCGCAGCTGTTCGAAGAGCAGCACCCGGACCTCGTCGTGCACAAGCAGCTGAAGGAGCTCCGCACTGGTCGCGTGCTCATCGACTGGAGCCAGAACGATGAGTACAAGACGACGGTCAACGTGTACTCGCTGCGCGCCCGCGCGCGGCCGACTGTGTCCACGCCGGTGACGTGGGACGAAGTCGAGAAGTGCCTGAAGGCGAAGGACCCGAACCTGCTCGTTTTCGACTCGGAGCAGGTCCTCAAGCGCGTGGCCAAGCTGGGCGACCTCTTCGAGCCGGTGGCCAAGAAGAAGCAGAAGCTGCCCAAGTCGCTGGTCGAAGCCACCGGTGGCGGGGTCGCCCTGGAGAAGATGGCCAACCGGCGGCGAGGCGGCCCAGGACGGTTCCGCAAGCCCCCGGCCAAGTGACCCCCCGGCCGCGGGTCGTGATCGCGGGCGCCGGCTTCGGCGGTCTCACCTGCGCACGAGCGTTGAAAAGGGCGCCGGTCGACGTGCTGCTCGTCGACCGCAACAACTACCACCTGTTCACGCCTCTGCTCTACCAGGTCGCCTCGGCGGTTCTCGACCCCGGTGAGATCGCCCGCCCGGTGCGCCAGCTGATCCGGCCCTTGCGCAACGCGGACTTCCTCCTCGCGAAGATCACCGGCGCCGACTTCGAGCAGCGTCAGCTGCTGACCGAGCACGGACCGCTGCCTTATGACTACCTCGTCCTGGCCTCAGGCAGCCAGAGCGATTACTTCGGCAACGCAACGCTGGCTCGACATGCGTTCGGCTTGAAGGATCTCGATGAGGGCCTGGCCATCAGAAATCGCATCTTGATGCGCTTTGAAGAAGCCCGATGGACTGACGATCGCGAGCGGCGGCGAACGCTGCTCACGTTCGCGGTGGTTGGAGGCGGGCCCACCGGTGTTGAGATGGCCGGAGCCCTTTCCGAGCTGATCCACCTGGTGCTGGCCAAGGACTATCGCGACCTCGACCTCGGCCTCGTGCGAGTGGTGCTGCTCGAGGCGGCGGGTTCACTGCTGGGCACGTTCGCCGAGCCGCTGCGGGACGCGGCGCGCCGATCGCTGGAGAAGAAGGGCGTCGAGGTACTGCTGAAGGCCAAGGTCGCGGACGTGACGGCCAACTCGATCAGCCTTGCGGATGGACACGAGATACCCGCTTCGACGGTCATCTGGACAGCCGGGGTTCGCGCTTCCGAAGTGGGGAGCGCCCTGGGCCTCCCGCTCGCCCGGCAGGCGCGTGTCCAGGTCCTGCCGACGCTGCAGTTGACCGGGCATCCCGAGGTGTTCGTGATCGGCGACCTCGCGGGCGCGACCGATGACGGCGCTCCGCTGCCCATGCTCATCCCCGTCGCGATGCAGGAGGGCCGGCACGTTGCCGCCACCATCCGGGATGTGCTGCGCGGGTATGGCGCGACCAACTTCCGTTACAGGGACCCCGGAATCATGGCCACGATCGGCCGCAACTCGGCGGTCGCGCAGCTCGGGCCGGTTCGCCTGAGCGGATTCCTGGGGTGGTTGATGTGGCTGACCGTCCATCTCGTCAACGTGGTCAGCTTCCGCAGCCGAGTCGTCGTGCTCGTGAACTGGGCGTGGGACTACCTGTTCTTCGATCGGCCCATCCGCCTGATCGTTCGTGCGGCCGACGACCGCCCCGATTGACGCACCCGTCACAAACGGGCCGGATGCGGGGCTGATACTTGTGAGGTGAGGACCAGGCTCGCGTCGTTTTGCGCCGCTGGGCTGGTTGCGGTGGTGCTGGCCGCGTGCGGTGGGCTGCAGCCCGAGGACCCGGCGCAGGCATTGCGCGAGGGCGGCGCTGCGATGGCGAAGCTGAAAACGGTCAGTGCGACCCTCACCTTCACCAAAGGCACGGTCACGTTCCAGACTTTCACGCTGGTCAAAGCCGCGGCAACCTTGCGGCTTCCGACGGACAGCGACACCGTCTTTACCGTCCGCAAACAGGATGTCCAGTTCGCGCTGGAAGTGATCATCACCGGCGGCCACGTTTACCTTCGCCCGCCGTTCTCGAGCTATACCGAGCTCACCGGCGCGGATGCCGGCGCGATCCCGGACCTCGCCAAGCTGTTCGGGGCTGAGGGCGGGTTGCCGGCGATCATCCCGGCCGGAGTCAAGCCAAAGTACCTGGGAGCCGACAAGGTCGGCGATGTGGACTCGCACAAAGTGGAGGCGACGTACACAGCGAGCCAGATCCACAGCATGTTGCCGCAGCTCAACTCGTCGGGCGACGTGGACGCCGTGCTCTGGATAGGGGGCTCGGACCATCTCATCCGTAAAGCCGTCCTGGCGGGTCTTTTCGGTGACAACGGCACCGCGAGCGCGGTCGAAGTCGACCTCAGCGGTTTCAACGCCGGCGTCACCATCTCCCCGCCGCCGGTACCTGTGCCCTAGCGACGGCGCCCGCGATTTCTGAGCCCGCGCCGCCCACCAAGCGCCCGCTCCTCCTTCTGATCGCCGGGGTCGGCCTCTTCGTCACCGCCCTCGACGCTTACGTCGTCGTCACGATCCTGCCCGCCATGGTTGCCGACGTCGGCCTGACCATCGACCGCTTCGAGCAGGCCACCCCGATCGTCACCGGCTTTCTCGGCGGCTACGTCGTGGCGATGCCTCTGCTCGGCGCCTATTCGGACGTGCGCGGCCGAGTGCCTGTTTACGCCATCTGCATGCTGATCTTCGCGGCCGGCTCCGCGATCACCGCGACCGCGGGCCTCTGGACTTTCGCGGGACTCCCCTGGCTGGTTGCGGGCCGTTTCCTCCAGGGCCTGGGTGGGGGCGGATTGGTCCCACTCTCCCTGGCCCTCGCCGCCGACCTCTATCGGAACGAGCGCCGGACGCTGGCGCTGGGCACCGTCGCCGCGATGCAGGAGGCGGGCAGCGTGTTCGGGCCGCTGTACGGCGCTACGCTCGCCGCGGCCGCAGCCACCATCGGCGGCTGGCGCTTCGTTTTCTGGCTGAACCTCCCGCTGGCCGCTCTCTGCGCGGGGGGACTCTTGTTGGGCAGCCGCAGGCAGAGCAAGATCGATGCGTCGGCGGCGACTTCGCTCGACTGGGTCGGCGCGGCGTTGCTGGGCGCAGGCCTCGGGCTCCTCGTGCTCGCGCTCTACCCGGATGATCCCAACGTCCGCGCCACCAGCGGATTGCTAATCCCGGTCGGCGCGCTGAGCGTGCTCGTCCTGGGCCTCTATGCGAGGCGCCAGGCAACACGCCTCGAGCCGCTTATTCCGAACCGGCTTCTGCACAGCCGCACCTTCATCGGGGCGACGCTGGCCAACCTGCTGATCGGTGTGGCGTTGATGGTTGCGCTGGTCGACGTCCCGCTTCTCGGCCGCCTGGTCTTCAAGCTCGACCAGCTGGGCTCGGGCGTCCTGCTTTCACGCTTCCTGATCGGAGTCCCCGCCGGCGCACTGGTCGGAGGCCTGCTCGCGCAACGGATCGGTGCGCGTTCCACCGCCGTTGCCGGGATGGTTCTGGCCGCGGCCGCATTCACGCAGATGGCGGGCTGGCAGGCCGACGAGCTGACCCTGCGATTCGGCCCGCTGCCTGTCGCGGCGATCGCCCTCGGCGCATGCGGCTTCGGCTTTGGGGTCGTGATCGCGCCACTTGCGGCCAGGGTCCTGGAGCTGACCCGCGCCGAGCACCACGGCCTGGCCTCGAGCCTGGTGGTCCTTTCGAGGACGGTCGGGATGCTTATCGGCCTCGCCGCCCTGACGGCCTACGGCCTGTACCGCTTTCGACAGATACTCGGCACTCCACAGCTCACCGGGGACGTCCGCGCCCAGGTCGATCAACTCGAACGGTTGGTGGGGGCGGCCTTTCTTCAGGAGTACCGCGAGATATTCGCGGTGGCGGCCGGGCTTTGCCTCCTCGCCGCGCTGGTCTCGGGCTTGACTATCGGCCGCACACAAGCGCCGGCGAAGGCGACCGCCTGACCGCAGCCGGCTCAGCGCTTGGTAGCCACCGCCATGAGATAGGAGTGGTGGTAGCGAAACGCATCGTCGGGATCGCCAAGGCTGTCCATCGCCGCTTCGACCTCGGCCTCGAGCTCCATCCGGTAACGCGGACCCAGGGCCTTGATCAAGGTGTATGGCAGGGGCCCGGCGCCCGCCATCATGTCCGTCCACTCACGCGCGTTCTGGGCGCGACCGCCCATGACCATCTCGGTCATCGTGTCGACCTTGAATCCTGCCGAGTCCAGCAGCTGGGGCAGAACGTCAGGTTCGCCAAAGCGGCCGCGTTCCGAGCTGTAGCGGGGAAGGCTGAGGTAGTGCCTTCGCGCGAGGGGGGCCAGCCCCTGGAAGAACAGGTCCTGGGCGCGGGTGGAAAGACTCCGCCGCTGGCACGAAACCGCCAGCCGGCCGCCGGCCTTGAGCACACGATGCGCCTCGCTCAACCCATCGCCGGGATCGGACAGGTACGCGAGCGTGTCGCCCATGGTCACGAGGTCGAACGTCTCCGGCCTGAAGACCAGGCGTTCGGCGGCCATGCCCAGGAACTGGGTGTTCTTGCTCTGCTTCGAACGAGCGATCGAGAGCATGCGATCCGACAGGTCGATTCCGATTACCGTACCGGGGCTCACCTTGGCCGCCACCAGGTGCGCGACCAGGCCGGTGCCGGTGCCGATGTCGAGGGCGTGCTGCCGCTTCTTGGGTTGGACCAGCTCGACCAGCCTGGTGGCGATCCGGACGTGCTGGCCGCCTGCCCAGCTGTCGTAAACGGGGGCGACCTGGTCGAAGAAATCGACCAGGTGGTCGGTCATCTCGTCGGACGCGTCTGGATCCATCAGCGCCATGGCTCTATGCCCTGGGCTTCCACGAACGCCGGGATCCCGGTTGCCTCCTTTGCCAATTGACCGCCGACCACTTTGCTACGATGCTAGCTCCTCTAATTCCCAACTCTTCCGAGATACGCATCTATACGCAAGTCCAGTTGACCGTCGGAGTTGAGCAGAACTAGGGAAAGGCTCATCAACGCAGTGGAGGACGCCCAAATGGCCCAAGCTGAAAAATCCGCACCAGCGACCACCCCGAACGGTGGCACCAACCTGGTCAACCTCGGCCCGCGCGACAGCCTGCACGGGCGCCTCGACATCCAGGGGGACCTCAAGGTCCAGGGCAACGTCGAGGGTGAGCTCAAGGTCAGCGGCGACGTGACGGTGGACAGCACCGCCAACATCCAGGCCACGATCGAGGGCTCCAACGTGAGTGTTCGAGGCCAGGTCAACGGCAACGTGACGGCGCGCCGCCGCCTGACGCTCGGCGGATCCGGGCGCCTCAACGGCGACGTGAAGGTCGCCCGACTCACGGTCGAGGACGGGGCGACTTTGAACGGCAACGTCACCATGGCCCCGGAGCAGAAGTAGTCCCCTCGTCTAGGCCCCTCCCGTTTCGGCGCGCTTGACGGCCGGGAGCACGACCGTCTCCAGGTAGTCGCGAGCCGCGTCCATGACGGCGTGGGTGAGCTTCCATTCCAGCGCCTCGAACTCCGCCTGGTCCCGATTGAGGCTTCCGAGCCGAGCACGCCAAAAGTCGATACCCAGGTTCAGCCCGGGGACCGGACCACGCGTGTTGGCATCGGCTACCGGCACGCCGGCCGCCGGCAGGGCGCTGTCGGCCGGCGACGCCGTCGCGGGCGGGAACGGGAATGAGAACGGGCCGGGCGCCCCCGACGCCGAAGCGCCGGCGATCGCATGCCACGCGACCAGGATCAGCGCGCCCACGACGGCGATCTCAGCCAGGACTATCCAGAGCAGCGGCGCCCGCAGCAACCTGCGCATGCCGTCCAACTTAGATGTGCGATCGAAAGGCGAGAACCCTGCTTGTTAACGCCGCGGCTTGAGTGTGCGCAGCGCCTGCAGGCCACGCTCGATCGTCTCCAGCCTCGTGGTAGAAGCTCGAAGCCGGGACGGTGGCCACGGCGACCTGCTCGATGAGGTGGCGCGCCATCGCGGTGTCGTCGTCGAAGCCGAATCCGCCGATGCCCGCCATCACGTAATAGGCCCCGTCCGGCATGGTCGCCTCGAAGCCACATTCCTGGAGGCCGGTCACGATCGCATCGCGGCGTTCGCGATAGTCGCCGACCAGCTCCACATAAAAGGACGCGGGGAGCTCCAGCGCGGAGGCGACGGCCATCTGCAGAGGGTGGGCTGCGCCGACGGTGAGGAAATCGTGAACCTTGCGGATGCCGCCCGTGAGGTCGGGTGGCGCGATGATCCAGCCCACGCGCCAGCCGGTCACCGAGTACGTCTTGCTCGCGCCGCTGATGGTGATCGTCCGGTCCGCCATGCCGTCGAGCGTGGCCATGCTCAGGTGGCGACCTCGATACACGAGGTGCTCGTAGATCTCGTCGGTGATCGCGATGGCACCGTTCTCGATGCACATCTGCGCGATCAGCTCGAGCTCTGGGCGCGAGTAGACCTTGCCGGTCGGATTGTGTGGAGTGTTGACGACGATGGCACGCGTCTTGCTCGTGAAAGCAGACCGTAGCTCGTCGGGGTCGAACGACCAGTCTGGCGGGCGAAGCGTCACATAGCGCGGCGTCGCGCCGCTGAGGATGCAGTCCGGGCCGTAGTTCTCGTAGAAGGGTTCGAAGATGACGACCTCGTCGCCTGGGTCGACGGCCGTGAGCATCGCCGCGATCATGGCCTCGGTCGCCCCACAGGAAACCGTGACCTCGGTGTCGGGGTCGACGTTGCGGCCCCACGCGGCCGACTGCTTTCTCGCCACGGCCTGGCGCAACTGAGGCGCACCCCACGTGGTCGCGTACTGGTTGTAACCGTCGCGCAGTGCGGTGGCCGCCGCCTCGACAATCCGCGAATCGGTCGCAAAGTCGGGAAAACCCTGCGCGAAGTTGATGGCGCGCTCCGGGCCGTTGAGGGCGAGATTCAAGCGCGTCATCTCGCGAATGACGGACTCCGTGAAGCTCTGGGCTTTGAGTGACAGACGATTAGTGGCCAGGATCGGCGCGCTCCAGGTGGATGTCGGTGCTCGAGCAGGAGTGGCAGCGCTCCGGCATCTCCAGCCCGCGCTCCCAGCGCCCGCAGACGTTGCAGGTCCAGCGCGTGCTCGCGAAGAAGTCGAGCACGTCGGAACGGCTCAGCAGTCCGACCATCTTTCCGTTTTTGATCACCGGCACCCTTCGGATGCGCTCGCCGATCAAAAGCCGCGCCGCCTCGTCGATGCCGGTGTCCTCGCTGACGGTGATGACGTGCGAGCTCATGATGTCGCGCGCGACCTTTCCCTTCTTCGAGAAAACATCGATCTCCGAGACGATGCCAGTCACGTGCCCGTCGCTTCCGATCACTGGCGCGCCGGTGATGCGCTTGGACGCAAGCGTCGTCGCGATCTCCTCCAGAGGCGTGTCCTCGCGGAACGTGATCACGTTTCGCGTCATGACATCTTTGACCGGAATCATGGTTGGGTGAGCAGTGTAGCCACCGTTTCGAGGTTGGCGTTGCCACCGGTGAAGATCAGACCGGTGCGGCCCGCGCGCAGCTTGCCCGAGGCGTAGGCGGCCAGGGGTAGGGCGCCGGTCGGCTCCAGGGCAAGGTGCAGCCGGACCCAAGCCAGCGCCACCGCCGAGGCGATTTCCTCTTCAGTGACGGTGACGATCTCGTCGACGAGCCCGTGGCCGAACATCACCTCGAAGTTACGGACGCCGATGGAGGTGCTTCGCACGCCGTCGGCCAGGGTCGTGGGGGAGCGATCGAGCTTCTGGATGCTGCCCGCCTTCCAGCTGCGGTAAGCGTCGTCAGCGGCTTCAGGCTCGACGCCGACCACCCACACGGAAGGGCGGTGGCTCTTGGCGGCGATCGCGGTGCCCGACAGCATGCCGCCGCCGCCGACCGGGGTCGCGATCACCTCGAGCGCAGGCTCGTCCTGCAACAGCTCGAGCGCCGCGGTGCCCTGACCATGGATGACTTCCCAGTCGTCGAAGGGGTGCACGAGCGTCAGCTGCCTTTCGGCCATGACCTCGCGGAGGCGCTGCTCCCGATTTGCGAACGTGATGCCGTCCTGCATGACCTCCGCGCCCAGTGCGCGCGTGGCGGCGACCTTGGCTGGGTTGGCATCCTCGGGGATGAGGATCAGCGCGGGCAGGCCGACGGTGCGCGCGGCCAGGGCCACCGCCTGCGCGTGGTTGCCGGAGCTCACCGCGATGAAGCCCTTAGGCCGAGGACCGCGCTCCAGCAGCGAGAGCACCGCGTTGAACGCTCCTCGCGGCTTGAATGAGCCGGTGACCTGAAAGCATTCCGCTTTCAATCGCAGCTCGGGATGCAGGTCGGTCCGGAGCGCCGGCGTGCGGCGGACATGAGGACGTATGCGCGCGGCGGCCTCGCGCACACCGGCGGCGTGCTCGTCCAGAAATCCGCTCACGCGGCGGCGGGTTCTTTCGCCGAGGCTTGGCCGCGCTTGCTCGTACGCAGGTTGGTGAGCACGATGCCGACCAGGATGACAAGCATGCCGACGATGACAGGCAGGGTCAGAACTTCGTGCAACAGCACCACGCCCCAGAACACGGCCGTCACCGGCACTACAAAAGTGACGCCGGTCGCGCGGACGGGGCCGAGCGTGTTCATCGTGTAGTAGTAAAGCAAGTAAGCGACCCCCGAACCTGCGACGCCCAGTGCGATCACGGCTGCCATCGATTCGAAGGCGAGATGAACGTGGGGCACGGCCGGGGCAGCGATCGGAAGGGCGAGGATCGAAGTCACTGCCAGCTGCCCAAAGCTCTGCTCGTACACGTTCATACCCCTCATCTTGGTCCGCTGGAACAGCGCGCTGACCGCGTATGAGATCGACGCCACCAACACCGCGAGCACGCCCACGACGTTTCCAGACAGTCCGTGGGTTGCGAGGTCCGGGAATACGAGGATCCCCACGCCCGAGACCCCAACGAGGACGCCGATGTAGTTGAGGAGGCTTGGACGCTCGGTCGGAATGACCCAGTAGATGAAGATCGCCGCCCAAAGCGTGGTGGTCGCGTTGAGGACGCTGGCGAGGCCGCTCGAGATCCGCGTTTCGCCCCAGGCGATCGCAACCCAGGGCAGAAGGGCGTTGGCGACCGCCATGAACGTGAACGGAGCGATCCTGCTCTTCCAGTTTGGGCCGACCAGTGGCCGGCCCATGGCCCGCATGATCACCGCCAGCGCGATGGCGCCGGACCCGGACCGAATGAGCACGAGCACTGTCGGGCTCATGTCCTGCACTCCCAGCTTGATAAAGAGAAAGGACGCTCCCCAGATCAAGCCGAGCGCGGCAAAGGCCAGATACGGCAGGAGCCGGCTGCGACCCTCAGACACGGGTCGGCCAGTCGTCGGTCGAAAGCACGAGCGTGACGGGACCGTCGTTGTCGATGCTCACGTGCATGATTGCTCCAAAGCTCCCTGTCTCCGTCTCTATTCCGCGTTCGCGGAATCGCTGCACGAACGCGAGATAGAGCTCCTCGGCACGCTTTGGATCCCCCGCCTTCAGCAGGCTCGGCCTCCGGCCCCGGCTCAGGTCCGCGAACAGCGTGAACTGGGACACGATCAGCGCCGATCCCTTCACGTCCTCGAGGCTCAAGTTCATCCTGCCTGCCTCGTCCGAGAACACACGCATGTCCACGACCTTGTCCGCGAGCCGGCGCACAGTGGATTCATCATCATCTGACCCCGCGCCCACCAACAACACGAAGCCGGGCCCGATGGTTGCAACCCGTTGCGAACCCGACTCTTCCCAGGTCACCGACCCGGAGGCGACCCGCTGAGCGACGATTCTCAAACGCCTAGTCTATTTTCGGGCCGAAGTGCGGTTCTGCGTGGACGAGCGAGTCGATGTAGCGGAAGCGCTCGTAACGGTGCTGCAGCAGCTCCGCGGCCGGCTGCGCAATGAGCGGTTGCATGTGGCGATGCAGAGCGCGATCGAGCGCCTGCGCCGCGGCGTCATAGTCGAGGTGAGCCCCGCCCTCGGGTTCGGGCACGACCTCCTCGACCACGCCCATGGCCAGCAGGTCGCGCGAGGTGAGCTGCAGCTGCTCCGCGGCTTCGACCTTGCGAGAGTTGTCGCGCCAGACGATGGATGCCGCAGCTTCTGGTGACGCCACCGAGTAGATCGAGTTCTCGAGCATGATCACGCGGTCGGCAACGCCCATGCCGAGCGCGCCCCCGCTGCCACCTTCGCCGATCACGGCCGCGACAATCGGCACCCCTACGCGGAACCACTCCATGATCGCTTTAGCGATCGCGGCGGCGATGCCGCGTTCCTCCGCGGCGGCACCCGGGTACGCCCCCGGCGTGTCGATCAACGAGATGATCGGGAAACCGAACTTGGCGGCGTGGTGCGCAAGGCGCAGCGCCTTGCGATAGCCCTCGGGATGCATCATCCCCCAGTTCCTGGCCACCCTCTCCTTCAGGCTCCGTCCTTTTTGATGGCCGAGGAACATGGTCGTGCGGCCGTGCCAGGTGCCCACCCCGGCCACGAGCGCGGGGTCGTCTGCAGAGAGGCGGTCGCCGTGCAGCTCGATGAAGTCGGGAGCGAGCCGTCGGATGTAGTCGAGCGAGTAAGGCCGGTTGGCATGGCGGGCGAGCTCGACGACCTGCCAGACCGTCAGCGTCGTCTCCTCCGGCTGCCGGCCGTGCTTCGTCATGGGTAAATCTCCAGGAGGTGGGCCAGCAGGCGCCGCAGCTCTGTGCGCGACACCACCATGTCGACCTGGCCGCGGGCCAGCTGGAACTCGGCGCTCTGAAATCCGGGCGGCAGGTCCGCATACGTGGCCTGCTTGATGACGCGAGGCCCCGTGAAACCGATGGCCGCGCCAGGTTCCGCGATGTTGATGTCCGCGAGCAGGGCCAGCGACGCTGCCGTGCCACCAAATGTGGGATCGGTGAGCACCGAGAAAAACGGCACGCGCGCCGCATCGAGGCGGCCGACGGCCGCATTGACCTTCGCCATCTGCATGAGCGCCAGCACGCCTTCTTGCATGCGCGCGCCACCGGACGCCGAGACCAGGACGTAGGGCAATCCCGACGCGGCTGCCTGCTCCATCCCTCGCGCGAGGCGCTCGCCGGCGACGATCGAGAGCGTGCCCCCGACAAACCGGAAGTCGAACGCGGCGAGCCAGATCGCGCGGCCGCCGAGCGTGCACGTGCCCGTGCGCACGGCCTCGTTCAAGCCCTCGTCCGCCAGCTGGTCGATGGTGGCCTGGTACGGCTTCGGGACCTTCCAGTTCAGAAGGTCGTGCGAGCGCACGTCGCCCCAGCGTTCCTTCCAGGAGCCGCGGTCGGCGATGAGAGCGATCCAGGCGTCGGCTCCGAGCCGGAAGTGATGGCCGCACTCGCACACATAGGCGTGCTTGCGCAGCACCTCTGGATCCAGACCCACCCCGCACCCTGGACAGTTG
>WNEZ01001644.1_pt1 | contig 18865 bp, 20 predicted proteins | sample 5400521 | NCBI WGS metagenome assembly WNEZ01 (sample SAMN13153339, study PRJNA577476) | soil metagenome | isolation source: 120 cm saprolite under Douglas fir tree site 2 hole 1 replicate 1 | place: USA:California | collected 2015-04-18
TGAAATCGCTCGGCGTCGATGGCGTCGCCAGCGTGCGGCAGGGCAAGGTGTTCGACATCGAGCTATCCGGCTCGGACGCGGCCGAGGCCGAAGCGGCGCTGAAAGACGCCGCCGACAAGCTGCTGGCTAATACCGTGATCGAGAACTACCGGGTGGAAGTTCTGAGCTAGGCAAGCGAGCCACATGAAATCCGCCGTTCTTGTCTTTCCCGGAATCAATCGCGAGCGTGACATGGCGCGCGCGCTGAAACTGATCTCCGGCCATGAGCCTCAGATGGTCTGGCACGCCGAGACGGCGCTGCCTGCGGGTATTGACCTCGTGGTGGTGCCCGGCGGATTTTCCTATGGCGATTATCTGCGCTGCGGCGCCATCGCCGCGCGGGCGCCGATCATGGACGCGGTGCGCGCGTTCGCGGCCCAGGGCGGCCTCGTGCTCGGGGTCTGCAATGGTTTCCAGATCCTCTGCGAGGCCGGCCTGTTGCCCGGCGTGCTCATGCGCAACGCGCGGCTAAAGTTCATCTGCCATGACGTGCATCTGCGGGTCGAACGCTCCGACACGCCCTTCACGCGCGGCTATAATGCCGGGCAGGTCATCCGGGTGCCGGTCGCGCATGGCGAGGGCAATTACGAGGCGGATGAAGAGACGCTGAAGCGGCTCGAAGGCGAGGGGCGGGTGCTCTATCGCTATTGCTCCGCCGAGGGGGTGGTGGACGAAAAATCCAATATCAACGGCGCGGCGCAATCGATCGCCGGCATCGTCAACGAGCGCGGCAACGTGCTCGGCATGATGCCGCATCCGGAAAACCACGTCGAAGACATCATGGGCTGCACCGACGGTCGCGGCCTGTTTGCAGGCCTGATGGCGCATCTGGAGCGCGCGGCTTGAACGCTACAACTGCGCGCCTGCTGTCGGTTGTTGCGGCGTTGGCATTGGTTGTCACCGCTGCCTGCGCGCAGGATTGCCCAAAACGCCCATCACCATGATCGTCCGGCGGCGCCACACCAAAGGGCAGCCGCTGGATATTGACCGCGGCGCCTCCGGCTGGCCTGAAACTTGCTCCTGAATTCCCTGCACTTCGCTGAAAGCGGATCGTCCGATCGTAGGACAGAGGGATATCATGCTGATTCATAAAGCCACCTGCACCGTCGCGCTCGCAGCCGTCTTGCTGTCGCACCAACCTGCAATGGCCGAGACCACGCTGCGCATCGCCATGACGGCGTCCGATATCCCCACGGCAACCGGACTGCCAAACAACGGCTTTGAGGGAATGCGCTTCCTCGGCTACCCGATCTTCGAGGGATTGGTGCTGTGGGATCTGACCAGGACCGATCGATTGGCGGCTTTGCGTCCCGGGTTAGCTGAGAAATGGGAGCAGGATCCGGAGGATAACAAGACCTGGATCTTCCATCTGCGCCACGGCGTGAAATTCCATGATGGCACGGATTTCAATGCCGATGCCGTGATCTGGAACCTCGACCGCTATTTCAACAGCACCAGCCCGCAATTCGAACCGCCGAGTTCGGCGATGTCGCGGGCCCGCGTTCCCGTGATGGGCAGCTACAAGAAGATCGACGACGCAACCGTCGCGATCACCACGACCAAGCCGGCATCTTACTTCCCCTATATGGCGGTGTACCTTTTGTTCACGTCGCCCGCCTCGTTCGAAAAGGCCGGTGGGGATTGGGCCAAGGTCGCGACCTTGCCGGCCGCCGGTACCGGGCCGTTCCGGATCACCAAAATTGTGCCGCGGCAGGAGGCGGATCTGGCGCGCTGGGATAAGTACTGGGACCCCGCCAAGATGGCGAAAGTCGACAATGTGGTGCTGATGCCGATCCCCGAGGCGAATTCGCGACTGGCCGCCTTGCGCTCGGGCCAGGTCGACTGGATCGAAGTGCCGCCGGCCGATGGCATCGCCTCGCTGAAATCGGCCGGCTTTGCCATTACGACGGGCTCATATCCTCATGTCTGGCCCTGGTTCTACAACATCGGCGCGGCCAACAGCCCCTTCAAGGACGTGAAAGTTCGCCAGGCGCTGAATTATTGCATCGATCGGGAAGGGCTGGTGTCCTTGCTCAATGGGACCGCTGAGCCCTCGGCCGGATGGCTCAAGACCGGCGATCCCGATTTTGGCAACCCCGTCAACCGCTACAAATTCGATCCCGCCAAAGGCAAGGCGCTGCTCGCCGAGGCCGGATACACGCCAGCAAAACCATTGTCGTTCAAGGCGCTGATCTCGAATTCCGGTTCGGGGCAAATGTTGCCGTTGCCGATGAACGAATTTTTGCAGCAAAACCTCAAAGAGGCCTGCGGCGTCACCGTGGAGTTCGACGTGATCGAATGGCAGGTTCTGCTGACGGCGGCCCGCGCCACGCCCGACAGCCCGAATCTGCGAGGCGCCATGGCGCTCAATATCAGTTCGCCATCGTCGGACGCCGGCGTCATGGCGCGCTATTTCCTGGCCGCCAATTTCTCGCCAAACGGCTTCAATTTCGAGCAATGGAGAGACGACGAATTCGAGGACGCCCTCAAGACGATTTCAGAGGCGACCGATCCGAAAGTCATCTCGACCGCCTATCGCAAGGCGCATGAACGCCTCGTCGACAACCCGCCCTGGCTTTATATTGTCCACGATCTCAATCCGCGCGCGATGAGCCCGAAGGTGAAGGGTTTTGTTTCGCCGCAGTCGTGGTTTGTCGATCTGACTTTGGTCAGCGTGCAATAAAACCAGAAGAGAAGATCCGAAAGGACGCACGACGAGCGTGCGGGACTGAGCGATGAGCGACAACCCGGGATTGTTCGATCGAACCTGCCGGGTTATCGTGGCGACAGACAATACGACCCGACCGCTTCGCTGGAATTCGCCGTGCCGTTCGCATTAGTCATACTCCTGCTCGATATCACGCTGGTCTATCACGCATCCAGAACAGGGCGCTTGCAACCCTGGGCCTTCATCATCCTGATGATTCCCGGGATCGGCGCATTGGCTTACATATTGGTCGAACTGGTGCCGGAGATGCTGAGCGGGCCGGGTGCCCAACAGGCACGCCGCCGCGTTGCCAATAGGCTCGATCCGGAAAAGCTGTATCGTGAATTATCCGATCGGCTCGCCGTCACCGACACCATCGCCAACCGCGTTGCGCTTGCCGCCGAATGTCTGAGAATCGAACGATTCGGAGAAGCCGAACGTCACTACGATCACATCTTGCAGCTGCCGCTGGGCGACGATCCGGTCTACGCGCTGGGCAAGGCGAAGGCCGAGTTCGGTCGCAATCGTCCGGCCGAGGCGCTCGCGACGCTGGACGACCTGCAAAAGCGCTGGCCGGATTTTCAATCCGCGGAAGGCCATTTGCTCTATGCCCGGGCACTGGGCGCAGTCGGGCGCGTCGATGAGGCGCTCGAGGAGTTTCATGCGGTCGCAGCCTACTTCCCCGGCGCGGAGGCGCGGGTGCGTTACGGACTGTTGCTTAATCTGGTGGGGCGCACCGCTGAGGCCAGGGTAGTTTTCAACGAACTGCTGATTCAGATGAGACGTGCGCCCAAATACCTGCGCGAGGCCCAGACCGAATGGCTTTCGATCGCCGAAAAGCAGTTGTCAGCTTGAACCGGCGGAAGGCGCCGGCATTCGCCGCTTCACGCGTTTGATGGTGCCGGAAAACGTGAACAGCGGACGCTCCGCCGATTTCAAAACGCCGCGCAAAAAGATCATGGAGCCACCGGCGCGCATGATGTCGCCGCTGCCTTCGACCCGTTCGCCCTCGCGCGCTGCGTCGAGAAATTCGCAGCCGAATGACACCGTCAGCCCCGGCCCCTGCAAGACAGGCGCGGCCATCGCGAACAGGAAATAGTCCGCGAATGCCATGAAGGCGCCGCCCGCGCGTCGCCGGCACTTATGCGGATTACGCTTGCTCGGTGGCCTCGGTCCGGAGCGTTGGAATGGCTTTGAGTTCTTTCCGCATGGTTTGCTCCGCCTTGCGCAGATCGTAGGCTTCCTGCATCCGCAGCCAGGACTCGGGGCTCGTGCCCAGAAGCTTGCCGATGCGAAGCGCCATGGTGGGCGTGATCGGATGACGCTCGGCGAGGATGCCGTGCAGCATCTGCCGGGAGATTCCCAGCAGGTCCGCGATCTCACGCTTCGGCATTTTGAGGGCGGGAAACACGATCTCGCGCAAAAGCTCTCCGGGGTGCGTCGGCTTGAGGCCGGACAATTGAGCGCCCATCAGTGGTAGTCCTCCAAATCGACGTCGATCGCATCTTCGCCGTCCCATGCAAAAGTGATGCGCCAATGACCGCTGGCGTCGACGGCGAATCGTCCTTTGCCACGTCCCTTGAGCCCATGGAAGCGCAACCCAGGGAGGTTCATATCTTGTGGCCTGATCGCCGCGTCGAGCCGCGCCAGAATCAGGCGGATACGATCCGGATTCTGGACACTCAGCTTGGACCCATCGCCGGTTTCGGCATAACGGCGAAGGGCCTTGCTGCGGAACGATCGGATCACATTGATGTGTAAAACGTCGCTTTACGTTCGTCAAGTGATATTTTACGTCGTGCTCGACTAAACCATGGATGCGCGGGTCAAGCCCTCGCATGACGTGGAGAGCGTAGCGTAAAACGAACGGAATGAAGCAAGCACCGCGATCAAGATTAGGTTCCAGCTATCCCCATCATGTTTGACCCGCCGATTTCGGCTCAGGGCAAGGGTCGCCTCAGCAGCCCCGTTTTTCTTGTGCGACTGTGGATAACCAGCATTCGCTAAACCCACGCAAAATCTTTGTTCTCGCGAGAAGCCGCTTAAACATTGGGCTTCTGGGCCGCCGATATCACTATTTGCAGCCGCAACCTCAGTCGTCGTCACCCTGACTTCCGCAATTCTGAGTCGCCCGATCAAGCCGGGCGATGTCTGTCTGCTTGATGCAAGGGAGTGGCTTGATGCGAGAAGCGTTGTTGGCAACACCGACTGTGATTTGCCCGTCGGCCTTCGACTGTGACGATGAAGATATGCCGGTGATTTGCCCGACGGGTCAAATATCTTCGCATCCGTTGCGATGACGGATGAAGTTTCGGCTTTTGCCCAATTCACGCTGGCGCGAATTTGTTGAACGAATTCAAGCTGATTTGGGTAGTCCAGTCCCCCTCGCGAAAATATTCCGCTTCCACGCCGATCCAAATCACCTCTATAAGCGTGCCGTCTTGTCCCACACGAGGGGCGTATCGCGATCGTCAGACACGCGGGATGAGATGCGGTGGACGCGGCAGCGTTAGGCGTGTGACGGGATGGCAGGGCGGATTGCTCTCCGTGAGCGGTCCACAGCACGCAAGACGACGATGTTGCCCGCGGACGGTGAAGTCGTGTGGTCCTGACGCCTCAATGCGAGCGTCAAGTCTGCGGAGGTGACGTTGGGCTCAACCGGGTCCGGCAAAACCTTTAATCCGCAGGCGACGGCATCAAGAGCCGATCGCCGAGGAGAGCGCGAAATAAACCGTTAAAACCATTGCGTGCGGGGATGCCGGGTGATTTTCGGTGCGACCGCTGTGAATACTCGTGTGCAATCTCAACTACCATAGCGCACACGAGGCTGCGGGTGCATCGGGCACCCGGCATTCCCCACGCCCTCTGTCTCAGGGGCGGATGAGATTTTAACAGCTCGGGCGCCAGTGCGCCGCGGGGAGCGAACCTGCGTCCGGGTTACGTTTGCTGTTAGCAAATTGAAGGGACCGCCGTTGAAGAGAAAGCTCAGTACCGCGGCCATGGCAGTGAATTCCCTTTCCCCCTGGCGGGAGATGATCGGGGGTAAGGTCGATGCAGATCAGGATTTGCTCTCTTGGCCTGGCACCGCCGGCATTCGCCGCTTCACGCGTTTGATGGTGCCGGAAAACGTGAACAGCGGACGCTCCGCCGATTTCAAAACGCCGCGCAAAAAGATCATGGAGCCGCCGGCGCGCATGATGTCGCCGGTGCCTTCGACCAGTTCGCCCTCGCGCACGGCGTCGAGAAATTCGCAGCCGAATGACACCGTCACCCCCGGCCCCTGCAACACCGGCGCGGCCATCGCGAACAGGCAATAGTCCGCGAATGCCATGAAGGCGCCGCCATGGACATTGCTCATGCCGTTGAGGTGTTTCTTCTCGACCCTGAACGCGCAGCGGATCTGGCCGTCATCCTCCATCCGGTGCCAGAACGGCCCGTTATGGGATTCGAAGTTGTCCCGGCTCCAGGTCCGCCAGCCCTTGAATTCGCCCTCGGTTTCGACATGCAGATCGGGGCGGTTGAGGAATGCGGATTTGGTGAGGTCGTCCAAGCGATTTGGCCTTCATTTGAGGTCTTTGAGCCCTTAAATCCGATCCACGCCCGATGTGCAAACCCCCGTTATGCATTGGGCGTCCGCAAATCTATGGAAAGCAGGAAATTGCGCCATAAAAGGCCTTTTCGGCCCCTCCCGATCTCCCTAATAAGGGACCTCAATCGCTTTAAGAAGCCTCATGAACCAACCGCAAATCACCCCCGAACTCGTCGCCAGCCATGGCCTGAAGCCCGACGAATATGAGCGCATTCTCAAGCTGATCGGCCGGGTGCCGAGTTTCACCGAGCTGGGGATTTTCTCGGCGATGTGGAACGAGCATTGCTCGTACAAATCCTCGCGGCTGCATCTCAAGGGGTTGCCGACCAAGGCGCCGTGGGTGATCCAGGGGCCGGGCGAGAACGCCGGCGTCATCGACATCGGCGACGGCCAGGCGGTCGTGTTCAAGATGGAGAGCCACAACCATCCGAGCTACATCGAGCCCTATCAGGGCGCGACCACCGGCGTCGGCGGCATTTTGCGCGATGTTTTCACCATGGGTGCGCGCCCGATCGCGTGCCTCAATGCGCTGAGTTTTGGTGCGCCGGAGCATCCCAAGACGCGGCACCTGGTGTCGGGCGTCGTCGCCGGCGTCGGCGGCTATGGCAATTCGTTCGGGGTGCCGACCGTCGGCGGGCAGGTGCGTTTCCACACCCGCTATGACGGCAACATCCTGGTCAATGCAATGGCGGTCGGCCTCGCCGACAGCGACAAGATCTTTTATGCGGCCGCCTCCGGCGTCAACATGCCGATCGTCTATCTGGGCTCCAAGACCGGCCGCGACGGCATTCACGGCGCCTCGATGGCGTCGGCCGAGTTCGACGACGACTCGGCCGAGAAGCGCCCCACCGTGCAGGTCGGCGATCCCTTCGCGGAAAAGCTGCTGCTGGAAGCCTGCCTTGAGATCATGCAAGCCGATTGCGTGATCGCGATCCAGGATATGGGCGCGGCTGGCCTGACCTGCTCGGCGGTGGAGATGGGCGCCAAGGGCGATCTCGGCGTCGATCTCGATCTCGATGCGGTGCCGACCCGCGAAACCGGCATGAGCGCCTACGAGATGATGCTGTCGGAGAGCCAGGAGCGCATGCTGATGGTGCTCAAGCCCGAGAAGGAAAAACAGGCCGAAGCGATCTTTCGCAAATGGGGGCTGGATTTCGCCGTGGTCGGCTACACCACGCCGAGCAAGCGCTTTGTCGTCAAGCATGGCGGCGACGTGATGGCCGATCTGCCGATCAAGGAACTGGGCGACGAAGCGCCGCTCTACGACCGGCCGCATGTGGCATCGCCGTCGTTGCCGGTGGTCCATGCGCGCGACGTGAAGCCACCGACGGGAATTTCGGCGGCGCTGGAAACACTGATCGCCACGCCGGAGCTTTGCTCGAAACGCTGGGTGTGGGAGCAATACGATCATGTGATTCTGGGCAACACCGTGCAGCGTCCCGGCGGCGACGCCGCCGTGGTGCGGGTTCAGGACGGACCGAAGGGTCTGGCAATGACGGTCGACGTCACCCCGCGCTACTGCGAGGCCGACCCGTTCGAAGGCGGCAAGCAGGCGGTGGCCGAGGCCTGGCGCAATATCACAGCCGTCGGCGGCCGGCCGCTGGCGATCACCGACAACCTCAATTTCGGCAATCCGGAACGGCCGGAGATCATGGGCCAGTTCGTCGGCTGCTTGAAAGGTATCTCGGAAGCCTGCCGCGCGCTCGACTTCCCGGTCGTGTCCGGCAATGTCTCGCTCTACAACGAGACCCGATTTCCTGGAGAAGAATTGGGCCGTGGGATTCTGCCGACGCCGTCGATCGGCGGCGTCGGGCTGCTCGATGACTTTACCAAGTCGGCAACGCTTGCGTTCAAGGCCGAGGGCGAGGCGATCCTCTTGATCGGCGAAACCCATGGCTGGCTCGGCCAGTCGGTTTACCTGCGCGACATCTGCGGCCGCGAAGAGGGCGCGCCGCCGCCAGTCGATCTCGCGGCGGAAAAGCGCAACGGCGATGTGGTGCGCGGCATGATCCATGCGGGCACCGCGACATCGGCGCACGACGTTTCCGACGGCGGTCTCTTGATCGCGCTGGCGGAGATGGCGTTGGCGGGCGGGATCGGCGCGCAGCTCTTGGCGGCGCCCGGAGAGATCGTGCCGCACGCGTATTGGTTTGGCGAGGATCAGGCGCGCTACATCGTGACCGTGCCTGCGGAGCAGGCCGGGCTGGTGCTGGCGAAGATGAAGGGCGCCGGCGTCCCCTGCGCCCGGATCGGCACCACCGGCGGCGACACGATCGCGATTGTCGGCGAGCCGGAAGTTTCGGTGAAGTCGCTCAAGACCGGCTTCGAGGGCTGGTTTCCGGCCTACATGAACGGCAAGGCGTCCTGAAAAGAGCGTAGCCCGGATGAAGCGAAGCGCAATCCGGGATCATCCAGTGCGCTCGCCAAAATTGGTATTGCCCGCACGGTCGTCTCCACCCCAATCGTGCGGCAATATGCCGGCCCGGACGTATCGATGCAGTGACGAGAACGGCCATTCACCCGGTGTCGATACCAATCGATGCTTGACCGGGTTGAAATGAACATAGTTCACGCATCGTTCGAAATCCTGATCGTCGCGTATCGTGTGCTCCCAGAAACGTCTCTGCCAAAGCGCATACTCGCCACGGTCATCCCGGACAATGGCCGCGCCCGTTGCGACAATACTCCGGGTGAACGTAGCCTTGATCGCCTTCCAACGGCCGGAAAAATCGGAGTCACCGGACGGCAAAGTCAGAATGGCGTGCAGATGATCCGGCAAAATTACGATCGCATCGATCGCAAAAGATTTGCGATCCCGCGCATGGCGAAACGCGGCGCGCAGCAATCCAACATGATCGACGAGCAGGGATGATCGCCGGTCCGCCAGCGTCACCGTGAAAAAGAACGTCCCGCCAGGGACGAGATTGCGGCGGTATCGGACCATCCGAGAAGCCTATCCCGGATTTCGCTTCGCTGCATCCGGGCTACAATGCGCTTATATGAACGGCGTCGCTCACAGCACCTTTGTCGCACCCGGAATCTTGCGCAGCGCCGCCGTCACAGCCCAGCTCAACGCCACGGTCAGGACGAATGCGACCAAAGCCTTGACGATGGCGGGCAGGTCGTAATCGAACAGCCAGTATTGCAGCCAGAGCACGATCGGGTAGTGCACCAGAAACATACCGTAGGCGTCGCCCTGCATCGGATCGAGCACGCTCCAGCCCGAACGTTTGAACCTTAAGAAAAATGCCAGGATCGCGAACAGGATGGCCGCACTGAAGGCGACGAAGAACAAGCCGTAAGCAGCCTCATACCAATCCGGCAAGATCACGGGATTCCCCAATATCTCGCGCTTGATGGTGATCAGCACCCACAACAGGCAATACGGAACGAGCGTCGCGACCACCCAGCCCCAGCCGCTCTTCGCCAGCCGCCCGTCCGCGCTCAGCAGGCCGCGATCGAAATTTGCCGCGCCAATCCCGGCTCCGATGTAGAAGTAGGCCGCATACAGCAGCACGCGACTGGCCTGCACGTCGAACGGTCCGAAACTGAACCAGCGGCCCGCTCCGAAATAGACCCGCGCCGGAATATAGACGACGGCGGTGACCGCCAGAAGAAACAGGAAGAAGTCGGCCGGCCGGCCGAAGCCGCGCAGCGACAGGCGATTGATCGGATCGAGCAGCGTGGGCGAGATCCGGTACAGCAGGCTCGCCGTAAGGTCGAAAGCCAAAAGCACCCAGACGAACCATACCGGGCCGCTGGGCCAGGGGCCGACGGTGATCGTCTTCCACCAGAATGCCGAAAAGCCGAGATCGGGCTGCTGGCGCAGCGCGATGGCGTAATAGGCTATCGGGATGACGGTGAACGCGGCGATCGCGAAGGGCAGGCCGAGCCGCAGCAAGCGTTCGCGAAAGAAGATCCGCGGCGCCTTGTGGGCAAGGCTTGGCCATACGAACAGACCGGAGAGGAAAAAGAACATCGCCATGAAGAAGCTGTCAGTGGCGAGCACGATCGCGTCGAAGCCGAGCCACGACTTGGGATCGGTATGACCGAAGTAAGTATAGGGAATGACGGCGTGGTGGACGAGCACCACCAGGGTCAGGAAGGTTCGGGCGCGATCGAGCGCCGCGTTGCGCGCGGAGGTGCGGGGTGTTGCCCTGGTCTCCGCAGGAGCCACTGAGCTGGAAATTGACGTCATGCGCGCCCCCGGCAGGGTGGTCGCTTCAGATGTTGCCGCCGCGAGCCGGATTCAGCAAGGCCCAATTATAGCGCGACGCAACCAGTGGCCTGCCGGGCGGGGCGGCGATCTCAACGCCGCCCGCCTCATCGTTGTGGAACCAGTGCCATCGCTCGAAGTTAGATCAGCGATTTTTGTAAAGGGCTGCGGATCCGGCGGCCAGCAGGCTGGAGTAATGGGCGATGACAATTCTGAAATGGGCGCTGATCTTCTTTTTGGTGTCGATCGTCGCCGGTATCCTCGGCTTCACCGGCGTATCGGCCGCATCAGCCGATATCGCCCGCTTCCTGTTCTACGTTTTCGTCGTGATCTTCCTGGTCCTGTTGATCCTCGGCCTGACGATCTTCAGGGTGTAAAGCGGGTGTAGCCCCGGATGAGCGAAGCGAAATCCGGGAACGAACGTGACCCCGACCCCGGATTCGCTTTCGCTCGTCCGGGCTACGATCCTCTGACCCTCAGCCCACCTCCTCGATCTTCACCTTGTCCGGGTAAAACGCCAGATGGCCGGAGATTTCCGCCATCGCCGGGAACGGCGTTTCATAGGTCCAGATCGAATTTTCAATGGTCTTGCCGTCGGCCATGATGCTGAAATAATTCGCATCCCCCTTATAGGGGCAGTGGGTCACCCGGTCGGTGCGCGCCAGCAGCGCCATTTTGGCATCCTCTCGCGGCACATACTGCACTGCGGGGTAGGTCGCTTCCTTCAGCGTCAGGGCATGGGTGGTGTCGGCGATCACGACGCCATCGGCGGAGACACGGATGCGCTTCGGGTTGGCCGTAATGGTGATCGGGTGGTCGGGACCTGGGAGTTTCATGGTTGTACGCCTTATGGTCAGCCCGTTGTGATCACAAGATGCGATCCAGCGGTTTTGCAAGGATTGGATCGGGAATATAGTGCAACGGAGCGTGACCTAGAAGGGCGTCCGCGCTAAGTTCCTGCGGCCGGTGTCGGCCGCTCGCCGAAATGCCGGATTGGAGAAAACCTGGATGCCGATGGACGCCCACGATATCGAATCGATGATCAAGGCGGCGATCCCCGACGCCGAGGTGACGATCCGCGATCTGGCCGGCGATGGCGACCACTATGCCGCGACCGTGATTTCGGAGTCGTTCCGCGGCAAATCCCGCGTCCAGCAGCATCAGATCGTCTATCAATCGCTGCGCGGCCAGATGGGCGGCGTGCTTCACGCGCTGGCGTTGCAGACCGGGGTGCCTGAGGGGTAATCGGCGCGGGGCAGGGGTAGTCCATGGCTGGGGACAATCCGCGCGGCGCGCTGTTTCGTCTCTCCGTGCCCAACCAGCACAGCCGCGTCACCTATGCCGAGCTGTTTTTCGATCTGGTGTTCGTTTTCGCGGTCACGCAGATATCGCACACCCTGCTCGGCCGGTTCACCCCGCTCGGCGCGGTGCAGACGACGCTGCTGTTCCTGGCTGTCTGGTGGGTGTGGGTCTACACCTCCTGGATTACCAACTGGCTCGATCCCGAGACGACGCCGGTCCGGGTGCTGCTGTTTCTGCTGATGCTCGGCGGGCTGGTGCTCTCGACCTCGATTCCAAAGGCCTTTGAATCGAGGGGGCTCTGGTTCGCGCTGGCCTACGCCGCGATGCAGGTCGGCAAGACGGTCTTTCTGTGGGTGTCGACACCGTCTTCCCGAACTTTGGCGCGCATGAATGCGGTCCGGATCACGGCGTGGCTGTCGATATCGGCCATCTTCTGGATCGCGGGCGGCCTTGCGGAAGGGCACTCGCGGCTGCTGCTTTGGCTGGCGGCGCTGGGCATCGAATATATCTCGCCGGCGGTCCGGTTCTGGATCCCGAAATACGGCGCGTCTTCGATCGAGGACTGGGTGGTTGAAGGCGGCCACATGGCGGAGCGCTGCGCCGGATTCATCATCATCGCGCTCGGCGAATCCATTGTGGTGACAGGCGCGACGTTCGCCGATCTGGCCTGGACCACGGAGACCGTGGTTGCCTTTGCGTCGGCCTTTATCGGCAGCCTCGCAATGTGGTGGATCTATTTCCACAAGGGCGTCGAAGCGGGGTCCGAACTGATTTCAAAATCCAGCGAGCCCGGGCGGCTGGCGAGGCTGGCCTACACCTATCTGCACATGCCGATCGTGGCCGGCATCATTCTTTCGGCGGTCGCCGATGAGCTCGTGCTGACGCATCCGGCGGATCATTCCGATTCGAGGACGGTGCTCAGTGCGATCGGCGGACCGCTGCTGTTTCTGCTCGGAACCATCCTCTTCAAACACACCATTCGCGGCTTTCTCCAGCTGTCGCATGGCGTCGGCATCGTGGCCCTTGGCGGGCTGGCCTGGTTCGCCAGCGAGCTATCGCCGTTGATGCTGTCGATCGTCACCACCGCGATCATGATCATTGTCGCCGTGTGGGAATCGATCTCGCTGAAATCAGGCCCGGCCGTATCCAGGACTGAAGGGTCTCCGACCGCGGAGTCTCAGTCCGAGGCCACCAGCGCATGAACCGAAAACATGCCGGCCTTGTCGGTCCACGAGTGGCGCGGGCTCCAGCCCGAGCCGCGCGCCAGCGCCGTAAAACGCTCGAGGCTGTATTTATAGCTGCTCTCGGTGTGGATGCTTTCGCCGGCGCGGAATGAAAAACTCCGCCCCAACACGCGCACGGTCTGCGTCTTGCGGCTGATCAGGTGCATCTCGATGCGGTGGCGGTCGCGATTGTAGATCGCGCGATGGGTAAATCCGGCAGTGTCGAAATTGCCGCCGAGCTCGCGGTTGATGCGGACCAGCACGTTGAGATTGAAGCGTGCGGTGACGCCGGCGGCGTCGTTGTAGGCATCATACAGCACACGCTCGTTCTTTTCGAGGTCGACGCCGATCACCATCTGCGCGCCCTCACCAAGGATGTCGCGGGCGCTGCGCATGAAGGCGCAGGCTTCGTGCGGCTCGAAATTTCCGAGCGTCGATCCCGGGAAAAATCCGAGCTTCGGCATCGCCTGCACCGCGTCGGGCAGGGCGAATGGCGCGGTAAAGTCCGCCGCGACCGGATAGACATCGAGCGCGGGAAAATCCTTGCGCAAGGCGTCGGCCTGGGCTTTGAGGAAGTCACCGGAAATATCCACCGGCACATAGGCGCCAAACGCGCATTGGTTCAGCAGCAGCCGGATCTTGGTGGTCGCGCCGGCGCCGAATTCCACCAGTGCGGCGCCTTTCGGGACGACGGCCGATATCTCGCTGGCGCGGTCACGCAGAATCGTCAATTCGGTGCGCGTCGGGTAATATTCCGGCAGCAGCGTGATCTGTTCGAACAGCTCCGAGCCCGTGGCGTCGTAGAAATATTTTGGCGACAGCCGTTTGGGGTGCTGCGATAGACCGTCGATGACGTCGCTGGCAAATGCGGAGGTCTGTTCGTCGAAACGATGGGTTTTGGCCAAAGCTGCGGCGTGCACATTCATGATACTCTCCTGAACGCGCTTTTCCGCGCGATCGAATTCGTGAAAAAATCAGGTGGCATAGTCGGCGAGGCGCAGTCCCGTAAATTGCCAGCGATGGTGCGGATAAAAGAAGTTGCGATAGGTAATACGGCTATGTCCGTCGGGAGTTGCAAGCGAGGAGCCGCGCAGCACCAGCTGGTTGACCATGAACTTGCCGTTGTACTCGCCGAGCGCGCCCTCGATGGCGCGGTAACCGGGATAGGCGGCGTAGGCGCTGCGGGTCCATTGCCAGACAATCCCGAACGCGTCGTTGAGCTGGCCGGCACGGGCGGCGACTTCCCATTCCATTTCGGTCGGCAAATGCCTGCCGCTCCAGCGCGCAAACGCATCGGCCTCGTAATAGCTGACATGGCAGACCGGGGCTGACGGATCGACGGGCTTCAATCCGCCGAGCGTCATGATCCGCCATTCGCCGTCGACCTGACGCCAGTGACCGGGCGCCTGCCACTGCTCGTCGCCGACCACGGCAAAACCGTCCATCAGCCACAGCGTCGGTGTTGCGTAGCCACCGTCTTGCATGAATGCGAGCCATTCGGCGTTGGTGACGAGGTTGCGCGCGAGCTTCACAGGTCCCACCAGCGCGCGGTGCGCGGGTTTTTCGTTGTCGAAATGAAACGTATCGTCGGTGTGCCCGACGGTGTGGATGCCCTCGCTGAGGGTGACCCATTCGTCGCCGGCGCGAGCCTTCTCGTCGCCGGCGCGAGTCTTCTCGTCGCCGGCGCGAGTCTCGTCGTCGCCACGGGTTGAAGCGGGAAAACTCCACGCCGGATCGTAAGCCGGCGGAATTGGATTTTGGGCGAAGGCGTGCAGGATGTCCGTCAGCATCAATTCCTGATGCTGCTGCTCGTGATTGAGACCGACTTCCACGAGCGGGGCGACCGCGGTCAGGGCGCCCTCTTCGGCAGTCTGGAAAAACTTCGCCACGGCGGCGTCGACATGCCGGCGGTAGGCGGTGATTTCGTCGGCGCTTGGGCGGGTCAGATGACCCCGCTGGTGGCGGGCGTGGCGCGGTCCGGCGCTGACATAGTAGGAATTGAACAGGAAGGCATAATCCGGATGAAAGGGCTTGTAGCCCCTGCAATGTTCGCCGAGCAGGAACTGCTCGAAGAACCAGGTGGTATGGGCGCGGTGCCATTTCGCCGGGCTCGCATCCGGCATCGACTGGATCAGCTGATCCTCTGGCGTCAGGGGGGCGGCGCGGCACTCGGTCTCGTTTCGGACCGTGAGATACGCTTCCACCAGATCCTCGGCGAGGCTGCCGGAATCGGAGAATAATGACGGGCAAGGGGCGGCAAGCGTAGCCGCAGCGGATGCTGGTTTCGTCACAATACTCTCCGTTCGGGGGAGAACGCTACTATGGCAGACGGGTTCCCCGAGAATAGCCTGTCCTACATAGGGGCTTCCGCCGGGGATAAAAGGCTCCCCAGGCCCTGTTCGAGGCTATGATGTGGGTGCCTCCGGGCTATGGCCCGGTCTTGCGATTTCCTGGCGGACAGCCCCATGCATGCCAGCTCCTCGCCATTTTACTTTTGATGCACAAGGGTTTCGGGTACATATATGACAGTCGGGTTAAAGGGCTGACGCCGGCCTGAGGGCCGTGCCGCAAAAGGACGCGAATATGAGCATCGAGCAATTCATCGACAACGAAGTGAAGTCGAACGACGTCGTGCTGTTCATGAAGGGGACGCCGCAGTTTCCGCAGTGCGGTTTTTCCGGCCAGGTGGTGCAGATCCTCGATCACGTCGGGGTCGGCTACAAGGGGCTGAATGTCCTGGAGTCCGCCGATCTGCGCAACGGCATCAAGACCTATTCCAACTGGCCGACCATTCCGCAGCTCTACGTCAAGGGCGAATTCGTCGGCGGCTGCGATATCATCCGCGAGATGTTCCAGGCCGGCGAGCTGCAACAGCTGCTTGCCGACAAGGGCGTCACGGTCAGCGCGGCTGCTTCCGCCTGAGCCCGAGTGCGCGCCTGATCGGAACGGCGCGGCTGGAAGTCATCGTCGCCGACATCACCACGCTCCGCGTTGACGCGATCGTGAACGCAGCGAATACGTCGCTGCTCGGCGGCGGCGGCGTCGATGGTGCAATCCATCGCGCCGCGGGACCTGAGCTTCTCGCCGAATGCCGCGCGCTCGGCGGTTGCGAAACCGGCGACGCCAAAATCACCAGCGGTTATCGGTTGCCGGCGCGGCATGTGATTCATGCCGTCGGCCCGGTCTGGCATGGCGGGAGCCAAAGCGAGGACGAGGCTTTGGCGTCATGCTATCGCCGCGCCATCGAGCTCGGCCAGGCCCATGGCCTCGCTTCGATGGCCTTTCCCGCGATCTCCACCGGCGTCTATCGTTTCCCCGCCGACCGTGCCGCGGGAATCGCGGTCTCGGCGACGGCAGATGCGCTCGTCGCGGCGCCCGTGGTTACCCGCATCATCTTCTGCTGCTTCTCCGACGACAGCGCCCGGCTGCATGCGCAGGCGATGGCGCAATTGGGCAGCCCTTGTGCCGATTGAGCCGGCCGCTACACTCCCGGGGGATTTTGGGGGAGGGAACAATGAATTCAGGCGTTGTGTTGCGCGCGCTGACGTGTGGAGCGCTGCTGACGTTGGCAGCGCCGTCGGCGATCGCGGAAGGTACTTTCGATATTCCCGCGGGCGCGCATTTCAACCCGCAAAAGCTTGATACGATTGGCGAGTTCTTCCGCAACGAAGTTACGACCGGCAAAATCTCGGGCGCGATTCTGCTCATCCAGCAGCACGGCAAGCCGGTCTATCACGAATCCTTCGGCGTGCAGGACGTTGTCTCCAAGGCGCCGATCACTGACCAAACCATCTTTCGTCTGTTCTCGATGACCAAAGCCATCACCAGCGTGGTCGCGGTGCAGTTGATCGATGAGGGCAAGCTCGCGCTGGAGGATCCCGTCGCGAAGTACATTCCCTCCTTCGCGAATGTGAAGGTTGGCGTCGAGAAGAAAGCCGACGATGGTACAAAGACGCTCGAATTGGTGCCGCCGGTCCGGCCGCCGACCATTCTCGACCTGATGCGTCACACGTCTGGAATCACCTACGGCTTTTATGGCGATAGCCTGGTCCGCAAAACTTATGCGGCCGCAAACCTCTACGCGGGCGATTTCGACCTCGCCGAGTTCGCCGAGCGGATCGCGAAGCTGCCGCTGCACGATCAGCCGGGGTCGCTCTGGCAGTACGGCCATTCCACCGACGTTCTGGCACGGATCATGGAAATTGTGTCTGGGAAATCCCTGATCGAGGTTGAGAGGGAGAGGCTGCTCGATCCGCTCGGCATGAGGGACACCGGTTTCTTTGTCACGGATCCGGCGAAGCAGAAGCTGATCGCCCAGCCGGTGCCAAACGACAGCGATTTTCGGGTCGGCCGCGAGAACAGGCCCGATGTTCCCAAGAAGTGGGAATCCGCCAGCGGCGGTATGGTTTCGACTATGTCGGACTTCGCGCGCTTTGCGCAGATGCTGCTTGATGGGGGCAAGTTCGAAGGTAAGACCTATCTGAGCCCTAAGGCCTTCGAACTGATGACGACAGATCACGTAGGCCCGGGTTCCGGCGTCGGGCGCGACTATTTCTATTTCCCCGGCGATGGCTTCGGCTTCGGGCTCGGTCTCGCGGTTCGCACCGATCCGGGGAATGCAAAGCCGCCGCCGCCGGGCTCGCTGGGCGAGCTGAAATGGGACGGCGCCAGCGGCTGCTATTTCGTGATCGACCGCAAGCAGGACATGTTTTTCGTGTTGCTGGAGCAGACACCCACGGAGCGTCAGCGCATCCAGCGGACGGCGAAGAAGCTGATCTATGAAGCAATGGAGAACTGACGGTCTTGCGAGCCGGCGCAGCGTCGCGGCGGTGCTCGCGCTTCTGGTTCTGGTAGTTGCGGTCGGACGGCCGGGCGCGGGTAACGCAGAATCACCACCATCAGTGCCGGCAGGCTTTTCGCGCGCGAAACTGCAGCGCGTCGGCGATTATATCCGTAACGAGATTGCGACCGGCAAGATCCCCGGCGCCGTCGTTCTGATTCAGCAGCACGGTCAGCCGGTGTATTTCGAAAGTTTCGGCGTGCGCGACGTCGAAAGCAGGCTGCCGATGACGCCAGACACCATCTTTCGGCTGTATTCGATGTCGAAGCCGATCACCAGCGTCGCAGTGATGACGCTGGTAGAGGAGGGCAAGCTCAGGCTTGATGATCTCGTTTCAAAGTATCTTCCGGCATTCGCGGACGTGAAGGTCGGCGTCCAAAAGTCTGATGAAAACGGCAAGCCAGCGCTTGCTCTGGAACCGGTCAACCGGCCGATCACCATCGAAGACCTGATGCGCCATACGTCGGGCCTTACTTACGGCTTTTACGGCGATAGCGAGGCACGAAGGCTCTATGCCGAGGCTGATCTCTTCAATCGAGACACCGACAATGCCGAATTCGTCGAGCGGATCGCGAAATTGCCGCTCGCCGAGCAGCCGGGAACGCTATGGGATTACGGCCACTCGACCGATGTGCTCGGTCGCGTCATTGAGGTTGTATCCGGAAAATCGCTGTTCGGGTTTGAGAAGGAACGCCTGCTCGATCCCTTGGGAATGACCGAGACGGCGTTCTACGTCGCCGACCAAGCGAAGCGGCCGCGCATCGCTGAGCCGATGCCGGATGATCGCTCAGTCAGCGCGGTCACGAGCCTTAGCACTACAGTTGCTTTTTATGCAGGTTTCTGAATCCATGGGCAACCATGATTCGAAGATCGTGGACGCGGCCAGCGTCGATTGAAGAGACGCTTGCGCTGTGGGCGGCGTCGCTTCGTGATATCAAGAAACGGATAC
>WNEZ01003936.1_pt1 | contig 18850 bp, 17 predicted proteins | sample 5400521 | NCBI WGS metagenome assembly WNEZ01 (sample SAMN13153339, study PRJNA577476) | soil metagenome | isolation source: 120 cm saprolite under Douglas fir tree site 2 hole 1 replicate 1 | place: USA:California | collected 2015-04-18
TCCCCATAGTAGACCGCTGCCTGGGACCCCCCGATCATGTACGTGACCCCCAGGTCCTCGAACACACCAGCGACATGGCGCAGCAGCTCAGCCTGAGTCACGCGACAGTCTCTTCGCGACCGCCGTCTGGACCTGCTGCCGGTCCCATTCCGGATGCCGGGCGGCGAGGAAGACGGTCAGCCGAGCGTGCAGGAGCTCCCAGGCTTCGTGGGCGAGCCGCAGTCTCTCCATCCCGGACTTGGCTCGAAGTATGGCGGCCACGCGCGCATCGACCATGTCGGTGCGGGACACGTCCCGATTCAGGTCGTTGCTCACCGGAAAAGCGTATCGCTCACGTCAGTTCCTCCGTCTGCCTAAACGTGCCGCAGCATACCATCGACCGCTCTAACGACCACGGAGATCATCGGTGAACATGCTGGCCTTGGTCTCGACCACGAAGTAGAGCCGCAATCTATCCTCGTCTTCGACCACCACGGCCCAAGGCGGTCGCTATCGTTCGAGCCTTCATGATTCGCCCCCTGGTCGGCCTGGCCGGACGTGACGCACCGTACGCATCGCACGGTGGCGCGCGGATGAGAATGCGCCGGCCGGGGCCAGGCGCCAAGGGGTGTCCCGCCTGCGCGCCGGAGCTCGCCCGCCTTGACGACGTGAGGGCGCTCGCGCCAGTATCGCGCTCGATGCTCCGTGCCCTCGCCCACCCGCAGCGTCGCGGCTGACCGGCCCGTGCCTCCGAGCGCGCGGCGCCAGGGCCTCCTGGCGCTGGTCATCGTGATCGTGGCCTGGGGCCTCACGTGGCCCGTCAACAAGGTCGTGCTGGCGACGCTGTCGCCGCTCTGGGCGGTGACGTTGCGCTCGGCCATCGCCACCATCGCGCTCTTCGCGCTCACCGCGTGGCGCGGCCGGATCGCGTGGCCCCCGCGACAAGATCTCCCGGTGCTGCTGAGCATCACGCTGCTGCACATGGTCGGCTTCAACCTCCTCGCGAGCTGGGGCCTGGGCCTGGTGCCCACCGGCCGTACCGTGGTGCTCGCCTACACCACCCCGCTCTGGGTCACGCCGGGCGCGGCGCTTTTCCTGCGGGAGCCCCTCACCGCGCGCCGCGCCGTCGGCGTGCTGATCGGCCTGGCCGGGCTCGTGACGCTCTTCAACCCGCTCGCGCTCGATTGGAGCGACCGCGACGCCGTGCTCGGCAACCTGGCCATCCTGGCCGGGGCGCTCCTGTGGGCCGTCAGCATCCTGCACATCCGGGCCCACCGCTGGGTCTCGACGCCGTTCGCGCTCATTCCCTGGGAGACCCTCCTCGCGACTGTGCTCCTGCTCCCCATCGCATTGGCCACGCCGCCCCCGGCGCCCGCCGACTGGACCCCGTCGTTCATCGTGCTGCTCCTCTACCTGGGCATCATGGGCACCGCGATCGCGTACTGGGCCACCGCGACCGCCAGCCGCAACCTCCCAGCGGTCACGACGTCGCTGGGGCTCCTGGCCACTCCGGTGGTCAGCGTGATCACCGCCACGCTCTGGCTCGGCGAGCCGCTCACCCTCACGCTCGTGATCGCGATCGTGCTGGTGCTGGGCGGCGTGGCCATCGGGAGCAGCGGCCGCGCGGCGACTTGACAGGAAGCCGGGCCTCGATTCACTCTCTCCCCCGTGGCCGACTACCATATGACTGCAGAAGGGCCCACGATCCCCGACACCCCCGCCCCCACGAAGCGCGAGCTGCTCGCCGCGCTCGCGACGAGCCGAGACGAGGTGGTCGCCCTCGTGCGCTCGATGGAGCCCGCGCGGCTCGAGGAAGGCCGCTACGAGAACGGGTGGAACGGCCGCCAGATCCTGGCCCACATCGCCTCGATCGAGTGGAGCTATCCCCGGCTGATCGACATCGCCCGCACCCCGCCCGCGCCGGTGGAGCAGGCGCCGCCCACCCGCACGATGAAGGGCGGCAACGACGCCTACAACGACCGCCAGGTGGCCAAGCGCGAAGGCATGACCGTCGCCGCACTGCTCGCCGAGTTCGAGACGAATCGCGCGGCAACCATCCGGGCGGTGGAGGCCGCGGGCGAGGAGCTGTTCGCGCGCCGTATCCGCTCCGCGGGGGGCGTGGTCGGCCCGCTCGCCACCGTCTTCCACCAGATCGCGGTGGCCCACGTGCTGGGCCACGCGCGCGATATTACGGGAGACAGGAGTGACCCCCCTCACCCTACCCTCTCCCCAGAGGGGAGAGGGTAACGACATGACTGAGAAGAACCCGCGGGGCCCGCTCGACGGCGTGAAGGTGCTCGACATGACCGAGCACATGGCGGGGCCGTTCTGCACCATGATCCTGGCCGACATGGGCGCCGACGTGATCAAGCTCGAGCGGCCCGGCGCGGGCGACTCCTCCCGCGGCATGGGCGACGGCAGCGAGCGCAATCCCTACTTCCGCTACATCAATCGCAACAAGAAGAGCCTGACGCTCGACTACAAGGGCTCGCGCGGCCGCGAGATCTTCCTCAAGCTCATCCCTTCCATGGACGTGCTCGTGGAGAACTACCGCCCCACCGTCATGGACCGCGCCGGGCTCGGCTGGGAGACCTTGAACCGGTTGAACCCACGGTTGATTTACGCCCAGCTCTCCGGCTTCGGCTCCGACGGCCCCTATCGCGAGAAGGGCGGCTTCGACCTCATCGCCCAGGGGATGGGCGGCATCATGCACGTCACCGGCGAGCCCGACGGTCCGCCCACCTCGGTGGGCCTGCCGATCTGCGATCTCGGCACCGGCATGTGGGGCGCCCAGGGCGTCCTCGCCGCGCTCTACGAGCGGCAGCGCACCGGCCGGGGCCAGAAGGTCGAGTGCTCGCTGCTGGAGACCGCGGTCGGCTTCTCCTCGTGGACCAGCGCGGGCTGGCTGGCCGACCACGTCGAGCCCGTCCGCATGGGCTCGCGCCATCGCCAGAACGCGCCGTACCAGCGCTTCGAGACCAAGGACGGCTACATGATGATCGGCGCCGCCGGCCAGTCCATCTGGCAGCGCTGCGCCCGCGCGCTCGGCCACCCCGAGTGGCTCGAGGATCCGCGCTACGCCCGCTCGACGGAGCGGAGGAAGAATCGCTTCCTCCTTGAAAAGGAAATCACGGCCGTGCTGGCGACCGCGCCCACCGCGCACTGGACCAAGGTCCTCGACGACGCGGGCGTGCCGTGCGGGCCCGTCTACAACTACGAGCAGATGTTCGCCGACCCTCAGGTCCAGCACCGGCAGATGGTGGTCCACGCGGAGGACGCGGAGCTGGGTCGCGTGCCCCATATCCGCACCCCGGTGCGGCTGTCGGCCAGCGACGTGGCGGTGCGGCGGACCGCGCCCAAGCTCGGCCAGCACACCGACGAGATCCTGGCCGGCCTCGGCTACGCTCCCGCGGACGTCCAGAGCCTGCGCGGCGAGAGCGTGATCTGATCTTCCTGATCCGGCACGGCGAGACGCTCGGCAATGCCTCGCGCACCGTCCAGCTTCCCGACAACCCGCTCTCGCCGCGCGGCATCGCCCAGGCCGAGCGCCTGGCGCGGCGGCTCGAGCGCGAGGGGATCGGCGCCATCCTCTCGAGCGACTACGCCCGCGCCGCGCAGACCGCCCTACGCCTGGCGCGCGTCACCGGCCTCCCGGTCCGCCACGACCCTCTGCTCCAGGAGCGCAACTTCGGCGATATCCGGGGGACGCCGTACGCCAAGCTCGCCTTCGACATGTTCGCGCTCGACTACGCGCCGCCGAACGGGGAAACCTGGGAGGTCTTCCACGCGCGCGTGGACCGGGCCTGGGCGCTCGTCCAGGAGCGCGCCGCGGCGACCGGCGGGCACCTGGCCGTGGTCACCCACGGGCTCGTCTGCCGCTCGCTGGCCGCGCGCCACCTGATCCTGCCCGACGGCGAGGACGTCCCCGAGCGCTGGGAGAACACCGCGCTCACGATCATCGATCCTCCGGTAGCGCGGGGCGCCGGGTGGCGCGTGAGGCTACTCAACTGCGTCACCCATCTCGACGACCCGGCCGCCCAGCCCCTGTCGGAGTCGGGCGCGGTCTGAGGAGGCAGCCATGACGGTACTGATTCGCGGCGGTCGGGTCCTGGCGGGCACACCGGCGGCGCTCCAGCGCGCGGATGTCCTCATCGAAGCCGACCGCATCGCCGCACTGGGCCCGGGGCTGACGGCTCCGGCCGGCGCCCGGGTGATCGACGCCGCGGACCGCATCGTGCTGCCCGGCATGGGCAATGCCCATACCCATGCGCACGGGCACCTGGCCCGGGGCCGGGTCGGGAGCTGGACTCTCGAGGATCTGCTGACCTATTCGCCCGCAAACTCCGGATTTCGCAGGCCGGAAGACGAGTATCTTTCGGCAGCCATCGGCGCCATCGAGATGCTCAAGACCGGCTGCACGTCGGCCTACGACCTCTACATCGCGGTGCCCGCCATCACCGACGAGACCTTCGCCGCGGTGGTACAGGCCTACACCGACGTCGGGGTGCGCGTGGTCCTGGCGCCCGCGGTGGCCGACGTCGTCTTCTACCAGACCGTCCCGGGGCTCAGCGACCTCCTGCCGGCCGACTTGCGGCGCACCGTCCAGGACATCCAGCCGTCGCCGACCAAGGGGCTGCTCGACCTCACCGAGCGGGCCATCCGCCGCTGGCACGGCAGCGCGGAGGGGCGGGTCCGCGTCGCGGTGGCGCCGACCATTCCGAACCAGGCCACGGACGAGCTGCTGGACGGCTGCGCCGCGCTCGCGCGGGAGTACGGCGTCGGCATCCACACCCACCTGGCCGAATCCAAGGTGCAGGTGGTCGAGAGCCGGCGCCGCTGGGGCAAGAGCATCGTGGGGCGGCTGGCCGATCACCGCGTGCTCGGTCCCGGCTTCGTGGGCGCGCATTCCGTCTGGCTCGACGACGACGACATACGGATGCTGGCCGACGCGGGCGCTGCGGTTGCCCACAATCCGGGAAGCAACCTGAGACTGGGCGTCGGGATCGCGCCGGTGCGCGAGATGCTGGACCGCGGCCTGGCGGTGGGCCTCGGCACCGACGGCTCGACCTGCTCGGACAACCAGAACCTCTTCGAGGCCCTGCGCATCGCCTCGGTGATCAGCACGGTCCGCTTCCCGCACGAGACCGCCCGCTGGCTCGACGCCGATACGGTCTGGGGGCTGGCCACCACCGGCACCGCGCGCGTGCTGGGCCAGGCCGGAGACCTGGGCGCGCTCGCGCCGGGGCGCAAGGCGGATCTCGTGCTGCTCCGGACCGACTCGGTCTTCCTCCGTCCCCTCGCCGATCCGGTGAAGGCGCTGGTCTACTCCGAGACCGGGGCCAGCGTGGACACGGTCCTGGTGGACGGCCGCGTGGTCGTCAAGCAGGGTCGGGTGACGACGGTGGACGAAGCGCGGATCTACGCGCGCGCCCAGGAGGCGGCGGACCGGCAGCGCGAGCGGGCCGCGGATGCCTGGGCGCTGGCCGGGCGCCTGGCGCCCTACGTGGCCGCGGCGTGCCGCGGCGCGGTCGCCACGACCTTGCCCATCAACCGCTTCGCGGCGCCGACTCCTCAGGCCTGACCGGGCCCAGGAGCCAGTCGAGGATCCGCGGGTTCTCGTCCCGCGGATAGGTGTGCGAGAGATCCTCGATCTCGCGGTAGACGACCCGCGCCCCCGCCGTCTCGAGCGCGTCCCGTCCCACGCGCGCGGTCTGCACCGGGAACATCCAGTCGAGCGCGCCGTGGACCAGGTAGATCGGCCGCCCGCGCGCGCCCTGGATGCCGCCGCGGGCCAGCAGGAACGGATGGAGCACCCCGCAGGCTGGCGCCAGATGGGTGAAGGGCATGCCCTCCGCGAGCCCGCAGAGGAGCGCGTAGGTGGCGCCGTCCGACATGCCGGTGAGCAGCACGCGCGAGCGGTCCACGTGGTAGCGCGCGGCCACGTCCAGGACGGCCGCCCGCAGCCGGGGCGCGTCCACGTCCTCGCCGCCCATGATGGACCAGGTGCGCTCGAGCGCGGTCGGCGAGAGCAGCAGCACGCCGCGCGAGCGCGCTTCCCGCAGCCAGCTCCACAGGAAGTCGCGGCCGTGGCCGCTGCCGCCGTGGAGCGCGACGACGAGCGGAGCCGGAGGCGCGCCCGCCTCCAACGTCTCCGGCACGTAGAGCGAGAGCCCGCCGCGGCTGCCGTGATCGTTGCGCGCGTGGAGCACGCCTACCCGCGCGCCGTCTTCGCGGAGCGCGGCGTCGCGTAACCGCCGCACCAGCACGTCGTCCCCGCGGCGGCCCGGCTCGAGGAACCAGCGGCTCACCGGCTCCAGCACCGGGCCGAGCGAGCGCCTCCTGCAGCGGGGCGAAGCGGCGCAGGGCGCGGTACAGCTCGATGGGCTCGCCGGATTGGGCCGCGACCGCGAAGGCGCCGATCAGCTCGATGGCCTGGCGCGTGACCAGGCCGAGCCGCTCGCGCAAGAGACGCAGGTCCTCGGGCCACGCGGCCGCCTCGAGCGCGCGCAGCGGCCCGGCCAGGCGCTCGGCGTGCGGGGCGAGGCGCTCGGCCAGCTCGAGCGCGCGCGGCGGGAAGAGATGGCGCTGCGCCCACTCCACGCGGTCGAGCGCGCCGAGCAGCGGCGCCAGCAGCGCGTCCGTCGTGTCCGCGACGGCCGGGGAGACCGGCATCGGCCTACGCGGCGCGGCGGTCGAGGAAGGCGCGGAGCACCCGGCCGCACGCGGCGCCGTGCGAGCACGGCAGGCCGTGGCGCGCGTCCGGGAAGACCTGGAGCTCCGAGCCCGCGATACCCGCGTGCATCTCCTCCATGACGGCGAGCGGCACGAACGGGCTCCGGCCGGGGGCCAGCAGCAGGGTCGGCACGCGGATGCGGCTCAGCTCGGGGGAGAGGTCGGTCCCGATGAGCACGTCGGCCAGATCCAGCACGGAGTCCGCGGAGCACTGGGCCTGGGCCCGCTCGAACCAGCGGTACTGGGCCTCGGAGACCTGGTCGCGGTCGAGACGGAGCGGCGCCATCATCTCGCCCCACTTGCCCATCCCGTTGGCACGGATGAACTCGCGCCACTCCCGCGCCCGCTGGATTGAGCCCCCGCGGTGCGAGGCGTTCGACACGGTCAGGCTCAGCAGGGCGTCGGGGCGCCGGCTCCCGAGCAGGAGCCCGACGGTACCACCCACCGACTCGCCCACGAAGTGGAAGCGCTCGGCGCCCGCGGCCCGCGCGACCTCGAGCGCGTCGGCCATCAGCCCGTCGAGCGACCAGGGGAAGCCGGGCCCCGGCACCCCGGAGCGGCCGAAGCCCAGCGTGTCGAAACGGGCGATGCGGTAGCGGTCCAGCAGCGGGGGGAGCCACTCCGCCCAGACGTCGGCGGTGGCCCCGATCCCGTGGTGGAAGAGGATCAGCGGCGCTTCCGCCGCCCACGGCGCGGTCGCGTCGATGATCTCGAAGTACAGCGACCCGCCCGGCCGGTCCAGCTTGCCGGTGGCGCTCACGGCGTCAACCTGCGGTAACGGTCGCGCGCGCTCCGAGAGTTTCCCGCGTCACCAGCCCGATCCAGACCGCGAGCCGGTAGAGGATCAGCAGGCCCGCCAGCGAGAGCAGGTTCACGCGGAGCACCCAGCCCACGACCGGCAGCGAGAACGCCTCCGACCCGCTCGCCAGCACCGTCGTCGCGGCGACGAGCACCGCCTGGTGCGCCACGAAGGCGCCCGCGAACGCCGCCGCGCCAGTCAGGACCGCGCCGCGAGCGCGCAGGCGATCGGCCAGCGCCTGCGCGGCGAGCAGCGCCACGAAGGCGCCCACGCCCAGGATCACGCCCCAGGCGAAGCTGTTCGCGGTGCGCGGGTATCCGAGCAGCCCGTAGCCGACGGCCTGATCGGCGAGCCAGGCGATCCCGATGAGCGCGAGACCGTCACGCCGGCTCATGTAGAGCGCGGCCAGCGTCGCGAGCGCGGCGAAGGGGGTGCCGCACGCCATCCCGAGCGTGATGAAGACGCTCGCCGCGGTCAGCAGGAGGATCCAGAGCCACCGCCGCGCTTCAATGGGCATCGCGTGACCGACGGTATCAGAGCGGTCCCGGCCGCGCAACCAGGAGGCCCTGCGACTACGATACAATGCCCGCGTCATGACCACCCCGCTTCCGCTTGAGGGCGTGCGCGTCCTCGAGCTCGGCCACATCATCGCGGGGCCCTCGGCGGGGCTGCTCCTGGCCGACCTGGGCGCCGATGTCATCAAGGTGGAACGGCCAGGCGATGGGGACCAGTCGCGGAACATGCCGGCCGGGACCTCGGCCAACTTCCACTTCCTCAACCGCAACAAGCGCTCGATCGCGATCGACCTCAAGGGCTCCTCGGAAGGCCGGGCGCTCTTCCTGCGCCTGGTCGCGGGCTCGGACGTGGTGATCGACAACTTCGCCTACGGCGCCGTCGAGAGCTTGGGCCTGGGCTACGACGTGCTGGCGCGGGTGCATCCGGGCATCATCTATCTCGCGCTCAAGGGTTTCCTCCCCGGCCCCTCCGAGGCCCGGCCCTTTCTCGACGAGCTGGCGCAGATGTCGGCCGGGCTCGCCTTCATGACCGGGCCGCGCGGCCAGCCCCTGCGCGCGGGCGCGTCGATCGTGGATGTGGGCGCGGCGGCCTACGGCGTGATCGCGGTCCTGGCCGCGCTTCACCAGCGCGCCCAGACCGGCCGGGGGCAGAAGATCACCTCGGGCCTCTTCGAGACCGTCGTCTTCTGGGTGGGCCAGTGGCTGGCCCAGCACGCGGCCACCGGCCAGCCGTCGGTGCCGATGCCGGAGATCCGGCAGGGCACGCGCATGGGCTGGGGCGTCTACCAGCTCTTCAGCGCGGCGGACGGCGAGCAGATCTTCATCGGCATCACGTCCAACGGCCACTGGGAGCGCTTCTGCGACGAGTTCGGGCTCAAGGATCTCCTCGCCGACGAGCGGCTCGACGACAATGCCAAGCGCGTGGCCGCGCGCGACTGGCTGCCCGCCCGCATCGCGGAGGAGATGCTCCGCTACCCGAGCCCGGAGCTGTCCGAGCGGCTCGAGCGGGCCCGCGTGCCGTTCGCGCCGCTACGACGCCCGGATCAGCTCCTGGACGACGCGCACCTGATCGCGTCCGGGCAGCTCCTGGATACCCCGCTCCCCGGCGGCGGGATCGCGAAGCTGCCCAAGCTGCCGGTGCGCAGCACCGCCTTTGACATGGGGCTGCAGCGCCCGGCGCCCACCCTGGGCGAGCACACCCGCGAGGTGCTGCGGGAGCTGGGCCTCGACACCGACGAGATCGACGCACTCGCGTCACGGAGGGTCATCGGATGAGCGACATGCCGAGCCACGTCACGATCAAGGAAGTGGGCCCGCGCGAGGGCTTCCAGTTCGAGAAGGGGGACATCGGCCTCGCCGCCAAGATCTCCCTGGTGGACGCGCTCTCCGACACCGGCGTCTCCACCATCGAGTTCACGTCCTTCGTCAGCCCCAAGTGGGTGCCCCAGATGGCCGACGCCGAGCAGATGGTGGCGGGCATCAAGCGGGTGCCCGGCGTGGCCTACGAGGCGATCTGGCTCAACGAGGCGGGGCTCGAGCGGGCCGCGCGCCTGCGGGAGTCGCTCGCGCTCCGGCCGATGTTCGGGGTGGCGGCCACCGACACCTTCACGCGCAAGAACACCAATCGCAGCGTGGACGAGAAGATCGCCGAGCTGCCGGGCTGGGCCCGGCGCTACCAGGCCCTCGGCATGGACTGGATCGACGTGGGCGTGATGGCCGCCTTCGGCTGCAACTACGAAGGCGACGTCGCGTCCGCGCAGGTGATCAACGTCGTCGAGAAGGTCGAGGAGCAGGCGGTGGGCTGCGGCTCGCGGCTCGGCAATATCAGCCTCGCCGACACCATGGGCTGGGCGAATCCGCTCCAGATCAAGCGGCTGGTGGGCGCGGTCCGCGCCCGCTGGCCCGAGATCCCGGTGAAGCTCCACCTCCACGATACGCGCGCGCTCGCCATCGCCAACGTGGTCGCCGCGCTCGAGATCGGCGTGGACCGCTTCGACAGCGCGGTGGCGGGCCTGGGCGGCTGCCCGTTCGCGGCCCACAAGGGCGCGGCCGGCAACGTCACCACCGAGGACCTGGTCTTCCTCTGCCAGGAGCTGGGCGTCCACACCGGCATCGATCTCGACGCGATGATCGAGGCCGGGCAGCTCGCCGAGCGCGTGGTCGGGCATCCGCTGCCCGGCAAGCTCAAGTCGGGCGGCAACCTCGACAAGTACCGCGCGCGGGCGCGCGCCACCGCGTCCGCGGCTCCGGCCTAGCCCTGGTTCCGGAGGTCGCGATTCCGCGCGAGGCGCCGTCTCGCGGCGGGTCCTGTCGCCGGGGGCGCGGGGGGGCGGGCGGCTCCGTCACCCGCTCGCCGGATTCGCCGCTCTTCGAGCGGCGTACCGGACTCGGGGGGCCCACTTCGCTCGCCCGCCCCCCCGCGCCCCCGGCGCCACCCGCCGCGAGACGGCGAATCACGTTCGCGACGCGAACTGCGGAATCGGGGCTTGGGTTGTGCGCGTGAAGTCGCGCGTTGTGGTCATCAGCATCGATGGTTTTGCCGCGTTCTACTGGGATGATCCGCAGGCGCGCCTGCCGCGTCTTCGGAGGCTGGCTGAGCGGGGCGCGATCGCCTCCGGTATGGAGACGGTGTTTCCCAGTACCACGTGGCCGACTCACGTGAGCATGGTCACCGGCGTGAGCCCGCGGACGCACGGGGTAGTGGCGAATCACGTCCTGAACCGCGGGACGCGAGTGACCGAGGATCTCACCGGCGATCCCATCTACGATGCGCCCGCGCTGCTGCGCGCGCCGACCGTCTATGATCTGGCCCATGCGGCGGGGCTGCGCACCGCGGCGATCGACTGGCCGGCCACCCGCAACGCGACCACGCTCGACTTCAACCTGCCCTTCTTCAAGGACCAGCGCGTGTTCGAGACCCAGACCGCGCGGGCGGTGTGGGAGGAGCTGGCCGGGCTCGGCTACCCGATGCACCGGCAGGGCGAGTGGGCGCTCCTGCCGAAGCGCTTTCTCAAGGACGAGATGGTCGGCGGCGTGGCGGCCCACGTGGCGCGTCGCCACGAGCCGGCCCTGCTCCTCCTGCACTTCCTCTGCGTCGACAGCTTCCAGCATCTCCACGGGCCCCGATCGCCGGAGGCCTACTGGGCGCTCGAGTACGTGGACGGCCTGATCGGCCGCTTCCTCGATTCGCTCCCCGATCCCGGCCTCGACCAGACCACCGTGTTCGTGGTGTCCGACCACGGCTTCCTGCCGTCGCATCGGGAGATCCGCCCCAATGTGAGGCTGCGCAAGCTGGGCGCGCAGCGGGAGGCGCGCTTCGTGATGAACCACGGCGCGGGCGCCCTCTACCGGCTCGACGGTGATCTCGCCGCCCTGCACCAGCTCGCCCGGGAGATCGCGGCCATGGAGGGCGTGAGCGGCATGTGGACCGCGTCGGAGTACGGCGCCCTCGGCCTGCCCACGCCGGGCGACCATCCGCAGGTGGCCGACGTGATGTTCGAGGCCGCGCCCGGCTACTCCTACGGTGACGCGGCCGAGGGCGACGAGGAGCACGGGGCGCCGAAGTACCTCGGCACCCACGGCCAGCGCCCGCTCTACGGCGACAACGCGGCCTTCTTCCTGGCCGCCGGCGCGGGGATCGGCCGCGACGTGGCCCTTGGCGCGATCAAGAGCCGCGACGTGGCACCGTCCGTGGCGACCGTCCTGGGCTTCCGGATGGACGCGGTCGAGGGCGCCGTCCTGAGCCGGATGCTCGCGTAGACGCTCCCGCTGGGATTTCGACCGACCACGCCCCGCGAGGAAGTGCTAGGCTCAGCAGCCATGGCAAAGAAAAAGCGCCCCACCCCCAGCCGAACCCGAAAACCCGTCAAGGCGACCAGGAAATCGACCAAGACCCGGGCGGCCCTGCCCCCGAGGGAGACGGTAGAGCCCGAAACGACCGCGCTCGCGGTACGCACGGCCACGCCCGAGCGCGTCTTCGCCGGCCGCGTGCGGCCACCCGCGCCGCCATCGCCGCTGCCGACCGGGCGGCGCGCCATCTTCGTGGACGTGGAGAACTCGAGCCGGGCCGATCATATCGGCCGGGTGCTCGACCACCTCGCCATCGACCGGGCCGACCGCCGCGTGGACCTGATCGCGGTCGGCAACTGGCGGGTCATCGGCGCCGACAGCGCGCGGCTGCTCGCGCGGCGCGGCGCCCAGCTCGTCCACAGCGCGCCCTCCACCGGCGTGCGGGACTGGAGCGACCTGCGGATCGCGGTGAGCGCCGGGGTCTGGCTCGGCAGCGGCCGACCCGGCGACCTGATCGAGATCATCTCCGACGATCGCGCCTTCGACGCGGTGGGCGACGTGGCCGCCGTGCTGGGCGTGGAGTACCGCCGCCTGTCCTATCGCGGTCTCACCGGCCTGGCCGCCGCCTCCGAAGAGGCGCCCGCTACGGAGGCCCAGGCGCCCCGCGAGGGCCGGGGCCGGCGCGGCGGACGCGGTCGGCGCCGGAGCGGCCGCGGCGGTCGGAGCCGCTTCGATCAGGGCGCGCGCGGCCCGACGCCGCCGCGCGGCGGGAGCCCGAGCCAGCCCCCACCGGCCCGCGCGCCCGAGCCGGCGCGCGTCCAGCCCGACGCCGACGCGCACACGGCGCCGCATGACGAGCTGGTGGAGGTCGTACGCGAGCTGGCCGATCACGCGCCCAACGGCGCGGTACTCATCGACACGCTCGCCCGCGCGCTCAAGGAGCGCGGCTTCAGCCGGCCCCCGGGCTCGCCCCGGCTGATCACGCGCCTGCGGCGCATCCGCCAGCTTCAGGTGAGCCAGACCGGCCGGATCACCCTGGCGGACGGCGGACGCGCCGCGGCAACACCGGCCGACGAGTCACCCCTCGCGGATGCCGAGGTCGAGGCCGCCGAGGTCGACCTGGTTGCGGCGGCCGAGGAGGCAACGCCCGGCAACGAGGTCTCACCGGCGCCGGACGCTCCGCAGCGGTCTCGTCGCCGGCGGCGGCGCGGCGGGCGGGGGCGGGGACGCGGGCGCGGGGGTGGCGGCGCCGGGGGCACGGCCGAGCCGGTGCCTGCCCCGGCCTGAGCGCTTGATCTCGGGCGGGCCCGGCGGTAGCGTCGGGGGCGCCCCCAATCGGGCCTACCTGTAACCGCTTCACGGGCGGCCGCTCCCAAGCCGGCACCCCTCAGCAAGGAGGCTGATCATGGCGGACTTCAAGAGCCTCGATTCGACGTTCAGCCAGGCCGTCGCCGCGAAGAAGATCCCGGGCGTGGTGGCCGTCGCGGCCACCGACAAGGGCGTCCTCTACGAAGGCGCCTTCGGCCAGCGCGAGATCGGCAAGCCGGCCCCGATGACCCTCGATACCGTGGTGTGGATCGCCTCGATGACCAAGGCGATCACTGCGGCCGCCGCCATGCAGCTCGTGGAGCGCGGCAAGCTCGCCCTGGAGCGGCCCGCGGCCGAGGTGGTGGCCGAGCTGGGCGCGGCCCGGGTGCTCGAGGGCTTCGACGCCGCCGGCAAGCCGCGGCTGCGGGCGCCCAAAGGGCCGATCACGCTCCGCCATCTCCTCACCCACACCGCCGGCTTCTCCTACGAGATCTGGAGCCCGGCCATCGCCCAGTTCCAGCAGGCCACCGGCACCCCCGGCATCACCACCTGCACGAACGCGGCGCTGGGTACGCCGCTCCTCTTCGATCCCGGGGAGAAGTGGGACTACGGCATCAGCATCGACTGGGCCGGCAAGATGGTCGAGGCGGTGAGCGGCCAGCGGCTCGACCGCTACTTCCAGGACCATCTCCTGGGCCCGCTCGGCATGAAGGACACCTCGTTCAAGCTCTCCGCCTCGCAGCGCGACCGGCTGTCCGCGGTGCACCAGCGCGGCGCCGACGGCGCCCTGGCCCCGATCGAGTTCGGCATCCCGCAGGAGCCGGAGTTCCACATGGGAGGCGGCGGCCTCTACGGCACCGCCCCCGACTACCTCGCGTTCTGCCGCATGATCATGAACGGGGGCACGCACAACGGCACCCAGGTGCTGCAGAAGAGCACGGTGGATCTCATGGCCCAGAACCACATCGGCGCGCTCGAGATCGGCCCACTGAAGACCGCGATCCCGCCGCTGTCCAACGACGTGGAGCTGTTCCCGGGCATGAGCAAGAAGTGGGGGCTGAGCTTCCTGATCAATACCCAGGCGGTGCCGGGCGGCCGCTCGGCCAACTCGCTGGCCTGGGCCGGGCTGGCCAACACGTATTTCTGGATCGACCGCGCCAAGCGCGTGTGCGGCGTCTTCGCCTCCCAGCTTCTGCCCTTCTACGACGCGACCGCGATCGACCTGCTCGGGAAGTTCGAGACCAGCGTGTACCAGAACGTCTAGGCGGACTATTCATGAACGGGCTCAACCGAGACCGGATGGGTGGCGCCGCGGGCGGCTCCCGCGCGGCCGCGCGCAGTGGGCCCCCCGAGACCGGTGCGCCGCTCGAAGAGCGGCGAGTCCGGCGAGCGGGTGACGGAGCCGACCGCGCGGGAGCCGCCCGCGGTGACAGGACCCATCCGTCTCACGGGTTGCCCGGTCGTGAATAGTCCGGGCTAGGCGCCGCCGGGCCAAGACATGCCAGGCCCCGGCCTCTCGGGACAGGCCCAGACCGTGCTCGGCCCCATCGCCGGCGAGGCGATGGGGATCACCCTGCCCCACGAGCACCTGCTCATCGACTTCGAGGTGATGTTCAAGGAGCCCGCCAACGGCGGCGAGCGGGGCCTGGCCCGGCAGCCGGTGAGCCTGGCCAACCTCGGGTGGGTCCGGCACAACTTCAGCTCCAACCTCGATAACCTCCAGCTCCTCGACGAGGCGGTGGCCCGCGACGAGGCGCTGCTGTTCAAGCATGCGGGCGGTCAGACCTTCGTGGACCCGACGAACCGCGGACTCGCGCGAGATCCGCTCGCGCTCGCCCGGGTGGCCCGCGCCACCGGCCTCAACATCATCATGGGCTCCGGCTACTACGTGGCCGCCGCGCACCCGCCGGACATGGACCGCCGGACCGCCGACGACATCGCGCGCGAGCTGGTCACCGATCTCACGGAGGGCGTGGACGGCACCGGGGTGCGCGCGGGCTTCATCGGCGAGATCGGCACCACCTGGCCCTGGACCGACAACGAGCAGAAGGTGCTGCGGGCCTCGGTGGCCGCACAGCGCGAGACCGGGGCGGCGCTGATGATCCATCCCGGCCGCCACGAGCGGCTGCCGCTCGCGATCGTCGACTTCATCCGAAAAGAAGGCGCCGACCTCGAGCGCACCATCATGTGCCACATCGAGCGCACGATCGCCGATCCGGCGGTGCTGCTCGAGCTGGCCGCGACCGGGGTGCGGCTCGAGTACGACCTCTTCGGCCTGGAGACGTCGTACTACCCGTACAATCCCGCCTTCGACATGCCCAATGACGGCGAGCGGATGCGCCAGATCCTCTTCCTGATCGAGCGCGGCCACCTCGGCCAGATCCTGATGTCGCACGACATCGCCTACAAGCACTGCCTCACGAAGTGGGGCGGCATCGGCTACCACCACCTGCTCGTCAACGTGATCCCGCGCCTCCGCGCGAAAGGTGCCGACGACAAGACCGTCCAGACCCTATTGATCGACAACCCCCGGCGCGCCTTCGTCTACGCCTGAGGGGTAGAAGGAAGGGTTACCGATGCGTCCAATCGTGCTCGCCGCCGTCCTGCTCCTGGCCGCTCTACCGCCCGCGACCGCCCAGACGCCGGCCGGTGAGCTGACGGTCTCCTTCCACGTCACCCTCGCGCCGAGCTGGTTCGACCCCTCCACCGCCCCGCCGCAGATCACCCCCTTCGGCGTGCTCTACGCGATCCACGACGCGCTGGTCCGCCCGCTGCCCGGGCAGAAGATGGCGCCGAGCCTGGCCGAGTCGTGGACGGAGAGCGCGGACGGGCTCGTCTACGAGTTCAAGCTGCGCCGCGGGCTCAAGTTCCACAACGGCGACCCGCTGACCACCGACGACGTCAAGTGGAGCTTCGAGCGTTACCAGGGCGCGGGCGCCAAGGAGTTCCGCGCGCGCATGCGGCAGGTGGAGGTCGTGGATCCGCTGGTGATCCGGTTCCATCTGAAGGAGCCCTGGCCGGACTTCATGACCTTCTATGGCACCACCGCCACCGCCGCTGGGATCGTCCTGCCCCGCAAGTACGCGGAGCAGGCCGGGGCGGACGGCTTCCTCCAACGCCCGATCGGGGCCGGGCCCTACCGCTTCGTGAGCCAGCGGCCGGGCGTGGACATCACCCTGGAGGCCTTCCCGGGCCACTGGCGGAAGACGCCCAATATCAAGAAGCTGACGATGAAGGGCGTGCCCGACAGCACCACGCGGCTGACCATGCTGAAGAGCGGCGAGACCGACTTCGCCTTGTTCCTGGACGGCCCCGAGGCGGAGGCGGTGACGAAGGATTCGCGTCTGCAGCTCGTGGCCACGCGTCACGCCTCCATCTTCTGGATCGAGTTCACGGACCAGTGGGATCCGAAGTCGCCGTGGAACGACCGGCGGCTGCGCCTGGCCGTCAACCACGCGCTCGATCGCAAGACGATCAACGAGGCGGCCTGTCTCGGCCACTGCCCACCCGCCGGCGTCATCGTTCCGCGCGTGATGGACTTCGCGCTCCAGGTCGCGCCGCTCGCCTACGACCCCCGGAGGGCCCGCCAGCTCTTAGCAGAGGCCGGCTTCCCGAAGGGCATCGACGCGGGCGAGTTCGCGGCCATCCCGGGCTTCGCCACGGTGGGCGAGGCCGCGCTCAACAACCTGAACGCGGTGGGCATCCGGATGCGCATGCGGCCGATGGAGCGCGCCGCCTTCTACGCGGCCTGGCAGGAGAAGAAGCTCCGCGGCCTCTTCCTCACCGCGGTGGGCAACTCCGGCAATGCAGCCAGCCGGGTGGAGTCGTTCATGTACTCCAAGGGCAACTGGGCCTACGGCGGCTATCCGGATATCGACGAGCTGTTCCTGCAGCAGGCCCGCGAGCGGGATCCCGCCAAGCGCGAGGTGCTGCTCCACCGCATCCAGCAGCTCACCATCGATCGGGTGATGTTCGCCCCGGTCATGGACCTACGCGGGCTGATCGCGGTGGGCCCGCGGGTGGCGGAGCACACCATCAACTCGATCCCGATGTACCCGTTTCCGGCCTACGAGGACGTGCGGCTGAAGAACCCCTAGCGAGGAGACCACATCATGAAGAGGTCCGTCGCGCTCATCGCCCTGCTCGTCCTGATCGTCCCCGGCGTGGCCTGGCCCCAGGGCCTGTCGACCGCGACCCCGGAGGCGGTCGGCCTGTCCTCGCCAAGGCTGGCCCGCGTCACCGAGGCGGTCAAGGGCGAGATCGCCAAGGGCCGCTATCCCGGCGCGGTGGCCCTGGTGGCGCGGCGGGGCAAGGTCGCCTACTTCGAGGCGCTCGGTCAGCGCGATCCGCAGACCGGCGCCCCCATGACGAAGGACGCGATCTTCCGCCTCTACTCGATGACCAAGCCGTTCACCTCGGTCGCGACCATGATGCTGCTCGAGGACGGGCGGCTCCTCCTGAACGATCCCGTCTCGAAGTACATCCCGAAGCTCAAGGGCCTCCAGGTGAGCGTCCCGCGGGTCGACACGCAGACCGGCAAGGTGACCTACGCCCTGGTGCCCGCGGAGCGTGAGATGACGATCCAGGATCTGCTCCGCCACACCTCGGGGCTGGTCTACGGCGGCTTCACCAGCCACACCGGGGTGAAGGAGGCCTACACGAAGGAAGGGGTCGACTGGAACGGCGTCACCGCCGCCGAGCAGATCGACCGCCTCGCCCGGGTGCCGCTCGCGCATCAGCCCGGCACCGCCTGGGAGTACAGCCTGTCCACCGACGTGCTGGGTCGCGTGGTCGAGGCGGTGAGCGGCGTGACGCTCGGGCAGTTCTTCCAAGAGCGGATCTTCACCCCGCTGAAGATGACGGACACCACCTTCCTGGTGCCGAACGGCAAGGTGGTCCGCCTCGCGCAGCCCTTCGCCAAGGATCCGGTCACCGGCGCCGCGGTGGCCCTGCTCGACGTCACCCAACCCCAGAAGAACGACGCGGGCGGCGCGGGCACCGCGGGCACCGTCATGGACTACGCGCGCTTCTCCCAGATGCTGCTCAACGGCGGTCAACTCGATCGGGTGCGCCTCCTCGGCCGGGCCACCGTCGCGCAGATGTCCTCCGACCACCTGGGCGATATCCGGCTCGCCTCCCCGATCCTGCCCCGCGGCTACGGCTTCGGGCTGGGCTTCGCGGTGCGCAGGGAGACGGGCCTCAACTGGGTCACCGGCTCGGCGGGCGAGTACCGGTGGGGCGGTGCCGGCGGCACCGCCTTCTGGGTGGACCCCAAGGAGCAGATGGTGGTGGTGTGGATGACCCAGGGGCAGCCCGGCGCGCGGCGCGGTGAGGACCGGGACCTGTTCCGTCAGCTCGTCCAGGCCGCGATCCTCGACTGAGGGACGGCCAGACACCGCTTCCGTGGTTGCCGCGCCCGGGCGCGGAGGGCTATCATCCGGGTCGTGGCGGAAGGCCACCGGGCCGTCTCGGTTCTCTATCAGGCGCTGCTGACCGGCCTCGTCCTCACTCTGGTCACTCGCCGGAGCGAGGAAGGAGCAGCCGAGTTCGTCTTCCGGCTCTTCCGCCGCCAGCACCTCGAGAAGTTCCTGCCCGGTCTCGCCAAGCTCGGGCTCGAGCGGCTGCCGCCCGCGGTGGCCTGCGCCCAGTACCACTACCTCTCCAACCAGATGGGCGGCGTGAAGACCGAGTACGCGTACGAGTCCGACCGGAAGGCATGGGTGCGCTA
>WNEZ01001972.1_pt1 | contig 18840 bp, 6 predicted proteins | sample 5400521 | NCBI WGS metagenome assembly WNEZ01 (sample SAMN13153339, study PRJNA577476) | soil metagenome | isolation source: 120 cm saprolite under Douglas fir tree site 2 hole 1 replicate 1 | place: USA:California | collected 2015-04-18
GAGGCTAGAAGTGAAACAATGGTATGCTCTTTAACCTGGATGCACATTGGTATACAGCAACAAATCCTGATACTTGCCCTGGCTTTCGCGAGGCAGACTGGTATGTAATCGACATACATACGTGGAAGATGGTGTTCCTGCAGAGGTAAGTGTATGAATATTTTTGATTTCCGCAATCGGCTTATTGGTGATTATGCATCATACATCAAGAGTTTTATTCAGATTCGTGACCCATATATCAGCGGCTTTGTCCAGGGGAAACTCCAAGAAGGTGTCCTCTGGCCTGAACCGCTTATCCAACTCAATCCTTTATTTGCTCGTGGTGAGTCTATCGACGAGTTAGTAGCCCAGGGCGTCTTGCATCGAGAATGCGCAAGAATCTTCAGGAAGGATAAATCTGAGGACGATAACAAAGGGCGTCTACTGCGCTTGCATCAGCATCAATCTGAAGCGATCCGTTTCGCACGTAGCGGAGCCAGTTATGTGTTAACCACTGGCACAGGTTCGGGCAAAAGCCTCGCCTATATCATCCCCATCGTCGATTACGTGCTACGCAATGGTAGCGGACGTGGCATACAGGCTATTGTTGTCTATCCCATGAATGCGCTTGCGAACAGCCAGCAGAAAGAACTGGAAAAGTTTCTTCTCCTGGGTTATCCCAACAAAAAAGGCCCGGTTACTTTTGAACGCTATACCGGGCAGGAGTCGGATGAAGAGAGGCAGCGCATTATCGCGAATCCTCCCGATATCTTGCTGACCAATTATGTGATGCTGGAACTAATCCTGACGCGTTCGACAGAGCGGCGATTGATTGCCTCCGATTCATTGCAGTTCCTGGTGCTTGATGAACTGCATACCTATCGTGGTCGCCAGGGAGCCGATGTCGCGCTGCTGGTGCGTCGCGTGCGAGATCGGCTGGCTGCCAGTGAGCTGCAATGCGTGGGCACGTCGGCAACCCTGGCTGGTGCTGGCACCTATGAAGAGCGGCAGGCTGGGGTCGCCGCGATGGCATCACAGGTGTTTGGTACGGCAGTGAAACCAGAACATGTCATTGGCGAGACATTGGTACGCACGACCAGTAGCATTGAGCACAGTGAGCAGTTTCTTCAGCAACTGACGGAGCGCGTCAGGGATACAGGGCGTACGTTTCCGCATGATTACCAGAGCTTCATTCAAGACCCCCTATCGATCTGGATTGAAAGCACTTTCGGCGTTACTGAGCAAGATGGTCGCCTAGTCCGCACCACGCCCAAAAGCATCTCTGGCAACAAAGGCGCTGCACACAACCTGAGTGATATCACTGGCGTGTCCGTTGAGCAATGTGTTGAGGCGATCCAACAAGCGTTACTTGCAGGCTACGAGTGCGAGCCACATCCAGAGACGGGTACACCGCCCTTCGCCTTCCGGCTGCATCAATTCATTAGCAAAGGCGACACCATCTATGCCTCGCTTGAGGCAGAACATTATCTGACTCTACAACGGCAACAGTATGTGCCGGGGAGGGATCGCGAACAGGTACTCCTGCCACTCGTCTTCTGCCGTGAATGCGGCCAGGAATACTACTGTGTACGTCAGAGAGATGGACAGTTTCTGCCGCGTGAACTCAATGACCAACTGGATGATGAGGGGAAAGCGGGATTTCTGTACTACAGCAGCCCTTGACTGCCACTTTATATCAGCACCCCTCCGCTTTTGCCTGCACTGTGGGGTCTCATATGGCTTCCGTCAGACCGATGACTTTGCCAAACTTGCCTCTTTAAGCTCGGAGGGACGTAGTACTGCCACCACCATTTTGAGTCTATCGGCTATCCGCCATCTGCGTGATGCGCCTAAACAGCCTATCCTGCCAAAAATCTTGAGCTTTACTGACAATCGGCAAGATGCCTCACTGCAAGCAGGACACTTCAATGACTTTATCGAGGTGGGCGTGCTGCGTTCAGCCCTGTATCGAGCGGTACAACAGGCAGGTCAGCAGGGTTTACATCACGAAGAGCTGACACAAAAGGTCTTTGATGCTCTCAAGCTTTCCCTGCACCTGTATGCCAGCGATCCGAACGTAAAGTACCAGGCATTAGTAGAGACACAACGAGCGTTTCGCAATGTGCTTGGTTATCGTCTCTATCGTGACCTGAAGCGTGGTTGGCGTATCACTTCGCCAAACCTGGAGCAGTGTGGCTTGCTCAACATCAAGTACCTTTCGCTGGAAGATGTGTGTTGCGACGAAGATGTGTGGCGGAAATGCCATGTCGCGTTGAGTTCTGCCACACCAGAGACGCGCAGGAACGTCAGTAAGGTCTTGCTCGACTACATGCGGCGTGAGTTAGCGATTAAGGTGGACTATCTCAATCCACTCTACCAGGAGAGCTTGCAACAACAGAGTAGTCAACGCCTGGTCGCTCCCTGGGCCCTCGACGAAAATGAGTCCAAAGAGTTCGCGACTATTCTCTTTCCTCGAGGACGTGGGAGTGATGACTACGGTGGCAATGTCTATCTCTCTGCTCGTGGGGGCTTTGGCCAATACCTCAGGCGCAGAACTACCTTCGGAGAATATGGTGAGAAACTGCACCTGGACGATACTGACACGATCATCGAACAACTTCTCTCAGGATTGAGCCTGGCCGGGCTGGTGGAGAAAGTGCTTGAACCACGCAACAAAGATGACAAGCCTGGATATCAATTGCCCGCTTCGGCCATGACCTGGGTTGCTGGCGATGGCACCCGGGCATTTCATGATCCGATCCGCGTCCCACGAACTTCGAGTGAGGGCCGACGCACGAACACGTTCTTCGTGACGTTCTATCGTACCACTGCTGCCAATCTGCACGACCTGGAAGCGCGTGAACACACGGCCCAGGTACCCTATGAACTGCGTGAAGAACGCGAAAAGAAGTTCCGAGCGGGAACCCTGCCCATTCTATACTGTTCACCCACGATGGAACTTGGCGTCGATATCGCCGAACTCAACGTCGTCAACATGCGCAATATCCCACCGACACCGGCCAACTATGCCCAACGCAGTGGTCGTGCCGGTCGCAGCGGACAACCCGCACTCGTCTTCTCCTATTGTTCAACGGGAAGTCCCCATGACCAGTATTTCTTCAAGCGGCCTGAATACATGGTAGCCGGTGCGGTGACACCTCCACGCCTCGACCTGGCAAACGAAGACCTGGTGCGAGCGCATGTCTACGCAATCTGGCTAGCAGAGACTCAACTCAGCCTGGGAAGATCACTTAAGGATATCCTGGAGGTCAGTGGCGATGAGCCAACATTGGCCCTGCTAGGGAGCGTACGGGAGAGTATTGAGGATGCAAGTGCCAGGAGACGGGCACGGGTACAGGCCGCGCGAGTGCTTGAGACGCTGACGAATGACTTGCGTGCATCAGACTGGTACACCGGTGGTTGGCTTGATGAGATACTAAACCAGGTTGTTACCAACTTCGATCGCACCTGCGAACGTTGGCGAGGTCTCTATCGCGCAGCTCAGTCACAGGCCAGGGCACAAAATAAGATTATGCTCGATGCATCGCGTAGCGCCGAAGATAAGAAACAGGCTGATCGCTTGCGTGCTGAGGCGGAGTCACAGCTTGCACTCTTGACGGATGTGGCGAGCCTCGAACAGTCCGATTTCTACAGTTACCGCTATTTTGCCAGCGAAGGCTTTCTCCCAGGTTACAACTTCCCGCGCCTGCCGCTGTCTGCCTATATTCCAGGTCGGCGCACTAAGCAGCGCGACGAATATCTCTCCCGGCCACGCTTCCTGGCGATCTCCGAGTTTGGGCCACGGGCAATCGTCTACCATGAAGGCTCACGCTACTTGATCAATCGTGTGATTCTCTCGGTGGAAAACAACGAGGATATACCCACCAGTGGGGCGAAGCAATGCGAGCAGTGTGGCTATCTACATCCCATCAGTGACGGCCAGGGCCTTGATCTTTGTGAGCGTTGTCATACTGCCATGGGACAACCGCTGCGCCATCTCTTCCGCCTGCAGAACGTGGCGACGAAGCGACGCGACAAGATCAATTCCGATGAAGAGGAACGCATGCGCCTGGGTTATGAGATACGCACCGCCGTACGTTTCGCCGAACATGATGGCCGTCCGGCCTATCGATCAGGTGTGGTAGAGCGCGAAGGGGAGAGCCACGGCGGGCGCGATAAATCGGGCCCCTACGCAAAGCTTACCTATGGTCATGCTGCTACGCTTTGGCGCATCAATCTCGGCTGGATGCGGCGCAAGAACAAGAGTCAGTATGGCTTTGTCCTTGATATGGAACGTGGCTACTGGCAAAGAAATGAGCAGTCCGTTGAGGACCCGGATGATCCCATGTCACCGCGCACCGACCGTGTGATCCCCTACGTTGAGGACCGGCGCAACTGCCTGCTGTTTGAACCGGGCGAACAGCAAGATGCAACCGTTATGGCATCGCTGCAAGCCGTGCTCAAGCGTGCAATCCAGGTGAAGTACCAACTTGAAGACAACGAACTGGCTGCTGAACCCTTACCGTATATGGACAAACGTCATCTCATTCTGTTCTACGAGTCAGCCGAAGGAGGCGCAGGTGTGCTCAGGCGACTGCTCGATGAACCACAGGCCATGCAGGAAGTGGCACAGGAGGCATTGCGCCTCTGCCACTTCAATCCAGTAACAGGCGCAGACGAGCGACGTGCTCCACGAGCGCAAGAGGACTGCGAGTCCGCGTGCTATGATTGCCTCATGACCTACTACAACCAGCGAGACCACCAACTGCTCGATCGCCAGGCCATTCACGATATATTGCTTGCGTTGGCGCAGTCCCGTGTCATTGCAGGCCCGACCGAACAGCCACGCTCAGAATACCTCCAGCAGCTCATGAGACAAGCCGGCACTGAACTTGAGCGCCAGTGGCTGCGCTACCTGGAGGAGCATGGACATCGCTTACCATCACAGGCTCAACACTTGATTGTATCCTGTGGCACCCGGCCTGATTTCTGTTATGAAGATTACCAGGCTGCTATCTACATTGATGGACACTATCACGACTACCCTGAGAGGCGGAAGCGAGATGCTGATACTACGGAGTGCCTGGAGGACCGCGGTTACATCGTGATTCGCTTTGGACATCAGGACGATTGGGCGGCCAGAATCGCTCAGTATCCGAACATCTTTGGGAGGCAGGTATGAGTTACGCCGTTGGCTCACTGGTAAAAGCAAGGGGCAGAGAATGGGTAGTCTTGCCAGAATCGGACGAGCAGATGCTGGTGCTGCGTCCGCTGGGCGGAACCGAGGATGAGGTCACAGGTATTTTTGTACCGCTTGAGCGTGTAGACCCGGCTCACTTCGATTTGCCCAATCCGAACCAATTGGGCGACTATCGCTCCTGCCGTTTGCTGCGTGATGCTGTGCGGCTCGGTTTCCGTTCCAGTGCAGGCCCATTTCGCTCTTTCGCACGCATCGCCGTTGAACCACGACCCTATCAGCTTGTACCCCTACTGATGGCGCTCAAACTCGACCCCATACGCCTCTTGATTGCTGATGACGTCGGCATCGGCAAAACCATCGAAGCCTGCCTGATCGCACGCGAACTGATCGATCGTGGCGAGGTAGCGCGCATGGCGGTGCTGTGTCCACCTCACCTGGCTGAACAATGGCAAGCCGAACTGCAAGACAAATTTCATCTTGACGCTGAACTGGTACTGGCCAGCACGGCATCACGACTCGAACGCAACTGCCGCCTGGGCCAGTCGCTTTTTGAACGTTATCCCTACGTGATCGTTTCGACCGACTTTATCAAATCAGATCGCCGTCGCGACGAGTTTCTGCGTACCTGTCCTGAACTTGTCGTAGTTGACGAAGCGCACACCTGTGCATTTGCAGCGGAAGGCCGTGGGGGGCGGCACCAGCGCTATCAACTGGTCTCCAGTCTCGCGACTGATAAACACCGGCATCTCATCCTTGTCACAGGCACCCCGCATAGCGGTAATGAACAGGCATTTCGCTCACTGCTCACGTTTCTGGATAAAGACTTCGCACAATTGCCAGAAGATTTGACGGGTAAGGAGCATGAACAGGATCGCCGTCGCCTCGCTGCTCACTTCGTCCAACGGCGGCGGGGCGATATTCGCTACTACCTCAATGCTGATACACCCTTTCCTGAACGAGAAGAAAGCGAGCAGCACTATAAACTCTCGGAGGATTACAAACGACTGATCGACAAGGTGATGCGTTACGCACGCGAAACGATAACCGATCCGGTTGATGGCAATAAGCACCGCCAGCGGGTGCGCTGGTGGTCTGCCCTGGCCCTGTTACGCTCTATGTCGTCAAGCCCTGCCGCCGCTGCCGCCACGCTGCGCAGCCGTGCCTCAACTGCTGACACCGAGACCGCAGAAGAAGCCGACGAGATCGGCCGCCACACGGTCCTCGACCTGATGGACAACGACTCCATTGAAGGCGTTGACCTCGTGCCGGGGAGCGATATAGAAGACGGCACGGGTGAGCCCAAGCTACGGCGACGCCTCTTAGAGATGGCTCGTGAGGCCGAGGCTCTCAAGGGGGCAAAAGACGAGAAGCTGCAAAAGGCCATCAAACTGGTCGAGTCGCTGGTCAAAGACGGCTTTCAGCCCATTCTTTTCTGTCGCTTTATTCCCACGGCGGAGTATGTCGCCGAAGCATTGCGAGCGCGTTTGCCCAGAAGCGTGCAGGTCGATGCAGTGACCGGTCTCTTGCCACCGACAGAACGAGAAAACCGTATTTTCCAGCTTGTCCAGTCTCCTCAGCACGTCCTGGTCTGTACCGATTGTCTGAGCGAAGGGATCAACCTGCAGGAGCATTTCAATGCAGTCATCCACTATGACCTCTCATGGAACCCCACGCGCCATGAACAACGTGAGGGGCGAGTGGATCGCTACGGACAGCCACGCAAGCTAGTGCGCGTCGTGACCTACTACGGCACAGACAACCAGATAGATGGCATCGTGTTGAACGTGCTCATTCGTAAACATCGCACCATTCGCAACTCGCTCGGCATTTCGGTACCCGTCCCTGTCGACACCGACCAGGTAATAGAGGCCATCTTTGAAGGTCTTCTGCTACGGGAAAACACAGGCAATGCTCAAAGTGCGCAGCTCCTCCTGCCGGGGTTGGAAGATTTGTGGCGCGGTGAACGTTTGCAAGATGAGCTCTTCAAGGAGTGGGATGCCGCGTCGGAGCGAGAAAAACGGTCGCGCACCATGTTCGCCCAGGAAACAATCAAGGTCGACGAGGTCGCAGCAGAACTGGCGGCGGTCCAGTTAGCCATTGGCTCAGGTGTGGACGTCGAGACATTTACGAAAAGCGCCTTCAATGCGTACGGAGCCGTCGTTTCTCCACATAGGGAGGATATGGTAGCATTTGATCTAACCGAGGTGCCACGTGCGCTACGTGATGCGGTGGGTAATGGCTCTCGCTTCAAAGCACGTTTTGAGCTTCCTGTGCAAGAGGGGACATTGTATATCAGTCGTACTCATCCAATGGTTGAGGGCCTGGCAAACTACGTTTTGGATGTCGCGCTTGATCCGCTAGAGGCAGAAAACAGCGTTGCTCGTCGTTGTGGCGTCATCCGCACAAGCCATGTCTCGCGGCGCACCACGCTTCTATTGCTCCGCCTGCGTTTCCACATCGTCACACAGCGTGGCATGGAGGAACATCCCCTTTTGGCCGAGGACTGCCAGTTGCTCGCCTTCGCTGGCTCTCCTCAAAATGCCGAATGGTTGGACGATAGTCAGGCAATTGAGACATTGCTTGAGACTTCATCTGAAGCCAACATATACCCCGAGCAGGCCAAAGAGTTCCTGCGCAAGGTACTCGATCAATTCGATGCATTGCAGCCTCATCTCAACCAGGTGGCACGAGAGCGGAGCGAGGAACTGCTCAATGCTCACCGGCGTGTACGCATCGCGTCACAGGCACGCGGAGTGCGCTACCGCGTGGAACCGCAGTTGCCACTTGATGTGCTTGGAATCTATATCTACTTGCCAATAGCTTAGAGAGGAACGTCCAGTGAGTCAGAGACGCCAACTGACCATTTTTACCACACTGCGCAGCGAAGGTGCGATTCTGCCTATGGATCTGCTCCAGCGCATCGCCCTCCTGGATACTACCCTGAGCGGACTGACTTCCGAGAGCTACCATCTACTCAAAACAGAGAAACTCAACGAGGCGATCAACCGCGCATGGAACCGCATACTGAGCGCATGGACGGCCTTCAAAACTGCGCAAGACAAACTGCCTGAGAAAGACCTTGGCACGACGCTGACAAGAGAACGCTGGCTACTCCCTTTATTTTCTGAACTGGGCTATGGTCGCCTACTTACCACCAAGCCAATTGAGGTCAATGACAAGAGCTACCCAATCTCACATGGGTGGCAGAATACGCCCACACACCTTGTCAGCTGCAAAATTGACCTCGATCACCTCACCAGGAGCACCGCCGGAACCCCGCGTAGCAGTCCGCATAGTCTCATGCAGGAACTCTTGAACCGCTCAGAAAGCCACCTCTGGGGCATCGTTTCGAATGGTTTGAAACTGCGTATCCTGCGCAACAATGTGAGCCTCACACGCCAGGCTTACGTCGAGTTCGACCTGGAAGCGATGATGAACGGCGAAGTCTACGCCGACTTTGTACTGCTGTGGCTGCTTTGCCACCAATCGCGTGTTGAGGCCGAACGTCCTGAAGCATCCTGGCTTGAAAAGTGGTCGCGTACAGCCCAGGAGCAAGGCACGCGGGCGCTCGATCAGCTGCGCAACGGTGTCGAGAAGGCCATTACGGCTCTTGGGAGCGGTTTCCTCGCCCATCCGGCCAACACAATACTGCGCGAGAAACTCCGTTCAGGGGAACTCAACACGCAGGACTACTACCGTCAAGTCTTGCGCCTCGTCTATCGTCTACTGGTCTTGTTCGTCGCGGAAGATCGCGACATTCTCTTTTACCCCAATGCTGACCAGGCTGCACGTGAACGCTATACGCAGTATTATTCAACTGCGCGGCTGCGTCACCTGGCTGAGCAGCGTGTTGGCACGCGCCATGCCGACCTCTTTCATGGACTGCGGCTGGTGATGGAGAAGCTTGGCCACGACAACGGCTGTCCCGAACTCGGCCTACCCGCCCTGGATAGCTTCCTCTTCTCGCAAGAAGCCAGCGCTGACCTTGCAGACTGTGAGATCGCCAACCATGACCTGCTCGACGCCATCCGTTCATTAGCATTTATCGCCGACAGTCGCATGCGCCGCGCCGTGGACTACCGCAACCTCGGCTCAGAGGAACTGGGCAGCGTCTACGAATCACTGCTGGAACTGCATCCAGTGCTGCATATCGACACCGCAAGGTTTGAACTCAAGACGGCCAGCGGCCACGAACGCAAAACTACCGGTAGCTACTACACTCCCACCAGTCTGATTACCTGCCTGCTCGATTCGGCCCTTGATCCCGTCCTCGATGAAGCCTGCACCAAACCAGATCCCGAGGTGGCCATCCTCAACCTCAAAGTCTGTGATCCCGCCTGCGGCAGCGGTCACTTTCTTATTGCTGCCGCTCATCGCATCGCCAAACGCCTGGCTGCTGTTCGCACAGGCGAAGAGGAACCCGCACCGGAAGCCAGACGCAGAGCATTGCGCGATGTGATTGGTCGCTGCATCTACGGTGTGGACATCAATCCCATGTCCGTGGAACTGTGCAAGGTGAACCTGTGGATGGAAGCGATAGAGCCAGGCAAGCCGCTTTCCTTCCTTGAACAACATATCCAGTGTGGCAACAGTCTGCTGGGGGTTACACCTACATTGCTTGCTGATGGCATACCAGATGGCGCTTTTGAAGCAATTGCGGGGGACGACAAAGAGGTGTGTCGTGATTATAGAAAGAAGAACAGGAAACAACATGCAGGAGTACAAACCCTCTTCGATCCTGCAGGGGAGCCATGGATGCGAATGGGCAATTTGGGAGCCAGCACAGAGGAACTAAAGGGAATAGGTGATGAAACAGTAGCAGACATACGGCACAAAGAGACATGCCACAATCGCCTATTGCAATCGAGAGACTACTTGCTGAGCAAGTTGTGGGCTGATGCCTGGTGCGCTGCGTTTGTTTGGAACAAGACAAACAATCGACAGCAGATTGGTGAGGTTGTTTATCCGATTACTGAAGAGGTATTCCGCAGAATAGAAGAGGATACTATTGCTCCCCGGATATACGACGAGATCGAACGCCTTGCCGAGCAGTACCAGTTCTTCCACTGGCACCTGGCCTTCCCTGATGTTTTCAGGGTGCCGGCTAAAGGTGAGACACCAGACAATGAGCAGGCTGGCTGGTCCGGCGGTTTCGACGTAGTGCTGGGGAATCCACCGTGGGAACGTATCAAGATACAGGAAAAAGAATGGTTTGCCTCCCGGCGGCCCGATATTGCCAACGCCGCCAATGCCGCACAGCGTCGGCGCATGATTGCCAATCTCGTGTATAAAGATCCTGCAATGTATGCTGCCTTCATGGACGACCAGCGCCAGGCCACGGGCGAGAGTCATTTAGTGCGGAATAGTGGCCGCTATCCATTGTGCGGCAGGGGCGATGTGAACACCTATAGCATTTTCGCTGAGGCAATGCGGCTTGTTATCAACCCGATGGGACGAGTCGGTTGTATTGTGCCATCAGGAATTGCTACTGATGATACTACTAAATACTTTTTCCGCGATCTGATGGAATCACACTCCTTAGCAAGTCTCTACAGCTTCGAGAATGAAGAGTTTATATTTCCGGCAGTCCACCATGCCACAAAGTTTTGTCTGCTTACCATTTCTGGTATAGACAGGAAACAGCAAGCTGCAGATTTTGTATTCTTCGCTCGCCAAACATCATATCTTCAAGAGGAAGAGCGTCATTTTTCTCTTACTGCCACAGATATTGCTTTGCTCAACCCTAATACTCGTACCTGTCCTATCTTTCGCTCGAAGCGAGATATGGAACTGACAAAGGCCATATATGAGCGCGTCCCTGTTCTCATTAAAGAAGGTCCTCCTGAAGAGAATCCGTGGGGTATTTCCTTCAACAGAATGTTCGACATGGCTAATGACTCACACTTATTTCGTACCTGTGAACAGTTAGAAGCTGACGGCTGGTGGCTTGAAGGGAATAGCTTCTGTAAAGATGGAGAAGAGTGCCTGCCGCTTTACGAAGGCAAGATGACCTGGCACTTTGATCACCGCTTTGGTACCTACGAAGGGCAGACAGAAGCGCAGGCCAATCAGGGCAAGCTTCCTGAACTTGATGAAGAGCAACATGCTGATCCATCGCTATTGCCAATTCCTCAGTACTGGGTTCACGAGTCATTTTTACCAGACCTCTTGAAAGATGGACGCAAAGCTCTCTTAGCGTTTCGTGATATCGCTAATTCTGTTGTTCTTCGAACATCTATATTTAGTGTTCTCCCTATTGTAGCTTGTGGACATACGCTCCCTATCGTAGTACTTGACAGCAAATATACTCGAGAAATGGCATACTTCACTAGCTGTACTTCTTCCTTCGTTTTCGATTATGCTGCCCGTCAAAAGCTTGGCGGTACTCACATGACTTTCTTCATCCTGAAGCAGCTCCCCGTACTTTTGCCAAAGCACTATATTGATGTATGTCAATGGAATGATAGGGTTTCGCTAGCTGATTGGATCTTGCCCCGTGCTCTCGAACTCACCTATACCGCCTGGGGCCTGGAACCGTTTGCGAAGGATTGCGGTTATGATGGGCCACCGTTCCGCTGGAACGAGGAGCGGCGTTTCCTGCTACGCTGTGAGCTTGATGCAGCTTATTTTCACCTGTATGGGATCGAGCGCGAGGATGTGGACTATATTATGGAGACGTTCCCGATTGTGAAGCGCAGGGATGAGAAGCTGTACGGGGAGTACCGGACGAAGCGGGTAATTCTGGAAATATATGATGAGATGCGGCGGACGATGGAGACGGGCGTGCCTTACAGGACGAGGTTGGAGCCGCCGCCTGCTGATCCGACGGTGGCGCATGCACCAAGGGAGAGGGTAGCTATACACTTGTAGGTAACGAACATGACAGCAATCTGGCAAAATGACGAGTCTGGTTGGCATTTGCTCTCGCCAACAGGTTTTGCAAATAAAGAGAAACTTCATAGCTTGGTCGAGAAGGCGCCCCATTTGCTACCACTGGCAGGTACTCCTCGGTTGATTGTATTTGGTCGAGAGGTACAGCTTGGCAATGGCTATGCTGATTTGATAGCGATTGAGCCAACAGGGCGTATTGCTATCATCGAGATCAAGCTTGCGAGGAATGCAGAGGCGCGCAGGGCAGTCATTGCGCAGGTATTGGCCTATGCTGCGTATTTATGGAAATTGGATCAGACAACCCTAGAACAAGATGTGCTGGATCAGCATTTGCGAAAACGCGGGTATAAGAGCCTTGCACATGCGGTTGAGTCGAACGACCAGGAAGGCTCGTTTAATGTCACTATTCCCATTTCTTTGCAGTGCGCTGGACTCATAAAATTTCAGTATAGAATTGTCCACACGCTCAAAATCAAAGAGTCAAGGGAAGAGCTTTTTTGCGATTTGGACGGATAATGTTTTAGTAAGTCGATAATGGACGCATAAGCTTACAGTAAATGGTAATACGTTGTATCTAGCTCTTATCAATAAAGGATAGCTTGCTTCTGGAATATATTCCTTTCTACACCTTCTTGGCAATTTCATAAAGTGCATCTATAATCCGGCTGGTACCTCTCATGTCTCGCTGGAGGATGCGTTCATATTGTTGAAGTAACGACTCTAACCGTTCTCCAATAATTTTGGTATATATTTGCGATGTTGACAGGCCAAGTGCCGCAGCTTCCCTTACTGCCCAGTCGGAGTCATAGGTAGCTCGAAGTAATGCCTCAACAATCTCTTCGCTTCCACCTTCTGTGATCTGTAACGCTTCTGCTGCTGCTGCCCTCACCCGGGAAGAGGGATCAGAAAGGATAGAGAGTAAGGAAGCTACAGCGTTTGGTTGATGAAGATCAGGATCTTTCAATGCTTCCGCCGTAGCCTCTCTCACAAGCCAGGAAGGGTCAGAAAGATTAGGGAGCAGGGCGTCGATGATCTGAGGTCCTTTGTCTTTCATATCGCTAAATGCTCGAACCGCCGAAACTTTCTCCAACACGTCACTAGTAGAAACATGGGTAAGTAACGTGTCAATCATGCTCATCTGGCCATCCCATAGTCTTCCAAACGCTTGAGCTACTGATAATCTGGCTAAAAGAGAAGGTCCGAAGAGAGTTTGAAGCAATGCTTCAACCACTTGTTCCTGCCCATCATTCAACGATTGAAGGGCAGAAGCCGCAGCATTTCTTACAATTCCCGATATCGGATCTGAGAGGGCTTGAAGAAGGGCTTCAATGATACGGGGTTGTTTGTCACCAAGCATGCCAAGGACGCGAGCTGCCCATGCTCTGACCAGGGAGTCCTCATCGGTCATCCTTTGAAGTAGGGCATCGATGGCCCGTGTCTGCCCTTTTCCGCACTGTCCAAGAGCCATAACAGCAGCCCGCCTCACACGAGACTCCCCTTCAGAAAGAGCAAGAAGTAGGGCATCGATGACCTGGGGGAGTCCTTCGCCAAATTGCCTGAATGCCTGTAAAACTGCCTCCCGTACGTCCATCTCGGGGTTGCAAAGAAGGGGAAGCAATCTATTGATGATGGACCTGTTCTTTTTGCTTAGTCGTCCGAGTGATGAGCCTGCCTCCGAACGAATACTAACATTAGAGTCGGCAAGTAAGGAGAAGGCAGCATCAATGATGGTTGGTTGAGCAGTACCTATCACTCCCACCATCTCGAGCGCTCTTTCTACAAAGGCCGCACGCAGACGTTCCCTATAGACTTGTGTCGTTCTGGATGTGAGTTCATTGCTCGGTAAATCTCGTAGCCAGGAGCGCATCATCTCTGGTTGAGTCTTCACGAGACGTCCGAGAGCCTGCATCGCTTCCTGTTGGTTATTAACAACATGATCGGTAAGAGCAATGAGGAACTCTCTGTTAATCCAGGACTCTCCATTGTTCAGCTCTCCAAGAGCAATAAGAGCATCCCATCTAGTCCAGTCATCGGAAAGTGCTGCTTGCAAAGCCTCGAGAATCCGAGAATCTCTCTTTCTAAGCTTAGTGAAAGCTCTGATCGCTTCTCTTCTTACTCTCCAGGAGGAGTCTCTAGTGGCATCGAGTAATGCATCGATAGCGCGGGGTTCATGAGAACGAAGTTGCCCTAGTGTACTTACAATCTCCTTTCTCAAACGCCACGAGGAGGATTCGGCAAGTGTCATAAGGAGTGCATCGATAATGTGAACCTGACTCTCGCCCAGGTGTCTGAGTGCTCTCACGCTATCTCTTTTGATCGCCAACGAAGAGGACTCAGCGAGTCTAGCAAGAAGTGCATCGACAACGCGAGCCTGCTTCGCGCTAAACAACCCAAGTGCATTCGCTGCAGTTTCTCTTGCTCTGCTTACATTGGAGAATGATCGTCGTAGCACCTCGGTAACATAGGAAGGATTACTACTCAGCTGGCCAAGAGCGTTGGCAGTTAGTTCGACTATATTGGCATTGGGATCAGCAGTTGCTGTGAGCAAAGCATCAATAACATCGTCATTTTTTCCTTCGTACAATTGTCCAAGAGAATTAGCAGCTGCCTCTCTCACCTCTTCATCGGTATCAGAGAGTGCGATAAGTAGAGCATCAACCACGTGGAGCTGTCCCTTCCCCACTCTTGCCAAGGCAGTGGCAGCAGCCTGCCTTACAGCCCAACTATCTATATCGCTAAGTGATGTCAGAAGTGCATTGATGACGGGGGGATCTCCATTGCTAAACTGCCCAAGGGCGCGAACGACCGCCTCTCTTTCCCCTAATCCGTCTAGAAGAGCTTCAAGGAGTGGATTGAGAACGCCCACTTGAGCATCACTGCACTGTCCTAGAATGTTGAGAGCAGCTTCTCTCACCAGATAGCGCGTGTCCGATACTGCTGCAAGAAGCACATCCATCACATGAGATGGAATGATACCAAACTGCCCGAGAGCTGCAATGGCATTCCATCTCACATATGCATCTGGATCCGAGAAGGCTACGAGTAAAGCTTCAGTAATGCACAGTTGTATATCTGGTTGTTGTTCAAATACGCTGACCATCCTCTCCTTCAAAGCATCCTCTGAGAGGATGCCTATAAGATTCCCTCGCCAATCTACATCATTTACTGTCTGCAGCATAGCAAGCAGAACGGTCACGTGAAATTGCAGGTGCTTCGTCATTGTTTCTTGATATTGGATTGCCGACTGTTCTATATCTTGGGTAAGCGCTTTTTCAAAGGGGGATCTTGCTACCTGCGTCTGGTCGGGATCACTTGGTGTTGCCCTCTCTTGGAGCAGAGGGAATACAAGTGTATTCGCTTTCTCTGCAATTCTACTACCACTCCACTCAGCCAGTACATTTGAACAGGTATTTCGCAGCCTATCGTGAGGAGTGGTGATATAGAGATACACTATCTGTTCGAGAAGCTCACTTTCGCAGGCGGTATTGACTCCAACATCGTCTGCTAGACAGAGACCAGCCAAGAGCAGGTCGCGATGCAAGGTCTGCTCATAAAGGCTTCTCGCGCTGGCAATGGTCTCTTGAATAAGCTCGGTCACTTCCTCTTCGTTGCTTTGAAGGATGCCAATTGTCCCCACCGTAAGCAAAATCACTTCGCGCCAACGTGGATCATGCAGATGTGCTCTGATAAACGAATTTCTATCTTTTCGCTTCTCAAGCTCTCTAGCAGCAAAATATTCTTCGAACGTTAAATGAAGGAATCCATAGCGTGCCTTGCCTCGCTCAACTAATATCCCCGTTTCTCCCCGTACTGTTTCTAGGAATTGCTCTGCTATTTTTGTTGCCTCGTACTCATTAATCTTCCGTCCAATGAGCTGCCGCACGATCTGTTCATATAACTCATCTTCTGGAACAGCCCCGACCGCTGCATGTTCATGCATCCAGAATGCTAGTGGACGAAGAATTTTGATGATGTCATTTTTGCTAATATGCGTTGATCGTCCTCTTGCTTTTACCCAGGTATCAATTAAGGTAATGGCACAGAGTTCGAACAGTTCGACGCGGTGGCTAGGTAGCTCGATTCCTTGACGTTGAATGAGTGCGAGGATAGTGAGCAGTAAGGGATTCACCGCTAATCGCTTCACTCCTGGTCTGCTCTGAGTCGCAGAGAAAAGGGTTTCCGCCTCTTTTGTTGCTGCATCCTCAAGATGTTGGCCTTCTCTGGCATGCTGTACCCAATACTCATAAGCTGGACACCACCTCTGAGTGAAGGTTCTCACTTGTTCTTCATTGAAGTCGGCGAGTGTATAGGGTTGGTACTCGGTAGAGAGGGGGGTCGCTTTGTATCCAACAATGCGGCTCGTTATCATGAATCGATTAGCTGCGTACGTCTGTGTAAACATCTCGATATGACGCACCACGCTCATCCGCAGAGAGGTATCAGGTATCTCATCGAGTCCATCAAAAAGGAAGAAAAGGTTCCCTTGCTGTAGTTGCGCTTGGATAAAATTGGTAAATGTTCCCAGATAATTGTCGTGAAGGTAGATTGGCAGGAAATCTTCGAGCGAGCGAGTTCCAGGGGCGTTGGAAAGGAGTACCTCGGCATATGTTGCAAGTGGCATATAGACCGGGACGGATGTAGCAATATCGGTCAACTGTGGAAAAACGATGGTAAACGTAGCACTTCCTTGCACAAGTTGTAAGAGCAGATAGCGCAAGAGTGTTGACTTTCCTGAACCTGGATCGCCCAGGATCACCAAACGACGATACTTTGCCAGCGCCATGTGGAGCGCTTCTCGTTGAGGAATGACCCGCTTTACCTTCCGCTGTGAATGTTTGCCATACAGAAAATGTTCACTCTCTCGCTCAAGGGTCTCGTGTTCTGGTATGCCCAGAAGAACGTCTGGAAGTACAAAAACGTCCGTGAGAGGAATACTAATAGGCTTATTCATATCAACATGCATAATTCCTTTGAAGTCAAGCATACTCCAACGTTTAGAGAGTGCTTCACAGTACTGGTTTCTTACAATAGCGATTTCTTCCTTTTCTTTATTGAACGTAAGTGGATATGTGGTGATGATTCCAGCTTTCTGCATTTCGGGGAGAGGAGTCGTAGGCGCTAATGCTTTTTGACTCAAAGGGGCTTCCTTGCTGGCTGTCTGCATATTCGTTATGGAGCTTGCCGCTAACTCTTCAACGGCTTTTCGGATACCTTGAGCGATATCAAAAAGAGTCTTGTCTCTGTTTCGGGAAAGCGTAAGAGGTTGGGCATTTGGTGGGAGTGCTTGTAGCCTCCCAAAGGGAGCGTTATGCCAATCGACGGGACGAAGAAGAATAGGGATAACTCGGGCCTCTCCCGCATCATGCCTTTCAAGGGCGCGTATCATTTCATTACAGTAGCAGTATTCCGAAGCCATAAAAGCAGGACTGATGAGCAGGAGAATGAGCCGCGCTTTATTCAGATACTCATGAATCGCTTGTTGCCATTCTGTACCTGCGCCGATATCTCCATCATACCAGGTAGCAATGTACCCCTGCTGTTTCAGAAGGCTGAGATGCTCGACCAGTTTGTCTCTTAGCCCTTTGTCTTTACGAGCGTAGGACAAAAAGATATCAATTTCTTTTTCCATCGGCAGCCTCTCTTTTTTCTCCTTGCAACTTTGGGTGATAAGTGAACTAGCTTCTCAATACGCAAGGAGAACATATGCCTATATTGAATAGTACTAGACCATATTATACTATTTTATATGAAGACGGATAAGATACTATAATTCTTTGACTACATGAGTATCTTGTGCTAGAGGCTGTTAAAGGCACATGAGATTTTGGTTATATGTTCAAGATTCTCTTTGATTGCTATGTTACGTACTTGTAGTGGGGTCAGCCAAATTGGAAGGATAACATGGCTCTCCCGCTTCCTCGCTGATTTAGCAAAATGATGAGCTTTTATTGAATGTGAGATGTGGCTTGCCAACCAGGTCGGTACTTTTTCAATGGCAGTGCTAATAACAGACATCAGCGAGGAAGCGGGAGAGCCATAACATTGCAATAAAAAATGGAAGCATAAATCTGCACTCTCTGCAAATAAATAGAGGCAGCAACATTTAATGCCGATGCATTCTCTGCTGGGATTGCTGAAAACCTGGCGCAGGGACACTTCCGCCTGGTCTTCGTGCTGGATGAAGCACCAGAGGAATTGGTACGCCTTGTCAACTACCTTGAAACGATTTCTGGTCAGCTCGTCATTGATCTCATTGCTCTATCGGCTTATACCGTCAATGGTTCTCAGATACTTGTGCCACAACGTGTCGAGGCTGAACGCCAACGGGCAGAACCATCATCTTCGACTCCTGTACGCTCGGCAGGAGAGGGTTGGCTAGCAGACGGAGCCGCAGATTTTATCGCCAGCATAGATGTCAAGTACCCGGTATACTAGACAAACGCATACGATACAACCTGCGTGTCGAAGAATTGGTAAGGATTCCTTGTCACGGAGTCGTCAAGGCTTGTCATAATACGTATGCAACCTCCAGAATGTACGCCCCGTATCACCACCAAGCCTGTTCCACTTAGTGCGCAAACCGATGAGAAGCGTTCCGATACTTACGAAGCTCCAGTTAGTAGCGCATCTAGTATTTGGCAGACAGTGCAAATTACCCGACAAACCAAAAGTAAGATGGCTCAGGAAGTTTAGAGAACATAAGTCTATGGCTGCCTCATAGCCAGCATTCTGACATGGATTCCTTTACGATCTTAATAGGTCCTTCACCC
>WNEZ01008308.1_pt1 | contig 18831 bp, 17 predicted proteins | sample 5400521 | NCBI WGS metagenome assembly WNEZ01 (sample SAMN13153339, study PRJNA577476) | soil metagenome | isolation source: 120 cm saprolite under Douglas fir tree site 2 hole 1 replicate 1 | place: USA:California | collected 2015-04-18
AGGCCGGGAGACGGGAGAAGAGGGCATTTTCTCCAACAACAGATGCCAATCCCCATGGGGGTGGTCAAGAAACGAGTGCCCGGGTTAGTAAGCCCGGGCATTCATATCTGGCTGACACCAATGAACAAGAAAGGCTAGTCCCAGGCGCTATTCTCACGTAGCCCTTGAGCAGATCACGGGCGATGATGAAAGGCTGGACATTATCGTGTCACTTCAATTTGTCACAAACAAATCGGCCTGAAAACTCGATTCAGCTAGCACATTACAGGTAAGATTCTACACTTGACACTCAATTTGACAGCCAATTCTGTAATTAAAAGCCAAATCTATAGCCCTCTTATTTATTTGTGAATGCTACTAGCTCATTGATTTGAGTTGAGCCAAGCAATTCCTAAATCCCCCCACGCTGTCCCGTTTCAAAAAAAGTTTTTTCTGTTGAACAGATGTCTCAGTGAGTATGAAGCTTGGTAGATAGATGTTCGCCAATATATCCAATAATTAATTTTCGCTCTTCAGCTATGGGATAGAAGTATAGACGCCATGCGCCAGGGGTCAGTCGCAAGTGCCAGCTAAATACTCGAGAGATACCATCATGACAACGGAATGTTCGTTCTGAACCATACATTTCAAGTGTTATTGTGCTTTCAGGAGTTGCTTTACTTGTGATTTTATTATTGTCGAAAGGGCCATCAAGCCAGTTTTTACAATAATCCTCAAGCTCATGGAGGCGTTTCAGCATAGGCAACAACATCCAATGGCCTCGATACAACATCTGCAACTGCTCCTCGACTTGCTCACAAAAATTCAGATGAGGAAACCATTCTTCTTTATGTAACCAGATATCTAACCCCTCATGTACATTAGACTGGGCCTCCGCATGCAAACGCCACTCAATCCATGGAAGATGCCTGTGTATATGATCAATAACACTTGCGTGATGAATAGTCTCAAATACATCTATTATTTCTCCATCATCATCAAGCTGACTGATTCTAAGTTGCAAATCGCTTTCGAGCCAACGACGATCTGAGCATAAACTTATAGCCAACGCGTCGAGTAAGAAAGCCACTCCTAAGCCGGCTGCTAGGTCTTCGCCATAAAAATAATCTGACAGGTAAATACTTTCTTGCATGCTAACAGCATTTACATCACTTAAAAAAGGAGCTTTTGTCACGATTGTTCTAAAAAAGCGTTGTAATTCGCGATCTACATGCGCATCATTTAGCCATCTAGCAACTGGATAGTTAGGCGCTAATTCTTCAGAGACGAGGCTACTAGATGTACGAAGAATTTTCTTAACTCCATGCTTTGTCGCTACACTGACTGTCTGTACTAAACCGGCCATTCTTTGGCGAGCATCATTGAGATTTTCAGCAGGCGGACGCAACGACAAGTCATTCAATACCATCTCCAAGTCCATATAACTACGTATCCCCCGGCATCAATAATGCTTCTAAACTTTTATCCCACTCATCAAAGAAACCATCAGGCCATTGATCGATACGTCCATTTTTGTCAATGTGAGGTGATGTAACCAGAGATTGTCCATCTTGTTGACGACGTTGGAAGAAATGGAGTTGCAGTTCATTCGGAGGAAGTTTTCCTCCATGAACTAAAAGTCGGATACCATTGAGAACATGGTCACTATGGGTCTCTATCACAACCTGTATTCCACAACTTGCTGCAAGCGCCAGCAATTCCCCTATTCTTGCCTGTCCTCGAGGATGCAGATGTGCCTCTGGATTTTCTATTAATAACAATGAACCAGCTTTGGACGAAAGTGCAGCTACAATGATAGGCAGTACATAAGTAATACCAAAGCCAGCGTTCGTTGTACGATATCCATTGCTAACCTGATTTCCTAGTACAAAAGAGTATTGCAAACTAACAGTATCAGTTCCTAGATTCGGTGTTAGGGAAATACGTGTACCAGGACTAACTTCCCCCAGCCAAGCTTCTACCTGATCTTGCAAAGTATCTGATGTAGCCTCAGGATGACGTAGAACACTATTCCCAATGTTCTCTCTGCCAAATGTAGCAAGAAATTGTGCTGTATACTCACCAGCAGGGCCAAGTTGTCTTCGCTGGTGAACCAGAAAATCCGATGTTTCAAAAAAACGGCGCGGACCAATACGCTCTGCTTGCAGGTAATGAAATCCATTTCCGAAGAGACTTGATGTATAAATATCATCCGAGACAAGATCTCTTGAAGCGAGAGCTAAAACGTCAGCTTCTCTGTCATAGTTAAAACGCCATGTTCCTTTAGTAGTCCCGTCTCCCAACTCAAGATCAAAACCGATTACATCCTCTTTTGCACCTTCGAATAAAGCATCTTTCGCTGTTCCAATATGTACTAAATCGCCGTTTAAAGCTAAGCCTGTTGTCTGTAATAGGTTCTGTTGATACGACTGACGCAAGAGAAGCAAGGACTGTATCACAGTGGATTTTCCAGTATTGTTTAATCCTGAAAGCAAGGTGAGAGCATTGAACTCAAGAAGCTGATTCTCGAAACACTTATAGTTCTGTAAACGAACCAAACGAATCATAACGCTTTTGGCATCTACTATATGAATCACGATAACACGTCCTTGATTAGTTGTTCGATTGCTTCAAACCGTAGCCGTACTTTCTTAGGATCTCCAGTAGCTAGAGAGATCGCCTCATTAAACTTGCGGTCAGGACTATTCATCAGGTCAATAAACCTTCTCCTCAACTCATCTTTTCTAACAGCCAGCTTTCCAATTTGCTCATCACTCAACTGATTGAAATTAACCGACCAACTCTCAAACAAAGGCTTGTTAATTGGCTGTCGAGGCGCATCCTCTTTATAACGTTTGCGAAAAGCATCCTTCCCAAAGATACTTTTTGCAATCCTCATCGCTCGAATAAATTTGCGTTCTAAATCCTCTTGCTCTCTGGCTGAATTCCTATTGATATCTGTCATAGCCTTGTTCAAAAAGCCATCAAAATCTCTATCATATTTAGTATAAGATGTGATAGTGAAAGCTAAATAGCGAAGAACGCATTCCCGATCAGCCATTCGGTCATCTCTAATCCCATAATCTACCGCTTGCTTAAACTCTGCGGAATCTGCCAAGCGGGTCAGCATTAGTGTTGCCTTGCCTTGATTGAGCGCATGTCGGATTTCTTGAGATGAAAGGGGCAATCCACCAGTATTGATACGTTTGAAAATATTGAATTTCACCTTATCTGGTGTCCCCTTCGCTATTAGATAGACGGTCACTTGTGTCTCAGCAATGCGACGTTGATAATTACGAGGTAGCTCGTCGAAGGTCTTTCCTTCAAATTGTTTGAGGAACTCTAGCCCATGGAGCCTGAGAGTCTTATCAATCATGAACCTTTTCAGAGTAGTTAACCGCTGCAAACCGTCTACCACTAGCCATTTCTCATCATTAGTTGCATCCATATAGAAAGCAGGCAGAGGAATGCGGATTAGCATTGATTCAATTAATCGACTTTGAGCTTCATCTTTCCATATCCCCCCTTTGCGTTGAAAGCCAGGAGCAAGGTCTAATTCATTGTACTGGATGCGTAACCGTAGGAGATCAATGGTCATTGGCTTAGTATCAACTCGAATCAAAGATGGATCAAACGGCTCAGTAATTTGCACATCACCGCTTGTATCTTCCAATTCTACCCCAGTCCCATTGTCAGCGATGACCATTTCTTCAGCTGAATACTCTTCTAATCTTTGCATGTCCATGAAACTCGTTGCTCCTTAGCTGTATCTCTCCTGATCAGCCATCTTATGACACCTGGGCCAGAATTCTAAGTGCCATTATATCAGGTACCGGACAGGAACGATGGTGTATGCTTTTAACAACAATGAGAGTATAATCAAAGTCAAGACTCAGCTACTACACATGGCGATTGTCTTCTTACTTTGTGAGATACTTGCGCTTGGCGTGTTGCTGTTTCTCCAGATGCATAGTTAGTTAACTTTACACATTTAGGAAGAACGAAGAGAATGAGTAGCAACAATAATAACCAACAACCCGCCGTACCTACTCCAGCCCCACAGCCAACTTCTCCACCATCGACATCGCAACCAGCCCCACAGCCAACTTCTCCACCATCGACACCGCAACCAACTCAACAGCCGATGCCTCTACCGGCACCTCGCGTGAACACTCAGCTTATTGGAACGGAACGTAGGAGTGTCGAAGGCGGGGAGATTTCTCACAAAGTGATAGAGCCACCTGAGAAAAAATAAGAACAACGCTGATCTGCAATACCCTGGTTCATACTGTCAAGTTGATGTGATGAACCAGGGTATTTTGCTGCTACTTCTGACACCCAATTTGACACCCAATTCCATTTACATTGGCTGTCATTGATTTACTCCAGCAAACGACAGAACCTATCCCCACTCGCCGATCTTCACATAGCCCTTCAGCAAATCACGGGCGATGATGAAATGCTGGATCTCGTCGGTTCCCTCGTAAATACGTGTCACTCGCAGATCGCGATACCAGCGCTCAATGGGCATTTCGCGCGTATACCCCGTGGCGGTTATCCATCTCCTGATCGGCCTTCCACGCGGCATGCAGCGCCAGCCACCTGGTTGCCTCGATCTCCACCTTGGAATCGGCGAGCATCCATTGGATAGCCTGGCGATCTGCAATGGGATGGCCGAAGGTCACGCGCTGCTTCGCATACTCAACCGCCATCTGGAGTAAACGCTCCGCTGTACCGACGCAGCGCGAAGCGATCAACCACCGCCCCTGCCCAATCCATTGCATTCCCAGCGAGAAGCCCTGTCCCACCTCGCCCAGGACATGGTCCTCCGGTACTCGTACGTTCTCAAAGAACAACTCGGCAGGTGACCACCCGCCCATCGTGGGCACCGGGCGCGAGGTCCAGCCCATCGAGCGGTCCACCAGGAAGCTGGTCACGCCGCCATTCTGGGGTGGCTTGCTGCGGTCGGTGACGGCGAAGACCATCGCGAAATCGGCCTCGTTGCCGCCCGTGATGAAAACCTTCTGTCCATTGAGCACCCAGTACTTGCCATCTTTGACGGCGCTCGCGCGGATAGCCGAAGGATCGGAACCAGCTCCCGGCTCGGTGAGCGCAAAGCACGAGTGCCGCTTGCCCTCAATCGTGGGGATCAGGTACTCTTCCTTCTGCTGCTCGTTGCCAAGATAGAGGATGTTATCGGCGCCGCCGCCAAAAGAAAACGGGACGAGGGTTCGTCCCATCTCCATTGCAATCAGCGCCGTCATTACGGCCCCCAGGTTCGCCCCACCGTACTCCTCGGGCGTGTTGATGCCCCAGAACCCCATCTCTTTTGCCTTCATCTGGAGCGAACGGTACAGGCCTGGCTCTACACCCGTGGGGTACTTGCCTTCGCTTTGCAGCACCTCTTTCTCAAGTGGTATCAATTCGCGCTCAACAAAACGGCGTACAGTCTGCTGAACCATCTTCTGTTCGTCTGTGAGGGAGAAATCCAAGCGCGCCTCCTTATGGAAAAGGTGTAACGATCATAGGCATATTGTAGCACAACTTTGCGCTGGAGTCTGTCACGCCTGGAGCGGATCATCTGCCAGTGGCAGGGTAAACCAGAAGGTCGAGCCGTGCCCCAGGCGACTCTCGACCCCCGCCTGGCCCCCGTGCTGTTCTACGATACTGCGCACGATGTGTAACCCCAGCCCCAGTCCACCCTCTGCTCCCCGATACCCGGGCGGTCCCGCTTGATAGAACGGTTCCCAGATCTCTTCCTGCTGCTCTGGCGTCAACCCCGGCCCCTGGTCCACTACCGACACCCGCGCTATGCGCCCTGCTACGTCCAGCCGCACCAGCACGTCCTGCTCAGCCGGAGAGTACCTGAGGGCATTGGTCAGGTAGTTGGTCAGCACTTGCCCGATGCGCCCAGCATCGGCGATGACAGGAACCTCCTCCTGTAGGGGCAAGGCCAGCTCGATGAGGCGCGCAGGTGCTGCCCGCTGTTGACCGGCGACCGCCTCCTGCACAATCGCGATGAGATTATATGGTTGCACTGACAACTCAAATCTGTGCGTCTCCAGCCGGGATACATCCAGCAGCTCCTCCACTAAACGGGCTTCAATGTCCACTTGCCTGAGCGCTTGCTTGAGTACCATCTCGATCTTGCCGATGGGCTTTTCTAGCCTGGGCGAGAGCGGCCTGGGGAGGAGTCCAATATACAGCAGCGCGAGCTCAATAAAGCCCATGATGCTCTGCAGCGGCGTTCTCAGTTCATGGCTGACCATGCTCAAAAAGTCCTGTTTGCGCCGTTCGTCCGCTTTCTGCTCGGAGATGTCCAGGATCACCACCAGCGCGCGCTGCTGCTGCTGATCGATCATGGTAGCCCCGACCAACACCGGGACGCGACCGCCGTCTTTGCGCAGGCATTCCCTCTCTAAGGGAGGCAGCGCTCCCGTCGAGAGGATGGTTTGCGTGATCCGCGCCTGGGCATCCTGATAATCCGGTGGGCTCAGTTGATGCCAATTGAAGGTCTCGGAGAGCAACTCGTCTCTACTGTAGCCAAGCATCTGAGCAAAACATTCGTTCGCTTCGTAAATGCGCCCCTGGGCATCGGACACAATCATCCCGAAAATATTAGACTCGACCAGTGAGCGCAGCTTACGTTCGCTATCCTGCAGTTGCTGTTCCAGGCGGCGCCGCTCGGTCACATCGCGGAACACCACCACACCACCCACGATTTGCCCCGCGTCGTCAAGAATCGGGGCTCCACTGGCATTGAAGTACATGTCCTGCTCTTCGCTGGTGCGGCACATGAGGTCCATCGTGTTGGTGGGATTCAGGATCAGTGTCTGCCTGCAGGTTGAAGAAAGCACGAAAGGCCGCATTGGTGTGCCTGGCCTGTCCCTCGCTATTACTGACCACAACGCCATCGGTCATGGCCTCAAAGATCGCGGCAAGCTCACTGGCTCTCGCCTCGGCCTCCTGTTGGGTCTGGCGCAGGGCGTCCTTCTCCGCCTCCAACTGGCGGTTCAAGTCTTCGACGCAGCGGCGCTCCGCTTCAGCCTCCATACGTGCCGCTTGCTCACGCGCAAGCAACTGGCTGCGTTCCTCCTCCGCTTGTTTGCGCTCTGTGATATCACGGAAGTTGACCACAATCGCGTCGATCACCGGATCATGGAGCAGGTTGGTCATGGTGCCTTCCATCCAGCGCCAGGAGCCGTCTTTATGGCGCAAGCGATACTCAACGGTGATGACCTCTCCAGCATGATCGAGCAGGTCGTTGAGTCGCTGCTGCGTATACCCTAAGTCGTCGGGGTGGACGAAGGTAAAGCCATTGCTTCCAACCAGCTCCTCGGCAGTGTGGCCAGTTACGCGAGTTGTTGAAGGACTGGCGTAGAGAATAGTACCCTCTGCGGTGAGAAGGATGATGGCATCGGAACTCTGTTCGATGAGCGCACGGAACCATTGTTCATGCTGTATAAGTGCTGCAAGTGGCATAGGTCTCTTCCCTCCTACCAAGCCACTGAAAAGGCCTTTTGATCCCTACTGAAAGTGGTTGAGAACTAAGTAATAATAACATATCAATAGTGCTTGTACAAAAAATAAATGACTTTTGGGCCGGGCGAGGCTGCATTATCATTGCTTCACTAGCTCGTATCAATAAGATGCAGCAGCGCTTGCAAGCGAAAGGGCTTCTGCAAGACGCGCACCCGGGGATAGCGTGCCTGGATATCCTGCAAAGTGCTCCAACTCATTGCAGAGATTACGATAATCGGGAGCTGCTGCGTTGAGGTATCCTGTTGGAGAGCCTCAATGACCTCCTGACCAGACATGGTTCCGGCAAGCGTGAGGTCAACGAGCAGCAGATCATAGGGCAGGGGAGCGGGTTGGCCCTGCGCTGCAAACAGTGTCTGTAAGAACGTAGAACCATCGGCATAAGTGTGGACGATATGTCCTGCCATGTCCAGGGCAATCGCCAGATACTCAGCGGTATCTGCATCATCCTCGAGGAGTCCAATGTTCATCCTTCTTTCCCTTCCATCCAATAGCAGAGTAGCGCCCACGAGAAGAATAGAGCATTCCTCTCGCCATAGCTTACTTAGTAAAACGAGCGACGACAACGATATTGCTAATGCTAGCAAGCAAGCAGGACTATTAGTACAGATGTTTTGTTGAAATAGATAGGACGCCGGGCGGGCCTCCGACCGTGTATAGTAGTAGGTCCCCGATTTATCGAGGATACCTGTCCCCCAGACAGGGTTCCAGGGCTTGCCCCTGCCATGCCCACTCCCGTGTGATATACTTACGGATAATTCCAATGCCATCTAATCACCTTTCAGAAAGGAACATTCCCGATAAATGAGTGACCAGCAGAGCCTTCCAGGCAACTATTTTTACCATCGCCTACCTAGTGGAATAGAGATGATCGGCCAGTACATGCCCAGCCTCAGCTCGATCACTTTTGGCTTCCAGCTTGACGCCGCTGTGATAAACGAGCCAGAAGAGAAACGGGGTCTCGCGCATCTGTTTGAATACATGCTCTTCCAGGGAACCAGGAACAAAGATGCACGCGCGCTGAACGAGGCATTTGAATCCCTGGGTGCGCGTAAAGGCGCCAGCACGGGCTTAGAGACAGCGCAGGTATGGGCGCAAATCGTCAACACCAAATTTGATGCCACCCTCGAACTCGTTCACGAACTCTTGCTCATGCCTACCTTTCCCGGGGATGAATTAGAGCCAATGCGCAACATTATCCTGCAAGAGATTCGCCGCCGTGACGATGAGCCGATGAGTCGCATTTTTGACCTGGCACGTGCCAATTTCTATCGCGGCTCATCCCTTGGCCGCCTCGTGCTGGGCACTACGGACAGCGTGAATCAACTGCAGCGACAGGACTTGCAAAATTTCTGGGCGGCTCGCTATCAACCTGATAACATCCTCTTCTCGATTGCAGGCAAGTTCGATTGGGAACACGTCGTTGAGCGCGTGCAGGAGTTATTTGGTGGCTGGAGTGGTCACGCGGAGTCTTCTCCGGAACAGCAACCGCAGCCCACGCCCAGTATAGCGCTCGAGCATCAAGAGGGGAAGCAAGAACACCTGGGCTTGATGGTCCCCTTCCCCAACTACACCGATCCCGACTATTATGCTGCCCAGGTACTGAGCGAAGTGCTAGGTGGAAATATGGCCTCACGACTTTTCGTAGAGGTACGTGAAAAACGTGGCCTTGTCTACAGCGTCTCTGCCGGCCTCGCAAGCAACAAACATATTGGTGCTTTGCGCATCTACGCCGGCACGACTCCTGAGCAGGGCCGCGAGTGCCTGAAAGTGATCGTTGACGAACTAGGGAAGCTGCAACAGGACGGCATCACAGTCGACGAATTGGAGCGCGCCAAAGTCCAGTTGAAGAGCGAAAATGTTATGCGCGGCGAGGGCTCTGGCGCACGTATGGGGGCCATTGCCCGCTCGTGGTGGTATGAACGTAGGATGCGCACCATTCAGGAGGTAAAAGAGGCTATAGACGCGGTCACCGGGGAACAGGTATTGAACGTGCTGCGTCGCTTCTCGCCGCTCAATCCGCTCACTGTCGCCGCCATTGGCCCCCTTGATCGCGATGCCCTCGTCGGCGATACCCTGTAGGGGCTGCTCACTTGTCGAATGAGAAATGTAGGGGCGGGGCTTGCCCCCGCCCGTCTCAAGCTCGCTGAGGTGGGCCCATAGCGAATGCAGCTCTTCCTCCAGCACAGCTTTCATGCCGCGCTGGTAGTCCGCGCTGGCATCAGGTGCGTTGTCGATCTCCGCCAGGCGGGTTTCCAGCGTGTGGGCCCGTTGGCGCAGGTAAAGTTGCTCAGCAGAGAGCCGGGTATGTTGCTGGCCATCCCTGCCCTCTCTGGCAAACTGCGCATCCTGCTCGTAGTCCCCCGATTTATCGTGGGGAATTCCTTTGTCCTGGCTACCCGAGCGGGGCGCGGCCGGTGAAGGGAGGGCCGTCGCATACTCTCCCGGTATCTGCCCTTCTGGCTCAACAGCATCCGGCGCCTCTATAGGAGCCTGCTGCACTGTGGTGCGACCGCTGCCCAGCATCGTCCTGGACTCACCACTGCGCACCACCAGGACAATCGATAAAAGATCTACTACCAGGAAGGCCACAAGCCCCCAGAGAATCAGACTACTCATAGAAACCATCCTCTCAGACCCGTAGGCGGGAGTGACGCCGGGTATCTGTTCATGCCTTCACCCCCCCGCCTTACTAGTTCTTAATGCAGGTGGATCGTCACTGTAGCGCTCATGCCGGGCATCAGCGTCTTACCGGCGCTGCCATCGAGTGTGATGATCACCGGGATGCGCTGGCCGACCTTGGTAAAATTGCCGCTGGCATTGTCCTGTGTGGGCAGCAGCGAGAACTGGCTGGCCGTCGCATTCACAATCTGGCTCACGTGTCCTGTGAAGCTCGTGTCGCTGTAGGCGTCTACCTTGATGTCTACGGACTGCCCGGTGGAGATGTTGTTCAGCACTCCTTCGTCAACATAGGCAATTATGGTTACATTACTTAGATCGGTCTCCTGGGCCAGTGGTACACCTGGAACAACGATCTGCCCAACCACGGCCGGCACCTGCAAGATGGTCCCATTGATGGGCGCAGTGAGGCTAATCGAGGTTGTGCCGCCTTTGTTGTCGCTAGCGCTGACCGTACCAATAGTCTGGTCGGCGGTCACACGATCACCAACTTTCACCGATAGGCTGTTCAGCGTGCCCGGTGTCGTGGTTGTGATGTTCACGATATTGCCTGTCACCTGGGCATCATCGGTCGAGTAGAAGTTGTAATTGTTGTAGAACAGGTATCCACCGATGCCAATCACGGCCACCAAAGCCAGAAAAACGAGAATATTGATGAGAATCACACGCATACAATCGTATCCTTTCTTGTTCCGTTGGGGCTACTGCCCATAACGGAAATATGTCTATGATAACAAATGTGCAGGTCTCCCGGCAAAGCATCTAGCTCTGAAGACAGGTATCTCACCAGGAGCGCCACTGCGTATCATGCTGGTCAATCTACCAGCGCCATTTCCCGGGTCTTCCTTGCCTCTTCGGAGCTGGCAGCCTTGCCAGCTTCCTGGGCCACCTTCGGACGCCCGCGCAGGAATAATGCAACGACAATTCCCAGCACGGCTATGCCTGCTGCCAGCAAGTAGGTATCATCAAACGCCATTACTGTAGCCTGCTTCTGAAGCTGGAATGATAAGATGTTCAGCGCCGCTACCTGTGCATTGATCGCGGTGTAGCCTCGGGCCTCCAGCGCCAGCGCAATCTGTGAGACAAAAGTCGCCGCCGGTGAGAAAATGCTGGCCTGTTCGGCTAAGTGCGCAAAATGTGTTGGTATGCGGTTCTGTACGTAGGTCGCCAGTGCAGCCGTGCCAAGAGATGCTGCTACCTGGCGCGTCACATTCACCAGCGAACTTGCACGAGGCAGCGCGTCGCGTGGCACATTATACAACGCCACCACGTTGGATGGCTGCAAGGTGAACGCCAACGCCACGCTCCTGGAGATGAGCAGGACTTGTAAGCCCCAGAAGGTTGTGTACAGGCCCAGGTGAGATAGGCCATAGGAGGCCAGTGCAAGCGCAATTGTCCCGACCAGGATTACCCACTTGGCCCCAATGCGGTCAACCAGAAAGCCGCTGATGGGCAGAATGACGGCCGTTGTCAAGGCCGCGGGCAGCAGCCAGAGACCTGTCTCGAACGGCGAGAGCCCGCGCAGTTCCTGTAAGAAGAGCGACAGCAGGAACAGCGCTCCAAACAGGCTGACTTGCAGGACCCAGGTGATCAAATTGCCGCTGGTGAAGTTCCAATCCTTGAAGAGCCGTAGATCCAGCAGCGGTGACTCCCCAGTCAGCTCGATGAACGCGAAGATGAGCAGACTGATGACGCCGACGCCGATAAACGCCAGAACCTTGAGCGAGGTCCAACCATCGGTCGAAGCGTCCGAGATGCCGTAGAGCAGCGTGCCAAAGCCAATGGTCGAAAACACGAACCCCCGCCAGTCAAAGCGTCCCGGGTGAGGTGAGCGTCGCTCGCGCAGCAAAAGTCCCGCTATCAGGAAACCAATGATACCAATGGGCACATTGATGTAGAATATCAAACGCCAGTCGCCATATTGCACAATATAGCCACCTAGCGTCGGACCAAGCGCAGGGGCAAGTAGTATCGGCACTCCCAGCGCCGCCGAAGCCATGCCACGTTGTTGCGGAGGAAATGCCGCGAAAATCATCGCTGTAGCCAGCGGCAGCAGCGCGCCACCGCCCAGCCCTTGCAGGATACGGAAGAAGATGATGCTATCAGCGCTCCACGAAAGGCCGCACAACATCGATCCGCCGGTGAACAGCAGCAGCGCAGTCATGTATACACGTTTGATGCCGAAGCGATCCGCTAGATAGCCCGCCAGCGGGACGCTCACCGCCAGCGAGAGCAAATAGGCCGTTATCACCCACTGAATCTGGTTGAGGTCGGCACCGAAGACTGCCTGCAGCTTCGCCAGGGCGATATTGACGATGGTGGCATCCAGAATGCTCATGAAAATGCCAAAGACGACCGCCACGACCACCAGCCATTTGTAAGGTATCCCACTTGACCCGGCTTCATCGTTATAAGCAGAACTTACTGCCGGGTTACCGGGCCTGCCGCGTCCCCCGGGCTCGCTTATGGTGTGCCCCGTGTTATTTGTGGGCTCTGTACTCATGAGCTAAGTCTCTTTCTTTAGTCTTACTCTTCAATAGCGCTAAGCGGAGGATAGGGACAACGCGCCGCCAGTTCAGGCCGGTGCCGGATGAGTGTCCGCTGCAACTCCATCAGGCCACTTACAAGCGCTACCTGGTGCTCGTGATCCATCGAGCAAAGGACATCTTGCAGGTGATGGAATAATGGAACCGCGCACTTCTGAGCCGCCTCGCTTCCCGCGGGTGTCACGCGAATGACGAAGCGGCGCTTATCCTCGGCATCTAGCTCGCGCGTAATGTAACCCTGGCGCTCTAAACCGGCCAGTAGTGTACTGACCGTGTTGCGCGTCACCGCCAGGTGCCAACTCAGCTTTGAGGGGTTTAGCCCTTCCTTGCCTTCTTCCTGCATGGCTCTCAGCCACAACAAAATGAACAGCTTCGACCACGAAAGACCCGCTGGCCGCAGGTACTCCTCCGCCGCCACCATCAGCAGGCCATGCGTGAAGCCCAGCTCGCGAGCAATGCGGATGGAACTAAAATCCACCTCTGGGTAGTGATCGTGGAGGCTCTTGAGCATCAGGTCCTTGAACGGCGGAAGATCGCCATAGGCAGGGTAACCAAACTCCTTCCTGTAACGATCGAGCTGGTCCTCAAGATCTCCCTCTTTGTCGGCCTCGCTGCTTTCTTTCGCCATCGGTAATACCCTCTTCCTCCTCAAGTACAATGTGCAATGTTTCGTAGTGTTATTATGCGAGACCGAACTATTAGTTGTCAATATATTTCGTGACTGCATAGTTCTCTATAAAGACGACTTTTTCTGCCCGATGAACTGTCAAGATTCAATTGATGGGTGAGTCAACCCGGCGAGGGCAAGCCTCGCCCCTACATTTTTATCTAAAGAGGTACGATCCATTGTGCCAGCCATTGCTGGGCGTGGTGATCACGTAGACGCATAATCGCCTGGTGGCGATAAATCCATACTCCAAAAGTCGCCAGCATATCTGGCGTATCGGGGTGGTATTCCAGCGTCACGCGATCACCGCTCAGGCGCGGGCCACGGTGTCTATCGGTGTACCAGGGACACATGAGATTGACATGGGTTACCGGGTGATTGCCCAGCGTCTCGGTAAACACCAGTTGAGGCGATCCCCAGCCCGAGTGCGTGTGCCCGCTAAAGTAGAGCACGGCATTAGCATGCCGCGCCAGGATAGCTCGCACTTGCTGCGAATTTTCAACGTAGAAGAAAGGATCCTGCGAGTCATCGTCCAGGTTGCGCTCCGGGTCGCGGTCCAGCACCGTATCGCGCAGCGGGCAGTGAGCAAAAATGATCGCGAGCCGATTTTGGTGCTCCTCCAATGTTGCGTCCAGGAAGGAGAGCGCTTCCTGCGAAAAGACCACCTGGGGGTTCTCCCGGCCCGGGTCCTGCACGTAGGGGTCGGGCTGATCGAGCATAATACAGACTACCTCCCCTGCCATCCACGAGTAGCGTACAGGTTTGCCCCAGGCAGCACTGAACTCAGCCGCTGTATGCAAAATATCTATTCTGCTCTCGCGATGGAACTCGTGATTGCCGATACCGGGATAGAAGGGAACCTTTCCCAATTGCGCCGCGAGGTCCATCTTTGCCAGTTTGTAGTTCTCAGGCGCTCCCGTATCCACGATATCGCCGGGTGAGACGCAGAAAGCGGGCGGTCCTTGAGCTAGCCACAACGAGCGCATATCCTGAAACATAGGAGCCATGCGCGCAGAGTGCATCGCGTGCCACTGGTCAAGGGCCCGATAATGCAGGTCTCCAAGCGCCCAGAAGTAGAGCAGCAGCCTTCCCTGTACGGCCTCGATATCCAGTCTATGATCCATAAGATCTCTAGCCTCCTTTGTACATCTTCAGTCATATTGTAGCCTCTCGAAGTTAAGGCTTTGCTATGAAAGGGGAGGCGCGAAAAACAACCCTTGCAGCAGTCTTGACTGCCCGCTATAATGTACCTCACCACTGCAAGTATAGCGAGGGAGCAGAAACATGTCGGAGCAACAGGACCAGGACGTAAAAGATCGTATCCTGGCGACAATCGAAGCAGAGCACGTACACTTTGTCAACCTGGAATTTACTGATGTCGTGGGGATGGCCAAATGCGTGACCATCCCCGTCGAGCAATTTCCCGATTGCCTTACTCACGGCAAGTGGTTCGATGGCTCCTCCCTGGAAAGCTTTGCCCGTGTCGCCGAAAGCGACATGTACCTCTTTCCGGATCTCGACACCTTTGCCATCCTTCCCACAGGAGTGCGCCCTGAGACGCTGTCACAGACTGCGCACGAGGAATCGACCGGACAGGGCGCCAGTGACGACGTTGTCGCCCGCGTGATTTGTAACGTGCGCACTCCTGACGGAGAACCGTTCGACGGTGACCCTCGAGCGACCCTCATGCGAGCCCTTGATGTAGCCCGCTCAATGGGCTATAGTTTTCGCGCTGCTCCCGAACTGGAATTTTTTCTCTTACTCTTCGAGAATAACACACCCGCTCCCCTCCCACACGATCGCGGTGGCTATTTCGATCTCTCTACCGATCTTGCCGCCGCTGCTCGCCGGCAGATGGCGCGCACGCTCCAGCAAATGGGCATCATGATCGAGACCAGTCACCACGAGATTGCCGCCGGCCAGCACGAACTGGATTTCGAGATGAATGATGCGCTGCACATCGCCGATGGCCTGATGACTGCCAAATATGTCCTCAAAGCTATCGCTGCGCAGCACGGTCTCTATGCCACGTTCCTGCCGAAGCCTTTCTATGGGGTGAGCGGCTCCGGCATGCATACTCACCAACAGTTGATGAGTATCTCGACGGGTAAGAATGCCTTTGTCGATGAACAGGGTGAATATGGCCTTTCCGATAGCGGGCGCTATTTCATCGCCGGGCAACTGGCGCATGCGCGTGCTATGTGTGCCATTGTCGCTCCGCTAGTAAACTCCTATAAACGCCTGGTGCCGGGTTTCGAGGCCCCGGTCTTCGTCAATTGGGGACGTGTAAACCGCGAGGCGCTTATCCGCGTTCCTCGGCCCGGCGCGGACCGCCAGGCCTCGACGCGGATCGAACTGCGTTCCTGCGATCCCAGTTGTAATCCCTATCTCGCCCTGGCCCTCATGCTAAGAACAGGCCTGGATGGCATCAAGCGCAAGCTGCCACTACCGCCTGCCATGGAGGAAAGCCTCTTCCCGCAAGATGAAGGAGAACGCCTGCATCGCCGCTCCCAGTTGCTACCAGCTACCCTCGGCGAGGCTTTGGAAGGGCTACGCGAAGATGCTCTCATTCGAGAAACGCTGGGAGATCTCCTCTACGAGGGCTTTGTGGAGGCCAAGACCATCGAGTGGACCGACTATCGCAAGCAGGTACATCCGTGGGAGATTGAGCGCTACCTGAGCGTGTTCTAACGTCTCACCTCTCTATACACTCGTTCGTACTCATCTAGCATCCGCTCCAGGGCAAAGTGCTCCTCGACGTGTCGACGACATTGGGCGCGAGGGATATCCATCAACTTATCAACCAGGGCAGCAGCCTGGACCCGGTCTCCTGGTTCGACCAGGAAGCCCGTCATCCCCTGGCGAATCACCTCTACCGCCGCGCCCCGGCGGAATGCAATTACCGGCGTTCCGGTCGCCATCGCCTCCACCGCCGCCAGGCCAAACGGCTCATCCCACTCTATTGGAAAAAGAAAACCAAGTGATCGACTCATCGTCTCCCACAATTTATCCCGCTCCAGCAACCCCAGGTAGGTTACCAGGCTGTTCTCTCGCTGCAGCCGGGGGGCAATACGCGCTTCATAGTACACGTGATCATAAATGCCACCCGCCAGCAAGAGACGGCGTCCCGCTCTGTGCGCAATCTCGATGGCCGCCTCGACGCCTTTCTCTGGCGCGATACGCCCGGCAAAGAGCAGAGGCGCCTCTGCGGAAGCGCTGGCCGTGAATGGGATAGTGCTCACGTCGAGGCCATTGTAAATAACATAGTCGATGGAAGTATAGCCGGCGTAGGTCATGGCGCACGCGTGGGACACCGTCACGAGCGTAATGGCATGCCCTTGCTGGTGCAGCACGCGCAAAGCGCCATTTATCTCAGGCGATAATGCCGGGAGATGTAGTGTGTGAAGAACAGGAATTTCGTAGACCAGCGCGCTGCAGGCGAATGCAGGCCAGTCAAATGCGTGTGCGTGAATCAGGTCAAACTCGGCACTGCGCCTGCGCAAGCTCAGGAACAGTTCAAAGAAAAGGGTGGCCTGAGCGAAGAAACCGGCATCAGCAGGGGATTCGTGCGATGGTTCAGCGAAGTTGGCGGGGCGTACGCTCTGGGGTACGGTGATTGGTTCGATGCGCACGCCGGGAACAGAAGAATCATCCCTGGCAAAGAGCGTCACCGCGTGTCCGCGTCTCACCAGCCCCTGCGCGAGATCGGCCAGGAGCGCCTGCGCTCCACCCAGGAACGGTTGAGCGATAGCAGACACCAGCGGGGCTACGAGCGCAATTCTCACTCTTCCCCTCGGTAACTGGCGATGTTGTGCTCGGTTTCAAACAACTTTACTTCGTAGAGCGAGCCCCTGGGAAAAGCACGTTGCAGGCGTTCCCAGAACTTCATTACCAGTACCTCCGTCGTGGGAATATTGCCTTGCAGCCAGGGGACGTCATAGTTCAGGTGCTTGTGGTCAACCCAGTCTACTACCTCCAGGTTCATCACATCCTTCAACTCTGTCAGGTTTAACACCATCCCTGTGCGCGAATCGGGCGTCCCGCATACTGTCACCTCTAACACATAGTTGTGCCCATGTCCATTGGGGTTAGCGCATTTCTCGTAGAGGGCCAGGTTCTCCTCTTCCGTAAGCTGTTCGCTCCACAGGCGGTGCGACGCACTAAAATTCGCCCGCCGTGTCAGGTAAACCATAGGGAAATCCTTTAAGCATTGCTGAATATCTCGATATTACTTCCACTGAGCATGCGACCCGAATCATCGGCCAGGAACAGCAGGATCTCGGCAAGGTCATCGGGAGTCATCCCTGCCTTCAGATGAGGCGCGGCCTGCCGCAGCATCTCCGTATCCACCGCACCAGGGCTGACAGCGCATACGCGAATATGAAACGGCTTGCCCTCCACCGCGAGAATCTCGGTCAGGCCAGCTACCCCGGCCTTCGAAACATTGTACGCGCTCAGTCCCGGAAACTTTTCTACTCCTCTCACGCCCGAGAGCGAAGAAAGGTTGATAATGACTCCCGATTGCTGAGCCATCATAACACGAAAGGCCTGCCGGCAACATAAAAACGTCCCGCGCAGGTTGACCGCGATCACTCGATCCCAGGTTTCCGCATCCATATCAACAAATGGACGTACCAGGACTATTCCCGCGCAATTCACCAGGATATCCACCCTGCCATAGGCGTCCATAGCCCGTTGAAAAAGCGCGCGCACGTCTTCCTCGCGCGAAACGTCGCCCGCCATCGACAGCACCTGGCCTCCCTCGTGCGCAATGTCAGTGGCGGTCTCATCGAGCGGCCCGGGCGTTCGACTGAAGAGAACAACCCGCGCCCCTTCTCGCGCGAAGCGGCGAGCCGTGGCCTTCCCAACACCGCGCCCCGCCCCTGTAATAATAGCAACGCGATCTCTTATGCTCATACAGAAATTATAACATTGCGAGGTTGTACACAGCCAAAATCATGCATATGCGATGCTCAGTGATACATTTTGGCACCTGTTGTGTTATAATGCCAGATCAGAGAAGACTAGACTCACATTATATTCATATAACTGCATGGGGGATGCATGACAACTAACACCAGGCTCTTGCAAGGTTCGCTCAAAGAATTTGGCTTGGTAGAGATCCTGCAAATGATGGAACTGGGCAGCATATCCGGAGCCATCCATCTCAGGCATGCCTCCGGAAGCGTGGGCACCGTCTATTTCGAGGACGGGAAAATGGCGAACTGCTCCGAACTCGATGCTGGCGCCTTAACCCTGGGCGACGTGCTGCAGCAACTGGGCATGGCAACGAATCAACAGATCGAGCAAGCATTTTCCCAGCAGTTACAGAAGGCATTCAGCATGCGTATTGGCGAGCGCTTGATGATGATGGGCGTTATTAACGATATGCAACTGAAAGAGGCCTTGCGTACGAAGGTT
>WNEZ01001747.1_pt1 | contig 18814 bp, 18 predicted proteins | sample 5400521 | NCBI WGS metagenome assembly WNEZ01 (sample SAMN13153339, study PRJNA577476) | soil metagenome | isolation source: 120 cm saprolite under Douglas fir tree site 2 hole 1 replicate 1 | place: USA:California | collected 2015-04-18
AGACCAGCCAGTTGAAGTAGATCATCACCCCTACCAGGATCATCACGACGCCTGTTCCCACCTCAATTTTACCGAGGTGAGGCTTGAGCCACTTCAAGAGCCGGCTCACTTGATCGAGGCCGAGACCGAGCAGCAAAAATGGCAAACCCATCCCAAGTGAGTAGAACAGCAGCAACAGGACTCCTTGCTGCAGTGTCGCAGTGGTAGCCGCCAGGCCAAGTACCGAACCGAGCACGAGACTGATACAGGGCGTCCAGCCAATCGCGAAGATCACGCCAATGAGCAGCGAGGCAGGATAGCTGGGGCGCGTTGGGCGGAACGCAAACCGCTTCTGTCTGTACAGCCAGGGGACCTTGAGCACACCTGCCAGGTGTAGCCCGATGATGACGAGTACGATGCCACCGACCTGGCGGAGTTGGAACTGGTGCGCACGCAGAAAGCTTCCGAGCGTACTTGCCGTCGCTCCAAGAGCTACGAAAGTAAGCGTAAAGCCAAGCACAAACATCATCGCGTGTAGCAAGGTGGCGAACCGCGCGGGGCGGTCATCCTGCCCACCTGTCGATTGATAGGTGCTTTGACCGACCAGTTGTGCCAGGAAGATGGGCACCAACGGTAACATGCAGGGCGAGAGAAAAGATAGCAGCCCAGCGACAAAGGCCAGGCCAAAGCTTATTTGTGATGAATACGAAGACCGAGCGTACTACCCCGAAGCTATCGATAAAATACGTCGTGGGAATGGCTGTTACTCCATAGGTAAGATTGACCCTGTCCCCCGGATCGAAGAGAAGTGGATAGGTGATGTGATACTCTCTCCCAAATGGGGCAATATCCTCTTTCGGATCGGCTTGATCAACTCCCAGCAAGGCGAATGCTCCATGTGCCTGAGTAGAGATGCGTTCGAGAAACGGCATCTCGACCCGGCAAGGCGGGCAGGACTCCGACCAGAAGTTGATGAGTACCGGATGGCCACGAAGCGTGTGCAGATCAATGACACCACTCCCTCCTCCACCGTAGATGGGCAGCGCAAATTCGGGCGCTGCCGTCCCCACAGGCACTCCCCCGGGAGAGGATGGCGTGGAAGAGGGCCATAATGTCAGCAAGCCAAAGAGTCCCGCGAGGACGGCGACTACGGCAAGGGCGATCAGTGTGACCACCCGGCGGCGGTTCCGTGGTTTAGATGGACGCTTTGCCGCCTGCTCGGCCAGTTCCTGCTTCAATTCCTGGCGCTCTGCCTTTGCTACTCGTTGCTCATCCTGTACATCGCTCCTGATTTTATGAGCCATCGAACTTCCTCCATAACAGGGAAGCTTCCCTGCATATAGGACACTAGAGGCCATTCCAGGTATAGGTGGTATCAGGTTGTATCCCTGGACTATGATATGCCAGCGTAATCAGGGTATGACTTTGCAGTGGAATGGTGTGAAAATTTCCACGAAACGGTTTCCCGTTCACATACACCTGCCAGCCCGTTGCGTCAGACAACTGGCTGGGATACCCCACCTGCTGGAACCGTTGTCCCCAGATGTCAAGGAAGTTGCCGAAGGTGGCGGAAACGCCCTCTGGAGCCTCAATGTGGATGACTCCGCTATCGTCGTGTGTGTGCAGCCAGTAGAGGCACGAACTGTCAGGGGCAATCCCAACATTCGCAGGAATGGGTGTTTTCGTTCCATTCACATACATAGTCACATGCGCATGGATGTGCGTGCCGCCCTGCTCAGTACTCTGACAGGAAATGCTATCTACAGGAGGGTACGCGGCATTGGCGGGGGTCTGGCTTTGCGCTACAACAAGGTAGACAAGGCCAGCAACAGCCAGCACGACCACGCCGATGATGCTGAATGTCGTGGTACGCTTCATGCGCGCAGCACGCCGCCGCTCTTCTTCTCGCCGAAGCTCGCCCTCTCGCCGTCGTTCTTGCCTGGTCGGTTGACGGGCGGTTTGTTTACTCATAGATCAGGCCACCTTTCAAACAGAGAGGTCACGATGGTGCATTCCATCAAGTCCCTCTGTATTGGCTAAGAATCATACCTTTGACGAGGTGGTTAATGGCTATGCTTGCCCATGACATACCACCAGGCCAGACTTTTCAAACGAACAAGTACCATCAATGATAGTACCCACAAAAATTGTATCATAGATGGCCCTTCCGCCGTCAAGCCTATAAGAGGTTTCTCTTACTCATCTCCCTGGCGCGACAGCATGACAGGCCATCTCGATGTAGCTACTATTGACGATAGTACCTTTGACAATTGTACGACGATACCTTATACTATAGCAAGAGCGAAAGCGCAGAGTGATGTCGCAGTATGACAAAGGTGCTCCGGACTGGAAGCGGTCGCATCCGCCAGAGCCATCAAAAGCTTCTACGCTCGTGATGATCTCGTAAGGAATAGGTTTTGGAGGGAGCATTACCCATGCAGTACATTTTGTCATGGTTGCCTGTACTGGCCTGCCCAGTGGGTATGGGGCTGATGATGTGGTTCATGATGCGCGGAAACAAGCAGCAAACACCGGGTGAAGTCGATCAGGCGCGTATGCCTACGGATAATCAGCCGCTGGCTGTTGCAGAGTCACCAACGATAGTAGCGCCGCCCAGGAGAGCATCAACATTCAACCTGCTCGGCATGTGCCTGAACTGGAGGGTCCTTACCGGATTAGCTGTGGTCGCATTACTCGTCCTGGTGGTGGCCCCGCAGTTCATCTGGGCAGCCCTGCCCATCCTGCTTGTCGCGGCGTGCCCACTCTCGATGCTGTTTATGATGCGTGGCATGTCCGGGAATGGGAATGCGACCGCCTCGCAGCCTGCTCAGATGCAGGGGGATCAGTTGCCTGTTGCTGGGGTAACGCGCGATGAACACCTGGCTGCATTAAAGTCCCGGCTGTCGAGCATGCAAACTGAGCAGGAAACCCTCGCTCACCAGATCGCCGAGATGGAAAGCCCGGAAGTTCCGATCGTCTCCGAAGCAGAGGCAGTGGCCCGCGAAGCTTCCGAGCGGAACCGGAAGCCCACTGCTAACCGTCAGAAGTGAGATGGCAGGACGCCTTGTTTCTGCCTCCTGAAAGTGATGAGCCGTAATGAGCAGTAGCATCTTTTTCGGCGGTTCGGTGCTGGCCGCCATCATCGCGGGAGCTATTGCGCTCTTTGCGCCCTGCTGTATCTCGGTCATGCTCCCCGCCTACTTCGCCAGTTCGTTCCAGAATCGCCGCCTCCTGGTCGCCATGACCTTCCTCTTCGCCGCCGGGATCGCGACGGTCATCCTGCCGATAGCCATGGGCGCATCGGTGCTGCGGCAACTCCTCACGACGCAGCACACAGCCATCTACGTCACCGGCGGTGCGCTCATGCTTGCGCTCGCGATCTATGTCCTGCTCGGCGGGCAGATTCATTTGCCGATGCCAGGCCGCCGTGCCGGGGGAAAAACCGGGATGCTCAGCGTCTATTCGCTCGGCATCTTCTCAGGGGTGGCAAGTTCGTGCTGCGCGCCCGTACTCGCCGGGGTGATTGCCCTCTCCAGCGTGGTCTCCTCGTTCTGGCTCGCGCTGGGATTGGGGGCGGCCTACGTCTTCGGCATGGTAGTCCCCTTGTTCCTCATCGCCCTGCTCTGGGACCGCTATGATTGGCGTGCGAGTCGCCTGTTCCGCCCCCGCTCATATACCTGGAGGCTCGGCCCCCTCACACGCACGCTCACAGCAACGGGCCTGGCCAGCGGCATCTTGCTCGCGCTCATTGGAGGAGGCATGTTGTGGATCGGCCTGGCGTACCGTTCCATGCCGCCCTTAGCTGATTGGCAGGTACGGTTTTCTGCCGCCTTGCAGCACATCGGACAGGTCGTGACCAATGCCCTCGCCTTTGTTCCGAACTGGGTAGGCGCGCTCATCTTCCTCGTCCTCCTAGGTGGACTCGCCTGGTACGCACTCAGGCAAGTAGGAGGTCGAGCAGACAGCGGCAAGGAAGCGGCAGAAATACCAGGAATGAAAGAAGCCGTCGAAACGGAAGAAACACAAGCAATGCAGGAGGAACCAATTGCGTACGAAAACAACGTATAGCGAAGGGAGAGGGAAAGCCTCAGTTCCACCAAAGAAGGCCGCGCCCTCACGAAGAGGCATGATGCGGAAGAGGCATGGTCTGAGGCCAGGCGTGATTGCAGTGGTCATCGCCGCAGTGGCGATCGTTGCCCTGGCTGCCATCTTCTTTCACAACGCTGCAGGTACAGGTGGATCATCGACAACGACGAACCAGGCGGGCCAGTACGCCTTCCAGGTGGGTAAGCCGGGACCCGGTGAGCAAGCGCCGTCGATCGAATTACCGTCCACGACCGGGGGCACCTTCGATCTGGCTTCCATGCGTGGCCAAACCGTCCTCTTGTATTTTCAGGAGGGGCTCACCTGCCAACCCTGCTGGGATCAGCTCAAGGATATGCAATCACATATCAACCAGTTCAAAGCGCTCGGCATCGACCAGATCGTGAGCATCACCACCGATCCGCTCGATGCGCTGCAACAGAAGGTGGCGGACGAGGGCATCACCATTCCTGTTCTCTCAGACCCCAGGCTCGCCGTTTCCAGCGCCTATACGGCCAACGGGTATGGCATGATGGGCAGCAGCCGCGATGGGCATACCTTTATCGTGGTGGGGCCTGATGGCATGATCAAATGGCGAGCCGATTACGGCGGCGCTCCGAACTACACGATGTATGTGCCGGTATCCAACCTTGTTGCCGATATCCGTGCTGGACTGAAAGGAACGTCATCGTAACGCTATGAACGTCCTGTTGCTGACCCAGGAACACTGTGGATTCTGCGCCCAGGCCAAAGAGATCCTCACCCGTCTCGCGGTCGCATATGGGTTCTCCGTCTCGATGCTTGACCTGGATTCGCCCGAGGGAGAAACCCTGGCTGTCCGCGGTGGCATCCTCTTTCCCCCTGGAATTTTTCTGGACGATGAACCCTTTTCGTATGGCCGACTCTCTGAGCGCAGGCTGCGGCGTGAGATCGAACGACGACTCAACTCCCTGCCGGGTAGCACTCGTGGCCTATAATGTGACCAGGAGTCATGAGTGAAATTGGCAGTGATGGGGCCAATGGGATGCCAGAGCGGGGATACATACTGTATCCCTCAAAGTACAACTCGGCAGCAAAAGAGGAAGTAGCCATGCATGAACGCAGTAGAACGCACAGCATACCGTATCAAAAACAGGACGGGCACAGGCGGCGATGGCGACGCATTCCGGTCTTCGCGCTCGCGCTTGTTTTTGGTATGAGCCTGGCTCTGCTGGCCATTCTGCCTGTGGGACCCGTCAGCCAACTCATTCCTGTCGCCCAGGCTCATGCTGTTCTCCTGCGCTCCGACCCGTCAGCCAACGCTATCCTGCGCGTGCCTCCTGCACGCGTGCGCCTCTGGTTCGACGATGACCTGGTTCCCGCTACATCACGCGCCATCGTGGACGATGCGGCGGGTCACGAGGTGGATCACAGAGATAGCCAGGTCAGCAGGTCGAATCCGCGCGAAATGACGGTAACCCTCCCGCGGCTTCCCGGAGGGACGTACACGGTCCTCTGGGTGGCACAGTCATCGGACGATGCTCACGTGACAGAAGGCTCCTTCAGCTTTGGCATCGCGGGGCCGAATGGCACAGTTCCCTCAACAGCAGGGCAGCAAGCCAGCAGTGGCACCAATGTCCCGGGAAGCGCCACGCTGGATGGACCGATCATCGTCCAGGCGTTCACCACCTGGCTTGCCCTGCTTGGCATGGCGTTCTGGCTGGGGGGTCTGATCTGGGAGACGTGGATTCTTCCTCCCGGTATGCAGCGCGATCCTGACCTGCGCGTCCCGGCCCAGGCTGCCGCGCGCCGCTTCCGGCAGTTCCTCCCATACGTGCTCAGCATGGTGCTGCTGGCGACTATCGGGGTCGTGCTGGCCCAGGAGGCCGAGCTGGCGGGGAGCTGGTCAGGCGCATTCATGCCGTCCCTGCTGCGAGCGGTCCTCTTTGGCAGCCGCTTCGGCTTCTTCTGGTGGATGCGTGAGGTAGTGGTGGTGGCCACGCTGGGACTGACGCTGTTCGTCTCCCGGCGAGGCTCTTCTTCGTGGCGCAACGCTCCGCGGCCTGCGGAGGTCGCAGGACGTGTGCCAGCTACTTCCTCGACTTCACCGGCACCCCCCGACTGGTGGCACGCCGTTCTAGAAGCGATGCGTCGTGTGCCACATCTGCCAACACGGCTGGTGAGAGGGTGGCGCAGATGCTCCTGGCCTGGACGCATAGAGCTGCTCCTGGCTGCAGCACTCCTGGTGGCCTTTGCGTTCTCTGGACACGCTGCCGCTGTCGCCAACGCAGAGTTGGGCTACGCAGTGAGCGTGGATATGCTGCACTTGCTGGGCATGGCGGCCTGGGTGGGTGGACTGCTCTACATCAGCAGTGTCCTGATGCCCACGCTGCACAGGCTGAACCAGCGCCAGTATGTGCATATGCTGGCGCAAGGCGTACCGGAGTTTAGCGCGCTGGCTATCACGAGCGCCATCGTGCTTGCTGCCACGGGTTCACTGAATACCAGTATCCACCTGGCATCGCTCCAGCAATTCCTGACAACGCTCTATGGGTGGATACTGGCCGTCAAGATCGAGTTCTTCCTGCTCATGGCGGCCATCAGCGCCTATCACGCCTTCTCCCTGCGGCCCCGATTAGCGCAGGCACTCACCCGTCGCAAGGAGATCGGGGTAGACGCTACAAAGCAAGCGCTGGTGACTGCGAGTACTTCAGGGACAGCACACACAGAAAGGCTCGAGGCACCGGAGAAGAAGGAAGATCAGGGCGACGAGCAGGGGATTTCGGAGCAGGCCCAACTGCTGGCGGAGCGCATGGAAGACTGGCTCCGGCGGGAGGCGATGCTGGGCGCCATTGTGCTCCTGTGCGTTGCCCTGCTGGGCGTATTCGCTGGCACCCTGGCATCCTGACCTCCGAATTTCAGGCTTGCCCTGCTTCTTGAGCCACCTTTTCACCCTCAGCAGCCACCTCATCCATTTTCTACTGGCGAGGTGGCTGCTGTTCTTGTGGATACTCGATCTGTGGTTGCTCATACTCCTGTTTCGGCTGGGGAGCGTGGTACTGCCGCCCACCTTGCTGAGAGATTTCCGAGGGCTGTTGTGAGGGGTGATAGCCCTCCTCGTACCCGTAATCGGTATCGTGTTGCCTTGGTGGAGGCCCGACCGGCGTGCGCTGCGTATTCAGCCAGCGCACAAGCAACCAGATGAGTACGACGAGCAGGGCGACAAAGAGTAAACCTCCCAGCACCATCCAGATCATCATGAAAAACATGCCTCCCATCATCATTCGCTTCTCTCCTTTCTTTCTCTTCAGTAGTATCTTCCTCTTCTGGTCTACGAGCATAGATAGTACGATCTTGATAGCATAAGGGTAGCACGTTTGAAACCCTCTTCGCATTTCACGGTCCTTTTCCAGGAAGAACAACAGCAGAGCGAAGTACCAGGGAAGGCTCCCTTAAGGGCGCATGATGCCAACAGCGTTCGTTGACGAGCCACTCGTCGTAAACCATAGGGTGCCAGCGGCGTCGAGGGTGAGACCATAGAGCCCTCCTGATGCCTGGACAAGCTGGAAAAAGGTGTAGCTAGCATTCTTCGACGCATAGCGAACGAGGGCATTAGCGCCATTATTCACGAACCAGACATCACCATTCTGCGCAACGATCAGTCCATAGAGCGCCGCGGGATGACCTTCAACGGTCGGTACAGGCAGCTCCGTCACCCTGCCGGTCGCACTGTCAACCATGCCGAGCCTGCCCGGTATAATTTCAGAAAACCAGATGCGCCCGCGGGCGTCGTGTGCCATCGAGAAGATCTGTGCCTGCGTATCAGCGAGATGGTAGAGCGTGACGTGGCCAGTGGCAGGGTCGAAATGGCCGACTGCGCCACCGGTAATGTAGCCGAACCAGACCTGCGTATCGCGTGTCACCGTGAGGCTGAAAGGAGCAGGAGCAATACCTGCGTGGGGTGCGGGCACCGCCCAGGTCTGGATGGTGCCGGTTGCCGGATCAAACCGCCCAACCCGTCCACCCGCAGGTGCCGTAAACCAGAGTCGACCCATGGTATCGAATTGGATGTCCTGTGGTCCCAGAAGGCGGCCATTCACGGCACCGAGTGGGAAGATGCGAAACGTATGCTGCACGGGATCAAAGCGCCCGATATAGTTTGCGCCCTGCTCCACAAACCAGATGTTTCCGTGTGCGTCGATTGCGGTTGACATGAGGCCGTTTTTCCCGTTGGGAGGTTCCCAGGTTGTGACTACGCCAGTATGTGAGTCGAGCTGGGCGAGGCGGTTGGCAAACATCTCGCCAACCCAGACGTTTCCGTGTCCGTCTACGGCTGGCTGCATCAGGCCAACATTGGTCTGTGGAATGGGATAGAGGCGGACTTGCGCTGTGCGCACGAACACGTTGGCTGTGGATACTGGTGTTGCACTCACCACTGGAATAGGCTGTGTGGCAGGCCGCGCGCTGGTGGCCTGCTGCTGCGAGGAGGCCCCGATGTTCGAGAACGCCAGGACTGTTCCCAGGCCGAGGAGCAGGACGACCAGCAGAAACCAGGCATCGCGAAGGCTTCGGGCCGACCAGTGCAGAGGTCGCCTCTTCACACGAGCGGCATCACGTGTTTCCGATGGTGGAACCTTTTCCGCACTCGGCCCAGCCTGGTCATAGAGAGCATGACGCTGCTGTGGTCTTTCCTGTGGTGTGATCTCTGAAGACATAATACCGATCTCTTCTCACGGGCGCTCCCTTTCTACAGGAAGCGTTGCCGCACGATCCTTCTAGTATGCGCAAGATTGTTGAAAAGAGTACTCCTGATGATTGTAGCACGTGTTCTTCTCCACCCTCCACTCACTCCAACTCCAATAGCGATGTCCCCACCCATACCAGATACCCTCAGCATACAGAAACAATTGAGTCAACACGCAGGGCCCAGCCGCGCCAGAACCAGTCAATGGGAAAAGCCCTCTCACAGACGACGCGGAGTCCTGCTCGCGCACAGAGCGCCTGCGCCTCTGCCAGGGTATAGGCGCGAACATGCCCCTCTTCGACCCGCCGCACCAGCCACTTAAACACTGCCCAGAACAGCGCAGGCCAACGCCGCGCGAAATCTTCTACCACCAGTTGTCCTCCAGGAGCCAGCAGCCTTCTCATAGCTGAAAGGAACGCTACCGGATCTCGTATGTCATGCAGTGCATTGGTGCAGGTGATCAAGTCAAAGGTCTGCGGCGGGTACGGAAGACCTGCTGTTTCGCTCCCGTTGACTTCTATCCGTTCTAACCGCACGTGTGGCTGATTCTTGAGGGCCTCCTGCGCTTGTGCCAGCATATCCGCGCTCGCATCTACCCCATATGCCTCCATGCCGGGGACGCACTCGAGCAAGTGCCTCAGCAGGATACCTGTGCCGCAGGCAACGTCCAGCACCCGAGGTGGACGCCCTAGTTCCTCTGGCACACGATGCAGCGCAGCGAAGTCAATCATGGCTATGGCTACCGCCAGTGTCTTCTCAGTATATCTGCGCCAGCGCCTGTTGTAGTGACGCGCCCGCCCGCCGCTATAATACTCGCTCATCTGGTTCTCTCCCCCGGACGTGGAACGTCCTCTGCATATTGTAAGGAGCTGTAGTACAATCGTCAAGAGTACTATCGGCAGTCGTAATGATCAGTAAACAATCCGCACTTGATGCGGTGTGATACCAGGAACAGTTGAACAGCCAGCTCCTCAGAGCGTGTAACACCTCCGATAGGCAGGAGACATACATATCGATAGAGCGTTTCAACCGGGAGAGTCGATGAGCGATTCCTGGAAAGTGGCCTCGGTTCCATTTGTCATCTGGAGACGAATGGGTAGAACGCCCGGCTCCGAGGATTGCGAGGAGCGTGAAGGCGAGCTTGCGTTGTCATGGTATGCCTTTTTGACCACCACTCCTCGACGGCGTTAAGCGTCTGGAGGATAGTTGCCTCACTTGCTGACAAGATGAGGATGTTTGTTGTCGTCGTTGCAACGGCGGGAGCCCGTCGTAGATGCCCTCGTCGAGCGGAAGACGCACGGATCTGCGGCACCAACGCCGGTCGGAACGAGCGATAGAGTTCGCCCACGGCTTAGATCGGTCGGGAGAGCACCGGCACCAAGCAGCAGCATGAGCGCCATCTCAACGTCGGGCTCGGAGGTCGCCGCCGAAAGAGCCAGCAGGCCACGACCTCCTCGACAGTTACCGAGCGAGTACGACGACGGCTGCGATGAGCACGAGTGCTGCCAGGGAGGCTGTGACCAGCCCGCCCAGCCTCGTCTTACGCGGCTCGGCGCGTAGATTCAGAATACCCTGTCGCCCCAGGATGTAGGCCGCCAGCCCTGCAACGAAGAAGGCGCCGCCCGCCGGCCCGTGACCTAGGACCGCCACCAGTGCCAAGAGCCCCAGTATCCCCGCGAGCACCAACTCCAGCAGCTGGGTGGGGATACGGCGCGCCCCCACGCGTTGATCGGATGACCACACGCCCCAGCGGGAGGCCGTCGGCGGCCCTCCGCAGCAGCCGGCGAAGAAGCATCCCACCCTGCCTACAGCCATCGCGACCAGCAGACCCGGAGCCGTCGTGTCAAGAAAGACTTCGGCCGGTACGTGAAGCACCACGAGCAGGATTGCTGCCGCCAGGGTGGCGCCGGTGATGAACCCCTGGATGCACCATCCATTTATGCGGTGCTCGCGCCGATGAAGGACGATGAACCACCCCTTCGCGCCGACGATGCCGACCGCGATGGAGACAAGTGTTACTGCCCACCAGGGGCCGACCGCAAGATGAGTACCGGCAACCACCAGGAACTGGAGCGCCAGCGCGACAACCATGCCGAGCATCACCATCGCTCCCCAAATGCCGGGAAGGATGCCCGGCACCCGGGCGAAGGGGATCAGGCAGGTTCTCACAGGTTTGTTCGACTCCGCGGACGGCGCCCACCTGCGCCACAACCGAGTGGCTGGTCCGCTGCGTCCAGCCACAGAGGTCGCGTTCCCTTGCTCCCGCGGCCCGCGTGCAGAGTGAGCAGGTTCCAGTATGAGCGCGGTCACGACCCACGAGCCCGGATTGATGCCGCGGATACGAGTCGTGAGTGAGATCGGGCCACTGCCGGGGATGACCTCCTCGATCGTCTCGTCCTGAACGAACCGATCGCCAGACTGCATCCGTCCTTTCACATCAACGCGGCGCCCGGAAAACCTGACCGTAACAGGATAGGGCTTCGGATGCGGGGCAGGATCGAACCAGTACGTCACCGCCAGTATCTCTTGCGCCACGCTCGAAAGCCTCGTCGTGAACCCACCGCCCGTTCCAACCTCTTTGTCCGACTGGACGACAGCACTTTGCGGTGCCGCGTTTACTGCTGGACGCTTACGTGTCGCAGGTCTCCGTGCCATGCTGATCATCTCCTCTTGCTTCTCTTTGGTCGCTTCGCGTCTGTTTAGCCTCACATATGACAGTCGCCCCATCAACTGCAGGTAGCAGTCCTGGCCTAGCGCCTGGGAGCGATGCCACCGTGACCAGCATATCTGCCCACCGAGGGAGAAGGAGCATCGCTCTCTGCTCGTTGTCGCACCGACCTGCCCGGTCCTGTCTCACAGCATGCACGTCTCTAGCAACTAGGGAATACGCCTGCTTTGTTGATGATCCTACGACTACCAATAGTACCTGCTATGATTGTACCTACACCACGTGTACTTTGACAAGTGTACCAGAATATCCTATACTAAGGGCAGTGAGAGGAATGGGCCCCGCACCACCTGTCCCCGTGGGATCTGGTGGGTGAGTGTCTATCTGGATGGGCAGTGCAGCCGGGTGCCCTGGGTGCGAGTCCTCTGCTCTAGAAGCTGAAAGAGTGAGAAACTCATCCAGTGCTGTTGTGAGGAACCTGGGCTTTTGCGAACAGAGGAGTTGACAGATGACGAACGAACCGGATATTAACGTATTCCGCCCCGATCGACCGGGCATTCGTAAGGTGCTCGGCGATCTAGAGGCCGAGATCATGGAACTCATCTGGGCCCGTCCCCCAGGTCAAGGGACCACGGTGCGTGAGGTGTTTGAAGTTCTGTACGAGCGCCGCAGAGTCGCCTATACGACGGCCATGAATACGATGACGCGTCTGGCCAAAAAGCGCCTCCTGCGCGTAGAGAAGCGTGACCAGGCCTACATCTATTACCCCAACCTGACAAAGCCTGAGTTCGTTTCGCGTTTCGTCGGGCGCATTCTCGAAGATTTGTTCGTCAACTTCGCCGGTGCCACACGCGAGGGACTTGATGCGCTGCCGGACCAGCAGGCTGCCGCACGAGCACGAACGCTGCTCGACGAGATCGCGCGCCGCCGTGCAGAAGAGGAGGGGGAGTAGTGCATTTCCTCCTTGGCATCTCCAGTATCGCGCTCTTCACATTTGGAAGTTCCCTGGCACTCCGTCTCCTGCACGGCGTCGGCTCCTGGAGACACCGGCGGTATGTGCAGTGCCTGGTCCTTTCCATTCCCCTTGCCAGCCTCGGCCTCGGGCTGGTTGGCCTGCACCATTTTACCGGTCGCGCCTGCCTGCGTGATGCGCCATACTGGGACTCCCTGGTCGAGCTCGCAATCCCTCTCGGAATGGGCCTGATCGCGCTTGGCGCAGTCTGCCTGGGCATGCTGCGACTCGCGCTTATGGCGCGGGTCGTTCTCAGCAGAAGTATTTCGGCTGGTTCTGACCTTCAATCGCTTGCTGATGAGCTGGCGGAACGCCTGGGGGCAAAGCGTACCAGGGTACGGCTCTGCGCCTATGATCGACCGCTGGCGCTGACCTCCGGGGTGTTCCGACCGACGATTGTACTCTCGACCTGGATGGTCGAGGCGCTCGATCGCCGCGAACTGGAAGCGGTGCTGGCGCACGAATTGGAGCACGTGTCGCAGCGCGATTACCCGGTGATGTGGCTGGCGACCGTGCTGCGTGATGCCTTCTTCTACCTGCCAACGAGTTGGGCTGCCTATCGCCAACTCTCGCACGAAAAAGAACTCGTCTGCGACGACCTGGCCGTTGGCTCGACGCATCGACCACTGGCACTGGCGAGCGCACTGGCAAAGGTCTGGCAGCACACAGCCACTGGGGGGCATTACGTCCAGTTTGGAGCCGCACAGCAAGTGATAGGAGCGGGCGAGTCGATCAACGAACGCATCGAGCGGCTTCTCGATTCTCCGTCGGCGACCGGGAACAGACCACGTTCGCGGATGGGTACGTTGCGTGTGAGCATTGCGGCGTTCGCGGGGATCGTGCTCCTCGAAGCGGCGAATGTGGCCGTCCTGCTCACGCTGATGGGATGCGGCCCTGCTTTGCTGTCTGGAAGAGTATTCTAACAGGAACGTGATTCGAACATGCAGTGCCTGGCGACTGCAGTAGCTGCTCATTGCGAGGAAAGGAGGAAGGAGCGCATGGCTCTCCAAGAGCGTGTTGAGAACAAGAGACAGATGGCTCTTCCTTCCTCCACCTATGTGCATCCCCTGTCGCGAACACTCTTTGGATGGGGCGCTCGTTGTGGCAGAGTGCTCCTCCAGTACTGGGCTGATGCGCTTCTGTTCGTACTGGGCCTGGTCGTGCTCACAGCCGTTCTTATTCCTGTGCTCTCCTACCTCGGGCTTGACGTGTTTGCCAAACCGCTGTTTTCTGCGCTGCACGCGATGTGCGCCCAGATTCCTTCGCATTCGTTCTATCTCTTCGGCCACCAGTTGGGCCTCTGTCAGCGCAACCTCGCCATCTACGGCTCGATGTTCCTGGGCAGCCTGGTGTTCGTCGCGACGAAGAAGCGCCTGCCGGGCATTCCCTGGTGGCTCTGGCTGCTGCTGGTCCTTCCCATGGCCTGGGATGGGACAACGCAGCTGTTTGGCTGGCGAGAAAGCACCTGGGCGCTGCGTGTAATCACCGGAACGCTTTTCGGCGGGGGAACGGTCTGGTTTGTCCTTCCTCTTGTCCACCGGTTATTGAGCGAAGGACATGCTGCCTGGCAGAGATAAAAAGAAGCGGATCATTACGAGAGGAGCTTGTGGTACGCTTCCCGCTGGGAGTGTAACACTGCACCGTATGCATAATATAAAGAAGAAAAGACGTTTGAAAGAAGACCGAATCAGACCCATACATTCCCAAGCGCGCTTCATCGCCGTCCGGCGGCGTTTGCTGGCAGCCGCACTCTTTGCCGTCTGCCTGGTGCTCCTCTTTCCTGGCATCAGTCTCGCGCATGCTATCCTGCTGCGATCGGACCCTGCAAGGGATGCTGTGCTCCCGGTCGCTCCCGACCAGGTACGCATGTGGTTCAGTGAAGAGCTCAATTCGGCCCTCAGCACGGCGGTCGTGGTCAATGGAGCCAACGCGCGAGTGGATATGGGCGACGCGCACGTCTCGCTCAGCGATCCGACCGAGATGGATCTCTCCCTCAAGCCGAACCTCCCACCAGCGGCTTATGTTGTGGTCTGGCGTACCGACTCCACCGATGATGGACATGTTCTGAGCGGGTCGTTCCTCTTCACCGTGGCCCGGCCCGATGGCACGGTTCCCACACTCAGCCCGGGCACCAATCCCGGAGCGATTGCGCTCGGTGGGAGCAGCCTGAGCGGCCAGTACACTGGCCAGCTCGATGGCCCAACCTTGTTCAATCTCGTCATGATTACACTCGTCGAACTGGGCGCCGTGTTTTGGGTGGGGGCATCCCTCTGGCAGCTCTTCGTGCTTGGGCCATCGGCAGAAGACCACGCGGAGGTGGGGGAGGCCAACCGGCAGGTGCAGCGATGCTTCGAGCGTCGCTTTGCGCTCCCGACGCTGCTCGTCCTGTTGCTGGCCAATTTCGGCGTCCTCGTTGGGCAGGCTATCACCATTACCGGGGGAAATTGGGGAAGCGCCTTCGCCCCCGCTCTGCTCGGAAGCCTCGTCACCAGTGGACGCTTCGGGGCCTTCTGGCTGATGCGCGTGATCGTCATCCTCCTGGCGATGCGCCTCGCGCTGTACCCATGGCAGGTGTACCGGTCGCGGCGGAGCCTTCCACGCCTGGCCAACACCATTCTCCTCTGGGCGAACCTGGTCCTCGGCCTGGCGCTCTTCATCGCCATTACAATGTCGAGCCACGCCTCGACAGTCTCTGCAAACGTCCTGATCGATGCGCTGCTGGCTGACTGGCTTCATCTCCTGGCAGCAGCCCTCTGGGTTGGCGGCATGCTCTACATCGCCACCAGCTACTTGCCAGTACAGCGCAAGCTTCCCATCCCGGAGCGGGCCCGCTCACTCGTGACCGTGCTGCCCTACTATTCTCCCTGGGCAATAGCGGGCGTGGTGATCCTGGCGGTGACCGGACCCTTCAGTGCCACCGTCCACCTGACCTCGTGGGAACAACTGCTCTCGACGGCCTACGGGCGGGCGCTGGTCGTCAAGGTTCTGCTGGTGGGCGTGCTGCTCCTGACAAGTGCCATTCACGTCTTCCTGCTGCAGCCGCGCTTGAGAAAAGCCTATCTGAAGTATGCCTATGCAGCCGCTCGCCTGGAGGCCCATCAAAGAGTACCTGCGGTTGTGGCGGTGCCGTCCGATTCGGAGGCAGCAGAAGCACCTCCCATACCGCGACGTCTCGCCCAGGAGGTGAAGCTGCGTGAGGCGCGCCTGACGAGGCAGTCGCATCGTCTCACCCGTATCCTGAGCCTCGAGCCTTTCCTGGGCGTCGCGGTGCTGGTGTGCGTCGGCCTGATGAACGTGTTTGCAGGCACCCTCTCACCCGTAGCTGCTGCGCAGCCACAACAGCAAACAACAGGGGCGGCAACTGCATTTACCACATCAGTCCGAACATCGGACAACGAGTTCACCGTCACGCTGGATGTCACTCCCAATCGTACCGGCACAAATGTGTTCAGGATGAGTGTGGCAGAGACGAAAACAGGCGCGCCCGTCACCAATGTGGGCGTCTCCCTCTACGCCTCCTCGCTGGACATGGACATGGGCACCGAGAGCGTGAACTTACAACCCGATGGGAAAGGTCACTTCAGCGCCACGGGTGATCTTCTCATGGGGGGCGACTGGCAGATACGCATTCAGCTGCGCACCCCTAATAACCGATTGCATGAGGCCATCGTCAAGCTGCTGACGCCATATTAAGCATGCAAACGCAAGCCTTTCGATGCCTGTGGTGGCCCCTGCCCAAGGGCAACGGAGATGATCGGCACGCGCTACGCCAGTTAGGCAGACGCGCCAGTTCAACACCTTCAAGCCTTGTGTAAAAGAGAAGGAGCAGAGTAGATGACCCAAGAGCGCGATATGACAACGACCAAGCAGGATCAGTCCTCTCAGATCTTTCATCCGCGCTTTGCCACATTCTATGAGCGATATGCCCGTCTTGGGACAGAACGTCCCACGGGTTGCGCAACGAGATTCGATAGTTGAACAGGAAGAGAAAAAACTGACAGAACAGGTCTTTTAGAGAGCTTGTTTGCTAGGGTTGGCAACATACTACTCTCCGCGAGAGAAAATGTATCCTCTGCCACACATCGAAAAAACAACCACCTCATTTCTGACTGTAACACCTCCCTGTATACTACAGTGAAAAACCTGAGCGTCTCAGAAAGGAACCATCGCAACGCTATGCAGTTCTCCAATCACTCGCGCCGACAGGATCGCTTACACTGGCTGGCGGAGATTTACCGCGCGTATGCCGCTGATCTTCAACACTTTATCTCCAACAAGGTCGGCGATCCCACTGTGGCCGAGGACCTGACCAGCACGGTCTTTCTCAAGGCACTGCGCTGGCTCAGGGAGGATCAGAGCGACGATCGCGTGCATGGTTGGCTCTATGCGACGGCTCGTACCACCATTGTCGATTACTGGCAGACGCAGAGTCAATACGAGATGCGTTCGCTGAGTGGCCTGGAGGAGCAGTTGCTCTTCAGCGATGACGCTGCAGATGCTTCCCAGCAGACCGAGATGCGCGTGCAACACCTTCTGAGCCTCTTGCCAGAACGTGATCGCACCATTTTGACCCTGCGCTACCTCCAGGGGTATAGCGCACCTGAGATTGCCGCAGCCCTGAGAACAAGCGCGGGCCATATTCGCGTACTGCAATTGCGTGCTCTGAGGCGAGCGGCACAAGTGGAGACCATGGGAAGGAACAGGTACAGGATGCAAGAACAAGAATCACCATTTGACTCTTTCGCCAGATTCCTGGCACCAGAGAGCCGCCGAGCGCTCGATCTGGCCCGAGAAGAGATGCTTGCCCTTTCGCACTGGTGGATCGGCACGGAACACCTGCTGTGGGGCCTGGCGAGTGAAGGAAGCCTCGCCTCGTTTCTGACGCCACAGGGGATTACGCCTGAGCGCATTCATGACGGTATTGTGTTTATCTTCGACCGCCCGGCGCAACAAGGCCAATCGGGCAGCAGCTCTCCACCACTTGCGAATGTCTCATCCGAGGCACTCAAGCTGCTTACTCCCCGCGCCAAACAGATGATCTTCCTGGCAGGAGAAGAAATGAAGAGCCAGGAAGAGCAGAGCATCCGCCCGATGCATCTGCTGCTTGGCTTGATGAATGAAGGGGAGGGGATTGGCGCAGGCTTGCTTCGCACGCTCGGCTTCAGCTTCTTGCCAGTACACACGGCGTCGGTGCCTGCCGATGCCTCCCAGATCTGCTCCTTCTGTGGGCGCAGCGGTGAAGAGGCCGCCCGCCTCTTCCCAGCAGAGGTCGGCATTGCGGAAAGGAGTACACCCTCGCCCAGCATCTTCATTTGTGATCATTGTGTGAAGCGTTTCTCCACTATACTGGGAACGGCTTAGAGACGAATGGCAGAGAACTGACAAGATGAGAAAGGGAAAAAATATGTCAAACGAGGAGAAAGGATACATGCCGCAGAGTGGCTTATGGAGTTCATCTGAGATAGCTGAGCACTGGCAGCAGGATGTCGAACGGCGGAGGCTCGATTTCGCGGAAGCGACACAAAGCATGCTAGAAGCTGCGGGACTCTTGCCGGGAGATCACGTCCTTGACATTGCGGCGGGTACTGGGGATCAGAGTCTATTGGCGGCACGACTAGTGGGACCGGGCGGCTCCATTCTGGCAACCGATATTTCTGCGGAAATGCTGGGCATCGCCGCGCGAGTGGTACAGCAGGAGGGGCTGACCACTATCACCACGCGCGTCATGGATGCCGAACAGCTTGACCTGCAAGACAATGCCTTCGATGCGGTCATCTGCCGTCTTGGTCTGATGCTCATACCGAACCTGCAGCCAGCGCTCAGAGAGATACGAAGAGTTCTCAAACCGGGCGGGAAACTTGCGGCGCTGATTTGGTCGGTACCTGAAAACAATCCTCTCTTTTCTTTGCCGCTTGCCATTGTGTCAAAATATGCGAGAGGAGCGTCCTCTCATCTCCCTAATCCTCTTGCTCTCTCAGATCCGACAGTCTTTGAGCGGGAACTCACGGGAGCCGGCTTTTCCGAGGTCATCACCCGTACTCTTCCATTTCAGTCCCATTACGCTTCGCTCGATGCTTTCCTGCAATAGACAGCAAGCAGGTTGACTGCTGGTGTGATGGGGCAGCTCAGAAAACCTGAGCAGCAGCAACTGTTGGGGGAGGTGAGACAGGCATTGAGCCAGTTTGAGGGATCTCATGGCCTTGTGGCTCCGGCAGAATTGTTGCTTGGTGTGGGAAGCAAATAGATGAGGCGAGGCTTCCTCTTCTCTGCAAGCACAGCCTCAAATTGCGCCTTATCTAGGCTCGGGCGAGGGGAAGATGGAGATAACCAAAGACTACTGGTGTGCTTG
>WNEZ01001653.1_pt1 | contig 18796 bp, 14 predicted proteins | sample 5400521 | NCBI WGS metagenome assembly WNEZ01 (sample SAMN13153339, study PRJNA577476) | soil metagenome | isolation source: 120 cm saprolite under Douglas fir tree site 2 hole 1 replicate 1 | place: USA:California | collected 2015-04-18
CTGCTGCGCCGCTCGAAGATGTCCGCGAAGGATGCGATCGAACACCTTGTCGGCATGCATGCGCAGGTGCCCACTGATCCGTACATCGCGCTGTGGACGCGCCTCGGTGGCTTCCGTGCTGACGAGCTCGCGAAGCTCCTCACCGAACGGCGCGCGCTCCGGATGGGACTCATGCGCGCGACGGTCCATCTCGTCACGGCGCGCGATGCGCTCGCGATGTGGCCGGTCGTTCAGCCAGTCTTCGAGCGGACCTTTCTGAGCGCGCGCGGAGACGTCGGCGTTCCGACCTTCACGAGCAGGCTCTCCGGTGTGGACATGAAGGCGTTGGTCAGAGCAGGCCGGAAGATCGTCAACGAGAGTCCGCGCTCCGCGGCGGAGCTGCGTCCGCTGCTGAACAAGCGCCGGCCCGATCGCGATGCCGACGCGCTCGCCGCGGCCGTGCACTTCCTGTTGCCGCTCGTGCAGGTGCCGCCGCGCGGGCTGTGGGGTGCGAGCGGGCAGGCGCGACACACATCGCTCGAGGCCTGGCTGGGAAAGGAACCGGCGGACGACGCGTCGCCGGACACGCTTGTCGTGCGCTACCTGCGCGCGTTCGGCCCCGCGACCGTCGCCGATGCGCGGATCTGGTCGCGTCTCACGGGTGTACGCGAGGTCTTCGAGCGGCTGCGGCCCGGGCTGCGCGCGTTCCGCGACGAGAAAGGTCGCGAGCTCTTCGACAACGTCTTCCTCTCGCACGACGATCGCTCCCGCATCGTCGGTGACGACGTCCGCTGGTCGCAGCGAACGGTGATGGAAGGCCGGTTCGGCACAGTGCTGGTCGATGGATTCATCGGAGCGACCTGGAAGATCATCCCGGACCGCGGACGGGCGAGGCTTCAGGTCGAGTCCGTCCTGCACCTCGGGAGGCGGGACACGGGCGCGGTCGCCGCGGAGGGCGAGCGGCTGCTCGCGTTCACCGACCCAAAAGCTTCACACCAGGTGAATGTCGCAGAGCGGCCTCGAAGTCCCGTGTCACACTCGAACGCGTCAGAAAGAAGGAGGCCTGAGGTGCCTACGACGAAAGAATCGCTCTGGGAGACGTTCCACATCGACGAAGAGGGCGTCGACCGTGTCATCGAACGGATCAAGGCCCTGGTCGAGGAAGGGAACGCCCGTCGGCTGCTGGTCAAGACCCGCGACGGCGTCACGATCATCGAGGTCCCGCTGACGCTCGGCGTCGTCGGGGCGCTACTGCTGCCGGTGTGGGCGGCGATCGCCGCCGTCGCCGCGATCGTGACGGACGCGGTGGTCACGCTCGAGAAGCGCACGGACGCGAAGCACTAAGGACGGATGCGCCACCGCATCGCCATCGGCGGCATCCACATCGAGTCGAGCACCTTCTCGCCACACCGCAGCGGACCGGCCGACTTCACCGTCGTGCGCGGCGACGAGCTCCTCGCGCGTCATGACGACCTGCCTGGCCACGTCGATCGGCTGCCTCTCGTGCACGCCCGCGCGCTGCCGGGCGGCGCCGTCGAGCGCGACTTCTACGAGTTGGTGAAGACAGAGCTGCTGGAGCGACTGCGCGCCACGCTACCGCTCGACGGAGTGCTCCTCGATATCCATGGGGCGATGAGCGTCGTGGGCATGACCGACGCGGAGGGGGACCTCGCGTCGGCGGTGCGAGACGTCGTCGGGCCCGCGGCGCTGATCTCCGCCGCGATGGATCCGCACGGAAACATGTCGCGGCGCCTGGTGACGGCGCTCGATCTCGCGACGTCGCATCGTCTCTCGCCGCACGAGGATGCGCCGCTCACGCGGAAGCGGGCGGCCGCGAATCTCGTCGCGTGCCTCGACCGGGGCGTGCGACCGATGAAGGCGTGGGTCCGCGTGCCCGTGCTCCTGCCGGGCGAGAAGGCGTGCACACGCGACGAGCCCGCGCGCTCGATCTATGGCGGGCTCGCGGAGATCGAGCGACGCGCGGAGATCATCGACGCCGCGGTGTGGATCGGGTACGCGTGGGCGGACGAGCCGCGCTGCGGCGCGGCGGTCGTCGTGACCGGCACCGACGCGGCCGCGACACTGCGTGAGGCGCGCGGTCTGGCGGAGAGGTACTGGGACGCGCGCTCCGACTTCGCGTTCAGCACCGCGGCGGGCGACGCCGACTGGTGCATCGCGACCGCGCTGGCGAGCCGCGAGCGTCCGTTCTTCATCAGCGACTCCGGCGACAATCCGACGGCCGGCGGCGCGGGCGACGTCGCGTACATGCTCGAGCGGCTGCTGTCGCATCCCGCGCTCGCGTCGGGTCGCGCGACCGCGATCTGGGCCAGTGTCGTCGATCCGTCCGCGGTCGCGCGGTGCATGGCAGTCGGCGAAGGCGGGGCGGTCGAGCTGCACGTGGGCGGCGTGTTCGGATCGCGTGACGGCGCGGGCGTCGCGCTGCGTGGCACGGTGACGCGCGTGTCCGTCGCGGATCCCCTTGGCGGCGACAGCGCCGTCGTCGCGTCCGGCGGCGTGCGCGCGGTCCTCACCAGCCGGCGGAAGCCGTTCCATTTCATCCGAGACTTCACGCGGCTCGGCCTCGATCCGCGCGCTTGCGATCTGACCGTCGTGAAGGTCGGTTATCTCGTGCCCGATCTCTTTGACGCGGCGAAGGGCTCACTCCTCGCGCTGACACCTGGCGGCGTCGATCAGGACATCCTCCGACTCGGACACACGAGGCTCGATCGGCCGATCTATCCCCTGGACTCGGGTATGCCGACGCCGGACCTCACGCCGGTCATCGTGCACTGAACCCGTTTCAGAATGGAAGCAGTCCGACCGCGCTCATAGGCCATTCGACGGCCACCCGATGACAAAACCCGCGACCGGCGTTAGTCGGGGCAGGTGAACAGCACCGAGACGACCCCCGCGCCTGCGGCCAGCGGCCGTCAGGTCGGCCAGCTCCTCGCCGGCCGTTATCGCCTCGCGATGTTCAAGGGCGGTGACGAGATCGCCGACGTATGGCACGCGCTCGACGAATCCACCGAACAGGTCGTCACGCTGGAGATCCTCCGGGATCGCGACGACACCGCCGCCCGGCAGCGCTTCCTCGCCGAGGCGCAGCGCATGGCGGCGATCGAGCGACCATCGGTGATGCGCGTCGCGGCGATCCACAACGAGGCCGCGGACACCTTCATCGTTTTCGAGCACCTGATCCCGCTGCCGGTCGTGCTCACGGGACTCAGCGCGATCGCGAAGGACACGAAGCCAGCCACGAAGGCCGCCGAGGACAAGACAGTCGTGCTCACTCCGTCCGCGCCGCAGGCGCCCGCGAGTGTCGTGCCGTCTCCGCTCGCGTCGGTCGCCGGACCGCTGCGGTCCGTCGCGATGCCGGAGGTCGAGGAGTATGAGCAGGAGGCGCCCGCCATTGTCGACCTCGACGTGCCGCCGATCACGGCGTCGGCGTCGCCCGTCCCCGAGACGCTGCGGGGCGTATCGAGCTCGCTCACGTCGGCGCGATCGCAGCTGTCGGGATTCGCGCACGGTGTCGTCGCCGACGTGCGGGACATCGTTGGACTGGACGAGCTCCTCGTTGCCGCGCGCGCTCGCATTCCGCGCGGCCTCAACACGTCGCTGCTCACGTCGCTCGTCGCGCGGGTCACCGCATTCGCCGCGAGCTTCGTCGCGCGCGCGACGCGCCTCGCAGCACCTTCGCGCTCGGTCGGAAGCGTCGCGCCGAAGGCGCGTCCCATGTCGGAGCGCGCCGCCGAGCCCGCGAAGAGTGAGACCGCGCCCGCCGGCGCCGTGCTCCCGGCCATCACTGCCAAGGTCGGGGCGATGCTGCCCGTCGCGCTGTCGATCGCGATGCGCGTGGGGTCGGCGTCGCGACCGCTCATCGGTCGCATTCGCGGAAACCCGGTGCTGAGCGCCATCGCGATCGGGACCCTCCTGTTGATCGTCTTCATCGCGTCGCCGCTCGACGACGCGATCGCCGACGCCTTCCGCTCCGCGCCGGCGCCGTCGTCGACGGCCCGGGCCACCGGCGGGCTCGCGCCCGCGCCGTTCGAGGTCCCGCCGCTCAGCGCGTACGGAGCCGCATTCGAATCGCAGGGCGCCTACCCGACGACGACGCCGAACGGCACCGTCGAGTGGGTCGTCGCGCTACGCAACACTGGCTCGGCCGGCTGGTACCGCGGCATCGAGGGCGCCCAGGCGGCGCTCGCGCTCCCCGACGGCACCGGTGTCGCCGTGCAGTCGACGGCCTACGTCGCGCCGGGACAGGTGGGCTGGTTCGTCGTGCACTTCCGTGCGCGCGCCGAGCTCGGCACCTACAACGTGCAGCTTGTGCCGCGCATCGACGGTCGCGGACCGCTCGCAAATCTCGGCATCTACGCGGTCGTCACGGTCACAAAGAACCCGTAGCGTCGCGTCATGCGACGCGTCCGGACCGCCTTCACGCTTTTTCCCTACGTGCTCGTCGCCGTGCTCGCGGTCGGACTCGGGGTCGCCGGCCGTCTTGCGACGCACGATGCGGTGACGGTCGGATCGGCGGCGCCGACGCAAACGGCGCCGGCGGTGCTGCCGACGGCGAGCGCCGCGGTGACGGCGAGTCCGACGCAGAGCCCGACGCAGAGCCCGACGCCGAGCCCCGCGCCCACGTCGCTCGCGAACGATGCCGTGGAGATGCTGCGTGTGCACAACGATCTGCGCGCCATGGTCGGTGCGCCCGCGGTGCGCGCGGACGAACGCGTGGCGATCGCGGCGCAGCGGCATGCGGAATACCTCGCGCGCAACGACGCGCTCGGTCACGACGAGACGCCGGGCGCGCCGGGCTTCAGCGGCGTGTTCGTGCGCGATCGGCTCGCGGCGCAGGGCTACACCGACACGACCGCGAGCGAGGTCGCGACGTCGTTCAGCTCGGGCACCGAGGGCGTGCGCACGCTGTGGGTCCTTCCGTATCACCGGCTCGGCCTCATGCATCCGCACGCGATCGTGGCCGGATGGGGGCACGCGGAGATCTCCGGGCGGAGGATCACCGTCGGCGTGATCGTGTACGACTTCACCGCGCCCGCGCCCGACCGCGTGCGCGCGCCGGCGCCCGCGCAGCGTGTCGCGGGGACGTACTCCGGCGAGGAGGTCCCCGATGTCCTACCCGCGGGCGCGTCGCGGCCGGTGGGCTATCCGATCATGGTCGTGTTCTCGAGCGCCCGCGAGGTCGACCTGCGGAGCGCGCGGCTCACCCAGGTCGGTGGACCGGATTTCGCGTACCACGTCGTGCCGCAGCTCTACGAACGGGATTACGTCGCGATCATCCCAGCGAGTCCACTCGTGCCGGGAGCGCGCTATCACGTCCGGCTTGACCTGACCGTCGCGGGCGCGGATATGGTGGAGGAGTGGGAGTTCGAGGCCGCGCTCTAAGCGGCGCCCTGCTCGTCGCCGCGGCGGTCATGCTCGTCGCCGCAACGCCGCTCCCGGGGCCGCCCTGTCCGAGCCCGAATCCGCGCCGCCCCGAGGCGCGTCACGCGAGCGGGCTTGCGCTGCCGACGCCGATCCCGCGTTGCTTCGGCCCTTCCATCGACGAGCCACTCGCGATCGCGTACAGCAGCGCGCGCTCGCTCGCGGAGAGCCATCCGCGCGACTTCGGTCATCCGTGGGCGGACCGAGCCAGAGGCGAGCTCGTCATTTCCGTGATCGGCCCGACGGGCGAAGCGCTGGCGCGCGCGTGGATGGCATCCGGCGCGACGTACGCAAGTGGCACCAAGGAGACCCTGCTAGCGCGGCCCACGGTCCCGGTGCGCTTTCGGACCGTGACGCGCAGCTTCGCCCAGCTCGCTCAGCTCGAGGACGACATCGTCGCCACGCTTCGCGCGGGTCTGCTTCCGGACTCCAGCGTCCGCAGCTTCGGAGTGGACGACGAGTACGACCGCATCGTCATGGACGTCCAGTACCTCAGCGACGCGTTCGCGTCGGCACTGGTGTCGCGTTTCGGCACCGAGGCGATCGCGGTCCGAGTCGATCCGACCTACGGCCCGTTCACGAACATCGCACAGTCTCTCGAACGTGGCGCGGTCGATCCGGTCCTCGTGGCGGCGCTGCTGGCGGCGTCGTTCGTGGGTGCGGGACTGGTCATCTTCGTCATGCGGCGCCGGGCCGCTAGCGCGTGACCGTCACGACCGCGTGGATGCCGAGATCGGCGAGCACGCCGCGCCCGTTGATCGCCGGACGGAGCCGGATGATGTGCGGTCCGGGCTCGCTCGGTGCGCGGAAGCGTGCCGTGAACCAGCCGATCTGACCGGGCCCGACATACTGCGTCGACTGCACGGCGACCACCGTGCCGTCGTCGAGGATGAGCGACGCCTGCGCGCCGTCGACGCCGCGATACCAACCGGCCGAGCCGGTGTTGCGGAGGGCGAGCGTCCATTCGACCGCGCCGTTCGGCGACGCGCTCGGATACGGCGCCTGCGAGTCGAACGCGGCACCGTACGCGCCGAGCGGCGGAACGTCGAACGCAGGCCGCACGAGCACCGGCATCGTGCCCGCGCTCGCCGCGCCGGCGTCGGCCCCCGGATGCACCTGCTGAAGGAATAGCCCGGCCACGATGAGCGACGCCGCGGCGACCTTGAACGACAGCTCGGGTCGCGCCTTCGCGAAGGCGATCGCGCGACGCCCGCCCCCGCGCGAGAAGAGGCTCTGCGCGCCCGCACGCGCGCGACGCGTCGCCCGGTCAAGTGCGGCGAGCTCTTCGTCGATCAGCACCGCGAGCGCGATGCCGTACACGAACAGGCGCGGGCGGCCGTAACGGCGCGCGGGATCGGGATCGAGGCCGCGCCGCAGCACGCTCGAGACGCGCGGCGTCGGGTGCGCGCCGAGAAGCTGCTTCGCGATCGCGGCGAGTCCGTACACGTCGCTGGCGCGCGAGGCCGCGCGGCCCGCAGTCACCTCCGGCGATGCGTACCCGGGCGTGCCGCGCGGGACTTCGGGCGGATGGCCGATCGGCTCGGCGATGCCGAAGTCGAGCAGGCGCGGTCGTCCATCCGTCCCCATGAGGACGTTCGCGGGCTTCAGGTCGAGGTGCGCGAAGCCGTGCGAGTGAAAGGCCTCGACCGCGTCGGCGATCTGGATCAACAGGAGCGCGATCTGCCGCGCGCCGAGAGCCGGGGCCGTCTCCGAATACCGGTCGAGCGGTTCACCCTCGACGTGCTCGAACGCGATGAGCGTGTCGCCGAGTGCCTCGTGAACGCCGAGCACCGGGACGATCGAGGGATGGTCGAGCGTCTCGAGTCGTCGCGCCTCGGCCAGGAAATGGCGACGCGCCTCGGGATCCTTCCCCTCGCGGAGGATCTTCAGGGTGACGGGGCGATCGCGCGATTCGTCGTACGCGCGCCAAACGTCGGCCGTGCCGCCGGAGCCGATGTGGGCGGCGAGCCGGTAGCGCCCGGCCACGACCGTGCCGATCTCGCGACCGTCGCGAGACAGGACCTGGGTGACATCGGAGCGTTTCATCGCAAAACGCTTAACGGACGACCGCGCCGCGCGCTGCGTCGCGGCCTAGTGGGGCAGTACGACCGTACCTCTTGCCCTCGCCGGGAGCCCCGTCGCCGTTAGCGCGCCGTCGTCAGCTCGCGAGGCCGATGTCGAAGCTGGCGGCGTAGGCGTTCCCGTTCTTCGTCACGGCGAGGAGGAGCTGGCTCTTGTAGATCCCGTCGGCGGCGTTCTTCAGGATGCCCTGCGTTCCCTTTTGCGAATACGGCGCCTGCGCGAACACCTGGGCGTTGAGCGAGTCCTCGAAGAAGAGCTGCGACGTGAATTCGGACGTCGCCGTGCGGATCTTGAAGTGGATGTGCACCGCGCGGCCCTGGTACCAACCGGGATAGATCGTCGTGAACTGCGCCTTCCCGGTGGCATCGGTGGTCTGGTAGCCACGGAGGAACTTCTGCCCCTTGGTGTTGAAGGTCGGGTCGGTCGCGTCGGAGTACACGCCGAGCGCGTCGCAGTGCCAGATGTCGATGGTCGCTCCACTCAGCGCGGCGCAGGCGCTGCCGGTCACGCGCGACACGAGGAACGTGAGCGCGAACGGGGCGCCGTCCTTGACCGCCCCGGTCGTGGGATCGGAGCGGATGTCACTGCGATTCAGCTTCTCGTCGACGAAGTACGGACCCTCGGTCACCGCCGGACGGACGATGCACGACGGCAGCGTCGTCGCGGAGGAGGCCGCGGCGGTCGCGGTCGCGTTCGTCGGCTGCACGGCCGTCGTCGGTGACGGTGAGGCGAGCACTCCCGGAGCGCAGGCCGCGAAAAGCACCGCGCCGGATCCGCCGAGCAGCGCGAGGACCTCCCGGCGACCGAGGATGCGGCCGACCGGTGCGTCGTCGTCATCCAGCTGCCGCCTTCTCATCCGATCTACGCCTTCACCGTCGCGACGAGGTCGACGACCAGACGGATCTCGTCGACGATGCTCACCACCCGGAACGGCACCGACGGCGCCGTCATGCCGAAGTCCGCGAACTTCCAGGTCGGGCTGGCGGTCGTCGTCGCCGTGAGCTGGTTCCCGCTGCGGTGCGCGGTCACATCGAAGGTCACTTCCTTCGTTTTGCCGTGGATGGTGATCTGGCCCGTGAGCTTGAAGGTGAAGTCACCGCTCGCTGGGAGCGGGAGCGCCAGGCCGCTCGTCTTGGTGGGAACGAATGTGGCGGTGGGGAACTGGCGCGTCTGGAGCGTGTCCATCTTCACGAAGTCGTCGCGATTGCGCTGGTCGCTCGCGAGCGTGGTGACATCGAAGGTGATCTTGGAATCCGGCGAGAATGTGCCATCGTCCTTCAGGACGAACGTTCCGGTCGCGCCGGTCGCGACGAGCACGGCATCGGACGGAAGGTTCACCCCCACGAGCTGCTCGCGCACGCGCACCGTGGCCTTCGAGGTGTTGCTCACCGTCCAGGTGCCGGTGGTGACCGTGGTCGCGCTCGCGGTCGCGCTCGGCGCCGGCGTCGACGTGGTCGCGGCAGCGGTCGGCGCATCGCTGGTCACCGGTGTCGCCGCTCCGCCACACGCGGCCAGCAGCGCGCTAAAGGCCGCGAGCGGGGCTGCCAGGCGCATCAAGGACGGGGAGAACATCGGTTCCTCCACGGTGTGTTCGTCCGACCTTACAGGGCGGAAGGCCCTCTCGCGCTAAGGATTCACTAAGAAGAGCGCATCACGCACGCATGAATTCGGCGAGCAGGCGATGGAAATGGTGCACACCGCCCTCGCGCGTCGGCGAGTAACGGCCGCGGTCGTACAGCCGCGACCGCACCCCGCGCTGGACCGCTTCGACGATGGCCTCGTCCTCCCGCTCCACCCGGTCGAGGCCACCGCCTGCTCCCTGCTCGCGCTTGCTCGCGTCCCAGACGAACGGGAGGAACGACACACGCGTCCGATCCACAGCGAGCGGCACGACGACGTTGACCGAGATGCCCCAGGGATACACGTTGAACATCGTCGTCGGGAACAGCCAGTAGTAGTACGCCGCCACGTGCTTACCGGCGTCGGCGTGCGAACGCGGTGCCTCGAACGCGGTCTCGCCCGATCTGGCGATCGCGACCTGCAGGACCGTGTAGCGCTGGAGCTCGACCGCGTACGCGCCGTAGTCGATCACCGCGGCGAGGCTGTTGTGCACGTACGGGATGTGGAAGCCCTCGAGGTAGTTGTCGATGTACAGCGCCCAGTTCGCGTTCACGACGTAGTCGCGAGCGCCGGTCGCGTCGAAGGTGAGCTCGTCGAAGGGCAGATGGCCGAGGCGCGCGCGCAGCGGAGCGACGACGTCGTCGAACGTCATCGCCGGCGCCAGCGCGACCATCAGAAAGCGCTCCCACGTGCCGAGGGCGACGCGCGGCAGATCGTCGGCGGGCGAGGGAAAGTCGGCGGTCCCCTCGAACTCGGGCATCGAATGGAAGTGGCCGTCGAGCGCAAAGCGGCGACCGTGGTAGCGGCAGCGCAACTGCTGCTCGTGCCCGGGTCCGTCGACGACGAGCGTGCCGCGATGCGTGCACACGTTCGACAGCGCGTGCACGCGGTCGTGCGCATCGCGCGTGAGAAGGAGCGGCTCATCGATGCCGCCCGGCAGCAGCGTGAAGGGATAGACCTGACCCGCGACCTTCACGACATCGTCATGCGAGGCGTACTGCCAGGTGCGTGGGAATACGCGGTCGCGCTGTGCGCTGAAGAGCGCGGGATCGGAGTAGACGCGTGCAGGGAGCGTCCTCGCAACACGGATGTCCGGATCGATGACGAAGCCCGCGTCGCTCATGCGAGGCGATGCTAGCGAAGGCGTGGGCTCGTCAATTCAGATCGCCGGGCGGGCCCGACGCCTTGCTGAACGCCGACCACCAGCGCTCGGCCTCGGTCATGTTTCGCACAGAGGCGCTTGTAGCGCTGATCCAGCGGACCCGTGATGTAGTTCTCGTTTGATGTGCAGGGCGGTGCGCACGTGTCTCATGCCAGCGTCTCCGTGAATGGGATGGGCAACCGGAGACCATCCCGCGGCGCCAATTGGTATGAAATCCGTCTAAGACCTGGTCCTCGCCCGGCGCACGAGGCGCGCGGCGAGACGAACGCACCACCGACAGCCACAATTGGGGAGTGACCGAAGCTTTCGCGCTCGTGCTCCACTCGCATCTGCCTTACGCCCGCGGCGCGGGCCGCTGGCCGCACGGCGAGGAGTGGGTGCACGAGGCGATCCTCGGTACGTATCTTCCGCTGCTCGGTCTGCTCCACGACCTGCGGGAACGCGGCGTCGCGTACCAGATCACGATCGGGCTCACGCCGACGCTCATCGAGCAGCTCGCCGACCGCGACATCGATGCGCGGTTCGTCGAATACTGCGACGATCAGATCCACCGCGCCGACACCGACGTCGGTCGCTTCGTCGACGACGGCAACACCGAGCGCGGTTCCATCGCGCGCTTCTATGCGTCTCTGTATCGCGCCCATCGCGACGCGTACCTGCGGCGGTTCGATCGCGATCTCGTCGGCGCGTTCGCGTCCCTCGCGCGCACCGGCCACGTCGAGATCCTTACGTCGGGCGCGACGCACGGCTATCTGCCGCTCCTCGATCGTGCCTCGGTGCACGCGCAGCTCGCCGTCGGTCGCCGCACGACGCGGCGCCTGCTCGGCGTCGAGCCGCGCGGCATCTGGCTACCCGAGTGCGCGTACGCGCCGGGGCTCGAGGACATCCTCGAGATGCACGGCCTCACGCATTTCTTCACCGACGCGGCGCTCCTCGGCGGCAAGCGTCTCGTCGCGGAGGGACACGCGTTCGAGCGCGAGCGCAGCGGAAGCGGGCTCGCTGCGCCGCTCATCGCGTCGGCTGACGACACGCTGCGCCCGTATCTCGTCCGTGAGTCGAACGTCGTCGCGATCGCGCGACACGACAAGGTGTCGGGGCAGGTGTGGTCCGCGATGATGGGCTACCCGGGCGAGGCGGCGTATCGCGAGTTCCACCGGAAAGACGACCGCAGCGGCCTCCGCTACTGGCGTGTCACCGATACGAAGACGGGGCTCGGCGCGAAGGAGCCCTATTCGCCCGGCGCCGCGGCCGAGCGCGTGCGGACCCACGCGGTGCATTTCGTCGGACTAGTCCGCGAGACGCTCGCGAGCCACCGCGATGAGCACGGAGGCGACGCGCTCCTCACCGTCACGTTCGACAGCGAGCTCTTCGGGCACTGGTGGTTCGAGGGTGTCGACTGGCTGGGTCACGTGCTGCGCGGGCTCGCGGCGGATGGTCCGTCGCCGCTCAGCGTCGCGGAGTATTTGCGGCGCAACGCAGCCACCGAGCGCATCGATCTCGTCGAAGGTTCGTGGGGCAAGAACAACGACCACTCGACCTGGTCGAACGAGCGCACCGCGTGGATGTGGAGCGATCTCGCGCGCATGGCTCGCGAGATGGGCGACCTGCGCGCGGCCCGTCCGACCGATCCACCGCGCGTGCGCGCGGCGCGTCAAGCGGCCCGCGAGCTCCTGCTCGCGCAGTCGAGCGACTGGCCGTTCCTGGTCACGACCGGGCAGGCCGCGGACTACGCCGTCGAGCGTTTCCGCAGTCACGCGCTCCGCTTCCGCCGTTCGCTGGAGCTCGCGCGCACCGGCGCGAGCGCGGATGAGGTCGAGCTGCGCAGCCTCGCGCGCGCGGACAATCCGTTCCCCGATGCGAGTCCCGACGATTTCTCGCCGGTACGCGGCGCGGTGCCCGTGCGCGTCTAGCGCTTGCCCCGGGCCTAGCTTTTCTTCGGGGCTTCGCCCTTCGGCGTGGGTGCGCCGGGCTTTGTGGGCGCGCCGGGTTTTCCGGCTGGCGCACCGGGCTTCGTGGCGGGCGCGCCGGGCTTCGCTCCGGCGACAGCGCCGGGCTTTCCCGCAGCCGCACCCGGCGCCGCGGCACCGGGTGCAGCGGGAGCGGCACCTTCGACCGGCGCCTCCGCGCCTTCGACCGGGACCTCGCCTTCGGCCGGAACGGCAACGGCGGCCACCGGCTCTTCTTCGATGTGGACCGGGACGGCCTTCACGAGGAGCTCATCCGGGTCGTCGATGACGCGGACCATCGTCTTGTCGACGACGAGATCGCGGACGTAGAGGGCGTCGTCGATCTCGACCAGCGGCGAGAGGTCGACGTCGATCGCGTGCGGGATGTCCTGCGGAAAGGCCTCGACGTTGACGTGGTCGCGGGCGTGGACGAGCACCGCGCCGAGCGTCTTCACCGCGGGCGACTCGTGGACGAAGTGCAGCGGCACTTCGGCGTGGGTCTTCTCAGTGAGGCTCACGCGCTGGAAGTCGACGTGAAGCAGGCGTCCGGTGAGCGTGTCGCGCGCCACGCCGTGGATCAGCGCGGGGATCGCGTCGCCGTCGAGGCCCTCGAGCGATAAGAGGGTGGTGTTGCCCCAGCGGCGGTAGGACCGCTCGAACGCCCGGAGGTCGGTCTGGACCGAGGCCGAGTCCTTGCGCCCGCCGAAGACGACGCCGGGCAGCACGCCCTCGCGCCGGAGCTGGGCCACCTTCTTACCCACCACCTGGCGCGGTCGGACGTCGAGCTTCTGGGCTTCAGCCAAAACAGAACTCCCCTAACGGATGCGTGCGAAGTCCTAAGTATCTCAGGGCGGCGTCGGGAAATCCAAGACCAGGCGCACCGGCGAGCCGAGCGTCAGGAGGCTCGGGCACTGCAGCCTCGCGAGACCGACGCCCCAGGTCATGACCCGCTCGAAGTCCTCGACCAGGCGGACCTCCTTGATGAGCGGCGTGGTGGTCGGTTTGAGCGACGTCGCGCCGGTGTAGGTCTTGGCGCCGGTGCTCGGGTTCACCGTCGATGCGTTCTGGAAACGAACGCCGAACAGCGCGCTTCCGTCGATCGGTACCGGTTGGCCGCTCGGCCCCGACAGCGAGGTGGCGACCGCGATGCGGTAGGGAGGCATGCCATACACACCCGGCGCGGTGCTCGGTCCGAACTCGAAGACCAACCTGTCGAACCCCGGGTTGTGCGCGATCCGGATGGCTGTCAGCTGCGCCTGGTTCCCGGCCGCGCCGCCGCTCTGGTCCGGACAGGCGCTGGCGGGCGTGCTCCCGGGGCTGGCGGAGGCGGTCGGACTCGGCGCGGCGGTCGTCGGCGCCGCCGTCGTCGGAGCGGCGGTCGCGGTCCGGGTCGGTGTGGGCGAGGCGGTGGTCGGCGCGGCCGTCGCCAGGCCGCTCGCGCTGGGGCTCGACCGTGGCAGAACGACTCGCTCTGGACCACAAGCGCTCACCACGACGACGGCGATGGCGATCAGAAGGGCGCCGTAGAGAAGAAGACGGCCGATCAACGCCTCGATCGTGACGTATCCACGCTGCTCTGTCGAGTTCGCTGACAAACGCGCGAGCCCTTCGTACGCAGAGCGTACGAAACGGGCGTCAACAAGGGTTCTACGCTAAAATGACCTCAATTGGCCGACCGGCTGCGCGTGGCGCTGGTCTTCCACCAGCACCAACCCGCGGGGAACTTCCCGTCAGTCTTCTCAGAGGTGACCGAGCGCGCGTATGCGCCGCTCGTGGCCGCCCTCTACCGCCATCCCGAAGTGAAGGCGAGCCTCCATTTCTCCGGACCGCTCCTGGACTGGCTCGAGGCCAACCGGCCGGACGTCATCGGCGATCTCTCCGACCTCGTCCGGCGTGGCCAGATTGAGCTTCTCTCGGGTGGCTACTACGAGCCGGTGCTCGTGGGCGTGCCGCGCCGCGACGGCGTCGGCCAGATCCGCGCGCTTACCGACCGGGTCAACGCGATCTTCGGGCAGCGGCCGCTCGGCGCCTGGCTGACCGAGCGGGTGTGGGAGCCGCACCTTCCGTCGCTCCTCGCTGAGGCCGGCGTCGCCTACACCGTCCTCGACGACGAGCATTTCCTCCGCGCGGGTCTGAAGAAGGAGGAGACCGGCGAGTCGTACATCACCGAGGACCAGGGCCTGCCCGTCATCGTGTTCCCCGGCAGCATGAAGCTGCGCTATCTCATCCCGTTCCGCGATGTGAGCGCGACGATCAAGGAGCTGCGCGAGCGGCACGCGGCCGGCGCCCGCCTCGTCGTGTACGCGGACGACGGCGAGAAGTTCGGCGCGTGGCCGGGGACGTACCAGCGCGTTCATAAGGACGGCTGGCTCGAGCAGTTCTTCACCGCTCTGGCGCAGGCGGACTTCATCCAGACCGCGACACTGGAGGACGCCTGGATCTTCCAGAAGCCGGCGCGTCGCATCTACATCCCGGGCGGCGCGTATCCCGAGATGAGCGCGTGGGCGCTCGACGCGGCCGCGGCGCGCCGTCTGCAGCAGGCGCGTCACAAGCTCGGCGAGGATCTCGAGTCGCTGGTGGTGGCGCCTCTGTGGCGCAACTTCTTCTCGAAGTACCCCGAGGCGAACGCGCTCCACAAGCGGATGCTCATCGTGTCGGAAGAGCTCGCGCGCCGCAGCATCCTCGACTCGTCGATGGAAGTGCGTCAGGCGCAGCAGAACCTGTGGCGCGCGCAGGGCAACGACGTGTACTGGCACGGCGTCTTCGGCGGCATCTACTTCCCGCATCTGCGTTCCGACGCGTACGCGTCGCTGCTCAAGGCGGAGCGCATCCTGTCCGAGCGGCGCGTCGCCGCGGGCGAGGCACGCGACTACGACGTCGACGGCTACGACGAGTACATCTTCCGAGGCAACGCCGGCGCGGTGTTCGTGCACGTTCAGGGCGGCGCCGTGATCGAGTGGGACATCTACGCGTCGGCGACGAATCTCGTCGACACGCTCGCGCGACGTCCCGAGGCCGAGCACGAGGAGCTGCGCCGCGCCGAGAAGGCCGGCAAGATCCTCGTCGGCAAGGCCGCCGAAAAGGAAACGAAGTCGATCCACGACGCGGTGCGCGCGAAGGAGCGTGGACTCGCGAAGCTGCTCGAATACGATCCCGCCCGCCGCGGTCTCTTCCAGGACAGCTTCACCGTACGTAAGGGCGAGCCGACCAATCTCCACGCTGCGTACTACGCGCTGACGCCGCAGCGCGAAGCGCGCACCGTGAGCCTCACGCTCGAGCCGCCGGCGCGGACGCTCGCGGCGACGCCTGGTCTCGGGATCCGCAAGGACATCCGCATCGCGGACGAAGGGCTCGCGGCGGGCGTGCGCTACCGCCTGCGGAACGACGGCGATGAGACGATCGAGCTCTCGTTCACGAGCGCGTCGAACCTCGGACTCCTCGGCGAGAACGAGGCCGCGGACGTCATCACGGTGGGCACGCGAAAGACGACCGCGGGGAAGTCGATCGAAGTGCGCAACGTGACCGAGGTGCAGGTGCACTCCGAGTCGAAGCGCTTCGACCTCACGCTCGCGATCGATCCGCCCGCGCTCGTGATCACGAAGCCCATCTACGCGATCACCAACTCCGAATCGGGCTTCGAGCGCATCTACGAGCAGCTCGAGATCACCATGACGTGGAATGTCGAGATCGAGCCCGACAGTCACGTCGACCTCGAGATCCGCGGTACCGCGCTCGGTCAGATGGTCGAGCCGGAGGTCATGCGACCGACCGCACGCCGTCGCAAGGCGACCACGCCTGCGGGCGAAACTCCGGCCCGCCCGCGGAGGTAGACCCTCCGCCGATGTACGAGCCGCTCTCCGCCCACCAGCCCGGTCCGGCGCCACGCTCGAGCGGCCCTAGCGGCGCGGCGCTCCTCCTGGTCGGCGTGATCCTCGGTGGTGTCGCGGGCGGAGCGACGGCGACGCTCCTCGACGGACGCGCGCCAGCCGAGCTGGTGCCGACGCCGGTCCCCACCGCGCTCGCGACGACCGTGCCGGTCGCCCTGCCCGCGGGCATCGACCCGATCGTCGACGTCGCGAAGGAGATGCTGCCCTCGGTCGTGACCGTCGTGAACCGCCTGCCGTCGGGTCAGCAGCAGTCGAGTGGGTCGGGGTTCGTCGTCGATGCGCGCGGCTACGTGGTCACGAACAATCACGTCGTCGAGAACGTGCGCGGTGGTGGCGCCGGTGCGTCGTTCGACATCATCTTCAGCGACAACCAAACGCAGAAGGCGACGCTCGTTGGTCGCGATCCCGACACCGACATCGCCGTGCTGCAGATCCCCGCGAGGGCGGGCCTCAAGGTCGCGCCGCTCGCGAATAGCGACAACGTGCCGGTCGGCGCGACGGTCGTCGCGATCGGCAGTCCGCTCGGCGAGTTCCAGAACACCGTCACGGTCGGCGTCGTCTCGGGCAAGGGCCGTCGGGTGCAGGAAACGCAGAACGTCTTCCTCGACGACCTCATCCAGACCGACGCCGCGATCAACCCCGGGAACTCCGGCGGTCCGCTCATCTGGGCCGCGACAAGACAGGTCGTCGGCATGAACACGCTCATCGCCGATCCGAGCCAGGCGCAGGGTCTGGGCTTCGCGATCTCGTCGAACACCATCCGCACCGTGTCCGACGAGCTCATCAAGAACGGAAAGATCGAACGCGGTTTCATCGGCATCCAGTACGCGCCGCTGTCGCCGCGCGCCGCGGTCGCGCTCGGTCTGCCGTCCGCCGCCGGGATCCAGATCTCCGCGATCGTGACCGGTTCGCCCGCGGCGGCGGCCGGCTTGCGCGTGGGTGACGTCGTGACGAAGCTCAACGACCAGCCGATCGACCAGGAGCATCCGCTGCAGTCGCTCATGGTCAAGTTCCGGCCAGGCGACAAGGTGCGGCTCACGATCCTCCGCGACAGCACGACGCAGACCGTCGAAGTGACGCTGGGCCGAGCGACCGCCGGGTGACGCTCGGAAGGCGCGATGCCTTCCTCTATCTCGCGGCCGCGACGCTCGGCAGCTTCGGTCTCGGCGTCGCGGCGTTCTACTTGAACTTCCTCTACCGCTCGCTCGGCTACGACGGAGTGGCGCTCGGCGCGCTCGTCGGCGCAGCGGCCCTCGGCGTCGTCATCGGAGCGGTGCCCGCCGCGACGATCGCGCGCGGCCGCTCGCGACGCACGGTCATCCTGAGCGGCGGCGTGCTCGCGGCGTTCGGTCTCGCCGGTCTCGTGGTCTTCGCCGCGTTCGTCCCGCTGTTCCTCGCCGCGACGCTGTTCGGTCTCGGTGGCATCCTCGCGTCGTCGTCGGGCGCGGCGCTGCTCGCCGACGCGACCGCCGCGGGCGCGCGGTCGTCGCGCTTCGGGCAGCAGATCGCTTTGGGCACGATGGCCGCGTTCTTCGCGAGCGCGCTCGCGGGCGTACTCGCCGCGCCGGTCGCGGCGTTCCTGCACGCCGATCCGAACGACACGATCGTGCTGCGCGTGCTCGTCGCGGGCGGCGGCATCTGCGCCGCGCTATCGGCGCTCCCGGTGCTGCTCATCGGGAGCGTTCCGGTCGCGGGGCGTGCGCTTGACGCGCCGCGCCGCTACGGCCTGCTCGCGCGGTTCCTCGCCGTCGAGGTCGTGTTCGGGCTCGGCGCCGGAAGCTTCCTTCCGTTCACGAACCTGTTCTTCGCGGAGCGCTTCGGCGTGCCGTTCGCCGCGCTCGGCGTGCTCCTCGGCGTCATCGCGGTCGCCGGCAGCCTCGGCGCGCTCGCGCACGGGCGCTTCCTCGCGCGGCGTTTCGGCGCCGTCCCCTCGGTCGTCGGCGTCGTCCTCGGCTCGGTGCCGTTCGCGATCGTCGCCGCGTTTGCGAGCGATCTCTCCATCGTCGTCGCCGCGCTCGCGCTGCGCGCATGGCTCATGTATGGCTCGAGCGCCACCTGGAACGCGATCACGTTCTCCTCCTTCACGCCGCGCGAACGCGCCGGCGTGAACGCGATCGCGGCGCTCGCGTGGAGCGCCGGCTCCGGCGTTGGCGCGGTGATCTCGGGCGCCATCCGCGGCGCGGTCGGGCCCGCTGGATACACCGTGAATCTGTTGACCCTCGTCGTCTTCTATATGGCGGCCGCGGCGCTCATCCTGCTGTTCTTCCGCGCGCACGTTCCGAGCGGCGACGTTGGCGCGGTCACGCTGCCTGCCCCAGACTCGGCGGCGTGACCACTCCCGCCCGCGACCTCGTGGCGGCCGCATTTTCTGAAGCGCTCGCGCGCGCCGCGCGCCAGCACGGCTGGCAGGGCTGGGCGGGGGAACCGATCGAAGTCGAGGTCCCGGCCAACGCCGTACACGGCGACTACGCGACGAGCGTCGCGATGCGTCTCGCGAAGACGCTGCGCAAGCCGCCGCGCGAGATCGCGACCGCGCTCAAGGATCAGCTCGACCTTCGCCCCCCGCTTGCCGCGGCGGAGGTCGCGGGCGGCGGCTTCGTGAACGTCCGCCTCGATATCGCCTGGCTACGCGGGCAGGTCGACGCGATCATCGCCGACGGTGCGGACTACGGCCGCTCGGA
>WNEZ01001654.1_pt1 | contig 18794 bp, 20 predicted proteins | sample 5400521 | NCBI WGS metagenome assembly WNEZ01 (sample SAMN13153339, study PRJNA577476) | soil metagenome | isolation source: 120 cm saprolite under Douglas fir tree site 2 hole 1 replicate 1 | place: USA:California | collected 2015-04-18
GATCCGGGCCGGGCGATCCATCCCTTCGTGGTGCGTCTCACCGGCATCACCGACGCCATGGTGGCCGGCGCCCCGCCGATCGGGGAGGCGCTCCCCCGCTTCCTCGACTTCGCCCACGACGGGGTGCTGGTGGCGCACAACGCCGGTTTCGACGTGGGGCACCTGGACGCGGCGCAGCGGCTGGTCGCCGGCCGGCCTCTCGACCTGCCCGCGCTGTGCACGATCAAGCTGGCACGCCGGCTCATGCCCGAGCTGCGCCGCCGCTCGCTCGACGCCGTGGCCGCGGCGCTCGGCATCGGTTGCTCGGACCGCCACCGGGCCCTCCCGGACGCGCGCATCGCGGCCGAGATACTGACCGTCTTCCTCGAGCGCGCAGCCGGGCGTGGTATCGTCCGGCTGGACCAGCTGCTCGACTTCCAGGGGAGCGCCGTCGACGGGCGGCCGTTCATCGTGCACGTGCCGCGCGCGCGGCTGGCCGAGGTGCCCGCGACGCCCGGCGTCTACCACCTGCTCGACGCGGAGGGACGCCTGCTCTACGTCGGCAAGGCGGTTCGCCTGCGCGAGCGGCTGGCGTCGTACTTCACCAACGCGCGCGGGCACTCGGCGCGCGTCCTCGACCTGATCCGGCACACGCACGATTTCCGGACCAGGGAGACCGGCTCCGAGCTGGCCGCGGCGCTCCTCGAGGCGCGGCAGATCCGCGAGCTCCGGCCGCCCTACAACCGGCAGCGAAAGCACCTGCCACGCGTCGGTTTCCTCAAGCTCGGCGTGCGCAGCCCGTATCCGCGCATCAGCGTGACCCAACGCCTGGCCGCCGACCGCGCCACGTACCTGGGGCCGTTTCGCAGCGCCGAGGCCGCGGAGCGCGCGCAGGCGGTGCTGGGACGTGTGTTCGGGCTGCGCACCTGCGCCGGGCGGCTCGCGCCATCGCCCGAGGTGACGCCGTGTCTCTCCGGCCAGGTGGGCGCCTGCACCGCGCCGTGCACGGGCCGCGTCGACGAGGCGGCCTACGCGCGGCAGGTCGACGGCTTCCTCGCCTTCCTCGACGGCCGCGACGCGGGCATGCTCGACGTGCTGGCCGCGCGGCGGGACCGGCTGGCCGGCGCGCTCCGCTTCGAGGCGGCCGGCGGCGTGCAGCGCGACCTCCAGCTCCTCGAGGAGGTGCGGCGGCGCCGGCAGACGCTCTCCTGGGTCGTCACGCGGCAGAACTTCGTTGTCCTGCTGCCGACGGTCGCGCGCGATGCGGCGCACCTCTACGCCGTGCTCGGCGGCCGGCTGGCGCTCGAGGCGCGCATCACGGCGACCGCGGACCTGGTCGCTGCGGTCGCCTTCGTGCGCGAGCGCTTCGCCGGCTACCAGGCCCTGCCGCTGCGGCGCGAGGAGGTGGACGGCACGACCATCCTCGCCGCCTGGCTGCGCGACCGGGAGGCAAACCAGGGCATCCTCCTCCCGCTCGACGGTCCCGACGCGATGGCCGAGCGCTTCGACGAGCTGGCGGTGACGGTGCGCGACCTGCGGCTCCCGGGGCCGCTTCCGCGCATCGACGGGCTCGCGTGACGGCGCGCCGGCTGGTGGTGACCGCCGACGACTTCGGGGCGGCACCCGAGGTGAACACCGCCGTGGTGCGCGCGCACCGGGACGGCATCCTCACCGGCACGAGCCTCATGGTGACCGGCGACGCGGTGGAGGACGCGGTCAGGCTCGCGCGCGAGAACCCGAGCCTCGCCGTCGGTCTCCACCTGGTGCTCGTGCAGGGCCGGCCCGCCGCGCCGCCGGGAGACATCCCCGACCTGATCACCGCGGACGGTGTCTTTCGCTGCGCCCCGGTCGCGACCGGCATCCGCTACGCATTCGAGTGCGTGTTCCGCAGTGGTCGCGCGCAGCTCCGGCGCGAGATCGAGGCGCAGCTGGCCGCGTTCGTGGCCACCGGCCTTCGCCTCGCACACGTCGACGGGCACATGAACATGCACCTCCACCCGATGGTGCTGCCCATCCTGCTCGAGCTGACGCCCCGCTACGGGATCCGCGCCATGCGGCTCTCGCGCGAGGACCTGGGCGCCGCGCTCCGTCACGACCCGGGCGACTTCCCGCGCAAGTTCCTGGAGGGCGTCGTGTTCCACACGCTCGCCGCTCACTCGGCGCCGCGTCTCCGCGCCGCCGGGATCGCGACCGCCGATCGTGTCTACGGCATGCACCAGACCGGGCACGTCGACGAGCGCTACCTGCTCGCTCTGCTCGCGACGCTGCCGCCCGGCGTGAGCGAGGTGTACTGCCACCCGTCGGAGGGCGTGGCGCCGGCGATGGCGCCCTACCAGCAGGGCTACGATCACGCTGGCGAGCTGGCGGCGCTCACCAGCGCGCGGGTGCGGGAGGCAGTGCGCGCGGCGGGGGTGGAGCTGGTGAGCTACGCGGGGCTAGAGAGCTGACGAGCCACCGCGCGCCGCTCAACCCCGCGCCGCGTGCAGCCTCTCGGGCTCTTCGGCCTCGGGCAATATCGCGGGCGCCGCCCCCACCAACACCATGCGCCCGTCGCGGCGGATGCGGAGCACCTGCCCGCTCCAGCGCACCTCGTTGCCGAGGAATGCGGCCGCCCACATGAGCGAGTTGAGGAGGTCCTTCGCGGGGACGAGCCAGAGCCAGCGGAGCGTATCGTGCTCGCCGAGGAGGCGGAGCACGCCGACGAGCCCCACCAGGCGAGCGCCGAGCGCCCACGCGAAGGCCGCCCAGCCGAGCGCGCTGCCGCGCGTCACCAGGAGCGACAGGCATCCCCAGAGCATCGCGTGCGTGACCACGGCGCAGAACCAGCTGACCGGTCGGCTCACGCGATAGGTGCGCGACCAGCGCAGCAGGTGCCGCCACACGTCGCCCAGCGTGACCGAGTCGAGCACCGTCTCGACCGTGTAGGGCAGGAGCACGAGCTGGTAGCCGGCGCGCGCGATCCTGTTGCCGAGGTGGTAATCGTCCGCGAGGTAGTCCGCGAGCCCGTCGAAGCCGCCGATGCGTTGGAGGGCTTCCCTGCGGAACGCGATCGAGGCACCGTAGGCGTACTGGAAGCGGTCCACGAGCTGCGCGCTGAGGACCATCGGCATGAAGTCGGTGTTGATGAACAGCGACTCGAGGACGGTGGGGAGGCCGAAGCGGCCGTGGCCGCGGTAGAGGCAGGTGGTGAGGCCGATGCGCGGGTCCGCCTGCGGGTCGACCAGCGGCCCGACCATGGCGCGCAGGTAGTCCGGCCGCACGCGGATGTCGCTGTCGCTCATCACCAGGATGCCGTGGCGCGCCTGCCGCATCATGTGGCAGAGGTTCGCGATCTTGCGGTTCGCGCCGGGCAGCCAGCCGACCGAGAGCGCGATGTCGCGCTCGGGGAAGTCGCGCTGGATCTGCAGCACCACCGGGAGCGCGGGGTCGCGCCGATCCTCGACGCCGAAGACGATCTGATAGTCCGGGTAGTCGAGGCGGCAGAAACTCGCCAGGTTGTCGTAGAGGTCGATGCCGGGGCCCTTGAGCGGCTTCAGCACCGTCACCGGGGGGAGCCTCACGCCCGGCGGCAGCGGGCGGAGGGTTTGCGCCGCGCACCGGAAGAACCACCACGCGGCGAACCACTCGAAGAGGTGGTAGCCGCCCGCGACCAGCGCGCAGGCGAGGACGAAGTCGACCCCCCAGTGCATCAGGCCTGCGCGCTCGTCTCCGGCTGCGCGACGCCCTTGCGCGGCGCATTCGCGATCCGGCGCCGCTTCGCCATCGAGCCGATGAACTGCACGCCCTCGCCGAGGAGGCGCTTCGCCTCTTCCCGGCTGGCGGCCATCTTCTTCACCGACTTCCAGATGTAGCGCGGCGTGAAGTAGTAGCGCCGGTAGAAGGTCTCGACCGCCTTGAAGATCTCGTCCGCCGAGACCTCCGGGTAGGATACCGTGCACTTCTGGTAGCCGGTCTCGTCCACCAGGCTGTCGACCGTGAGGTAGTTGTTCTTGGTGACGAAGTCGTGGAAGGCGGTCCCGGGGTACGGCGAGGCGAGCGAGACCTGGAGCGTTTCGGGCTCCATCTCGCGCGCGAAGCGCATGGTCTCCTGGATGGTGTCCCTCGTCTCGCCCGGCAGGCCCAGGATGAAGGTGCCGTGGATCAGGATGCCGATCTCGTGGCAGTCCCTGGTGAAGCGGCGCGCGCGCTCGACGCTCACGCCCTTGCGGATGTTCTTCAAGATCTGCTCGTTCCCCGACTCGTAGCCGACCACGAAGAGGCGGAGCCCGTTGTCCTTGAGCACCTTGAGCGTGTCGCGGTCCACGTTGGCGCGCGAGTTGGTGGACCAGGTGATCCCCAGCTTGCCGAGGCCCACGGCGATCTCCCGCGCGCGCGGCGGGTCGGCGGTGAAGGTGTCGTCGTCGAAGAAGAGCTCCTTCATCTTCGGGAAGCGCCGCTTCATGTGCGACACCTCCTCCAGCACGTTGCCCACGCTGCGCACGCGGTAGGTGTGGCCCGTGGTCACCTGCGGCCAGAGGCAGAAGGTGCAGCGCGCGGGGCAGCCGCGGCCGGTGTAGAGCGAGACGTAGGGGTACTGGCAGTACGGGCTGTTGTACTTGAGGTAGTCGAGGTCGCGCTCGTACACCTCGGTGACGAAGGGCAGCGCGTCGAGCTGCTCGGTGGTGAGCGGCGTCGGCTCCTCGTTGTGCACGACCGTGCCGTTCTGCCGGTAGCTGATGCCCTTCACGTCCGCGAAGGGGCGGCCCTCGGCGATCGCGACCGCGGCCAGGTCGAACTCCTTGCGCGCCACGAAGTCGATCACCGGCGCGTAGCACAGCGACTCCTCCGGCATCGCGGTCACGTGGCCGCCGACGAAGCCGATCGTGACGTCGGGATTGGCGTCCTTGATCGCCTGCGCGGTGCGCACGTCGGCGCGGAAGGAAGGCGTGCTGGTGTGCACGACGACCATGTCGAAGTCGCGCGCGATGCGTACCGTCTCCTCGGGCGTGACGTCGTGCGGCGGGGCGTCGAGGACACGCGCGCCGGGGAGCATCGCGGCGGGGTAGCAGAGCCAGGTGGGGTACCAGAACGACCATACCTCGCGCTTCGCCTGGTAGCGCGAGCCCGCGCCGCCATCGAAGTCGTCGTACGAAGGTGGGTTCAGGAAAAGCGTGCGCATCCGATCCCCTCCTGGGCGCGACGAGGTCGCGTGCCAGCCGCCACTGCTTCAGTTACCTTGCGTCAGCCGTCTTGACCGAGCGGTCAAGCGGCGCCTCTATATCAAGCGTTCACGCCCACGCAAGGCTTTTGCGATGTGACGGTGTCTCACAGAAGAGAACAGTGGCTTGCGCCGGGCGGGGAGCGCCCGCTATAAGCGGCGTCCCGCAATGGCATCGATGGGTGAGTCGCGGCGGCTGCTCCTCCGGGGGCCGGGTATCGTCCTCGCGGCGGGAGCGCACGACGCGCTCTCCGCGAAGCTCGCCGAGCAGGCCGGGTTCGACGCCATCTGGGCGAGCGGCTTCGGGATCTCGGCCGTGCAGGCCGTCCCGGACGCGAACATCCTCACCCTGACCGAGACCCTGGACGCGGTCCGGCGCATCGTCGACGCGGTCGGCATCCCGGTCATCGCCGACTGCGACAACGGCTACGGGAACGCGATCAACGTCATGCGCACGGCGGGCGAGTTCGAGCGCGCAGGCGCGGCCGGCATCTGCATCGAGGACAACGAGTTCCCCAAGCGCTGCAGCTTCTACGCCGGGGTGCGCCGGGACCTGGTCCCCATGGAAGAGCACGCCCGGAAGGTCGAGGCGGCGACGGCGGCCCGCCGTGATCCCGCCTTCCTGGTGATCGCACGCACCGAGGCGCTCATCGCCGGCCTGGGCCACGACGAGGCGCTGCGGCGGGCGCGCGCCTATGCCGATGCGGGGGCCGACGCCGTCCTGGTTCACTCGAAGGCCAGCGACTTCTCGGAATTGCGTGACTTCGCGGCGGCCTGGGACCGCCCCGTCCCGCTGGTCGCCGTGCCCACCACCTACCCCACCGTCGGCGCCGACGAGCTGGCGGCCGCCGGCTTCCGCATGGCGATCTTCGCCAACCAGGCGCTGCGCGCTGCCATCGTCGCCATGCGCGAGGTGCTGGGCGAGATGCGGCGCACCGGCAAGCCGGCGAGCGTCGAGGAGCGGATCGCGCGGCTGGAAGAGGTCTACGCGCTGGTCGGCGTTCCGGAGTTGAAGGCGAACGAGCAGCGCTTCCTCTTCGCCGGCGACGAGGCGCCGCGAGCCGTCGTCCTGGCCGCCGGCTTCGAGCCGCAGCTCCTCCCGCTCATCGAGGAGCGCCCCAAGGCCATGCTCGAGGTGAAGGGCCGAACGATCCTCGAGCGGCAGGTCGAGGCGCTCCGGCACTGCGGCGTGCGCGACGTGGTCGTGGTGCGGGGTTACAAGAAGGAGCGGGTCGCGCTGCCCGGGCTCCGCTTCGTCGACAACGACCGTTTCGCCGAGACCGGTGAGATCGGCTCGCTGTTCGGCGCCGAGCGGGAGCTGGACGGCCCGTTCGTCCTCCTCTACGGCGACATCATCTTCGACCCCGCCATCCTGGTGAAGCTGCTGCAGACCAGGGCGGACGTCGCGGTGGTGGTCGACCGCGCCTTCCACGACGCCTACCGCGCGGGTCTGGGCGTCGCCGCCGCCCCGCTCGACCTGGTGGTCACCGAGACGCCCCCCAACGGCCGCCGCTTCGTCGCGCCCGAGGGCGGGAGCCGCGTGCTGCGCATAGGCCCCGAGGTCGCGCCCGGCGAGGCCCACGGCGAGTTCATCGGCATGGCGATGTTCTCCGCCGCCGGCGCCGCCGCGCTGCGCGAAGTGCACGGCGAGCTGGCCGCCCGCCGCGCCGAGGGCCTCGAGCGCGCGAGCGTGACCCACATCCTCCAGGCGATGATCGATCGCGGCCGTCCGGTCGTGTCGGTCGACGTCTACAAGGGGTGGATGGAGATCGACACCATCGAGGACTACCGCCGCGCGTGCGCCGAGGTGGCGCGGTAGCGGGAGTGGCCCGGCGCGTGTCTCGGCCGCGCCGCCCGCCGTCGCATCCGACGCCTCGCGCCTCGCCGGGCCGCGGCGCGACCTGCTATAGCTGTTCGATGGTGGAGCTTCACGACAAGGAGACCGGCGCGCCGCTCGGCGCCATCACCGACGAGCAGTTCCAGTTCCTGGCCGACCAGCTCGAGGAGGAGTCGCCCGAGGACCAGGACTACTACATCAACGCGCCGACGCTCGACGCCTTCGAGGAGGCCGGGGCGGACCCCGCGCTGCTCGCCCTGCTGCGCAAGTCTCTCGGCGAGCGCGAGGAGATGGAGATCCGGTGGACGCGGGCGTGAACTGGCCTCGGCGATGAGCGGCCGCTCCTCCGCCGAGCGCGTCGTCGACCGCCTGCTCGCCGCCGGCTTCGATTTCTTCGTGGGCGTTCCCTGCTCGCTGGTGAAGACGCTGCTCGCCGAGCTCGAGCGTCGCGGTCTCTACCTCGGCGAGACGCGCGAGGACGCCGCGCTGGGCGTGGCCGCGGGCGCGTATCTCGCCGGCCGGACGCCGGTCGTCATCATGCAGAACTCGGGCCTCGGCGTGTCGCTCAACGCGCACGCCTCGCTCCACCTTCTCTACGGCATCCCGGCGCTCTTGCTGGTCACCTGGCGAGGCTACCGGGGCGAGGACGCCCCGGAGCACCTCGTCATGGGCGACGTGCTGCCGCGCCTGCTCGAGCTCTTCGCCATCCCGCTGCGCGCGCCGCTCGCGGAGGCGATGGAGGCCGACGTCGAGTGGGCGGCCGCGGCCATCCGCGAGACGCGGCGGCCCGTCGCCCTCGTCGTCCGCCCGGGAATCTTCGCATGATCCTCTCCGAGGCGCTCGCCGTCCTGGCGCCCTCGATCCCCGACGGCACCGTCTGCGTCCACGCGAACGGCTACATCGGCCGCGCCGGATGCGCGGTGCGGGACCGTGACGAGTGCTTCTACATGATCGGCTCGATGGGGCTCGCCTCCTCGATCGGCCTCGGCGTCGCCCTCGCCCAGCCGCGCCGGCGGGTCCTGGTCCTCGACGGTGACGGCAACGTGCTCATGAACCTGGGCACGCTCGCCACCATCGCCGCGGCGCAGCCGGCGAACCTGCTCCACGTGTGCTTCGACAATGGCGCGCACGCCTCGACCGGCGCGCAGCCGACCATCTCGGGTCGGGTGCGGCTCGACGAGGTGGCGCGCGCGGCGGGTTACCGCTTCGCCGGGCGGATCGAGACGCGGGAGGCGCTCGCCGCGGAGGCGCCCGCGTTCCTCGCCCGCGAGGGGCCGGCTTTCCTCCTCGTGCGCATCGCGCTCGGGCCGCCGGGGCCGCCCGCGCAGCGCATCCCGCACACGCCGGAAGCGATGGTCGCTCGTCTCAGGCGCGCGCTCGGCACCGAGCGATGATCCTCCTCAACCCCGGCCCGGTGAACGTCTCGCCGCGGGTGACGGCGGCGCTGGCGCGCGGCGACCTCTGCCACCGCGAGCCCGAGTACGGCGCCCTCCAGGCGTCGATCCGGTCGCAGCTCCTGCGCGCCTTCACGCCGGGGGGCGGTTTCACCGCCATCCTCGTCACCGGCTCGGGCACGGCGGCGCTCGAGGCGGCGGTGACCAGCGTCCTCTCCGCCCGCGGGCGGCTGGTGGTCGTGTCGAACGGCGTGTACGGCGAGCGGATCGCCGCCATGGTCGAGGCGGCGCGCCTGCCGCACACGGTCGTCGCGGGCCCGTGGACCGAGCCGCCGGACCTGGCCGCGGTCGAGCGCGCGCTGGGCGCGCCCGACGTGGAGGCGGTCGCGGTCGTGCACCACGAGACGACGACCGGGCTCTTAAACCCGGTCGCCGAGATCGGCCGCCTGGCCCGCGCGCGGGGCAAGCTCGTGTTGGTCGACTCGGTGAGCGGGCTCGCCGGCGACGCACTCGGCGTCGACACCGCCGACCTGATCGTCGGCACGGGGGGGAAGTGCATCCAGGCCTTCCCGGGCCTCGGCTTCGTGCTCGTGCGCGAGGAGGCGATGGCGCGCCTGGCCACCTACCCGCGGCGCTCGCTCTACCTCTCGCTCCCCGTCCATCACGAGGCGCAGGAGCGCGGCACCGTTCCCTTCACGCCCGCGGTGCAGCTCGCCTACGCCCTCGACGAGGCGCTGGCCGAGCTGCTCGAGGAGGGTGTGGCCGCCCGGATCGCGCGCTACGCGGCGGCGGCCCGGCTGCTACGCGACGGCTTCACCAAGCTGGGCCTCGGCTTCGTGCTCCCGCCCGCGCTCCGCTCCAACTCGATCACCTCCCTCTGGCTGCCGTCGGGACGGACCTATGCGGCGCTCCACGACGGGCTCAGGATGCACGGCTTCGTCATCTACGAGGGCCAGGGTCGGCTGGCGCGCGAGATCTTCCGTGTCGCCAACATGGGCCAGCTCGCGCGCGCGGACTTCGCACGCTTCCTGGCCGCGCTCGCGGAGGTGCTGGGCACGTGACCGCGATCGTGCTCGCCGCCGGCGTCGGCAAGCGCCTCCTCGGCTTCTCGAACGGGCGGCCGAAATGCCTGATCGAGATCGGCGGGAAGAGCCTGCTCTGGCGGCTCCTCGAGGGGCTCGCCGCGGCGGGCGTGCCCGAGGCGGTGGTCGTGGTCGGCTTCGGCGAGGACGCGGTGCGCGCGACGATCGGCGAGGGGCCGGGCGGCATCCGCGTCCGCTACCTCGCGAACCCTCGCTACCGCGAGGGCGCGATCCTCTCGCTGTGGACCGCGCGCGGGGCGCTCGACGGCCCCGCCCTGGTGATGGACGCGGACGTCCTCTGCCCGCCCGCGATGATCGCGCGCTTGGTCCGCTCGCCGCACCGGAACTGCTTCCTCCTGGACGCCGGCGTCGAGCCGACCGGGGAGGAGCAGATGCTCCTCGCGCGCGGCGAGCGCGTGCTCGGCATCGTCCGCGGCGGCGGGCCCGGGTACGAGCTCGCCGGCGAGTCGGTAGGGTTCCTGAAGCTCTCGGCGGGTGCGGCGCGCGTGCTGCGTGAGCTGCTGCAGATGCGCGTCGCCGCCGGGCACACCGGCATCGAGCACGAGGAGGTGTACCCGGAGCTCCTCGCGCGCGTCGTGGTCGGCTTCGAGCGCGTCGACGGCATGCCCTGGACGGAGATCGACTTCCCCGAGGACGTGGCGCGCGCCGAGCACGAGGTGCTTCCCCGCATCGAGGGATGACGGACGCGCCCCCCATCCGCGAGGCGATCATCGTCCCCGAGGAGGGCGACCCGCTCCGTCCGGTGGCGCGGGTGCCGCTCCTCGTGCGCACCATCCTGACCCTCCAGCGCGCCGGCGTGGAGCGCTGCACGCTCGTCGGGCCGCTGGCGCCGCCGGCGGACCCGCGCATCCGCTGCGCGCTGGCGACGGCGCCGGCGCTCACTCCACCCGGTGACGATGCGCTCCGGCTCGTGGTCGGCGCCGCGACGGTCATCGACCCCGCGCTGGTGCGCGACCTCCAGGCGCGCGCGCGCCCCGGGCAGGTGCTCGAGGTCGAGTCCGGCGGCGCGCGGGTGCGGGTCGCGCCGGGACCGCTCGTCGCGGGCAACGGAGGCCCGCGGCTCGCGCCTGGCGCGGGGACCCTCCGTCGCGCCGACGGCGGCGGGGTCGAGCAGGCGCTGCTCGGCGCCCTCGAGAACCCGCGCGACGGCTACCTGGACCGGCTCTTCCGCCGCCGTCTCTCGCGGCCGCTCACCTGCCTCCTCGTCCGCACGCCGGTCACGGCGAACGCCGTCACGGTGATGGGCATCGCCCTCGGCGTCGCGGGCGGACTCCTCCTCGGCGCGCCCGGCACGGCGGCGGTGGTCGCGGCGATCCTGCTGCTCGAGGCCTCCGGGGTGCTCGACTGCTCGGACGGGGAGCTCGCGCGGTTGCGCTTCGCCGAGTCGCGCCTCGGCCACTGGCTCGACGTGATCGGCGACACGGTGGTGCACCTCGCCGTCCTGGCCGGGATCACCACACGCGTCGCGCGCGCGGGGGACGTCCCGGGCCGGCCGCTCCTCGTGGCGCTCTTCCTGGGCATCCTCGGCGCCTTCGCGATGATCACCTGGAGCGAGGCGACCGAGGCGCGGCGGCGCTCCGTGCGCGCCTGGGAGAACCGGCTCCTCGACCGGGTGCTCTCGCCGCTCACCACGCGCGACTGGCACGTCTTCCCGGTCGTCTTCGCGCTCGCGGGCCGGCTCGACTTGCTGGTGCCCGCGGCGGCGGTGGGCGCGCACGTCTTCTGGGTGACCGGGCTCGTGCTCCTGCTGCGCGTGCTGCGCCGAGCCTAGTATGCTTGGTTGCTCGCGGCTTGAGCGTGCACCGAGCGGCGAGTAGACTCTCACGCGCATGACGTGGTGGCTGTGGCTGCTGCTGGGGCTGGCGCTCCTGGCGTCCGAGGTGTTCACGCCAGGCGCCTTCTTCGTCTTCTTCTTCGGCCTCTCCGCGCTCGCGGTCGGCCTGGCGGCGAGGCTGGGCGGCGACACGCCGGGCTGGTTCCAGTGGTTCCTCTTCTCGTTGCTCTCCGTCCTCTCGCTCGTCTTCCTGCGCGGGCCGCTCTTGAAGCGCATCATGCCGGTCAGGCGCGAGGGGCTGGCCGTCGACTCAATGGTCGGCGAGGTGGCCGTGCCGCTCGAGGAGCTGCCCCCAGGCGCGGTCGGCAAGGCGGAGCTGCGGGGTGCGGCGTGGACGGCGAAGAACGTGGATGTCCGCGCGCTCACGCGCGGCGAGCGCAGCGTGGTGGTGGCGGTGGACGGCCTGGTGCTGTCCGTGCGCGGGCAATAGGGAGGAGAAGCGCGATGACCGGAGCCCTCGTCGTCTTCCTGGGTCTCGCCCTGCTGGTGATCGTCATCATCTCGCGGACGGCGGTCGTCGTCCCGCAACAGAGCGCCTTCGTGGTCGAGCGCCTCGGTCGCTTCCGGGCCACGCTGGACGCCGGCTTCCACATCCTTCTGCCGTTCATCGACGCGATCCGCTACCGGCACTCGCTGAAGGAGCACGCCGTCGACATCCCGGAGCAAATCTGCATCACCAGGGACAACGTCCAGGTGCACGTGGACGGCGTGCTCTACATGAAGGTCCTCAATCCCGAGCGCGCCTCCTACGGCGTCACCGACTACATGTTCGCGATCTCGCAGCTCGCGCAGACGGCGCTGCGCAGCGAGATCGGCAAGATCGAGCTCGACCGGACGTTCGAGTCGCGCACCCAGATCAACCTCGAGGTGGTGAACGAGCTCGACAAGGCGACCGAGCCGTGGGGCATCAAGGTGCTGCGCTACGAGATCAAGAACATCACGCCGCCCGTCGACGTGCTCGCCGCCATGGAGAAGCAGATGCGCGCCGAGCGGGAGAAGCGGGCGACCATCCTCACCTCCGAGGGCCAGCGCGACGCCGCCATCAACACCGCCGAGGGCGAGAAGCAGCAGGTCATCAAGGCCTCCGAGGCGAAGAAGCAGCAGCAGATCAACGAGGCCGAGGGTCAGGCGGCGGCCATCCTCGCCGTCGCCCAGGCGACGGCGGAGGGCATCCGCAAGGTCGCCGACACGATCCGCATGCCCGGCGGCTTCGAGGCGGTGCAGCTACGCGTCGCCGAGCAGTACATCGGGCAGTTCGGCGAGCTGGCGAAGGCCTCGAACACGCTCGTCCTGCCGGCGACCGTGAGCGACGTGGGCTCGATGATCGCGCTCGCCATGAACGTGATCGGGCGGCGGGCGGGAGGTAACGCGCCGGCGTCCTCGGCCTAGGGTGGTGTCAGTGCAGGCGCGGGGGCATCGCCGGGAGCGGCGGCGGCTCGGGCGCGACGCCGGCCCAGCGACGGCGCATCCGCATCCAGAGGTCCAGGCGGGACCACTCCGGGGCGCGCACGGGGCGCATCCGCACGGGGTCGAGCCACGGGTTCGGGAAGAAGACGGTGATCATCTGCTCGCCCCGGCCGTTCCACATGCGAAAGCCCCAGACGCTCTGACGGCCGTTCCGGTCGCGGTCGCGGAAGAAGGCGGCGCGCGCGCAGCGCCGCCACGCGGCCAGCTCGGGCGGCGTCGGGCGATTGCGCGTCCCGCGATGCGGGCCGATGCAGAGATGGAAGTGCCACGGCCCGTCGCCCGCCGCGGACACCGTGACATACCCGTCGAGCGTGGTGAGGCGCGGCGGCGTCACGAAGCGGCCCTCGAAGACGGCGCCCTGGATGCAGGGACCGAAGATCAGCTCGCGCCAGTTCTTCTCGAACAGGCCGCGCAGGATGGCGAGCAACGTCGCCTCGCTCGGCTCGACCTCGAAGTACTCGGTCGTCGTGCCGTCGAGGTTCTGCTCGGAGGAGGTTTGGCCGCGCGTCGTTGACAAGCCCGGGTACCCCGGAGGTATGAGCTGACGGACCGGGTAGCGCCACGAGCGGCTGCCGGTCAACGCCTCGGGGAGGGCCCGCAGCTGAACGGCATACACGACCTGGGGGGCATGCACGGCTTCGGCCCGGTGGCAGTCGAGCCCGACGAGCCCGTCTTCCACGCGCCGTGGGAAGGTCGCGTCCTGGCGATGCTGTTTCAAGCCGTCGGCTTCGGATGGACGAACATCGACGCCTTCCGGCACGCCATCGAGCGCATGAACCCGGTCGCCTACCTGACGGTCGGGTATTACGGGCGCTGGCTCGAGTCGCTGGAGAGGGTCCTGGTCGAGGCGGGCGTGCTCGCGCCGGGCGAGGTCGACGCTCGCCTCGAGGGTCGGCGCCCGCCGCCCGCGCCTCTCCCGGAGGGCCTGCCGCACCCGGTGTCCGGGTACGAGAGGACCGCCGACGTCCCTCGACGGTTCGCGCCCGGCCAGCCCATCCGCGCGCGGAACCTGAATCCCGCGGGGCACACGCGCCTCGCCCGCTACCTCCGGGGCAAGCGCGGCGTGATCCACCGCGTGCACGGCGCGTTCGTGTTTCCCGACACCAACGCGCACGGGCGGGGCGAGCATGCCCAGCATCTGTACGGGGTGCGCTTCGACGCCGGCGAGCTGTGGGGCGCCGACGCCGAGCCGTCGGCTGCCGTGCACGTCGACCTCTTCGAGGACTATCTCGAGCCCGCGTGAGCCCCATGTCCGACCATGCGCACGACGACCCGATCACCCGCCGCGACGCGCTGCGGGCCGAGGCGCTCGAGTCGATCCTGGTCGAGAAGGGCGTCGTGCGGCCGGAGGTGATCGACGCCATCGTGCGCCGCTACGAGCAGGACATCGGGCCGATGAACGGAGCGAAGGCCATCGCGCGGACATGGACCGACCCGGCGTACAGGCAGCGGCTGCTTGCCGACGCCTGGCGCGCCATCGCCGAGCTGGGCGTGCCGACCGGTCCCGAGATCGCGCCGCTCGTCGTCGTCGAGAACACGGCCGCGGTGCACAACGTCGTCGTGTGCACCCTCTGCTCGTGCTACCCGGGCTCGCTCCTCGGCCTTCCCCCCTCCTGGTACAAGAGCCCCTCGTATCGCGCGCGCGTCGTGCGCGAGCCGCGTACGGTGCTCCGCGAGATGGGCCTCGAGGTGCCGCCGCGTGTCGAGATCCGCGTCTGGGACTCGAGCGCCGAGGTGCGCTACATGGTGCTCCCCGAGCGGCCCGCGGGCAGCGAGGGATGGCCCGAGGAGCGCCTGGCCGCGCTCGTCACGCGCGACGCCATGATCGGCGTCGCCCGACCCGAGCCCGCTCGGCTGGCCCATGGCTGATGCTCCCCCGGGCAGTGCGGCGCTCGAGTGGAACGGCCCGAGCGCACCGCCGCGGCGGAACGGCGAGCTGGTCTTCGAGACGCTCTGGGAGAGCCGCCTGTTCGGCGCGACCATGGCGCTCCACGAGGCGGGCCTGTTCACCTGGGACGAATTTCGCGACCGGCTGATCGCTGAGATCGGTTCCTTCGAGCGCGCACACGGCGCGCGCGACGAGGGGTTCCGCTACTACGCATGCTGGCTCGCCGCCTTCGAGCGGCTCGCCGCCGAGAAGGGCCTGTGCTCGGCGGAGGACCTCGAGGCGCGCATCGCTCGTCTCCGCTCCCGCCCGCCGGGACACGACCACGAAAGGAGCACCCCATGACCCATCACGACGCCATCCGCCAGTTCGCCAAGATGCTGCGCAACCTCGATCAGTGGCTGGACAAGGCCGCCGCCCACGCGAAGGCCAGGTCGTTCGAAGTCGACGTGCTCGCGCAGGCGCGCCTCGCGCCGGATCAGTACGAGCTCGTCCGCCAGGTGCAGTCTGCCTGCGACCAGGCGAAGTTCGCGGCGGCGTACCTCGCGGGCAAGCAGGCGCCGGCCCACCCGGACACGGAGCGGACGATCGCCGAGCTGCGCCAGCGGATCCAGACGTGCCTCGGCTTCCTCGACACCGTCCGGGAGAAGGACCTGGTCGGGGCCGAGGAACGCAAGGTGGCCCCGCCCTGGCTGGGTGGGAAGTGGCTCCGCGGGGACGACTACCTCGTGCAGGGCGCCATCCCGAACTTCTTCTTCCACGTGACGATGGCCTACGCCATCCTCCGCCACAACGGCGTCGACCTGGGCAAGATGGACTACATCGGCGCACTGCCGACGAGGGAAGGCTAGCTCCAGCGGAGCGTGCCGCGCGTCTGCCAGTAGCGCGCGGGCGGCTCGACGAGCGCGGCGAGGGCGGCGCGCGCCGTGGCGTCCAGCACGAGCGCGAGCGCTCCCACGTGGGAGACGAGCTGCGTCTCGGTCGCGGCGCCCGAGAGCACGACGTCCACGAAGGGGTGCTCCAGCACCCAGGAGAGCGCCAGCTGATCGACGCCGCAGCCGCGCGCGGCGGCGGCCGCGCCCAGCACGCGCACCAGGCGCGCGTCATCGGGGCGGTCGTTGGCCGCCGTCAGCCGTCCGTTGGCGAGCGCCTCCTTCACGATCACGCCCAGCCCGGCTTCATGGGCCGCGCGGAGCGCGGCGGCGAGGGAGGGCTCGAGGCAGTTGAAGGTCGCCTGCACGACGTCGAAGACGGGCTCGCCGTCGGCGCGCGCTGCCAGCGCCAGCTCGAGCGCACGCGCCGAGGTGGGGCCGGAGAGCGTGAGCCCGACGGCGCGGTACGCGCCCGCACGGCGGCCGTCGACCAGGGCGCGCAGCAGCGCGGTATCCTCGAGGCAACCCGACTCGGCGGTCGCGCTGTGCATCTGGTAGAGATCCAGGCGCGCGCCGAGCAACGCCCGCGTCTCGCGGAGCTGCGCCGCGAAGCGACCGAGCGAGAGCTCCTTCTCCTCGTGCACGGGCGCATCCACTCGCCAGCCCGCCGTGTAGCGGTAGCCCCACTTGCTGCCGATGGTGAGCGCGCCCGGCGCCACGGCGCGCTCGCGGAGCCAGCGCGCCAGGAATTCCTCCGCGCGCCCGTAGCTGCGCGCCACGTCGAGGTAGCGGATACCGGCCGCGCGCGCCGCGTCGAGCAGCGCAGCGCTGCGTGCGTAGAGCGCCTCGGGCGTCCGCTTCGCGGGGAGGTCACGCGCGCGGCCGAGGTTGATGTAGCCGGGCCGACCGACGGCCGCCAGGCCGAGACCGAGCCGCGACACCGCGAGCCCGCGACGCCCGAGCGGACGGTCGGTCACGTCAGCGCGCGGGCGTCGCCACCCGGCGCGCCCAGTACACGAGGCCGATGCCGTCGAAGACCAGCTCGCGTCCGCGCCGGAGCAGCCAGAGCGTCGCGGCCATCCCCTCCGTCATGCCGAGAAAGGTGCAGAGCGCGGCGCCGCCCACCTCCTGCGTTCCGAGGGCGCCCGGGATCACCAGCGAGGTGGCGCGGATCGGCTGCGCCAGCGCCTCGATGATGAGCGCATCGCGCCACGCGATCGGCTTCCCGATGAGCGCCAGGATGCCCCACACCTCGACGACACCGAGCAGCCAGCCGACGAGGTGGAAGAGGGTCGCGCGCCGGAAGGCCGGGCCCTCGATGCGGTAGAACTCGGCCAGGCGAGCGTCGATCGCCTGCGTACGCGATTCCAGGCGCGCCACGAAGGCGGCGCGGGGGGCGAGGCGGTGGAGCCAGCCCCAGACCGTCACCACCGGGCCGCGGCGCTGCAAGCGCACCATCAGCATGACGAAGCCCACCGCCGTGACGAGGAGGAGGGCGACCCAGAACGTGCCCAGCGCGCGGCGCTCGAGCCGGTCGAAGAGCGCCGCGATGCCGAGCAAAACGAGGATGATCTGCGAGACGGTGAGCGCGGTCTTCGCGATCACCACCGAGGCCAGCCCGTCCGAGCCCGAAACGCCGAAGGCGCGCAGGAGGTGCGCCTTCACCGGCTCGCCCCCGACGGCCACGGTGAGGCTGTTCACCGCCTCGCCCGCCATGCGGCTCAGGTAGAGCGAGACGAACGGCACGCGTGCGGCGACCGCGGGCGGCAGGGTGCAGCGCCAGCCGAGCGTGTCGAAGATGTTGACGATCAGGTACGGGAGCAGGACGAGCGGCGAGATCCAGCCGAGGCGGCCCATGTTCTCCTGGATCGCGCCCAGATCGGAGTAGTAGATGAACAGCGCCAGGATGAGGGCGCCGACGGCGAGCGCCGCCAGGCTCCGGCGCCACATCCGACCGGCCGGCGGCAGCGCCGGCTGGTCAGGCGGCTCGGCCGCCGCGAGTTGCTGCATGCTCGGCCGCCTCCAGCACTTCGACGACGCGCAGCGAGCGCGCGCCGCTGGTGAGAGGCTCGGCGCCGCCGAGGATGCTCGCGACGAAGTGCTCGGCGGCGAGCGCGAGCGGCTCGGCGGCGGCCGGGATCTCGAGACGGCGTGCCGCGAAGTGGCTGATCGGCATGACGGGCACGGCGCCGTTCCCGTTCGCGCGGTCGATGGCGTAGTCGTAGAGCGTGAGGCCGCGCTTCTCGAAGCGGCCCTCGTAGGCGAGCATGCGCTCGCGCCCGATGACCGTGACCGTGGCGGTCTTCTCGGGATGGAGCCAGCTGAGATAGATGTGCGCGGAGACGCCCCCTTCCAGCTCGAGGTCGGCGACCGCCATGTCGGCGATGCCCGGCTGGAGGTAGCAGTGCTCGTGCAGGTGGGCGTGCAGCACCCGGCGCGGCACCAGGTAGAGCAGGATCGAGAGGTCGTGCGGCGCGGAGTTCCACCACACGTTCGAGTCGCGCTTGATGCGGCCCATGCCCAGGCGCTCGAAGGAGAGATGGCAGATCTCGCCCAGGCCGCCCTGGTCGACGATGCGCTTCATCTCGCGCACCAGCGGGTCGTAGAGGAAGGTCTCGTCGACGAAGAGGACGCGTCCCACCTGCTCCGCCACACCGACCAGCTCGGCCCCCTCCGCCCGGGTGAGGGCGAGCGGCTTCTCGACCCACACGTGCTTGCCGGCACGGAGCGCGGCGAGCGCCATGGCGTGGTGCCGCGAAGGGGGCGTGGCGAGCACGACGGCATCCACGTCGTCGCGGCCGAGCAGCTCGGCGTAGTCCGTCGTGCCCCGCGCGCCGGGATGCTGCCCGGCGAACCGTGCGACCTGCTCCGCGACGACGTCGCAGAGTCCGGTCACGCGCGCGGCCGGCAGCGCGCCGAAGGTGCGGAGCAGGTTCTTCCCCCAGTAGCCGAGGCCGGCGACGCCGACGTTCACCTGTCCCGTCGCGCTCACAGGGTCCTCCGCACGCGGAACACACCCTGCTCCTGCGCGCGCACCCAGCGCTGCACGTCGTGCGCGATCGCCCAGGCCGCCGGCAGCGCGAGCGCCGCCAGCAGCGTGGGTGCGAGGCCCGCCGGCCACCCGAGGCCGGCGAGGATGGCGAGCGGCGCGAGCCCGACCAGCGCCGCCGGCGCGCGGCCGAGCGTGCGCGCGAAGGCGTGCCCGTGGCGCGGGAGCCGCACCAGG
>WNEZ01001655.1_pt1 | contig 18794 bp, 18 predicted proteins | sample 5400521 | NCBI WGS metagenome assembly WNEZ01 (sample SAMN13153339, study PRJNA577476) | soil metagenome | isolation source: 120 cm saprolite under Douglas fir tree site 2 hole 1 replicate 1 | place: USA:California | collected 2015-04-18
CGATGAGGCGGTCCAGGACCGGATCGTTGAAGGCCTTCCACCAATCCCGGTAGTTGGTCGATTCGGCGCTGAGACGCGGGTCCCCGGTCTCCCCGAAGCTCGGTGACACGGAGACCTTGGGCCGCTGGTAGTTCGGCCCCACCATGCATCCCGCGAAGGCCAGGAGCACGGGCAGCAGCAAGATAAGCCGCGATCGAATCGATCTGCTCACCTTGAGGTCTGTCGAATGGCCATGTCGTCTCGTGTCCGTGACAACGCAGCATAGGGGATCGACGGGAAGGTCGCAAGGCGACGCTTCATCTCGTGGCCCCCGGGGTGGTTGACTCCCCTGCCGAAAGTCTCCAGAATGCCCGTCGTGACGACGCTCAGGCGGGGCCAGGCCGCGCCCGAGTTCGAGCTGCCCAGCACCGAGGGGCGGCCGATCTCGCTCCGGGAGTTCCGGGGACGCGACGTCGTCCTCGGCTTCTACTGCTATGGCTTTGGCGGTATCTGAACCCCGGAGCTCACCGGCCTCGCGGCAGTACAGGGCTGCCCGGAGCGGCTTCACCGGACTCATCACGCCACCGCCTTGCGGGGCCGGCCTGCCCACTGCCCGAGGTGACTGGCCGAGATCACGTGCCAGTACATCAGGCTGAAGGCGAGGCCTCGGGAAGCAGGGCGACGATTGCTCGCGTTCTGCTTGCATCTGAGTGGCAAGCAGTGCGCTTCGGTGCGCCTCTGCTTGCATCATTCCCGGCTTCTGATGGCGGATAGCCCGTGAACTCAGTCATGGTTGGCCCCCCGAAGAGTCCAAGCAAAAGGCCTACGGGGTCGAGAAGCACCCCTGGACCGGCCTGAGCGCGTCGAGGCGCCGGCGCGGGGGGGCCTACCGGGACGCGTCGATCGAGCGGGCGCGGGCGTCCGCGAAGACGTCCAGCGGCATGCGCAGGAAGGTGGCCACCACGCCCGGATCGAAGTGGCTGCCTGCCGAGTCCCGGATCCGATCCCGGGCCGCTTCCAGCGAGATCGCCTTCGAGTAGGGCCGGTCGAAGGTCATCGCGTCGAAGGCGTCGGCGAGCGCGAAGATGCGGGCGCCCAGGGGAATGGCCGGGCCGGCGAGCCCGAGCGGATAGCCGGTCCCGTCCCAGCGCTCGTGGTGGTGGTGCACCACCGGGATCGCGTCGCGCAGGAACGGAATGCTTTCGAGGATCTGGCGGCCGATCTCCGGGTGGCTGCGCATGATCACCCACTCTTCAGGTGAGAGGGGACCGGGCTTGAGGAGGATCGCGTCGGAGATCCCGATCTTGCCGATATCGTGCAGCAGCACCCCGCGGCCCAGCGCGTCGATCTCGGCCGCGGGCAGCCCGTGCGCGCGGGCCAGCGCGAGCGAGTACGCGTGGACCCGGCGGGCGTGCAGCTCGGTGCCGATCTCGCGGGTGGCCAGGACGGAGCCCAGGGCCTCGAGCGTGGTCTGGTAGGTCTGCTGCAGCTCCCCGAGGGCGGCGGCCAGGTCACGCGTGGCCTCGGCCACCCGGTACTCCAGGAGGGCCTGGTGCTCGCGGCGCTCCATCAGGAGCTGCCGGTGCTCGAGCGCCCGCTCCGCCGAGAGCAGGACCTGGTCGAGGTTGACCGGCTTGAGGATGAAGTCGCTGGCCCCCTGCTTGAGACTCTCGACCGCGGTGCGCACGTCGGCGGCGCCGGTGAGCATGATCACGGCGGCATCGGCGTCGCGGGCCTTCACGTGCTGGAGGAGCTGGAGACCGTCCATGATCGGCATCTTGAGGTCGGTGATGGTGAGCGGGGAGCGCTCGGTCTCGAAGAGCGCGGCGGCCTCCCGGCCGTTGCCCGCGATCCGGCATTCGTAGCCCGCGGAGCCGAACACCGCGCGGAGCGTGGTGCGGATTTCGCGCTCGTCGTCGACGATCAGCACGCGGCGGGCCGAGGCCAGTGCGGTCACCGGATCACGCTCCCGGCCGCCCGCCGCCCCGGGTGGCCGCGACGTCCTCGTGCACCGACACGCGGTTCTTGCCCGCGCGCTTCGCCGCGTAGAGCGCCTCGTCGGCGGCCCGGATCAGCTCCTCGGCGGCGGGGGCCACGTCTTCCGGCAGGGAGGCGATGCCGAAGCTCGCGGTCACGCGGCGGCCGTGAGCGAAGGTCCAGGTGGAGAGCACGTAGCGGATGCGGTCGGCGTAGAGGCGCGCGCCGCCCTTCGAGGTCTCGACCAGGAGCACCGCGAATTCGTCGCCTCCATACCGGCAGATGACGTTGATGCCGCGCGACTGCTTGAGCAGGATCTCGGCCATCGCGCGAAGCGTCTCGTCGCCGGCCCCGTGACCCAGGTCGTCGTTCACCGCCTTGAAGCCGTCGAGGTCGAGCAGCACCACCGAGACCGGGTGGTTGAACCGCCGGTAGCGCGAGACCTCTTCCTCGAGCCGGATGGAGAAGAAGCGGCGATTGTAGAGGCCGGTGACCTCGTCCTTGAAGGAGAACTCCTTGAGCTGGGCGCTGGTGGACTCGAGCTCCTTGTAGGCGGTGTCGAGCCGGCGCGCGTACTCGTTGACGTCGGAGGCCTGCTGCTCGATGGTGCCCAGCATCCGCGAGAACGAGTGCATGAGCGAGTCCACCTCGTCGCTCTGCTGCACGTACTGCTGAACCGCGGTGGTCTCGAGGCTGGGCGAGGGCCGGGACGTGCCCGCGGTCGGAGCGGGCCGGCGCGGCGCATCGAGCGAATCCGCGTGGCGTACCACCGAGGTGGCCAGGTCCCAGAGCATGAAGCTGCCCGCCGCCATGAGGAGCCCGGTCCCTCCCAGCAGCACCAGCATCCACGGCAGGTTGCGCTCCTGGGCCTGCGGGTCCAGAAGGGGGAGGGCGTAGGCGTAGACAAGATAGGCGACCACCAGCATCGGCAGGAACGCGGTCAGGGCAATCGCGATCAGAATCTTGCGCTTGATGCGGCGGGCCGCGGGGGTCTCGGCAGCTCTGGAGCGTGTGACCATGGCGTCACCCTCCAGGATAATCGGCGACGGCCCCTCAATGTGGTGAGAATTTCAACGGGGTGGCCTTTCTTGACGGGGTGCGGAAGGCTGGGGTACGGTAGCTTGCCATGGCCCAGGAAGCGAAAGTCGTCAATCCTGACAGGCAGATTGACTGCACCGGGCTGTTCTGCCCGATGCCCATCGTCAAGACCCGTGAGGCGATGACCCAGATGACGGCGGGTCAGGTCCTCGAGATGCTGTCCGACGATCCTGCCTCCGACCCCGATATGCGTAGCTGGGCGCGGAACACCGGCCACGAGCTGCTCGATGTCACCCGGAGCGGGGCGGTCTACCGCTTCGTGATCCGGAAGACGCGGTAGATGCCGGTGGAGTCCGCCGGGGTCCAGCCCGGGCGCGTCTACCTCGACTACGCGGGCTTCGCGCCCGTGGATCCGCGCGTCCTCGCGGTCACCCGCCCGTTCCTGGAAGCGGGCATCGGCAATCCCTCGGCCCGTCACTCGCTGGGCGCGGAGGCGCGCGAGTCGCTCGACGCGGCCCGCGTGAAGGTCGCGCGCCTCTGCGGGGGCGCCTCCGGCGGCATCATCTTCACCTCCGGCGCCACCGAGGCCAATAACCTGGCGATCAAGGGCGTGGTCGCGCGCGCGCGGGGCGCCGGGGCCGTCCGCGTCCTGCTCTCGGCCACCGAGCACATCTCGGTGATCAATGCCTGCCGCGACCTGGAGAAGGTGGGGGTGACCGTGTCCTACCTGCCGGTGGACGGCGAGGGCCGGGTGGATCCGGGTACGCTGCGGGCTGCCCTCACCGCGGACACCGCCCTCGTCTCGATCGCCGCCGCCAGCCCCGAGATCGGCACCGTGCAGCCGCTCAAGGAGATCGGGCGCGTCACCCGCGCGGCGGGCGTGGCACTGCACGTGGACGGAGTGGGCGCGGTGGGCCGGGTGCCGCTCAACGTGGAGGCGATGAGCATCGACCTGCTGACCGTCTCGGGGAACGACCTCTACGCCCCGCCGGGCAGCGGCGCCCTCTGGGTCCGGCCCGGTGTGCGGATCCATCCCCAGATGCTGGGCGGCGGCCAGGAGGGCGGCTACCGCTCGGGCACGGAGAACGTGCCCGGCGTGGTCGGCCTCGGGGTGGCCGCCGAGCTGATGCGCGTGGAGGGTGCCCACCAGGAAGCGGCGCGGCTCGCCACCCTGCGCGACCGGCTGATGCACGGGCTGCTCGGGGCGATCCCGGACTGCCGGCTGACCGGCTCGCCGAGCGCGCGGCTGCCGCACCATCTGAGCCTGGTGCTGCGTGGCGTGAAGGCGGACGGCGTGCTGCTCGACCTCGACCTGGAGGGAGTGGCCGCCTCCTCGGGATCGGCCTGCGCCTCGCTGACCCAGACGACGTCGCACGTGCTGCGGGCCATCGGCTGCACGCCCGAGGAAGCGGAAGGCTCGCTCTGCTTCACGCTCGGCCGGTGGAGCACCGCCGCCGACGTGGAGGCGGTGCTGGACCGGCTGCCGCCCATCGTGGCGCGCCTGCGCGCCCTCGCCGCCCCGCTCCACACCTAGACCGCCCGCCGCGCTCCGTGAAGCTCGTCCTGTTCGACATCGACGGCACCCTGATCACCTCGCGCGGGGCGGGGCGCCGCGCGATGCGGACCGCGCTCGAGCGGGTGTTCGGCGCGGCCGGGGGCATCGACCAGTACGACCTGCGCGGCCGCACCGACACCCGGATTGTCCACGAAGTGATGGGCGCGCTGGGCTGGGAGCCCGCGCGGGTGAAAGAACGCCTCGACGACTTCTTCGAGGCCTACCTGGGCGGTCTCACGAGCGAGATCGGCGACGGCCGGCACGTGGTCACGCTGCCCGGGGTGTCCGCGGTGGTGGCGCGCCTGGCGCAGTCCCCCGACGCGCTGCTGGGACTGGTGACGGGGAATATCGAGGAGGGCGCCCGCATCAAGCTCCTGCCCACCGGGCTGTGGCCGCTGTTCCGCGTCGGGGCGTACGGCTCCGACCACATGGACCGGCGCCGCCTGCCCTCGCTGGCGGCGCGCCGGGCCCAGGCGCTCGTGGGCTACCCTTTCGCGGCTACCGACGTGGTGGTGATCGGCGACACCCCGCACGACATCGATTGCGCGCGCGCCTGCGGTGCGGTGGCGGTCGCGGTCACCACCGGCCAGTACACGCGCGACGAGCTCCTCGCCGAGCGCCCCGACCACCTGTTCGACGACCTGGCCGACGTGGAGAAGGTGCTCGAGGCGATTCTGGGCGGGTGAAAGCGCCGGTACCCGAGTAAGCCGGACCCGAGCCGCGCGCAGCGCGGCAATGGGGGAGTGCGGGGGCCATTTCTGGGCCCCCGCATGAGAAAATAAAACGGGTCGCCTTACGCCAGAGCGCAGCAGCCCACCTGCCCACCCGCTAGCTCCTACGCCTCTCAGGGCAGCCCGGTGATCTTGATACCGGAGTTCTTCAGCTTGTAGCGGCGGTTGATCGTGGCGAGGACCGCGGTGATGCCCTCGAGTGGTCCCGCGTTCGTGAGCGGGCCCACGTCCACCGCGCGGAGCCCCATCGACGCGCCCAGCTCGGTCACCAGCTTCTTGGCGGGGGCGTCGCCGCCGCAGAGGAGCAGGTCGCACTCGATCGCGTGGTCGCCGGCGGCCAGCTCGTGGGCCGCGATGTGATGGAAGGAGGCCACCACGCGGGCCTCGGGGCCCAAGATCTCCTGTGCTTCCTCGGCGGCGGAGCCCTGCGGCGGCGGCGTGAAGAGGCGCCCGCCTCCGAAGGTGAGGGGCACCACCGTGCTCACCACGATCTTGCCGCGACAGACTTCACGCAGCTCGGGTAGCGTGGTCGCCAAGCCGGTCGCGGGCACGGTCAGGACCACCACGTCGGCGGCGGCCGCCGCTTCCCGGTTCGACTTGCCGTCCACCCGACTGCCGGGTGCCGACGCGGCCAGCTCCGCCGCCTTCGCGCGCGCCCGCTCCGGATCGCGCGAGCCGATGATCACCTCGTGTCCGGCCTGCGCCCAGCGAAGCCCGAGCCCCACGCCTTCCTTGCCGGTGCCGCCCACGATGCCGATCCGCATGCCGCCTCCTTGCTTGGGTTAATCGAAACAGGTCGCAGGTTGCTCTGGGTTATCGGAACAGGTCGCGGGCCGGGTCGCGGAGCAGGGCGCGGCTCGAGCCGTCGCCGCGCTCCCAGTCCAGCCCGCGGATGATGGCCACCGGGATGCGATCGAGCTTGCCCATCACCGGCTCGGCCGCTCCGGCGAGCTCGTCGGCCAGCGCCAGGATGGTGGCCTGCAGCACGTAACCCGCGGGATCCAGCTCGCCGAGGTAGCTGCGGATGGGCTGGAAGCCCGCGAGGCCGACCGCTACGTTGACGAGCCCCTCCCGCCACGGGCGGCCGAAGGTGTCGGCGATGATCACGGCCAGCTCGTGGCCGGTGAGCGCGTGCAGGCGCTCGCGCAGCGCAGCCGCGGAGCGGTCCGAGTCCTCCGGCAGGAGGCAGGCGGTGTCCGCGTCCACGTTGGACTGGTCCACGCCCGCGTTCGCGCAGACAAAGCCGTGATGCGTCTCCACGATGAGCACGCCCTTGGCCTGGCGGACGATGCGCCGGCTCTCGCTCAGGATGACCTCGACCAGGCGCGGATCGCGCCCGATCTCCTCCGCCACCGCCTGGGCTCGCGGGGAGGGGGTCACGTCGGAGAGGCGCACGAGGCGGCCCTCGGCCTTCGACACGATCTTCTGGCTCACCACCAGGAGATCCCGAGGGCTGATCGGCGTGCCCTGGCGGCGCGCCGCGTCCGCGATCAGGGCCGCCACGTCATCCCCCTGCCGGAACTCGGGCAGGCCCTCGATGCCGATGACCTCGTAGCGCGGCGGCATGGCTAGCGGGCCCCCGCGGGGCGGGCGCCCGACGGGAAGCCGCGCAGGAGCCGCGCGCTCCGGGTGGCGGGTCCGCGCTCGAGGAGCACGGGCAGGTCGTCGGGAGCGTCCACGTCGAGGCCAATCCCGGGCAGCTCGAGTACGCGCGGGGTCAGGCCGGCGGCGCGCGCGGTCTTCAAGTGATTCTCGAACGAGGGCTCGCCAAACGTGAGCGGGATCACGTCCGGAGGGGCCAGCAGGGCCGCGTTGGTGCCCCGGCCCGAGCGCGAGGGAACGAAGACCACGCCGGGGGCCTCCGCGAGCGCTCCGCACAGCGCGGTGATCTCCTGGGCCGTGACGCAGGGCACGTCGCCCGGCAGGGTGAGGAAGCGCGCCGCGCCGCGGGCGACCGCCTCGCGCTGGGCGAAGGCCACCGCGGCGGTGTGGCCGCGGTTGGCGCTCTCGGCGAGGCATAGGGCGCCCGCGGCGCGGGCGACGGCCTGCACCTCAGGATCGGTGGTGACCACGAGCACGGCGCCCGGCAGCGCGGCCACCGCCGCGTCGAGCACGTCCTCGAGCATGGCGCGCGCCAGCTCCCGGCGCTCGGGCGGCGACAGCGCGGGGATGAGGCGCTGCTTGGCGTTGACCAGGTCCTTCACCGGCACGGCCAGGAGCAGGCTCATGCGGCCGCGCGGAGGACGTGGCGGGCGAGCGTGATCTCGGCTTCGCGGCTCGACATCATGGTGGGCGCGGGCACGGGCGCGACGCCCAGGGCCTGGATCTCGTCCGCGAGAGCCCGGTCCTGCTCGTCGAAGACCAGACGGTCGAGCCAGGTCGCGTAGGCCCGGGCGACGCCGGCCGCCGAGACCGGCAGCCCGGCCGAGGCCATGAGCCGCCCGGCCGGCCCGGAGACGGCGGCGCCGCCCACGATGGGACTGACCGCCACCACGGTCGCGGACGTCGCCCCCAGCGCCTCCAGGAGGCCCGGGACGGCCAGGATCGGGCCTACCGAGGTGATGGGGTTGGACGGGCAGACGAGGACGGCGTCCGCCGAGCCGATGGCCTCGAGCACGCCCGGCGCGGGTGCCGACGTGGCGGCCCCGGCGTAGTCCACCGCCCGCGCCTCGACCTGGGCCTTCTCCCGCACGAAGTATTCCTGGAAGGTCAGCCAGCCGTCCGGGCCGAGGATGCGCGTGCGCACCGGCTGGTCGGACATCGGCAGCACGGTCGCGGACACGCCGAGGGCCGAGGCGATCGCGCGGGTGACCTCGGTCAGCGTCCGGCCTTCGCGGAGCAGCCGCGTGCGATGCAGGTGAGTGGCCAGGTCGCGGTCACCCAGATTGAACCACACCGGTTCGCCGAAGCGGGCGATCTGGTCGAGGGCGTGGAAGGTCTCACCGGTCAGGCCCCAGCCCTTCCGCTCGTCGATCACGCCGCCCAGCGTGTAGGAGACGGTGTCGAGATCCGGCGAGATGTGGAGACCCCAGATCTCCGCGTCGTCGCCGGTATTCACGATGACGGTGAGGTCGCGCGGGTCGATGACTCGACAGAGGCCGCGGAGCAGCTTGGCGGCGCCGGTGCCGCCCGCGAGCGCGGTGAGCTTCATGGCGCGGCGAAGGGTGGGTCAGTGCTCGCCGCGGGCGAGGGCGGAGCGGGAGCCGCCGCGTCCCGCGGTGCTCCAGAGCGCGGTGCCGCCCCGCCAGCCGAACAGCCCGAGTCCCGGACGCCCCTGGAGCTCGCGGGGAAGCTCCGCCTCGGGGACCGGGATGAAGCCGCCGCGCACCCAGACCCGGTCCAGACTCTGGGGCCGCGCGAAGACGGTCGCGATGCCGGCCGTGCCGGCGTGCGCCAGCGCCTGGCCCGTCAGCTCGGCCGCCACGGCCAGCACGTCCTCGGTGGGCGTGTCGGGCGGGGCCACGACCACGGGACCATGCAGCATCGCCGTGGCGCCCGCCCGCTCCATCAGGACCGCTCCCACGAGTCGCTCCCCGTCCCAGGCACCCCAGCCGGCGTGAAGGTCGGCCGGCGGCGGGGCCCAGGCTCCCGCGAACCGGAACAGCTCGAGGGCCTGCCCCCAGGACGCGGGGAGCGGTCGGTATGCGAGAGCGCCGTGCGTGTTACTTCTTGCCAAGCACCGAGTCCTTGAGGGACTTGGCGAGCCGGAACTTCACCACGCGCTTGGCCGGGATCTTGAGGGGCTCGCCGGTCTGCGGGTTGCGCCCCATCCGGGCCTTGCGATTGGCCAGCACGAGCCGGCCGAAGTTCGGCACCACGAAGACGTTCTTCGCTTCCTTGGTCGCCAGCGACAGGAGCTGGTCCATGACGTCCACGACCTGCTTCTTGGTGAGCGACGTCTTCTGGGACAGGTGAGCGATGATGGCGGACTTCGTCATCGTTTTTGCCATGTGCTTCCCTCCGTGGTTGGGTGTGAGAGTGAACGGTCGGGCCGTTGAAGATGATCACGCGTCTCGTGAAGCCAAGGGCCAATTCTACTCAAGCCGGCCCCCGCGCTCAACTGCCGAATGCGCGGGCGAATACGCGGCGTCGCGGCTGCTTCAGTCGCCCTGCGCGCGCGTGGGATGCAGGAAGCGGAACTGCCCGGACCCGGCCAGGAGCCGGTAGGAGCCGAACCGCGCCTCCGCGTTGTCCACGTGATCGAGCGGCGAGTCGTCCGCCGGGTCCTCCACTTCGTAGACGCGGAGCAGCTCGTAGGTGGTAGAGCGCTGGGCCGGGACGCGCCCCGCGTCGCGGATGAGGCGGCGCAGCTCTACCGGCGGCACGAGCTGGCCGTACGAAGCTCCGGCAGAGGTAGAAATCGATTCATTCATCAGGGTGCCGCCCATGTCGTTGGCCCCCGCGGCGAGCAGCACCTGGGCGAGCTTGGGCCCTTCCTTGACCCACGAGCACTGGATATTACGGAAGAGCGGGCCCAGGAAGAGCCGCGCCAACGCGTGCATCTTGATGACCTCGAGACCGGTGGCGCCCTGGCGGACGCCGGGCACGAGGCCACGGCGGTACATCGGCGCTTCCTGGTGGATCAACGAGAGGGGGACGAACTCGGTAAATCCGCCCGTCTCCTTCTGGATACCGCGGAGCAGGTCCATGTGCCGGATCCAGTGCTCGGGTCGCTCCACGTGCCCGTACATGATCGTGGACGTGGTGCGAATGCCCTGGGCGTGGGCCGAGGTGATCACCTCGATCCATTGCTTGACCGTGATCCGGCCGCGCGCGATGACGTCCCGGATCTCCTGGTCCAGCACCTCGGCCGAGGTCCCGGGCAGCGTGCCGAGGCCGACCTTCTTCAACTCGGCCAGGTACTCCGGGATCGGCAGGCCCGAGCGGGTGGAGCCGTAGAGGATCTCCTCGGGGGAGAAGGCGTGCAGGTGCATCTCGGGCAGGGCCGCCTTGATCGCGCGGCACAGATCGATGTAGTACCGGCCGTCGAGCTTGGGGGGCAGGCCCGCCTGGATGCAGACCTCGGTGGCGCCCATCTCCCACGCCTCGATGGCGCGGCGGACCACCTCGTCCATGGGCAGGAAGTAGCCCTCTTCCTCGCGGTGGTCGCGGCTGAACGCGCAGAAGGTGCAATGCTTGATGCACACGTTGGTGAAGTTGATGTTCCGGTTCACGACGTAGGTGACCACGTCGCCCGCCTGGCGCCGCCGCATCTCGTCCGCCACCAGCGTCAGGGCCTGCAGGTCGCGCCCGTGGGTCTCGGTGAGCCGGATGCCGTCGGCCACCGACAGCTCGCCGTCGTCGAGCAGAGCGCCGAGGATGCGGCGGGTGTCGGGCGAAGCCCAGTCCAGGGAGATCGTCGTCTCACGCGTTGCCATGATTTCGCTCCGGTCTATTTTCTTGTATTCGCTCGGCTCGGTTTCTTGTATTCGCTCGGCTCGCCTCCGGCTTCACTTCGCCGGGCGGGCTGCACCTCGCCCTGCCACTACCAATTTCTCCATATCTCCAAGTCAGGTCGCACGAAGCCCTCGGCATCCACGAGCTTCGCCACCCGCGGGCGCAGCCGCTCGTCGAGGAACGCCTCGCGGGTAGTGTACTCGGGATAGACGGCGAGGCGCTCGCGCAGCTCGTGGCCGGCGGCCTCGGTGCGGCGCCGCAGCTCGGCCAGGCCGGGCCACGGGCGCTCGGGATTGATGTGATCGGGGGTCAGCGGCGAGATGCCGCCCCAGTCGTTGAGGCCGGCCGCGGGCAGCCGGTCGTAGCCTTCCGCGGACAGGTTGGGCGGGGCCTGGATGTTCATGGACGGACCCAGCAGCAGCCGCGCCACCGCGACGGTCCGGAGGAGATCGAGCGCACCGGGCTCGGGCCAGCCGCGCATCGGAATGGTCGCCTTGGCGCGGAAGTTCTGGATGATGACCTCCTGGATATGGTCGTACCGTTCGTGCAGCTCTCGGATGGCGAGGAGCGAGTCCACGCGCTCGGCGTGGGTCTCACCGATCCCGATGAGGATGCCGGTGGTGAAAGGGATGCCGAGGGCGCCCGCGCGCGCGATGGTCTTGAGCCGGCGCTGCGGCACCTTGTCGGGCGCGCGGTCGTGCGCGGCCCCGGGGGCGAGCAGCCGCTCGGACGTGCTCTCGAGCATGATGCCCATGCTCACGTTGACCTCCCGCAGCGAGGCGAGGTCCCGCTCCGTCATCAGGCCCGGGTTGGCGTGTGGGAGCAGGCCCGTCTCCTCGAGGACGCGGGCGCTGATCTCGCGCAGGTAGCCGAGCGTGGTGCGGTGGCCGACCGACCGCAGGAAGGCACGGTGCTGGGGGAAGAGGGCCTCGGGCTTGTCACCCAGGGAGAACAGCGCCTCCTTGGCGCCGAGTCGCGCCCCCGCCCGGGCGAGGGCCAGCACCTGATCCGGCGTCATCGTGAAGGCGCCCGGCTCGCCCGGGTCCTTCCGGAACGTGCAGTAGCCGCAGTAGTCGCGGCAGAGCGTGGTGAGCGGGATGAAGACCTTGGCCGAGAACGTGATCCGGCGGCCGCGGCCCCGGTCGCGCAGGGCCGCCGCCGCCTCGAGGAGCGCGGGCAGGCGATCGGCGGGCGTGCCGAGGAGCGCGGTGGCCTCGGCCGCATCGGGCGGCCGGCCCTCGGCGACGCGGTCCAGCGCCCGCTCGACCGGGCTCAGCTCGAGTACTGCCATGAGGAGACGCGGTAGGGCGTCACGCGGATCATGAGGCCGCGCTCACGCGGCAGACCGAGGGTCCGGTACTGAGCGTACTTGGCGACGAGCAGATCGACCCCGTGGACGAACTGCGGGCCGTCCGTGAGGAGATCCGCCTGTCCCTGGATGATGACGTAGCGCAGACGCGTCCAGTCCTCGTCATATTGGTCGATCACGATTGAGACGCGGGGATTCTCCCGGAGGTTGCGGATTCGCTTGAGCCCCTCGGGCGGCGCCTGCTTCGGCTTGGCGTCCACGGCGGAATAGAGCGCGCGGCCGTCGAACGCGTAGCAGATCGGCACCACCATCGGCTGGCCGCCCGCGTCGGCGGTGGCGAGCCGCCCCACCCGCGCGCTCGTGATGAAGCCGGCGACGGGCGGGGGAATCGGCGCAGCCAGGCTCGACGGCATGACCGCCCTAGCGGGGCGTCCGGAGGACCTTCGGTCGGACCTCCTGGGCGAAGCGCTCCATCAGGGCGAGCTGGCCCTTGAGATCCGGGGGCGCCGGATCGAAGACGAAGTGGGAGACGCCGAGAGCCTGGTAACTCTTGATGTGCCGGATGACGTCCTGGGCGGTCCCCCGGAAGCCGGGCAAGTCGCTCACCGTCGCCTTGCCACGTTTGGGAGCTAGCTCCAGCGGCACGCGCAGCGAGAGGGTGATGGCCTTCGGATCACGCCCGGCCTTGCGCGCCCAGCCGTGGATGACCTTCACCTTCTCCGCGTACTCGTCGGGCAGGAGCATGGCGGGCGGGCGCATGCCGATGGGATGCCAGGCGTCCGCGAGCTCGCCGGTGCGCCGCAGCGCCACGTCGGTGTGGCCGCCGATCCAGATCGGGATGCCGCCCTTCTGGCGCGGCTTGGGCATCGCGCTCACCGAGGGCAGGCGATAGTGCGCCCCCATGAACTCCACCGGCTCCTTGGTCCACATCTCTCGCATGAGGCGCAGGTACTCGTCGGTGACCTTGCCCCGCTCCGTGAAGGGCGGCGCCTGCAGCGTCTCGAACTCCTCCTTCATCCAACCGACCCCGGCCCCCAGGATCATGCGCCCGCCCGACATCACGTCGAGCGTGGCCAGCATCTTGGCGGTCACCACCGGGTTGCGGTACGGCACGACCAGCACGCTGGTGCCGATCTTGACCCGGGACGTCAGCCCGACCAGCACCCCCATCATGGCCAGCGGCTCGAGGTAGCCGTTCGTCCAGTCGCCCGCGAAGCGGCCGCTGGTCGAGTAGGGATAGGGCGAGTTGTAGGAGGTGGGAATGACCACGTGGTCGGTCACGAACACGGAGGCGTAGCGGAGGGCGTCTGCCTTCTCGGCCAGCTTGGTGAGCGCCTCCGGCGTCGCGAGCGGACCACGGCCCGGCAGAGCGAAGCCGAATTGCATGAGCCGCATATTGCTCGCGGCTATCAGGCCTGTCAAGGCGGGGCGATTTCGCGACATATGGTCGGGGCGACCCGCTGTGGGCTGCTGCCGGAAGCTTCTTTATTTATCCGCTCGGCTCGCCTTCGGCTGCGCCTCGCCAAGCCACTGCCTCTCTGCGCCAAAGGCTCATCCCCTTCCCACGCGCGAGCCGTGGCCGTGTCAGCGGGCTGACACCAAAAAATCGGCCTATGCTAGGCTCGTAATTGCCATGTCGATCGGGAGAGCCTTGTGAAGTCGCGCATCCTGGTGGTGGATGACGAGTCGGTCATCGCCGAGAATCTGCGCCTGACCCTCGAGCGTGAGGGCTATGACGTGGAAACGGCGGGGAATACCGTCGGCGCCATGCTCCGGATGGAGACGCGGGAGTTCGCCCTGGGCGTCGTCGACCTGATCCTGCCGGACGGCGACGGCCTCCACCTGCTGCGCCTGCTGAAGGCCAAGGACCCCTCGATCGAGGTCATCATCATGACCGGGCACGGGTCCATCTCCAAAGCGGTCGAGGCCACCAAGCAGGGGGCCTTCTACTTCGTCGCCAAGCCCTTCGACGCGGATGAGATGTTGATGCTGGTGGGCAAGGCGCTGGAGCGCCGTCGCCTGCTCGCCGAGACGTCCGACCTGCGGCGCAAGCTCGCCGAGCAGGCCGCCTACGGAGAAATGCTCGGGTCCTCCCCGGCCATCAAGCGGGTCTTCGAGATGCTGGAGTCCGTGGCCGCCTCCGATGCCAACGTGCTCATCGTCGGCGAGAGCGGGACCGGCAAGGAGCTGGCCGCCAACGCGGTCCACGCCAAGAGCACCCGGGTCGACGGCCCGATGGTGAAGATCAACTGCGCGGCGCTGCCGAAGGACCTGATCGAGTCCGAGCTGTTCGGCCACGTGAAGGGAGCCTTCACCGGCGCGTCGACGGACAAGTCCGGACTGCTGGAGGAGGCGCATCGCGGCTCGCTGCTGCTCGACGAGATCACCGAGATGCCGCTCGATCTGCAGGCGAAGCTGCTGCGCGTGCTGGAGGACCGCACGGTGCGCCGGCTGGGCGGGTCCAAGACCGTGCCGGTGGACTTCCGGTTGATCTGCTCGACCAACCGGGAGCCGGAGGCGGCCCTGCGCGAAGGGCGCCTGCGGCAGGATCTCTACTTCCGCATCAACACGGTGACGGTGGCGCTGCCCTCCCTGCGGGATCGCACCGGCGACATCCCGCTGCTGGCCAAGTCCTTCCTCGAGCGCTTCCGGGCCAAGCACGGGCGGGACGTCGAAACCATCGACCCGGAGGCCTACCGCCGGCTGCTATCCTACGCTTGGCCGGGCAATATCCGCGAGCTCGAGCACGCGATCGAGCGCGCGGTCCTGGTGGCCCGTGGGCATGAGATCACCCTGGCGGACCTGCCGGAGCCCTTGCAGGTCGACCCCTCGCCGGGCGGGTCGGCTCCTCCGCCAGGCTCCCTGGAGGAGATCGAGCGAGTCTCGATCGTCCGGGCGCTCGAGTCCACCGGCTGGAACAAGCAGGCCGCTGCGCAGGTCCTGGGCCTGAGGCGCCCGACGCTGTACTCGAAGATGCGCCGGCACGGCATCCCCCAGCGCCGGGCCTGACGTTCTCCCGAAGACGCGCTGTCCGGGCCCATCGTCAGCTTCCTGTCGCCATGTATCAGCATTCGGGACGCAAGTGGCTGAAATATATAGCACCAGATCTTGGCAATGCTCTTGCGTGCTCACGCGCGCACGGAGGTGGCCACCGTGCCCCGCATACTGCTCGTTGACGACGATCCCGCCTGGCGGAATCTCTACCGGATGGCTCTTGAGAGCCAGTTCGACCTGTTCGAGGCGACCGACGGGCACCAGGCACTGTCCGTACTGGGTGCCGTCAGGCCCGACGTGATCGTCCTGGACCTCCGGATGCCGCGGATGGACGGGATGGATTTCATCCAGCGCCTCAGCCGCCGGAGCCCACGGCCCAAAGTGATCCTCTGCTCGGGTACGTTCACCGAGGCGGAGCGGCCTCATATTCCGGGCGTGTGTCTGGCCGCCAAGACGCCGGACCTCAAGGAGCTATGGGTGGCGCTCCGCACCGCGATACCTGGCGCGGCCGAGGTCGGCGCGCCGGCCAAGCAGGCGGCGGCGGTGGAAGACGGGGTCTGGCGCGACTGACCGCGGTATGAGCCCTTCGGCTGCCTAGCCGAAAGGCAGTTGTGAGCACCCTGCCTAATTAGTGGCCACCTGCCCTCTCGTCCCCCGAGAGGGTCTCCTTGCAATCTCCTGCTTTGTCAACGCTCGCTCCTCCTGTTCCCACCGGCACGACGAGTGCAAAGCGTCCCGCCGGGAGGTCCACATGAAAAAGATCGAAGCCATCATCAAGCCGTTCAAGCTCGACGACGTCAAGGAAGCACTGACCGGCATCGGGGTCATCGGGATGACGGTGTCCGAGGTCAGGGGGTTCGGCCGCCAGAAGGGCCACACCGAGCTCTACCGTGGCGGCGAATACACGGTCGACTTCCTCCCGAAGATCAAGGTCGAGGTCGTGGTGCCGGACAACCTCGTCGACAAGGTCGCGGGGGTCCTCGCGGGTGCGGCCAAGACCGGCAATATCGGTGACGGCAAGATCTTCATCCAGCCAGTGGATACTGCGGTCCGGATACGCACCGGCGAGCGGGACGAGAGCGCGCTCTGATGCGCCATCAAGGAGGACATGCGGTGACCGGACGGATACCCTCGATTCTCATCCTGTTGTGCGTACTGGCTCTGACGCTCGCCCCGGTTGGGCTCGCTCTGGCCCAGACACCCGCGCCCGCGGCTCCCGCGACCCCGGCGCCTCCGAAGATCGACAGCGGTGACACCGCCTGGGTCCTGGTGTCCACGGCGCTGGTGCTGCTGATGACCGCGCCCGGCCTGGCCCTCTTCTACGGGGGCATGGTGCGGCACAAGAACGCGCTCGGTACCCTGATGCAGAGCTTCATCATCCTCGCGCTGATCTCGATCCAGTGGGTGCTCTGGGGCTACTCGCTGGCGTTCGGCCCCGACAAGGGCGGCATCATCGGCGGGCTCGAGTGGGTCGGCCTGAGGGGGGTGGGAGCCGAGCCCAACGCGGACTACGCGGCGACCATCCCGCACACCGCGTTCATGCTGTTCCAGATGATGTTCGCGGTCATCACCCCGGCCCTGATCACGGGCGCCTTCGCCGAGCGTAAGAAGTTCTCGACGTTCCTGGTGTTCATCCTGCTCTGGGCCACCTTCGTCTACGATCCGCTGGCCCACTGGGTGTGGGGTGTCGGCGGGTGGCTGAAGAACCTGGGCGCGCTCGACTTCGCGGGCGGCACCGTCGTGCACATCTCCTCGGGGATCTCCGCACTCGCCGCCGCGATCGTCATCGGCAAGCGCAAGGGCTACGGCCACCAGCCGATGCCCCCGCACAACCTGCCGCTCACCGTGATGGGGGCCAGCCTCCTGTGGTTCGGCTGGTTCGGCTTCAACGCGGGCAGCGCGCTGGCCGCCAACGGCCTCGCCGCCCACGCGTTCATGACCACCAATACCGCCACCGCGGCGGCCGCGCTCGGGTGGATGTTCACCGAGTGGGCCTCCCGCGGCAAGCCGACCGTTCTCGGGGCGGCGTCGGGGGCGGTGGCCGGCCTCGTGGCCATCACCCCGGCGGCCGGATTCGTGACCCCGATGGCTTCGATCGTCATCGGAGTAGTGGCCGGGATCATCTGCTACACCGCCTGTAACCTGAAGTCGAAGCTGGGCTACGACGACTCGCTCGACGTGGTGGGCGTGCACGGGGTGGGCGGCACGTGGGGGGCCCTCGCCACCGGCGTCTTCGCCACCAAGCTCGTCAACGACGCGGGCGGCGACGGGCTGCTCTACGGCAACCCGAAGCAGCTCTGGATCCAGTTCGTGGCGGTCGCGGTGACCTGGATCCTGGGCTTCGTGATGACGGTGATCATCCTCAAGGTGCTCGATGCAATCATGGGCCTGCGGGTCAGCGACGAGGACGAGATGGCCGGGCTGGATCTTTCCCAGCACTCGGAGACGGCGTACATGCTTGGCGGCTCGGCTTCATACGGCGAGTACTCGATGGGTGGGAGCGCCGGAGGCTTCGAAGGTCTGAGGCCGCCGGAGGCCAAGCCCCGCCCGAGCCACTAGTAGAGGCAGGGTCCGCTTGACGGGCCCCGGGCAAACACTTATGGTTGGTGGCCGGTGGAGCGAAGAGAGGCTCCACCGGCCCGCGGTCTTCCCCACCCAGCACTGAGGCGATAAGGAGGCAGGAGAATGACCCCGAAGGACGTGTTGAAGATGGCGAAGGAGAAGGGCGTCAAGATCGTGGATCTGCGCTTCATCGATCTGCCCGGCCTCTGGCAGCATTTCTCCATCCCGGTATCCGAGCTGAGGGAAGACATCTTCGAGGACGGGCTCGGCTTCGACGGCTCCTCGATCCGCGGGTTCCAGACCATCGACGAGTCGGACATGCTCCTCATCCCCGACGCCTCGACGGCCCAGATGGATCCCTTCACGGCGGTGCCGACCATGGTCCTGATCTGCAACGTCAAGGACCCGATCACCGGCAAGGCCTACAGCCGCGACCCCCGCTACGTGGCCCAGAAGGCGGAGGCGTTCGTCAAGAAGAGCGGGGTCGGTGACACCATCTTCATCGGGCCCGAGCTCGAGTTCTTCTTCTTCGACTCGATCCGGTTCGACCAGAGCTACAACTACGGCTTCTACTTCATCGACTCGGAAGCGGGCGCGTGGAACACCGGCCGGGAGGGCACGCCCGATCGCCCGAACCTCGGCTACATTCCGCGCTACAAGCAGGGCTACTTCCCGGTTCCGCCGATGGACAAGTTCCAGGACATCCGGTCCGACATGGTGCTGGCGCTCGAGTCGGTCGGCGTCCGCGTCGAGGTCCACCACCACGAGGTGGCGAGCGGCGGGCAGACCGAGATCGACATGCGCTACGACACCCTGACCAAGATGGCCGACAAGGTGTGCTGGTACAAGTACTGCGCCAAGCAGACCGCCAAGAAGTGGGGCAAGACCGCCACGTTCATGCCCAAGCCGCTGTTCCAGGACAACGGCTCCGGCATGCACACGCACCAGTCCATCTGGAAAAACGGCAAGAACCTCTTCTACGAGCGGGGTGGGTACGCCGACATCTCGAAGATGTGCCTGTACTACATCGGTGGCATCCTGAAGCATGCCCCCGCGCTGCTCGCGTTCATCGCGCCCTCGACCAACAGCTACAAGCGGCTGGTGCCGGGCTACGAGGCGCCGATCAACCTGGTCTACAGCCAGCGCAACCGGTCCGCCGCCATCCGGATCCCGATGTACTCGAAGGCGGAGGGCGCGAAGCGGATCGAGTTCCGGACACCGGACCCGACCTGCAACCCGTATCTGTCGTTCG
>WNEZ01003295.1_pt1 | contig 18794 bp, 20 predicted proteins | sample 5400521 | NCBI WGS metagenome assembly WNEZ01 (sample SAMN13153339, study PRJNA577476) | soil metagenome | isolation source: 120 cm saprolite under Douglas fir tree site 2 hole 1 replicate 1 | place: USA:California | collected 2015-04-18
CGCGCGCGGGCTCGACGCGCTGCACCTCGCCAGCGCCGCCGGCGAGCGCCGCACCTATCTCGTCCGCCCCGACCTCGGCCGCCGGCTCGACGAGCGCTCGCGCGACCGGCTCGATTCCTGCGTGCGCGGCCATGACCTCGTCCTCGTGCTGGCCGACGGCTTGTCGGCGCGCGCGGTGCAGCGGCACGCCCTGCCGCTGCTCGACGCCGCCCTGCCCGAGCTGCGGCGCGACAAGTGGCGGCTCGGCCCGGCCATCGTGGTGGAGCAGGGGCGTGTCGCCATCGGCGACGAGATCGGCGCGGCGCTCGAGGCGGCGATCGTCGCGGTGCTGATCGGCGAGCGCCCGGGCCTCACCTCGCCTGACAGCCTCGGCGTCTATCTGACGTGGGCGCCTGCCATCGGCCGCCAGGATGCCGAACGCAACTGCCTCTCCAACATCCGCCCGGAAGGCATGGGCTATGCCGAGGCCGCGGCCAAGCTCGTCTATCTCCTCGGCGAGGCGCGGCGCCGGCGCCTCACCGGCGTCGGGTTGAAGGACGAGGCCGAGTCGTCGCGGCGCGGCATCGCCGACGATAGTGCCGACGGCGCATTGCCGGCGGCGCCGCCGTCATGAACGGCGGGCGAGCCTGCGGCGGTTGCGTCGCCTGCTGCGATGGCTCGCTGCGCATCAAGGTGTTCGAGCACGACGTCTACCCTGGCAAGCCGTGCCCGTTCTGTTCGGGCCAGGGCTGCACCATCCATGGCCGCCACCCACGCGATCCGTGTCAGCAATTCGTCTGCGGCTGGCTCGCGGCGACCAGCCCGCTGCCGGAATGGATGCGTCCGGACAAGGCCGGGCTGGTGCTGCTGCCGGCGAATTTCCTGTGGCGCGGGCTGCCCGTCGATGTCGCCGTGCCGACCGGCGCCGGCCCGAAGCAGAAGGCGCTGCGCTGGCTCCAGGATTTCTCGCGCCGCCGCGGGCGCCCGCTGCTCTACCGCCTCGGCGAGGACTGGTACGCCTTCGGCCCGGTCGAGTTCCAGGCGGAGATCAAACAGCGTATCGAGCGCGGCGAGACGCTGTGGCGATGACCGCAAGGCGGCGCAGGTCGCCATGCTGTGTCGCTCGCTCGCGCCGGGTTTCGTTGTCGAGCGAGCCGGGCCCTAGTATAATGCATGAAAATGGGGCGGTCACATTTTGCCGCGCCGCGCGACGCGAGGGAGAGAAGCATGAAGCGGGGGATCGTTGCGGCACTGGCGCTGGCCGGCGCCCTCATGGCGCCGACGCTTGCCGAGGCGCGCTTCTCCTTCACGATCGGCGACAATGTCTATGCCGACGGGCAATGGTTCACCGCCGAGGAATATCAGGAATACAAGGCAACCCATCCCGAGACCGCCCGGCCGGCAAAGCCGGCAGCGCAACAGCCGGTGCAGCCGGCCGCGGCCGCGATCGTCGGCACCGCGCCGGCACCGGCCCCCGCCGCCGCGCCCGCCGCACCGGCGCCGCAGAGCATCGCCGCCGTGCCGCCCGCGGCAGCGCCCCCCGCCGCCGCGACGATGGCGACGGCGCTGCGCGCCGCCTCCTGCAAGACCACGAAATATTACGAGGAATTCCCCGGCGAGGCCGAGAAGTTCGACTGCGGCGCGGTCGGTCAACTGACGCGCCAGGAGATGCTCGCGCAGGGCTGGAAGATCGATTTCGTCGAGAAGCTGCCGGCCATCGCCGGGCAGGCGATGCCCAGCGCCTACAAGGTCATCCTGTCGCGCTGACCGCAAAGGAGCGCGGGGCCTCGCCGCGCCGGCGGATTTCCCACATCTCGCGGTACGCCGCCTCGAGCGCGCGGCCCGTGCGCTCGCTGTCGAAGAGCGGCGCCGCCAGCCGCGCCGCCTCGAGCTTGCCGCGAATCGCCGCGAGCCGTGCCGGGTCGCACGCCAGCGCGAGGGCGAGGCGCTCGTAATCCGCGAGCGAGCGGGTGACGAGCTCGTCGAGCCCGACCGCGTGCAGCAGGCTGCCGGCGACGCGCGCGACGAAGCTGCGGCCGCTGCAGGTGACGAGCGGCAAGCCCGCCCATAGCGCGTCGCTGGCGGTGGTGTGCGCATTGACCGGCAGCGTGTCGAGAAAGAGATCGGCGAGACGCTGCCGCGCCAGATGCTGCGGCGGCTTCTGCCGCGGCGCAAAGACGAGTCGCCCGGGATCGATGCCGCGCGCCCCCGCCTCGCGCCGCAGATTCGCCTCCGCCCACGGATTGTCGGCGAGCAGCCACAGCACGCTGCCGGGCAGGGCGCCGAGGAGGCGCATCCACACCGCGAACATCTCCGGCGCGATCTTGTAGGTGCCGTTGAAGCAGCAGAAGACGAAGCCGTGCTCGGGCAGGCCGCAGTCGCGCCGCGACGGGATGCGCGCGTCGAGCGCACGCTGCCGGTCGTTCACCTGATAGCAATCGGGGAGGTAGACGAGGCTTTCGCTGAAATGCCGCTGCTCCTGCGGCGGCGCGACGAAGCGGTCGACGATGAGGTAATCGACGGCGTCCGTGCCGAGCGTGCCGGGGTAACCCAGGTAATGCGCCTGCACCGGCGCCGGCCGCCAGGCCAGCACGCCCAGCCGGTTGTCCTCGGTATGGCCTTTGAGGTCGATGAGGATATCGACCTCTTCGGCCCGGATGCGGCGGGCGATGTCGCCGTCGCCCGCTCCCGCCACGTCGACGAAGCGGTCGAAGGCGGCGACGAGTCGCCGGCGCAGCGCGCTGCCGTCGGCGGGACCATAAGAGAAAGCGATGGTCTCGAACTGCGCCCTGTCATGGCGCTCGAACAGCTCGGCCATGAGCCGCGCCGTCGCATGCTCGTGGAAATCCGCCGAGAGATAGCCAAGGCGCAGCTTGTCCGCGGCGGCGACGGGCCGAAGGCCCACGGCCGGCGCGGCGATCCTGCGGCTGGCCCAGTATTGCCGCGCGCAAGCCAACTGCTCCGCCGGATCGTCGCTCACGGCGAGAAGGGCGAATGGCTGGATCGCCGCGTGTTGCGCGCGGACCGCCTCGCGCAGCTGGGCATCGCTGCGCTCGATGCCGCGCCAGTCGCAGATCTGCCGCCGGACCAGCGCGTATTGGCTCAGCGCATTGCCCGAGCGCGGCGCCAGCGCCAACGCCTTCTCATAGCTCGCCAGCGCTTCGTCATAGCGCTTGAGCCCCTTCAGCGCGTTGCCGAGGTTGCTGAGCGCCTCGGCGTAATCCGGCTTGAGCGCGATCGCCCTTTCGTAGCTGGCCACCGCCGCGTCGTGGCGCCGCAGATTGCGCAGCGCATTGCCGAGATTGTTGTGCGACTCGGCGAAATCCGGCGCGAGCGCGAGCGCCTTCTCGAAGGGCGCCACGGCCGCGTCATGGCGGCCACTTTCCGCGAACGCGGCGCCCAGCCCATTGAGCGCCGCCGCATGGTCCGGCTGGAGCGCCAGCGCCCGCTCGAACTGCGCGATGGCGGCATCGAGTCGGCCGAGGCGGCGCAGCGCCTGACCGAGATTGCAGGGGACATCGGCATCGCCGGGCTTGAGCGCCACGGCGCGCTCGAGGCTGGCGAGCGCGGCCTCGAGCTCTCCGGCCGCGAGCTGCGCCGCGCCGAGGTCGTGGCGGGTGTCGCCATCGTCGGGCCGCAGCGCCGCCGCCTGCGCGAGGCTGGCGCGCGCCGCCTCATGCCGGCCGAGCCGCGCCTGCGCCGTGCCCAGATTGCGCCAGGCTTCGAAGGAGCCTGGATTCAGCGCGGCCGCGCGCTCGAACCACGTTGCCGCCTTGTCGACGCGGCCGGCGGCACCCTCGATCATGCCGAGCAGGAAATGGCCGCCGAAATGGTCGGGTTGCTGCCGGAGCAACTCGCCGCAGCGCTCAGCCGCTGCCGCGAGGTCGCCGCGCTTCAGCGAGCCGAGGGCATCGTCCAGGGGGGTGGAAGGCGAGCGCATGCTCTTCGACTCGCATCGCGAATGGGCGCGACACAACCCCTAGCAAGTTCCGCCACCTGTGTCGAACGACGCGACCGTCCCGCCGGAGGCGGCGTCTTCTGACGTGCAGATTGATCGACTGTTGCTTTTGCGCAACTTGCCGGAGTTTTGTTGCGCCTTGGTGGCGGCGTTTTGTTGTTGCACGACTGCAGGTTTCATAAAATTCAAGGCCTTAAGGCATGCCGTATTTGGCATGCCACGAACTTTTACGGGGAGAGCAACGTGATCAGAAAAGAACGGATCTGCTGGGTGTTGCCTTTGCTGCTGGCTTCCAGCGGCGCGGCGTGGGCGGACACGGACGTCACCATCTATGGCTATGCCGACGTGTCGGTGGACGAGGTCAACAACGGCATCAAGTCGCAGCCATTCGTCACCTCGAACTCGTCCTATCTCGGCTTCGGCGCGCAGCACGACATCAACTCGGACCTCAAGATCGTCGGCCAGTTCGAGACGCAAGTGGACATCGCCGCGACGCCCTCGATCAAGGACTCGCTGGGCTACCGCAACAGTTTCCTCGGCTTTGCCAGCAAGAGCTGGGGCGCCATCAAGGGCGGCAAGAGCGACACGCCCTACAAGACCGCGACTGCGTCCTTCGACCCCTTCGCCAACACCATCGGCGACTACAATTCGATCATGGGCAACACCGGCGGCGACAACCGCGCCGAATTCGATCTGCGCGCGCCGCATGCCATCTGGTACGAATCGCCGAAGTTCGGCGCGTTCCAGTTCAATTTCATGTGGTCGCCCGGCCAGAACCCCGCCGGCGACAGCAGCGATTTCCCCTTGGGCGACGTGCTCTGCTCCGGCGCGACACCCGGCTCCTCGGGCAGCGGCCAGGCAGGCGTGCAGAACACCTTCGGCGGCTCGGCCGGCTCAGGCCGCCCATCGCAGACCGGCGGCGCCACCGTCGGCACCGGTTTCGGCGAATGCACCGACGGCGGCTTCGGCGATCTCTACAGCGGCAGCGCCATCTTCAAGCTGGGCGGCTTCCTCGGCATCGCCGCCGCCGAGCTGCACCATGCCGTGAACCGCGAGTCCGACGGCGTACCGAACGCGACCGGTGCGCTCGACGAATTCGGCAACCCGTTCATCGTCGCCACGACGGAATGGGCGGCCAAGATCGGCGCCGGCTACGATTTCGGCCCGGTCAAGCTCTACGCGGTCGGCGAGTATATGCGGAAGACGGCCGGCGTGCCATCAAACAACCCGGGGGAATGCCCGGCCGGTGTCGCCGGCGCCGACGACGCGGACGACCTCTACTCGATGGGTGTGCGCCACTACTTCACGCCGGCAATCACGGTCTATGCCGTGGCCGCGCTCAACCACAACCATGCCTGCGCCCATTACGGTCTCGGCCAGAGCGGTCACGGCATCGGCTATCTGTCGCGCAACCCGTTCAACGAGACCTTCCCGGGCAAGGACATCATGGGTATCTCCATCGGCTCGACCTTCAAGTTCTAAAGCCGCCGCACACCCCAAGCGCGTGGCAATGGCGGCCCCCTTGCGGGGCCGCCATTTTCTTGCCGGTGTGGTTAGTGGCCGCCACCGCCGCCGCTCAACGCGCTGCTGCTGCCGCTGACGCCGCTTTCGCCGGGCTGCGGGCCGGTATGGATGTCAGCCTCGCCCTGACTCGCCGGCGCTTGCGCCGGGTTGGCGTAGCTGCCTTGCTGCGCGTTGACGGAATTGGGCGGCGCGCTGCTCGACGACTCGCTGCCGCGGTGGTGCCAGTTCGAGCACGCCGCGAGAGACGCGAGCAGGGCCGTGGCCAACAACAATCGCTTCATTGCGAATTCCAGCTTGTGGGACTCACAGTCCAACACGAGCGGGCGAGCCGCGTCCCGGAACGCGCGGTGGGCGCACGCGTCGATCCGCGAAGACAACCGCCGGGCGCGCGCTCAAGCTGAAGCCGTGATGCTCGGCGGATCGGCACCGCGAGGATCGCCGCCGCCGCGGGCGGCCACTTGCCCGTCGGCCGGTCGCCCCATAGAGTTGTGCCACAATAACAGGTCTATCGCGCCCGGGCTCCGGCGCGAGGCGAGGGGGAGGAAATCATGCCAGCGAAGCCCGCTTGGTCGATGTTGCTTGGAGCGCTCATGGTGGCCGGCGCTGCTCTCATGGCGCATGCCGCCGCAGCGGCGGAGGTTCGGCATTTTACCTTCGGCTACGATCAGCCGCACACCACCGGCTATGGCATCGCCGCCGATACCTTTGCCAACAAGCTCAAGGACCTCAGCGACGGAGCCCTGCTCGTTGATCAGTTCCCCGGCGCGCAGCTCGGGCAGGAGCCGCAGATGCTGCAGAAGATCCGCACCGGAGACATCGACTTCATCATTTCTTCCACCGCCAATGCGGCGACGGTGGCACCCGAGGCGGGCGTGATGTCGATCCACTTCATCTTCAAATCCGAGGCCCACCTGCAAAAGGCGATCGCCGATCCCAAGGTGGTTGCCGCGGTGCGCAAGATGGTCAAGGACACGGTGCAGGGCGCCCAAGTGTTGACGGTGATCACGTTGGGCTTGCGCGATTTCTACAGCAAAAAGGAAATCCACGGCATCGCCGACCTCAAGGGCTTGAAGGTCCGGGTGCAGGCGACGCCGACCGAAGACACGCTGTTCCCTGCCTACGGCGCGCAGATCGTCCATATGCCGTTCGGCGACGTCTATACATCGTTGCAGACCGGCGTGGTGGACGTCGCCGAGAACGGCATCAACGTCTACCTCTCGAACAAGCATTACGAGGTCGCGCCGATCATGTCGCTGTCCGAGCACGAGGCCAACAACAGCGTTATCTGGGTCAGCGACAAGGCGTGGAACAGCTTCTCCGACGAGCAGAAGAAGTGGGTTCAGGCGGCCGCCGACGAGACCGGGCGCACGCAGCCGGCCAAGGCGTTCGCGCTTGAGCACGAGTCGACCGCCAAGCTGGAGAAGATCGGGGTGAAATTCGTCAAGAACGTGGACAAGTCCGGCTTCATCAAGGTCGCCGAGCCGATCCAGGACAGAATCGCGAAAGAGCTCGGCCCCCATGCCGTCGAAATTCTCGGCCTCGTCCGGGCGGTGCAGTAGCCGTCCCCCGCGGCCGTGCTGATGCGCAACGCGGCGGTGCCCGCACCGGCGTTGCGTGCCGCCTCGTGCGATGCCGTGACAGCGCAATGAAGCAGCCGAATAGCCTCGTCCTGCAGGAGCGGCGGCATTTGAAATGGCCTGCCTTCGACGTCATCGAGGCCGTGACCATGTTTCTCTGCGGAGTCTGCCTGGTCGGCTTCACCACCTCCGTGTTCTTCGACGTGCTGACCCGCACGATCGGCGCCCCCTGGCTCTGGCTCCAGGAGGTTACCAGCACCTTCTTCGTCTATGGCATCTTTATCGGCGCGGCGGCGGCGACGCGCCGGAACGACCATCTCTATCTCTCGGCGATCACCGAGACGATGAGCGGCACGCTCCGGCTCGCCGTCGAGACCTTCAACCGCCTCGTTGTACTCGCGGTCGGCGGGTGCATGACGTATTTCGGCAGCATCAATTTCGTGCAGGGCTTCGGCAGCTTCCGCATGCCGTCGATGACGCCGATCGCCTCGCTCTACGCCGCGATCCCGATCTCCGGCGCGCTCATCGTGCTGTTCACCATCGAGCAGATCGTCAACGGCTGGCGCAACGGCTTCCCGGAGCCGGGCGGCGAGCGCCACGAGATGCATTTCGAGTAAGCGCCGGCGATGGGCAATGGATGGATCCTGCTGATGATGGGCGCCCTGTTCCTCGGGCTGGGATATCTCGGCGTGCCCGTCGCCTTCAGCCTGATGGCGGGCGTCATCGTCGCCACCTTGCTGACGCCGATCAGTCTGCCCTCGATCATGGGCCAACTCTTCAATGGGGTCGATTCCGAGGCGCTGCTCGCCGTGCCGTTCTTCCTGCTCGTCGGCGAGCTCATGACTTCCGCGAATGTCGTCGGCCGCATGATCGACTTCTCGCAGGCGCTCATCGGGCATCTTCGCGGCGGTCTTGCCCAGGTGGTGACGCTGTTCAGCATGTTCTTCTCCGGCATTTCGGGATCGTCCTCGGCGGACGTCGCGGTTCTCAGCCGCACGCTGGCGCGGTCGATGGAGGAAGAAGGCTACGACCGCGGCTTCACCGCGGCGCTGATCGCGTCCGCCTCGACGATGGCGAACCTGATCCCGCCCAGCATCATGGCGGTGGTTTACGGTGCCACCGGCAACGTCTCTATCGCCGGATTGTTTCTCGGCGGCGTCGTACCGGGTGTCCTCGTCGGCGTCGGGCTGATGATCTACAGCTATTTCTTCGGCCCGGTCGGACGCATGAAACGTCGCTCTTCGCTGCTTGCGATCGCCGGTGCCGCGAGGGAAGCGGCGCTGCCCCTGGTCATCCCCGTCATCATCATGGGGGGTATCCTCACCGGCTGGTTCACGCCCACCGAGGCGGGGATGATCGCGGTCGTCTATATCCTGCTGGTGCTCATCCCGTGCCTCAATTGGCGTCATATCCGCCAGCTGCCCTTCGACTTCGTGCGCGCCGGCCTGCTCTACTCCATCCCGCTCATCACCGTGGCGGCGGCCTCGGCGTTCGGCTGGATGCTGGCCTATCTGCACGGCCCGGACGCCGTCTCGGACTGGATCTCGTCCGCGGCCGGCACCGATCCCTTGACCATCATGTTCCTGCTGGTTGCTGCCTTCGTGATCATCGGCGATTTCGTCGATGCCATCCCGGCGATCATCATCTTCATGCCGATCATCAACAGGCTGACCGAACTCGGCGGCATCAACCCCGTGCATATGGGTGTCGTCATCATCGTGACGCTGGCCTTCGGCCTGATCACGCCGCCCTACGGACTGGCCCTGCTGATGGCGGCGAAGTTCATCAACGTGCGCTTCTCGGTGGCACTAGTGAGGTCGTTGCCCCTCTACGTCGTCTTTTTCGCCACCATCGCCTTCAGCATCTTCTTCCCGGACGTCGTGCTGTGGCTGCCGAAGCACGTCTTGCCCGAGTCGGTCGGATGCTTCAAGTCGCCGACCGGCGCCGGTTACATCTGCCCGGGTTGACCGTGCGCAGCGCCAGCGCCGGCTGGCGAAGGCGCGGAGCGACGGGCGCCGCGCGGCAACCTGACCGGGCGATGTGCTATGGTGCGCGGGCGGAGGGGGCGGTTTATGATTGGCTACAAGAGCCTCGGCGGTGGCGAGCACAACGTGCTGATGCTGCATGGTTGGTTCGGCGACGAGACGAGCTTCGCGCCGATGCAGGACGCGCTCAGCCTCGGCGAGTTCACCTACGCCGTCATGGCCTATCGCGGCTACGGCGCGTCGCGCCAGCAGCGCGGCGACTATTCGATCGCCGAGATATCCTCCGACGCGCTCGACCTCGCCGACGCGCTCGAATGGGACACGTTCAGCCTGGTCGGCCATTCGATGGGCGGCATGGCGGCGCAGCGCGTGCTGGCCGATGCACCGCAGCGCGTGCGCAAGATCGTCGCCATCACGCCGGTGCCGGCTTCGGGCGTGCCGTTCGATCCCGAGACCTGGAAGCTTTTCGATGGCGCCGCCAAGAGCCTCGACAACCGCCGCGCCATCATCGATTTCTCGACCGGCGGCCGGCTGTCGCGGAGCTGGATCGACCGCATCGCCCGCCACTCCGCCGAGGGCGCCACGGTCGAGGCGTTCGCCGCCTACCTGCAGAGCTGGGCCAAGACGGATTTCAGCGCGGCCATCAAGGGCAACCCGGTGCCGATCAAGGTCATCGTCGGCGCGCATGACCAGGCGCTCACCGCCGAGATCATGCGCGCGACCTATCTCGCCTCCTATCCCAATGCCGAGCTCGAAGTGATGGCCAATGCCGGCCATTACCCCATGAACGAGACGCCGGTGGCGCTCGCCACCAGCATCGAGGCCTTCCTGCGCCGGTGATGGCCGGCCGCGATCGGCTTACGAGACCGCGTCGCCGGGCCGGACACAGCGGGCGTGGCGCTGCGGCGCGTAGTCGATGAAGATCTCGGCGGGCGCGTCCGTCACGGCGAAGAGGCGCTCGACGCGGGGCAGGGGCTTGGTCTTGGCCGATTTGAGCGCGTCGAGGATCTCGCCCTGCGTGCTCTCGCCCGCGTCCTCGAGCGCCACCGGCTTCTGCAGGAAGAGCTGGACGCGCAAATGCGGATGCGGGCGGTCGAGATCGAGACCGGCGGAGCAATGCTGGCCGTAGCGCCCAACGAAGAGGCGAACCGCGTCGGATGTGTTCACCCCGGCGGCATGGGCTTTCGCCAGCGCCGCCTCGGGGAGCACGACCAGGACGGCGGACGCGCCCAGCGTGATCGCCGGTGTCCCGGTCCTGCCGACGGCCTCGTCGCGCCACGCCTGCTCCAGCCAATCGGCGGCATGGGCCGGTGCGGCGAGGAGGGCGGCGGCGAAGAGATACCTGACGATGCCGGCCATGGCGGGTCCCTGATGCTGTTCGCTCGCTCTCGCTTCAACGTCCCTCGTCCTTGGCCGTCGCGTCGGCGTCGCCGCGGTGCCGAACGATTTTACGGCCCTTGCGGTCCTCTGTCCCCGAATGCGCCCGTCCTTTTTTTGACATACCCGCGCGAGAACGATTTGGGCAACAGGAAACCGCCGGTTGATGTTTGACTATAGGGTAAGCTGGAACCTCGGGCAGCCCGGCGCCTCGGAGACAATCCCGCCATGAAGCACAGCGCGAAAATCGAGATCGGCCAGCGATTCCGGTCGATCGGCGTCACCGGCAAGCCGACGGGCGCCTATGAGGTTCAGGCGCTTTTTCGCAGCCGGGTCGACCGGCTCGATTATGCGCGGATCGTCGATCTCAACGACAGCAGCCACACCAAGGTGTACGCCATCGCCGCGCTGGCGAACCCGCGGCATTTCCTGCCGATGCCGCCGGCGAACGTCGAGTGAGCCAAGCGCGCCGCGCCGCCCTTGCGACGGCGCCGCGATACGGTCGAGTTCATCCGCATGGGACGCTGGGCGAGCGGCCGACAAGGGCGCACCATTAACGCGTTCGCGGCTGGTCTTTGCAACGACGCCGAGGCTCGATGCACAAAGCACGAAGGAAGGGCCGCCGCTTATCGGCGGCCCCTATTTCTCGTCCGCGCCCGCGCGTGCGTCGTCTAGCGGTTGTCGCTCGGCGGCGGGTTGGCGTCCGGCGCCATTCCCGTGTCGCCGCCCGGCGGCGTGCTGCTGCCCGACGCGCTCGGTTCCGCGGCCGGCTTCGCGCCGGCGACGGCCGGAGCGCCCTGGCCGAGTGCCAGGCGGTCGATGGTCGCCCGGTCCAGCCGCGCGGTCGGCTGCAGCCCGTTCTTCTGCTGATAGGCGGCCAGCGCGCCTTTCGTCTGCGGGCCCATGAGCCCGTCGACGGGACCGTGGTAGAGGCCCTCATCCGCGAGCTTTTGCTGCGCTTCCCTGACGCTTTCGCGCGAGGCGCCGGCCGTGCGGTCCTTGTGCAGCGCCTTCGCGGCGAGCGTGTCCGCGCTTTCGGGCGTTGCGGCGCCCGCGCCGGCGCCGACCGCGCCGCCGATCAGCGCGCCCACCGGGCCGCCCGCCAAGGCGCCGATGGCGACGCCGCTGAGACCACCCGACGCCGAGCGTTGCTCTTCGTTGCGGCCGCATGCCGTCGCGAGCAGCGCCACCGCGACCACGCCGAAAACTCCCATCCTCATGTGAACAGCCCCCAATCGTTCGATCATCCACACTCCGAACAGCGCCCGCGACAGGCGGGTTCCGGGATGGGGTTCTCCCGGCATCGGGCGCAAGGCCACGCCGGCGCACGGCTGGGGCGCGCGGCCCCGACTCTCGATAGCCGTTCCTTCGCCTTCGCAAGCGGCATCACCCAAATCGGGCCTTCAATTCGTCGGCGGCTGACTTGAGGATTTCGCGAGACAGCTTCTCGTCGTTCACCGCACGGGCCATCGACACGGCGCCGACCAGCGTGGACAGCGCCGCGATTGCCTTCGTCCGCCGGGATCTCTGCTTGTCGCCCGCGATCAGCTTGGTGAGCAGTGCCAGGTACGTGCAGACCTGCCGCGTATAGGCGGAGCGCGCCCGGTCGTTGCTGCGGGCCACGTCGCCGGCCAACGTCGTGACGGCACAGCTTGTCGCCAGATCATCGCGGTGGGCCGTACTGAGATAGCCGTCCACCAGCGCGGCCAAGGCGGATTGCTTGATGTTCGCCACGGCGTCGACAGCCTGTGCCCCCTCGTGCAGCGCGCACTCGATCGCTTCGGCCACCAGCTCGTCGCGCGAGGCAAAGTGCCGGTAAAAGCCGCCATGGGTCAGGCCAGCGTCCTTCATGAGATCGGCCACGCCGACGCCGTCGACACCGGTCTCGCGGAACCGGGCGGCGGCCATCCGCACGATGCGATGGTGGCTCTCGGCTTTGTCTGCCCGTGAATGGCCCATCGGAAAGATCCTCGATCTTCAGTTCAGGCTTGACGGTAAGGATTATGCCCGTCATCTTCCTTGGTGTGGATGATGATCGTCATGCAGAATGCCGGGCCGGGGCTCAATTCCAAAATGATCATGAATTTCATCCAAGGTGTCCGACACGGCATCGCCGCCGTCAGCGCCCTTGCACTCGTCGCCTGTGTCACGATCCCACAACCCTCAAACGGGAGCGCAAGCATGACCGACGACAAGCAGCGAGTCACCGCACTTCTCAAGAGTATCGAGACCGGTGACAGCAAGCCGCTCGCCTACATCAACCCCAACAAATATATTCAACACAACCTGGCCGTAGGCGATGGCTTGGCCGGACTTGGCGCCCTCTTGAAATCCTTGCCAAAGGGATCGGCCAAGGTCAACACGGTGCGTGTGTTTCAAGACGGCGATTTCGTATTTGCCCATACCGATTACAACTTCTTCGGCCCCAAGGTGGGATTCGACATTTTCCGTTTTGAAGATGGAAAGATCGTCGAACATTGGGACAATTTGCAGGAAACCGCCGCCACGCCGAGTCCAAGCGGCCATACGATGATCGACGGCCCGACGATGGCGACCGACCTCGATAAGACCGAGGCCAATAAGGCTCTGATGCAGACCTACATGGATGACCTTCTCCATGGCCGGAAGGATAAATTTGCGAGCTACTTTGACGGCAACAACTACATCCAGCACAGCCCGCTGGTTGCCGATAACCTGACCGGCCTGTTCGCGGGGCTGCAGGCCTTGGCCAAGCAGGGCTTGGCAGTGAAGTACGATCGCGTTCACAAAGTGCTCGGGGAAGGCAATTTCGTGCTTGTCGTGGCCGAGGGCAGCTTCGGAGGTCGCGCCACGTCGTATTACGATTTCTACCGCATTCAGAACGGGAAAATTGCCGAGCACTGGGACACCTTAGAACCGATCCCGCCGCGCGCCGAGTGGAAGAATTCGAACGGAAAGTTCTGATTCGCTCCTGCCGGCAGCGTTATTCATCGCGCGCAGCCTGCGATCGAGAAGGACGAGGCTCGGCTTTGCGTCGGTCGCGCTTCCTCGCGCGAGTTTGGCGGCCTCACGGTCGATCATGTCGTTGCCGAAGCGGTTCACCGCCCGGTATTTGCGCGGCGAATTCGAGTGCTATCGGCCATCATCTACGGCGCGTTGGCGAGGCATTTCGGCCGGTTGTAAAAAAATATTTCGTCCCCATATGCAGTAGCCACGGCAATTGCTGCGATTACTGGAAGCTACTGCAAGGCAACGAGACCGTCGCTCTCGACCAGCGGAACACCGCGGCAGCCATCCCGGGAGCGCGTCGCCTCCGGGCCCGCAATCAACATCAACCGGAGGAAACATCTCAATGGCGCCAATGCAGCCGATCAAATCTAGATGGGAAACGGCCAAGCCGCTGGCATTCGCCTTCGCCATCGGTCTGGTCACCGGGCCTTTGGTCTCGAACTATGTCGGCTGGCAGGTCACGAGCCGCACGGCTCGGGCCGACCTGCACGCCGGGATCGTCGAGCAGCAAGCGATCTTCTGCGAGGCGCGGGCGCGGGCGGATGTGACCGCGCCCGACAAGCTTGGCTGGGATGCGCGGTACGAGCTGGCGAAGAAATGGGCGATCATGCCGGGCGCCACCGAGCCGCCGTCGGGCGTGGCGAGCGCCTGCGCGAGCAAGCTCGCGGTGTGAGCATGGCGATATGCTATTTCCGGCGCATGGCGGCGCAGGGCTTTCGCCGTGCCCGAAGGTCGGTGCAGCCGCAAGGGATTAAGGCATGATCACGAAGGTGCAGCTCTTTTTGAACATGAAGGACGAAAGCGTCGCGCGTCCGCTCGGCGTCCGGCGGCTGCGGCGCGCGCCTGACGCCGGCCAGAAGTTCGAGATCGATGTCGACGGGCGAGCGGTGCGCGCGCGCATAACGCGCTTCTCGAGTGCGACCGGGCCCGTTCCGGGGACGATGGTTCCCGACGTCTACGCCGAGGAGATCTAGGGGAGTTCGGTGGAACGCTTGGCGTCGCGCCTGCATCTTCCGGAGTCCGATGGGGGCGACGCTTTGCCGGGACCTAATTCCGATTCGACGTGGGGCCAAAGGTTCGCGGCTTCTATTGCTGCCGGCGCAGGCCTCGCTCTCGCGACCGTCGCATCGCCTTCGGCCGGCGCCGAGCCGGCCAAGCCCTACGATCGCTGCGCCTACATGAACCACGACAGCAAGGCGTACAAGGCCTGCATGTCGGAGCAGGCTGCGGCGAAACAAAGGTCGGACGCGGCAGCGCCAGCCGTCGCGAAGCCAAAGCCCAGCCCGAAGCCAGGGTCGTAACCTGACGGTCGGATGAAACCTCGCCCGCGCCGGGTGGCGAGGACAACCCTACGCCGTCCTATACTGTCTCGCTCGGTCGATCCGGAAAGGTCGGGCGGGAAGCGGGGGAGGGCGGCGGCGCATGAAGATCGCCATTCTCGACGATTATCACGACACGCTGCGCACGCTGCGCTGCTTCGGCAAGCTCGGCGGCCACGATGTCACCATCTGGAACGATCACGTCCAGGACGTCGATGCGCTGGCCGCGCGGCTGCGCGACACCGAGGTGCTGGTGCTGATACGCGAGCGGACGCAGATCCGCGCGCCGCTGCTCGAGCGGCTGCCCCATCTCGGGCTCATCAGCCAGCGCAGCGTCTATCCGCACATCGACATCGATGCCTGCACGCGATTGGGCGTGATCGTGTCGTCGAGCCAGCACCCCGGCACGCCCTCCTATGCCGCGGCGGAGCTGACCTGGGCCCTGGTGCTCGGGGCGATGCGCCAGATCCCGCAGCAGATGGCCGCGCTCCGGGCAGGCAAATGGCAGATCGGAATCGGCAGCACCCTGCGCGACAAGACGCTCGGCATCTTCGGCTACGGCCGCATCGGCAGCGTCGTCGCCGGCTACGGCCGCGCCTTCGGCATGAATGTGCTGGTGTGGGCGCGCGAGACCTCGCTGGCGCGGGCGCGCGCCGACGGCTACGCGACGGCGGCGAGCAAGGCCGCGCTGTTCGCGGACAGCGATGTCCTCTCGCTGCACATGCGCCTGGTCGCGGCGACGCGCGGCATCGTCACCGCGGACGACCTGGCCCGCATGAAGCCGAGCGCGCTCCTGGTCAACACCAGCCGGGCGCCGCTGATCGCGCCCGGCGCGCTGGTGGCGGCATTGCGCGCGGGGCGGCCAGGCATGGCCGCGGTCGACGTCTTCGAGGAGGAGCCGGTGCGCGACCCGCGCCATCCGCTCCTCGTCATGGACAATGTCGTCGCGACGCCGCATATCGGCTACGTCTCGCGCGACGAGTACGAGATCCAGTTCACCGACATCTTCGACCAGATCGCCGCTTACGCCGCGGGCACGCCGATCAACGTGGTGAACCCCGACGTGCTGCCGACCGCCCGGGAACGCCCTTGATAAGCCAAACCCAATCAGCTCTTCACGCGATCAACGCCGAGAGGATCGTCTGCTTTGCGGAGGCCATGTGGCCCGGGTCGCGGCCTTCTATGGTAGATGCATCACCTATTCCACGATATCGATTTCACCAGTAGCCACTTCTGGACTTTGCGAGCGCATCATGCCTGATCTGATTTATCCTGGTGTGGGGGTCCGGGGATCAAGTATCTGTGATTACCTCCATCAGCATTTCAGCCTCCAGGCGTCCATTGTTGGCGCCAACATCGTGGTAGCTGAAAGCGATGCGGCCAGAGCGTTCCCTTTCACCGGAATATTGGCGCAGCATGGCCAGTTGGAGCTAACTCCTGGTAACGAGATCGACATTGCGCAGCAGATGGCGGCGCAGATCAAGGTTCGGCAACCTGACCTCGGAAATATAGAGATCAAGGTCGTTCGGGATTTTGGTGTCTTAGGCGATGTCGCCGCAGCGCGTGATCGACTTGCTGCGGCGGCTCCTGAGGATGTTGTCAGAGAACTCGCGACAAATGTCATTCCGCTGCTGCGCAAAATAGGTGCGACTCACGTCACCACTATCACGGTCGACATGGTCCGAGCACAAGGGATGCTCTCGTTGACGAGGATTTTCTGTCTCTCGCAAAAATTTGGATTTGCCAAGGCTGCGGAAATCATCGGGGCGGGCCACAAGGACCGAGACATCGAGCCCCTCGGAGGCGTCCTACCGAGCCCCGTTGATTTACTTAGCTTCATTGACGCCCTAATGCGATTTCCACCCGTGGTGCTGTCCTTGAGCATGCGCCGACTCGATTGCTCCTGGCAGTTTCAAAACAGAGGCATGTGGGCATTTCCGAGGCCTTTGTGCAATGGTTTCCTCGGCGAGTTCAGTGCGGATTTAGACCCGCTTGCTCCGCGTGACCTTGTGTCAGGACTTCCCGGATTACGCAACATGGACGAACAGAATGTGTGGCGATATCTGAATCTGATTACACGAGGGATCGATGGCCTTTTTGGCTGGCTAGGTGATCCAAGAAATTTCCAAAATGCTGACGGAACAGTTGATCTAATGCGACAGCTTCAAGGTTTTAGTGCCATACATCTTCTCTTCGCCGATCTGGCAGCAATGCAATTTTCGACCGACGCCCACAATCGAATTAGTTTTGCGATGTCCGCATTGGACAAGCTGGCTAACTTGCGTATTGAGCTGGGGAACGCGACGGGGCCGGACAAAGTAGCATTCGGTCGCCTATGCTGCGCCGATCAAGCCCGGCACCTCGTCGATATAATCACCCGCTTTTGCCGAGATCGAAACTATGATGAGCTTAGCGCGCAGCTATCGACTTCTGTGTCGCGGGTATATCGCGAGTTGCACGAGCAGATTTCTAAACAGGGAGCCGCATACAAGGCGTCTGAGCAAGCACGGGTTGATCGTTTATGGAGTCAACGGAACATTCGACACGGCACTTTTCTCCGCGGACAGCAATTTGAAAGCCTTTTCTTGGAAGCATCAGGAAAGGCAGCCAGGACTCTGCCGTCAATACCATTTGTTTTGGCCCTTGGGCTGATATGCGATCCTGGGCCATTCGTTACATACGATCCCCAAATCAAGTCCTGACCCGTTCCGCACAAGCTACTTCCTTCCTATAAGGCGCTTTGGCCAGCGTCTCTCGGTTCTAGCGCTTGTACGTGCCGACTTCTCGTTTTTGCGTGCATGTACTAACCTTGCCCCAAACCAACCACCTCAGGGAGACCCGCCATGCTGCTGCCGCTTCAGAACCGCTGTCTCGCCTATGACCTCATGGGGCCGGAGAACGGGCCGGTCGTTTGCTTCACCCATTCGCTGGCGTCGGATAGCGGCATGTGGGCGGAGCAGGTGCCGCCGCTGCTCGCGGCGGGGTTCCGCGTGCTGCGCGTCGACATGCGCGGCCATGGCGGCAGCGATGCGGTGGCGGGCGACTACACCATGGACCAGCTCGCCGCCGACACCGCGGCGGTGGTCGACGCGCTGGGCTTCCGCCAGGTGCACTATGTCGGCCTCTCGATCGGCGGCATGCTCGGCCAGGCCTTCGCGCTCAACCACGGCGCCAGGCTCAAATCGCTGATGCTGTGCGATACCATGCCCCAGACGCCGGCCGACGCGAAGGCGGCATGGGCGCCCCGCGTCAAGATGGTGCGCGAGGCGAATTCGGTGGCGCCCTTGGCCGACCCCACCATGGAGCGCTGGTTCACCGATGCGTTCAAGCCGCGGAAGCCCGGCCGCTGGAAGGAGATTCGCGACACCATCGCCGGCACCACGCCCCAGGGCTATCTCGGCTGCGCCGCGGCGATCCAGAATTTCGACTTCGTGCCGAAGCTGCCGACCGTCATGACGCCGACGCTGGTGGTGTGCGGCGCCGACGATCCGGGCACGCCGCCCGCCGGCAACAAGCGCCTCGCCGAGCTCATCCCGCACGGAAGCTACGAGGAGATCGCCAACGCCCGCCACTTCCCCAATGTCGAGCAGGCCGAAATCTTCAACCGCCTCATGATGGCGTGGCTGGCCTCGCAGCGGTGAGGGGTTGATGGCGTGCTGCATAGGTACCCTGCGTCCTTCGACAAGCTCAGGATGAGGAAGACCAGATATGGCATCAGCTGTCGAAGTAGCGCTGCTTGGGTCCTCATCCTGAGCGGGCGCGGAGCGCCCAGTCGAAGGACGCACGGCCTTCATGCAACACTCCCTCCAAGGAGCCGCTATGTCGTTCGCTCTCGGCGTCGTCCTCTTCCTTCTCGGCACGGCGCTCGTCGCGCTCTGCCTCGCCGCCATCCCCGGCCCGCCGGGCGGCGCGGCGCCGGCGCATCCGCCGCACGGCCATGATCACCAGGCGCATCATTAGTCTAGAGATGCGTAATCCGCCCCGCCCCCTCACCCGTCGACCGCTACGCGGTCGACACCCTCTCCCGCTTGCGGGAGAGGGGACGCGCGGCGCCGTACCTCCCCCTCTCCCGCTTGCGAGAGAGGGA
>WNEZ01002718.1_pt1 | contig 18792 bp, 17 predicted proteins | sample 5400521 | NCBI WGS metagenome assembly WNEZ01 (sample SAMN13153339, study PRJNA577476) | soil metagenome | isolation source: 120 cm saprolite under Douglas fir tree site 2 hole 1 replicate 1 | place: USA:California | collected 2015-04-18
TTCCAGGTGAAATCGATCCAGGGGCTCTGCGCCTTGCGGCGTTCGACCACGACACCGACCGCAATCTTGGCATGCGCGGAGACGTTCACGACACCGCCTCGAGATGGGCGATCGGAAGGCCGGTCACGAGATTTTGCGGCTTCATGCGCAGCATCCGCTCGGGCGTCATCGCCAATATCAGATAGATGGGCTCGCCTTTAGCCTTGTCCAGGACGGCTTCGGGATTGCGGAAGGTGAGCCGGTAAAGGCCGATGATGCGCTCCTGCGCCGCTTGGTCGAGCTCTCCGCCAGTCCACAGCGCGTCGCCGATCCCAGTCGCCTCGGCATCGAGGCCGACATACCAGGTGAGATTGACATTGGCCGCCTCGATCAGCGGCTCGATCTCGACCTCGACCGACAGAAGATGCGCGATCCACCGCTCGATCACCTTGCCGAGCGCGTCGAGCCCGCGCCGTCCGGCGGTAAGATCGAGCGCCATGTCGAACAGATCGCTACGCTCCCAATAGCTCTCGGCATTGCCGTCGTTGAGCACGTCGATCTCGCCCGCCACCGGCAAGCCGAGCATGGCAACGAGCGGCGAGGCTGGCTGGGGGCTGATGCCCGTGACCTTCTCTTCGTCGGCCGCAAGCAGCGAGCCGTCATGCACGGTGAGGCGTTGCGGCCTGAAGAACAATTCTGCCGCGCGCAGCATGAAGACGTCGTCGCAGCCGTCGAGCAGGTTGCGCAGGATCACATGTACGAGCTGGTTGATGAACAGCGGCGGCGTCTTACCGAGCATCGCCGCGTGCAAGGTGCGCTCGGCGACACATGCAGTTTGCGGCGGTGCAAGTTCGGGCCGCGCGAGATAGGCCTTGAGGAACTCATCTGTGACCAGGAGGCCGCCGCCGTCATCGCGGTCGAGCAGGTGATGCCCGCAGGAGAGCCAGAAATCGGCCATGCGACCGTTGCCTCGACGACATATTGCTGGCCCTCTATACCACGGCACGGCAACCGTGATGGGATGAGACTATGTCGGCTACACGGAGTCGGCGCGAACTGCGGCAGACAACGCGGCTCGCCCACGCTGCAACCTTGGCCATTGGCCTGGCGTTCGCGTGGTGCACCAGCGCATCGGCACAGCCTTATCCCAGCAAGCCCATTCATATCGTGGTGCCGTTTGCGCCCGGCGGCATTACCGACGTGCTCGGCCGCGCGCTCGGCCAGCGGCTATCGAAGGCTTGGGGCCAACAGGTCGTCATCGAAAACAAGCCGGGCGGCGGCACCGGCCAAGTGGGCACCGAATACGTGGCACGGTCCGCCCCCGACGGCTACACGCTCCTGGTCACCGCCGACGCGACCTTCGTCACGTCACCTCACATCTACAGCAAGCTGCCCTACGATCCGATCAACGATTTTGTCCCCATCACCGGCCTCGGCATCAGCCCGCAGGCGCTGGTCGTGCACCCATCGCTGCCGGTGCGGACGCTCGGTGACCTTGTGAATTTCGCCAAACAACGACCGGGCGAGCTCAATTACGGAACCTTTGGCATCGGGTCGAGCGGACACCTCAACATTGTCCTACTGGAGGGGATGACCGGGACCAGATTCACGCCGGTGCATTACCGCGGCGCGGCGCCTGCGATCACCGACCTCATCGGCGGTCACATCCAGATGATCATCGTCAGCATCGGGCTCGTTGCGCAGCCGTGGCAAGCGGGCGCGCTCAACGTGCTTGGTTTCGGCAGCACCGAGCGGATCGCGCAATATCCCGATGTGCCCACGCTCGCCGAAAGCGGGCTGCCGGGTTACGAAGCCGGGTCATGGTACGGATTGGCCGCGCCCAAAGGCACGCCGCAGGACATCGTGATCAAGCTCAACGCGCAGACACAGCGCATCTTCGGCGAGCCCGGCTTTCGGGAAAAGTTCCTTGCACCCAATTTCATCTTTTCGATCGTGAGCTCGCCGGAGGCGTTCGCCGAGCGCATTCGCCGCGAGTCGGCGAAATGGGGCAAGGTCATCCGCGATGCGAATATAAAGGCGGAGTGACTCTACGAACTGCCTGCGAGGAGCCTCAACGTCGCGGGCTCCATTGATGCAGTTCAATCACTTCGTTTCTCCTTCCCCAGCGCGGCAAGATGTATCTCTTCGCTCGACTCTTCTTCGCTCTCGACCTCCAGGAACGAGAACGCGCGCATGGGCTTGCGCGTGCCGCGCGGGTGGAGCGTGCGAAACGCCTCGCGGATCGCGCCGTCCTCGAAGGTGCGGCGCACGGCGATGAGCGTGTCGTGGGGGTGATCGCAAAGCGAGGCCGCGAACGCGACCTCTTCTTCCGCCGCCGCGCGTGCTGCACCGAAGTCCGGCGCGCCGAGGCGCTCGCGCAGCTGCTTTGCCAGCGTGTCGACCAGCGCGTGGCGATCCTCTTCCGTCGCGCCCACAATCTGCACCAGTGTCGACCAGCCGAACGAGGCTACGCCTAGAAACCCGCCGCGAAAGGCCGCGCGTGACTTGCCCGCGAGCGCATCCGGATCGGCATCCGCGAACATGAAGGCGCCCGACACCGCCCATTCGCCCGGGTCGGCGGCGCGCTCGAACACGAACGTGTCCGATGGGTCGAGGCGGATAGTGCGCAAGAGCCTCACCGCCGCGGCCCTCCGGTCGCGGGGTCGAGCCACGAGGGCTGGCCCAGCGCGGGCAGCAGCGAGCGCGGCTCGACGTCGCCCGTACTCGCATTCGTCACGATGCGCCGCACGAGGAGATCGCCGTTTTCAGCGATGTCGCGACGCACGCCGCTCTCGGGCGCAAGCCGGGCGAGATAACTCTTCGCGATCTCGCCGAACCCGTGTTCCTGCCAAGCATCGAGCGCGACCATGAGGTGGCGGGCAAAGCTTTCCACCAGACGGCCGGATCCGAGATCATCGAAGCCTTCCTCCTCGAGCGCGGCGGAGAGCGGACGCAAGCCCGGTTCCTCGTCCCCCAGCGCCACCGTGCGGATCATGGCGGCGAACACCAGCCACGCCGGCGGTTCGTTCTCTTCGGCGCCCTGCGGCCAGGCAAGGCGTGCCCCGCCGACGAGCCCACCATTGACGCGCACGGCGTCCGGCCAGTCGAAGGTGATGGGCCGCTCGGGCGGCGCGTGCACCGCCAGCGCATCGGCGAGCGCGGTCAGGCCGGCGTAGACGGCGCGCCGTGCAGTCTTGAGCGGCTCCTCGGGCTCAAGCACGACCGCGAACTCCGCAAGGTCGAAGCGACCCACGTAGACGAGCGTGCCGGCCCCCTCGTCGGTCGCCACACGAGTGGCATGGGCAAACGCGTCGCCCACCTCGCGCAGCGTCACCAGCCGAAACGGCGGCGGCAGATCGAGCGCGGGCTTCGACGACGTGCGCAAGCGCGTGCGCTCTCGCAGGGGCATTTTGGGTCCCGGACTCGCGAAGGTTGTTTGTAATACTTATAACGTGCTACGCACCGGGGCCAGAGCCGCCCGGTGTCACGCCCGCAGGCGGGCATCCAGGAGCCGGCATCGGCTCGCCCGATCGCCCGAGACGGCGCTTACCGGGCCATCCGCCTGCGCTGATGACGAGAGCGAAATACATGGCGCCGCTCGCACAGCCGGAGACGAAATGGCCGACCGGCCGCCAAACATCTTGATCTGCTCGTGCGAAGACACGATGCCGCTCGACGGCTCGGCCGTGCGGCGCGGCTGTCGCGGTGCCGAGGTCTCGACCGCGCGCCAGCTCTGCCGCGCCGAACTCGAAAAGAACTCGAAAAGTTCCGCGCGGCGGCGGCCGGCGGCGGGCCGCTGATCGTGGGCTGCACCCAGGAGACGCCGCTGTTTTCGGAAGTAGCCGGCAGCGCCGACGTCACATACGCGAACATCCGCGAGACCGCCGGCTGGTCGAAGGATGCGCATGCGGCGGGTCCCAAAATGGCGGCATTGCTCGTCGCCGCCGCCGAGCCAGCGCCCGAGGTTCCCTTCGTCAGCCTCAACAGCGAAGGCGTGATCCTGATCTATGGGCGCGACGAGCAGGCGATCGAGGCCGGCAACCTGCTCAAGGACCATCTCGACGTGACGGTGATGATCACGCCGCCCGCCGAGGTAGCGCCGCCGCGGGTGACCGATTTCCCGGTGGTGAAAGGCTCAATCCGCTTGGCCAAGGGGTATCTCGGCGCATTCGAGCTCACAGTCGATGGCTATGCCCTACCAGTCCCGTCCTCGCGCGGCGCGCTGAATTTCGCTGCGGCCCGCGACGGCGCGGTGTCGCGCTGCGATCTCGTGCTCGACATCTCCGGTGGCGCGCCGCTTTTCACCGCATCCGATCTGCGCGACGGCTACCTGCGCGCCGATCCCGGCGATCCGACGGCCGTGGTCAAGGCGGTGCTCAAGGCGCGAGATCTCGTCGGCAGCTTCGACAAGCCGCGCTACATCGCCTTCACCGACGATCTCTGCGCCCACTCGCGCTCGCAAATCGTCGGCTGCACGCGCTGCCTCGACCTCTGCCCAGCCGGCGCGATTGCACCGGCCGGCGATCACGTTGTGATCGATGCATATGTCTGCGCGGGATGCGGACAGTGCGCGGCGGTTTGTCCGACTGGCGCCGCCGCTTACGCGCTGCCGCCGGCGGATGTACTGCTGCGCAAGCTGCGCGCGCTGCTCGGCGCTTATCGCGACGCCGGGGGGCGAGAGCCGCCCACCGTGCTCGTCCATGACGACGCCCATGGTGCACCGCTGATCGACGCGCTCGCGCGTTTCGGCGACGGTCTGCCGGCCGATGTCTTGCCCGTGGCGGTCAATGAAGTGACCCAGATCGGGCTCGAAGCCATTGCTGCCGCTTTTGCCTATGGCGCGGCGTCGGTGCGGTTGCTACTGCGCGCAAAGCCCCGCCATGATGTGACAGGATTGAGAAGGACGCTCGCGCTCGCCGAGCCGATCCTCGCCGGGCTCGGCTTCGGCGGCACGCGTGTGGCGACGATCGAAACCGACGACCCCGATGCCCTCGGCGATGCCCTGCGCGCGATCGGGAGTCTGGAGGTCGCGCCGCGTCCCGCCAGCTTCCTGCCCGTTGGAGCGAAGCGAGACGTCATGCGGCTCGCGCTGCGCGAGCTTCAGCGTGCCGCGCCGATGCCCGTCGACGTGATCGCGCTGCCCGCAGGCGCGCCCTTCGGCGCGGTCGAGATCAATGTGGAGGGCTGCACGCTCTGCCTCGCCTGCGTGTCAGCCTGCCCGACCGGCGCGCTCGGCGACAATCCGGAGCGGCCAATGTTGCGCTTTGCCGAAGACGCCTGCGTGCAGTGCGGGCTGTGCAAGGCCACTTGCCCGGAGAAGGTGATCACCCTGCGGCCGCAGCTCGATTTCCGCGCCGCGACGGCGAGCGCACGCGTGCTTAAAGAGGAAGAGCCGTTCCACTGCATCCGCTGCAACAAGCCGTTCGGGGTCAAAAGCACGATCGAGCGCGTCGCCGCCAAGCTCGAGGGCAAGCACTGGATGTTCCAAAATTCCGCGCAACGCCTCGACGTGATCAAGATGTGCGAGGACTGCCGGGTCATGGCGATCACCGAGCAGGAGTTCGATCCCTACGCCGCCCCGCCACGACCCAAGGCTCGCACGACCGAAGATTACCTGCGCGAGCGCGAGGAGCAGGAGCGCGCCGGCAAGCCCGAGACCTGAGCGGCACGCCATGAACCAGCGAGCCGTTCTCAAGCGCGTCCGCACCAGCGTGCTGGACATCGCGTACGAAGAAAGTGGACCGACAGATGGCGTTGCGGTCCTGCTCATGCATGGATTTCCCTACGACCCCCGCACCTACGACGAGGTGGTGCCCCCGCTCGTTGAGACCGGATGCCGGGTGATCGTGCCCTATCTGCGCGGCTATGGTGCGACCCGTTTCCTCGCGTCCGACACGCTGCGCTCGGGCCAGCAGGCGGCGCTGGGCAACGACCTCAAGGAGCTCATGGACGCGCTCGCGATCGAACGCGCCGTGCTCGCCGGCTACGACTGGGGCGGGCGCGCCGCCTGCATCGTCGCCGCACTCTGGCCGGAGCGCGTACTCGGCCTGGTCTCGGCCAACGGCCACAACATCCAGGACATCGCCGGGTCGACCAAACCGGCGTCCGCGGAGCAGGAGCACCGGCTTTGGTATCAATACTACTTTCACACCGAACGGGGCCGCGCGGGACTTGAGGCCAACCGGCACGAGTTTTGTCGATTCATCTGGCAATTGTGGTCGCCGAATTGGCGATTCGACGACGCGACTTACGACCGCACCGCTGCCTCATTCGACAATCCAGACTTTGTCGATGTCGTGATCCACTCCTACCGTCACCGTTTCGGCTACGCCGACAGCGATCCGAGCCTGGAGGCGATTGAACGGCGGTTGGCCGCCAAGCCGCGTATTTCGGTACCGACGATCGTACTGCATGGCGACGGCAGCGGCCTCTCGCCGCCGGAAAGCTCCCTCAAGCACGCCGCCTACTTTACCGGCCCTTATCAGCGTCGAGTGATTCCGACTGCCGGCCACAATCTGCCGCAGGAAGCACCGGACGCGTTTGCCGATGCCGTTCTCGAATTGGTCCGCGCAACGAAATGAACGCCGGTTGACCGTTCTCACGGCGTCTTGGTCGTTTTCTCCAGAAACCTCACCAAGGCGGCGCGATCTTCCGCCGAGCCGATCCGCTGCTCCGGCATCTTGGTGCCGGGCGTATAGGCCAGAGGTCCGACCTCGAATAGTCTCGAGACCGTCTCCGGCGTCCACACGATATCGAGCTTCTTGAGCGCGTCGGAGAAATTGTAGCCGGGAAGCGTCGCGATCCTACGGCCGAAAACTCCAGCGAGCGTGGGGCCGGCGCGAACGCCGTCATTGGGATTCAAGGTGTGACACGCGACGCAGGCGCGAAACACCTCGGCGCCCGGATCCCCCGCGAAGGGAGCAAGCGGGTCCTCGGGTCCGCCCATGACTACGTTGCCGATCGGCTCGCCGGTCACCGCGTCCCAGCGGCGAATCATGCGGTCGCTGCCGCCGGTGAGCAGCGTGCGGCCGTCGGGGAAGAAGGCGGCCGACCAGACCGGCAGTCCCGGTCCGACCAGGGTGCGTTCGAGCTTGCGCGCACGCCGGTCGATGATGGCGACCGAGCCGCGGACGCCGGCGGCGGCGATGAGGCTGCCGTCGCGCGACAAGGCCACCGCGATGATGGGCGCTTGCGCCGCCTCGATCTCGCCGGTGACCTCGCCCGCGGCCGAGAGGACATAGACCTTGCCGTCGGCGCCGGCGGTGACGATCTCGCCGTCGGGCGCGACCGCGACCGCGTTGAGTGGTGTCGGCAGCGTGGTGATGACGGGCGCGCCGCCGCCGAGAAGTGGTGAAATGCGCAGCGTCGCGTCATAGCCGGCAGTGACGAGCGCGCGGCCGTCGGGCGCAAACGCAACCCCATTGACGTTCTGTGCATGCCCCTCGATCAGGCGCGGCGCGCCGCCCCCGAGCGGCCATAGCCGTGCGGTGTGATCCCAGGACGCTGACGCGAGCGTGGTTCCATCGGGCGAAACTGACAGCGCGACCACCGGCGCTGTGTGGCCTGCAAGCACCATCGACGGCTGCGGCGCGCCCGGCGTCCAGATCGCGATGCGGGCGTCCTCGCCGCTGGTGGCGATCCGACCATCGGTGAGAAAGGCCGCCGCGTTGACTGCGCCGTCGTGGAACCGCAGCACCTGCTCGGCCGCGTTCTTCGGCAGCGACCAGCGGATCGCCGAAGTGTCGAAGCTGCCGGAGACCGCTTGCGTGCCGTCGGGCGAAATCGCGAGCGCGCGCACTGGCCCACCGTGGCCGCGCAACTGCGCTTGCGCGATATGGGGGACGATCGACAGCAGTAGCGTGCAGACGGCGAGGACGCGGAACATCATCGCGAATCTCGGGGAAAAATCAGGCACCCGCAGGGCGCATGCCGAGCGCGCGGATTTTCTCGCGCACTTCCTCGTCGCGCAGCGCGGCGAGAAAGGCCGCCACCGCAGGGCGCTCGCGGCGGCTTTCGACCAGCAGAAAGTCGTAATCCTCCGGCGCGATGGGCAGGAAGCCGAGGTCATAAAGATGGGCAACCGACTCGATGGCGATGCCCCAGTCCGCGCGGCGTTGCGCCACTGCGGCGGCAACAGCGTTGTGCGACCGCGGCTGGTTGCTGTACCCAGCGGGCCGCGCGCTGTTAAGCAACCGGTCGATGAGCACGCGCGTTCCGGCGCCGGCATTGCGGTTGACCATCAGGCAACGCGGATCGCCGAGCGCGACTCTAAGTGCATCGGCCGCGCTGTGTCCGGCAAAGCGGGTGTCGTCGCGGCGGTAAACGAAGCCCTGCATCCGCTGCCAGCCCTTCACCAGTGCCAGACCAGGACGCAGCAGGTGCGCGTTGTAGACCCCGCTTGCGGGATCGACGAGATGCACCGGCGCAAGATCGCATTCGCCACGCTCGGCGGCGGCGACCCCGCCCATGCTGCCGATCGCGATGGTGCGCGCGGTCATCCCGCGCTCTGCAAGCGCGCCGAGCACAACATCGAGCGCGATGCAGTGGCTGCCCATGACCACGAGATCGGGCATCCCGGCCACCTGGCCGATCAGGCTCACGCGCGAGCGCGTGCCCGCATCGAGTGCCTCCGCGAGTGCATCGATTTCCAAAAAGCCGTCGGCCTGGGAGAAGCTCGTGACCGCACCCGAGCCCTTGCCGATCGGGAATGCGATCGGCCGATCCTCGCCTGCTACCAGCGCCACCAGGACGAACTCCTTGCGGCCGAGCTCGGAGGCAATGCGCACCGGAACATCGACCTCGATGCTGCGCGCGGCTTCGGGCGTAAGACCGGCGCGGGCACGGATCACCGGCGCGACGAAAGCGTGAAAGGTGAAGATCGCGGAGGTGGGAAAGCCCGGCAGCACAGCGACGGGCTTGCCACCGATGACGGCGAGGCAGAGCGGCTTTCCCGGCTTGAGCGCGACGCCATGGACGAGAATGTCGCCCAGTTTCGAGACGATGCGGTGGGAGAGATCGCCCGCACCCTTCGACGTGCCGCCGGAAAGTACGACCATGTCGCAAGCCGCGAGCGCCGCGCGCATGCCACGCTCGAGCGCCGCCTCATCGTCGGGGAACGCGCCGAAGGGAACCGGCTCCCCACCCGCTTCCGCGATCGCGGCTGCGATGATCGCACCGTTGCTGTCATAAACCCTCCCCGGGGCGAGCGCGCCACCCGGCGCCACCAGCTCGTCGCCGGTTGAAAGCACTGCCACTGTCGGCTTGCGCACGACCTCGACCGCGGCGAGGCCGCAGGCCGCCAGCATTCCGATCTCGCGCGACGAAAGGCTAGTCTTGCGCCGCAGCACCACTTCGCCGCGCGCAATGTCGGAGCCAGCATAGGAAATGAACTGACCAGGCGCGACCGCGCGGCGCACATCGATCGCCGGCATTCCGCCCTCTTCGACCAAATCAGTGTGTTCGATCATGACGACGGCGTCGGCTCCACGCGGCACCACGCCGCCGGTCGCGATCGTCGTCGCGCAGCCCGGAGTCACTTCGAGCGCCGGCGCGTGCCCGCACACGATCACTTCGCCGTTGAGGCGAAAGCGGCGCGGCGCGGTATCGCTCGCGCCGACCGTATCGGCGGAGCGCAGCGCAAATCCATCGACGTTTGCACGATCGAACGGCGGCACGTCGATCGATGCGGTGACATCACAGGCGAGCACGCGGCCGAGCGCCGCCGACAAGCCGACCGTCTCGGCCGGCAGCGGCGACAGATCGACGTTCCGCGTGAAGCGCGCGCGCGCCTCTTCGGCCGACACGACTTCGAGGAATTGTTCCTGGCGCGCAGCGCGGCGGATCGCGGCCAAGATATCGGAGGCGCGATCGCGCTCGGCGGATTTCGGTTCGAAACGCGCAGTCATGGCCAAGGTCTTATCACGACCTCGCTCTGCGCCGGATATCCCTCGCTGTCGGGTTTTATGAAAATCCATCCATTTGCTTGCGCGAGCGCCGCGAGCGGCACATAGCCCGAGGCTATGGGAGTGGCGCAGAGGCCCTCGCACCGCACCGGCACCAGTTCCGAAAGGCCCACGGGCGAGGACACTTTGTGCGTGAGCTTTGCCGTCCGCATGGGAGGCGCATCCCGGCTCCCGGTCAACCGCGCAAGCATCACCCGACCCAACATGTGCCAAGCGGCCAGCGCCGCATCGAGCCGCCCCGGCAGTGCCAACACCGGTCGCGTGCCGACGGTTCCAAAGGCCGTAGTCTCGCCAGGCAGCAGCCCGATCCCGTGGACGAGCAGCTCACCGATCGAGGCGAGCGTATGCACTGTGGTGTCGTTCTGGCCGCTGCCGGTGCCGCCCACGACCACGACCGCATCCGCGCTTGTCTCGGCCAATGCATCGGCCAGGCTATGCTGTGCAGCAATGGCGGCAAGGCCGCCTTGCGAGGCGATAGCGTCGGCGATGCATGCGACTGCGGCATCGATGACGGCATCGCCCGGCGAGGCGTGCACGAGACGCAGCCGCGGCGCGCGGACGCGCGTCTCCGCGACGCCCGCCGCGGCCAGCAGCGCGATCTCGATGCGGCCGAGTCGTCGACCTGCCGGCAGCAATGTTGTGCCGCGCGCGACATCGGCGCCGGTCGGCAATGCGCCTTCACCGGGGCCGACCGGCGCGAGCGCCTGCGCTGCGCCATCGCGGATCACTACTCCATCGATCGGCGCGACCGCGTCGGCATCCCCGGGCAGGGGCTGCCCGACGTCAACCCACACTACCGACGGCAGCGACGCCGGGGCATAGGCGCTTGCATCGGTGGTGAGATCCGATGACACCGCCCAACCATCGCGTAGGGCGAGCGCCGTCGCGGGGACGGGGGCATGGATGATGACGTCCTCGGCCAGCGTCTGCCCGACCGCAGCCGCGAGCTCGGCCGTGCGCGGCGCCACCGGCCTGACCAGCGCATCGAGCCGGGCAAGCACGTCGGCGAGCGGCGTCAGCCGGGCGATCCGTTGGCGTCTGTCGGGCTCCACCATCATCGCTCGTGCCATTATTATAGTTATTTATATTGTCGTCTCCCGCGAAACCTGTCCGCCGGGAGCCGAGCACCGAAAACGAGGCGCCGTGGCCGAGAAGACGCTCAATTTGCGCGGACTCAAATGTCCCTTGCCGGCGCTGCGCGCACGCAAAGCCCTGACCGGGCTGAAAGCCGGCGACATGCTCATCGCCGAATGCACGGATCCGCTCACGGCCATCGACATCCCCAACTTGCTCAACCAGACCGGCGATCGGCTCGAGTCGAGCGCGCGCGAGGGCGACGTGCTGGTGTTTCGTATCCGCAAGCGCTGAGGAAGCATCTATCGCTCGCGACGAAGCCTAAGCGCGTTCAGGCGATAACTCGCCACTAAATCCTGAATTCGTCGCGCTTGCGCCCTTCAGAGACATTGAGGAACAACTCGTCGAGCGGGGGTCGCCGCTTGATCACGCCCTGCTCGTGCGAATAGGTCACGAGCCGCTCGAAATTCTTAACGTTGCGTTCCGTCAGTCCGTATTCCCAGGGGTCCTTGCCGAGGATGCGCTCCTGCTCCTCCCATGCCTCGCGGTACCAGGCGAGCGGCACGATGCGCGGATTCTCCATTCGCTTCATGGCGAGCGACTTGGACTCGTTGAAAGCCTTGTACAAGTTAATCGCCACCCATGGATGCCGCTCGACGATCTCCTGCTTGATGGCGACGACGTGCATGATCGGGAAAATTCCCGTCCTGCCGTAGAAGGCGATCTCCTCCTCCTTGTAATTCGCAAACAGCCGCCCCACTCGCTTATCCCCGCAGGTCAGCGGCCTGATCAGGTCGGGCGAGAGCAGCGCGTCGATTTCGCCCTCGACCAGCATGTCCTCGAGCGATTCATCGTGCGGCACCTGCGTGATCTTGAGGCCGGGCGGCGGCGTGAAATCGACGTCCTCATCGAGCTCGCTGAGCCACTCGATCGATTTGTGCGGCACGCCGTAATCGTGCTCGAGGATGCCGCGCATCCACAGGCCAGCGGTGAACAGATAGCCCTTGGTGCCGACCTTGCGGCCGATCAGGTCGGTCGGCTTGCTGATGCCCTTCGACGTATTGATGAAGATGAAGCCATGACGGAAGCGGCGGTGGGGAAAAACCGGAATCGCGCGGAATGGAAGATCTTGATCCCGCGCCGCCACGTAACCCGAGCCCGACACCTCGGCGAGATCGAATTCGCGGCCGCGCAGGAACCGCCAGTGCCGCGGTGACGGAGCCATATCGGTCAGCACCGTGAGCTCGATCCCTTCCGGGCGCACGATGCCTTCCTTCAAGGCGCGCACAATCTCGTAATCGCCGCAGGCGAGGGTGAGCTCGAGTTTACGCACCATCTCAGCCTTTCGCCCTATTGGTGAGATGAATGACTTCGAGCGCATTGTTGTCTGGATCGTGGAAATAGGCGCTGCGGCCGGTGAACACGCCTTCGTCGCGTTGGTCCTCGCGGAAGACGTCCACGCCTTTGGCTTTGAGCTCGGCCACCGTCGCATCGTAGGCGTCGCCGTCGACCATGAAGGCGTGGTGGATGATGTCGGAAAACCGCGCGCGGCTGGTGTCGCGGCCGAGGATGACATAGTCGGCGCCGGATTTGAGGAACACGAAATGAGGATTTTCCTTCGGCACTTGGGCCACGAATTCGAGGCCGAGAATGTCGGTGTAGAAGGCGCGACTGCGGGCGGGATCGCTGACCGGAATCGTCACGTGCAAAATGCCTTTGGTCTTGATCATGCAAACCCTCCCTCCCAGCGATGGTACAGGCCTTCGCGCGGAAAGTCCTTCATCGATAGCTTGGAGAAAATTTCACCCATGTTCAACACAACATGCCGAGGGCGCAATATTTTGCCGAACCAGCCGACAATTTGAGGTTGAGAACATCGCGATCGGCTGCAGCTGAAGGATCAAACATCAACCCCAATTGCGAATGCATCTACGGAACGTTCAGTTGCCGCAATCGATCAATGACGCGCGGCGGGCTCTGGTAGGCGCGCTCCATCACCTCCTGGATCTGTGCGCCGGCGCGGGGCGCGTTGAGCCCAAGCCCCAGCTTTTCCCCCTCCGCTAGAAAGTCCGGGTCCGCCATGGTGGCCGCGAACGCCTCGCGCAACGCGGCCAGGCGCTCGACCGGAACGCCGGGCGGCGCGAGGAACGGCCGGCCGAGTGTGAGCGGCGCAACCGCCGCCTGCATCAGCAGCTTGTCGTCGTCGCTTGCGACGAGATCGGGAGCGAATGGCACGTCGGGGAGCTCGGCGAGCTTTTCCGGCCCATATTGCACGATGGCCTTCGCGGTCTTGTCGCGCAGCCATGCGGGCCGAGTTGAGCGCAGCGAGCTGAAAAAAGCGCTGGGATGGCCGTCGAGCTCGCCCCGTTCCATGGCGAGCAGCACGTCATTCTGCCCGGGATAGCCGTTGACGGGTTTCATTTTCGTTCCCAGCGTCGCGTTCAACAGTCGAGTGAAGAAGGCGGGCGTCGAGTTGGCGCCGGAGACGCCGACCGCGACCTCGCGTGCCTTGAGTTCCGCGACCGAATTCACCGGTACCGCGTGCCAGATGAGTACCATGGCGGTCTCCGAACTCGGCGAGCCCAGCCAGTTGAACTTGACGGGGTCGTAGCGCGCTTCCTTGGTGCCGAACAGCGGTTCGAACGGCGTGTTGTTCTGAACGAGCCCAATCACGCTGCCGTCCTTGTCGGCGTTGTTGTAGAGAAAATTGGTGGCGGTCATTCCGCCTGCGCCAGGCATGTTGCGGACGACGAAAACAGGATGGCCCGGCATGTGCCTGCCCATATAGCGCGCGAGCGCGCGCGCCAGCGTGTCGTAGCCGCCGCCTGCGCTCGAGCTCACCACGACCGTTACCGTCCTTCCTTTGTAGAAGTCGGCGATGACGTCGGCCTTTGCCTGCGGCGCACAAGTACCGAGGAGAGCGCAAAGCGCGAGCAGATGTGGAATTGCAGTCCTCATCCGCAGACCCCGCTGTTGCAATGCCGACATGGATTCGTGCTCCGAGCGCCGAGCCGCAGCTGCACGCGAAGCAGCACGCCGGGTTTGGGCGACTCACATCGTCAGCGCAATCTTTCCGAAATGCTTGTTCTCGCGCATGTGCGCCTGCGCCGCCGCGGCCTCGTCGAGCGGAAAGCGGCGGTCGATCGGCAGTCTGAGCTTGCCCGCGGTCACCGCCGCCCACAGATCGGCGCGCATGCGGCGGCCAATCTCACGCACTTCCTCGAGCGTGCGGGTCCGGAAAGTCACGCCGATATAGTCGATGCGACGCAGGGCATGGAGGTCGAAGTCGAATTCGGCCTTCATGCCGGCGAGGCGGCCCACATTGACGATGCGGCCAAGAAGCGCCGTCGCCCTCATGGTCTGCGCAACCACCGGCCCTGACAGCATATCGACGACGAGATTGACACCCTTGCCGTCGGTCGCGGTCAGCACCGTATCAGGCCACGCCGGATCGCGGGTATCGACGGCGAGGTCGGCGCCGAACTCCTTCAGACGCGCCCGGCGCGCGTCGTTGGTCGACGAGCCGACCACCATTTTCGCGCCCATGAGCTTGGCGATCTGCAAGCCCATGAGGCCGACGCCCGAGCTCGCGCCCTGGATCATCACGCTCTCGCCCGGCCGCAGGCGGCCGGCGGTGACGAGGGCGTTGTGCAGCGTGATCAGCGAGACCGGCAGTGTCGCCGCCTGTTCGAAGCTCATGCCGTTCGGCATCGGGTTGACGCGGCCCCAGTCGCTGACGGCGTATTCGGCATAGCCGCCGGTGCCCGAGCACATGACACGGTCGCCCGGCTTGTAGCCCTTCACCTCGGCACCGGTTTCAACCACCTCGCCCGCCCATTCGAGGCCGACCGCCGCGCCGATCCCACCGTGGCTGCCGTGGGGGAGGCCGCGCGAGGTGGCGAGATCGGCGCGATTGAGCGCGGCAGCTCGCACCTTCACCAGCACCTCGTTGGGCTTCGGTCGCGGTTGCGGTATGTCGCGCAGCGCGAGCCCGTTTTCAGTCGCAACGGCAGCCTTCATTTCGTTCTCCGTCGGTTGTTTCGTCGAGCGCCGGGACGGACGCAAGCGGGGCCTCTTATGCCCCGGGCGCGCGCTTAGTCGAGTGAGACGCCCGCCGGTTGGCTCGGCCCTTCGCCTCAAGTCCTTCACGCGCAGGTCGGCGCCGCAGTCTACATGAGAGCGCGACCGCGTGTGCTATCGTCCGGCAAGACGCCGTCGCTTGGCCGCTGCACTGGAGACCCACGCCAATGGAACGCACCAAGCCTCCTTTCCGCGCCGAGCATGTCGGCAGCCTCATCCGGCCCGCCGCTCTCATCGACGCGCGCGAGAAGGCGGAGAAAAAAGAGATCTCCGATGCCGAGCTCAAGCGTATCCAGCATGCCGCAATCCGTGAGGTGGTACGACTGCAGGAGGAGCTCGGGCTCAAGCTCGTCACCGACGGCGAATACAACCGCCACTCCTGGCACCGAGATTTCATGCTGAAATTTCGGAACGTGCGAATGATCCCGTCCAAGCTCACGGTACGCTTTCATTCGGCCGAAGGCGACCGCCTGCACAGCCCGCCAACCATGCAAGTAACCGGCAAGCTCGCGCGGCCCAACGGCAAGGGAATCTTCGTCGACGATTTCAAATTTCTCGCATCCGTCGCGCGGGCGACGCCGAAGATCACGCTCCCTTCGCCAACCGTGATGCATTTCCGGGGCGGACGCGGCGCGATCGATGCCGAGGCCTATCCCGACATCGACGCCTTCTACGATGATCTTGCCCATGTCTACCGCGAGGAAATCCGCGATCTCGCCGCGGCCGGCTGCCGCTATTTGCAGATCGACGAGGTCAATCTCGCCTATCTGTGCGATGCGGAGCTGCGTAAGCAAGTCGCCAATATCGGCGAGGACCCGATCACGCTGCCGCGGACCTACGCCAAGCTCCTCAATGCCGCGATCAAGGATCGGCCGCGGGACATGACGGTGTGCATGCATCTATGCCGCGGCAATTTCGCCGGCGCGTGGGTGGCGGACGGCGGCTACGAGCCGATCGCCGAGCTCATCTTCAACGAAATCAACATGGATGGCTATTTTCTCGAATATGACAGCGCGCGCGCCGGCGGCTTTGAACCGCTGCGTTTTCTGCCCAGGGGCAAGGCGGCCGTCCTCGGTCTGGTCACGACCAAGAGCGCCAAGCTCGAATCGAAGGACGAGCTCAAGCATCGCATCGACGAGGCGAGCAAGCACGCCCCGCTGGAGCAGCTCGCCCTGAGCCCGCAATGCGGATTTTCCAGCGGCATCGGCGGCAACACCATGGACGAGGAGGGCGAACTCGCCAAGCTCCGCCTCGTGGTCGAGACCGCGCGCGAGGTGTGGGGCTCGGCGTGATGTGTCCGGCCTCCGCCTGCATAGCCGCAAGCTTCGCTCTCTGATAGCGTTGGACGCGCAAGCGAGATCGTTGGGAGGTACCGTGCAAGAGCAGGTCGCGACCCGCGAAGAGACCAAAGCGTCCGAACCCCGATACAAGATGAAGATCGAGAAGGACGTCGACATCCCGATGCGGGATGGCGCCAAGCTCAAGGCTGACGTCTTTCGGCCGGATGGTGACGGGCATTTTCCCGTACTGATCAACATGGGCATCTACCAGAAGGACAAGCTCTGGATCCCGCCGGCCGATCTGGAAGAGAAGCCCAATCCCCACATGAACTGGGAGACCGTGAACCCGGAATGGTGGGTGCCGCGCGGCTATTGTTGTGTGCGCGTCGACGAGCGCGGCTCCGGCAAGTCACCCGGGCAATCCGCGCTCTATTCACCGCAGGAGGCGATCGACTTCTACGATGCGATCGAGTGGGCCGGCCATCAGCCCTGGAGCAACGGCCGCGTCGCCACCGTCGGCATCTCGTTCTTCGCCCGCACCCAGTGGTGGGTCGCAAACCTCAAGCCGCCGTCGCTCACGTGCATCGTGCCGTGGGAAGGTGCGGCCGATCAGTACCGCGACATTCTCTATCATGGCGGCATTTTCGGCTCGGGCTTCATCGTCGGCTGGTTCACGACCCACATGGCGCATCACCTGCTCGGTCGCGCCTACCGCAACAATCCGGACACGTTTCAGGACAACGTGCTGTGGCGCTTCATGCGCAACAGCCTCGACAGCGGGGTATTCAAGAGCCAGCAGGCGCAATGGGACAAGATCGATCTTCCCATGTGGGCGGTCGGTAACTGGTCCGGCATGGGGCTGCACCTGCGCGGCGCCACCGAGGCCTACATGCGCGCCGCCTCGAAGCACAAGAAGCTGCGCATCCATTGCGGCACGCATTATCACCCCTTCTACAGCGAGGACGGGCGGCGCGACCAACTTCGTTTCTTCGACCACTGGCTCAAGGACATCGACAACGGCGTGATGCAGGAACCACCGGTCAAACTCGCAATCCGCACCGGTCACGGCGCATACCATTTCCGCCACGAGAACGAGTGGCCGCTCGCGCGCACGCAGTGGACCAAGCTCTACCTCGACCTGTCCAAGCCGGACGCCGAGGGCGACGGCATCGCCGGCACGCTGGCGAAGGCCAAGCCTTCCGTGCTCGCCCGGCGGAGCTATGCCGCGAGCGGCGCGTCGCATGCCGGCCACGCCTCGGCGTCCTCGACCTCGCTTGCCGCCGGCGGCGGAGGCGGACTTTCGTTTGTCACGCCGCCGCTCGAGCAGGACACCGAAATCACCGGTCCGCTCGCCGCTCAGCTCTGGGTGTCGAGCACGACCGAGGACATGGATTTGCTCCTCACGGTGCGCAACATCGACCCCGACGGCAATGACGTGCTGGAGATCGGGCAACAAGGGCAGCCGGTGCCGGTGGCAAAGGGCTGGCTGCGGGTTTCACATCGCGAGCTTGATCCCGAATTGTCGCTTCCTTATCGGCCCTATCACAAGCACCTGCGGCGCCAGTGGCTCAAACCGAATGAGGTCGTCGAGGTGCAGGTGGAGGTTTGGCCGACCTCGATGGTGTTCAGAAAAGGCCACCGCCTCCGCCTCGACATCCAGCCGCGCGACGGCATCGGCAGCGCGCCGTATACGCATTACCACGCCGACTACAATATCGGGGAGAACACGATTTATTCCGGCGGCGACAAGGACTCGTTCCTGCTGGTGCCGATCATCCCGCCGCGATGAGGTCCGCTCGCCCGCACGCACCGGAGGACGATTCGACCATGGCGACTTCAGTCAAGCGGCGCAAGCGGCCTAGGCGCGCAGCCGAGCGATCCGCCCGTTCCAAACCGACCAAGTCCACACGCGCAGCGGCCAAACCGGCGAGATCGCGGGGTCCAACTCCAAGGCCCACCGTCATCGATGTACACGCCCACGTCCTTGTACCGGAAGTGATGAAGCTGACCTACGAACATTCGCAATACGCGCGCGCCGTAGCGGGACCGGGCGGCGTGCCCGAGCCGCTGTTCAAGCGCATGACCGACGTGCCGCTGCGGCTCCAGGAGATGAATGCAACCGGTGTAGACATTCAGGTCATCAGCCCGAGCATCATGCAGCAATGCACCTATGAGATGGAGCCGCAGGAAGCGCTCAAGATGGACCGTTTCGGCAACGATCGCGTCGCCGAAGCGGTGGCGGACCACCCGGACCGGCTGGTGGGGCTCGCCTCGCTGCCGCTGCACGACGCGGCGCTCTCGGCGGCCGAACTCGAACGCTGCGTGCGGGATCTCGATCTGCGCGGCGCCATCATTTCCTCCCATGTAAACGGGGTCGAGTTGGGCGACGAGCGGCTGCGGCCGTTCTGGGCCAAGGC